>Ga0115008_10005313_pt1 | contig 10645 bp, 8 predicted proteins | sample FraStrMetagenome_FD_87164 | JGI IMG/M metagenome (GOLD analysis project Ga0115008, IMG submission 87164) | Marine eukaryotic phytoplankton communities from Arctic Ocean - Fram Strait ARC3M Metagenome | ecosystem: Environmental > Aquatic > Marine > Oceanic | place: Fram Strait | collected 2012-06-18
AATTTCCAGCTACGTTTGGGAATGATACCTTGTTTTTCTCCGGGAAGGTCGATGCCTGTTACATCCCCCAGACCCAGCCGGAGAGCCATATTATGAATACGGTCAATACCGGTCTTAAGCGCAATCTGATAAAAATAGACATCACAGGACTGCTCTAATGCCTGCACAACATCAATTGTGCCATGTCCACGTTTGTTCCAGCAATGGAATGTCGTGTCACCGAAATCAAACCCTCCAGTACATTCATAGCGTGTTTTCGTCGAAATCACGCCCGCTTCTAAAGCAGCAGCAACAACAACCATTTTAAAGGTTGAACCCGGCGCATAGAGACCAGATATCACCCTATTCAGTAGCGGTGTTCGTGGATGCTCATTCAACCGTTTCCAGTCACGAACACTCAACGGATTGGAGAAAAGATTTGGATCAAACGCCGGGTTTGACACCATGACGCGCACATCGCCATTATTTACATCCATTACAACAATTGCACCTGATTCTGGAGGAACAAGACGACCATTACCATCCTTTAGTACAAGATTATCACCTGTTGAAACATGAGCGCGTAATTCATCATTCTGCATTAACGCAGCCTGAACTGAGTTATGCTCAAGAGGCATGGTCTCAGAAATTCCGCGCCGAAGCCGTTCAGCTGCAAAAAACTGTGCCCCGACATCAACCGACAATGTCACATCATTGCCAGCTTGTTCCTGCTTATCTCTTAATACTCTTACCGGTTTACCGCGTGCATTAACCTCAACCCGTTCAACTCCGGATAAGCCGCGTAAATTTGTTTCCAACATCCTCTCAATCCCTGTTCGTCCGATACGCGAACTAGGCAGAAAACGTAATTCTGAATTGTTTTCGACATCACGTTCATTGGCAGGTGATACATAGCCCGTCAAATGGGATGTAAGCCAGCCTTGGGGATAAATCCGTCTGAATGATTTCTGAAAAGAAACACCTTCAAGAACCGGAGACAGGATGGCAAGCCGGGCAAGCTCTCTTTGCGACAAATTAGACCTTATCGTAACTTCAAGAAAATCTGGCTGACGCGAAATCGTTTTTTTCGCTCTTTTAATATCGATTGGCCTAAGCGGCACAATCTGGCCAATATGAGTCAATAATTGGTCTAAATCATCAACCCGAGACGGCACCACCAGAAGCTCGAATATCTCAGAATTTCCCGCAAGTAACCGGCCTTGCGCGTCAAACAACCTGCCACGCGGTGCCTGCACTAGACGCTGGTCAAACTGGTTTCTATCGGAAAGTCGTTTATAGGAGGCATTCTGCGAAATCTGCAAATCATAGAGCCGGGCGACCAGAACACCGCCAAGCAGAGCCTGCCCGAGCCCAAGCATGAGCGCCCGGCGGGACATAATGCCTGATAATTCTTTTTGTTCTTTACGTTTTTTTTTCATCGCTCGTCTTCCTACCGCTGAAAACCAAACAAGCGTTGAGCAGAGTTACTGACCGAAACGAGCACCACATATACAACAGGAAATAGCAAAATTGTCATCCCTGTCTGATTGGCAATAGCCGCTAAATCAGGAACATTAAAAAAGAACCCCAGATACACAACCAAACGGAAGGCAGACACAAGCAGGCACATCGTTGAGAAACTGGCCCAGACTTCTAAAAAATCAGAATGCGTCAACTGCTGCGAACGTGATGTCGTGATAACAGCGATAAGAAGCATAGCGGTTGTTTTCACACCTAATGGGTCAGAACAGACGATTTCTGAGAGGATACCCATCAGAAAAACAGCCATCAGGGGTAGCATAGCAGGATTTATCATCCGCAGATAGAATATAAAGGAAAGGCTGATAAGCGGAACAGATGTATAAAAGACAGCCCATTGCGAAAGGGATGCTTCAAAAAGAACCAGCAACATACCGGCAACGCAAATCAAAAACTGAAACGGCAGAGGGGACTGCAGGTCAGCAGGTCTTTCTAACGGCCCCTTGCTCATCATTTCAGGACATCCTTTGAGCTGAACCCTTTCAGGACCCTGCCATCATTTATTTCTGGCAATGGCGTAAAAAATTTATCGAATGCTGTTACTGACGGTGCTTCCTGCCCCTCAGGGCGCACTAGAATTGAAACAAATGAGACAGACCGTAAATCAACCACGGGTTCCAAGAAAAATTGCCGCCCGTTGCGGCGCACAACCCGGCCAACGGGTAGGCCTGCGGGTAGAATTTCGCCATGTCCTGACGTCAGAGCCAACTCATTTTCTTTTGGTTCTGCTTCCAGAGGCAGGAAGCTAAGCTCAAGCTGCCCCCTATTCTGACCAATCGCAAGACCGGGCCAGCTTGAGGAGCTGAGGAGAACAGGAATACGCGAATTAACATCGCTAATCAGAAGAACCCATGATTCATTTTTGCCCGCATCAATAATATACCCAACAAGCCCATCAGCAGTTACGACAGGGTCACCGACTTGAACGAGTTTGTTCGGGCCATGCAAAACAAGCATAGCATGCGAAAAACTACTTCCCGGCGCGGTAATAGAACGTGCCGTGACAGCTTCTCTATCGGGCGGAATAACAGCACCAAGAACAGAGCGAAGCTGGCGGTTTTCACTTTCAAGAATTTCTGCCCGGCGCTGCCACCTCTGAAGCCGATTATTTTCGGCTCTCAGCCTGATAGCTTCTTCCCGCAAGGAGGCAACAGTGCGCACACCTTCAAACATGGTTTCGATGGCGCGGACAGGTGTTGAGATAACATCATAAAGGGGTGCAACCACACCCGAAAGGCCTGATTGAGCTGAACGCATGGCAAAAACATCTATCTTGGCAATAAAAATAAGAATGAAGCCAGACAGGATAATAAGCACCTGAGAGATATTTTTTGACTGACCTTTGCGCGTCGATAAGGCTCGCCCACCTTTCATTTATTATGCTCCGATAAGAACGTGACGCAGCGTCTTCAGCTCTTCAAGGCAACGTCCTGTGCCCATTACCACACAGAAGAGTGGGTCTTCGGCAATTGAAATTGGCAACCCTGTTGCTTCGCGCAAGACAGCATCCATTTCACGCAACATCGCACCGCCACCTGTTAGAACAATACCTTTTTCAACAATATCAGCTGCTAATTCTGGCGGCGCCTGTTCCAGCGCCATTTTAACACCTTCGACAATTTGTTTCAGGGGGTCGGAAATAGCATCTGCAACCTGCGCTTCAGAAATAGAAATTTCCTTTGGCACACCATTGACGAGATCACGTCCCCGCACTTCGATTTTAACACCTGTCGACTTTTCAGGATGGCGCGCAATACCAATTGTTTTTTTAATCCGCTCAGCTGTTGCTTCACCAATAAGCAGATTATGAGTGCGACGCATATAGCCAATAATCGCATCATCAATTTTATCGCCGCCTACCCGCACAGAATGGGCAAAAACAATATTACCCAAGGAGAGAATAGCAACTTCAGTTGTACCGCCGCCAATATCAACGACCATAGAACCTGATGCCTCAGTCACCGGCAGGTCAGCACCAATTGCCGCTGCCATAGGCTCTTCGATAAGGAAAACCCGGCGCGCACCGGCAGCCTCAGCTGATTCCTGAATCGCACGACGCTCCACAGCTGTTGAACCAGACGGCACACAGATGATCATCTGCGGGCTGGCCAGAGAAAACCGGCCATTCACTTTACGGATAAAGTGCTTAATCATTTCTTCGGCAACTTCAAAATCAGCAATAACACCATCTGCCATCGGCCGGATAGCTTGAATATTTCCAGGTGTCTTTCCGAGCATGACCTTGGCTTCTTCACCAACAGCAAGAACTTCTGTTTTCCCGCGCACTTGGGCCATGGCTACAACAGAAGGTTCATTCAGAACAATGCCGCGTCCTTTGACATAAACCAACGTGTTGGCAGTCCCTAAATCGATACCGATATCAGCAGACATAAAGCCAAAAATTGAACCGAACATAGAGCGCTTCCACTTCATAAAAATATCTCGACAAGATTATCAGTAGATTTGCACGAATTATGCCATAAAGTAAAGAAGGGCCTGCTAAACACAGGCCCTTCTGAGAGGATTAAAGATAAGACAGAAAACAGACTAGTTTTTATCTTTATCAACCAAGCGATTTGCACCAATCCATGGCATCATGCCGCGTAGCTCTTCACCAACCTTTTCGATTGGGTGAGCTGCATTACGACGGCGTGTTGCCTTGAAGTTTGCCTGACGAACCTTATTTTCGAGCATCCAGTCACGGGTAAAGCGACCAGACTGGATATCTTCGAGAACGCGCTTCATTTCTGCCTTTGTCTCGTCAGTAATGATCCGCGGTCCTGTAACATACTCGCCATACTCAGCTGTATTTGAGATAGAGTAGTTCATATTTGCAATGCCGCCTTCATAGATAAGGTCAACAATCAGCTTCACTTCATGCAAACATTCGAAATAAGCCATTTCTGGTGCATAGCCAGCTTCGGTAAGTGTTTCATAGCCAGCTTTAATAAGCTCAACGATACCACCACACAACACAGCCTGCTCACCAAACAAGTCAGTTTCGCATTCTTCTTGGAAGGTTGTTTCGATAACACCTGAACGGCCACCGCCAACAGCACTTGCATAAGATAAGCCAATATCATGGGCGTTGCCTGATGCGTCCTGATCAACTGCGAGCAGACATGGCACACCGCCGCCCTTCAGATATTCGCCGCGCACTGTATGGCCAGGGCCTTTTGGTGCAATCATCATAACGTCAATATCGCCACGTGGTTCAATCAGGTTGAAATGAACGTTTAGGCCATGCGCAAATGCAATAGCAGCGCCGGGACGGATATTTGTTGCGATTTCGTCAGCATAAATATCTGCCTGCAACTCATCAGGTGTCAACATCATGATAACATCGCCATATGCTGATGCTTCAGCAACATTCATGACTGTGAACCCAGCTGCAGCTGCTTTGGCACGTGATGTTGAATCTTCACGTAAAGCAACAATCACATCCGGCACACCGCTATCTTTCAGGTTTGCTGCATGAGCATGTCCCTGTGAGCCATAGCCTACAATGACAACTTTTTTCGATTTAATCAGCCCAACATCAGCATCCTGATCATAATAAACGCGCATTATTTACTCTCCTTCAGATTCACGCCCCTTTCTCGGAGGCATTTCAAGGGCCGCCATCATCACGCCAAAAGGTGCGGGAGATAGCGTTAATCCCAGTTAAAATTCACTGCATTCGGTAATAGCCAATGACGCTCGGAAGGGGAAGAAAAAAATCCAACCAACGCCACCAACCTGAAAAAACTTTTAGCCTACAAGGTCAATATTATTGCCGCGTGTCATCCCGCACACACCTGTGCGTGCAACCTCCGTGTCACCAAGTGAGTTCATCAACTCGATAAAAGCAGTAACTTTAGATGAATTGCCCGTTACCTCAAACACAAAGCTATTCAGACTACTATCAAGGGTGCGGGCACGAAAACTATCTGCAACACGAAGCGATTCAACCCGCTTATCGCCAACGCAGACAATTTTAACCAACGCTAATTCGCGCTCTACATGCGCAGGTCCCACAGTCAGGTCCTGAACAGAATGGGTGGGCACAAGCTTATCGAGCAATTGCTTTATCTGCTCTATCACCATTGGGGTTCCGCTGGTCACCGCCGAAATCCGTGATAGCTGACGGGCTGTATCAACTTCCGACACTGTCAGGCTTTCAATATTATAACCACGCCCCGAAAATAGCCCTACGACGCGCGCTAAAACGCCCGGTTCATTATCAACAAGCACCGATAACGTATGGCGTTCTGTCTGGGTAGTATCAAGCATTGCCGTCTCCTCACATCCAAAGGACGATTAAATAACCAGTTTTTAGACTAGCACTTTTCCTTCTTCGGAGATGGACTTATTTGCCTCATCTTCGGGTCCCAATATCATTTCATGATGCGCTGCACCTGACGGGATCATCGGGAAACAGTTTTCTTCTTTTTCCACTCTGATATCTGCAATGACCGGACCATCAGTTGCAAGCATTTCTGCAATCACATCATCTAAGTCATCTGCCGCAGACGCCCGCAACCCCTTCATACCAAAGGTATCTGCAAGCTTTACAAAATCGGGAAGTGATGATGAATAGCTCTCAGAATAGCGCTTACCATGAACAAGTTCCTGCCACTGGCGCACCATCCCCATCCATTCATTATTCAGGATGAATATCTTCACCGGCAGATTATATTGCGCGATTGTTGATAGCTCTTGCATATTCATCAAGAACGATGCTTCACCAGAAATATCAATAACTGTTGCCTCTGGATGAGCGACCTGAACACCAACAGCAGCTGGCAGGCCATAACCCATCGTTCCCAGCCCACCTGATGTCATCCAGCGATTTGGCTTATGAAAACCAAAATACTGAGCTGCCCACATTTGATGTTGGCCTACTTCGGTTGTGACATAGACATCCCTGTCCATCGTCATTTCATAGAGGCGCTGAATAGATTTCTGCGGCTTGATAACGGGACCGGCTTGCTCAAACGCAAGGCAGTCGCGTGAGCGCCAACCTTCGATTTGTTCCCACCAGCGCGCCATTGCCTTATCATTTGGACTAAAAGACTGTGCTTCCATCTCAGCCAGCAACGCCTCAAGGGTCTCCCCAACATCGCCAATAATACCCAAATCGACATTCACAACTTTATTGATGGATGAGGGGTCAATATCAGCATGGACTTTTTTCGAAAACGGCGCGAATTCTGATAATCTGCCAGTAACACGATCATCAAACCGGGCACCAAGATTCAACATAAAGTCACAATTATGCATGGTAAGGTTTGCTTGATATGTGCCGTGCATCCCCAGCATACCCAGAAAATGCCTATCATCAGCAGGCAACGCGCCAAGCCCCATAAGTGTGAGGGTTGTTGGCCAGCCTGTTTTACCCACAAGCCTGTGCAAGGCATCAGACGCATGCAGTCCTGAGTTAATCAGCCCGCCACCGCCATAAATAACAGGCTTTTTCGCCTGCTTCATCATTTTAACAGCTTCCTTAATCACCGCTTTATCCGGCGATGTTACAGGCTTATATCGCTGAGCGGCTGGTGCGGCACTCTTATCTTCGACATAAGGCGCATCCAGCATCTGAATATCTTTGGGTAAGTCGAGCACAACCGGACCAGGGCGGCCAGAACGCGCCACATGGAAGGCTTCTTCGATATTTGCCTGAAGCCGGTCACTCTTTTTGACCAAATAATTATATTTTGTACAAGGACGGGTAATCCCAGAGGTATCAGCTTCCTGAAATGCGTCTGTTCCAATCAGATGACTAGGTACCTGCCCTGTCAGACAGACGATTGGCACTGAATCCATCAGCGCATCAGTCAGCCCCGTGACAGCATTTGTTGCCCCCGGGCCAGAAGTAACCAGAACAACACCGACCTTACCGGTTGAGCGCGCATAGCCTTCAGCGGCATGAACAGCGGCCTGTTCATGGCGCACCAAAATATGGCGGATACTATTATTTTTGAACAACGCATCATAAATCGGCAGGACCGCACCACCAGGGTAGCCAAAAATAACATCAACGCCTTCGGCTTCCATTACTTTCAGGATCACTTCGGCGCCGGGCATCATCGCTGCTGTTTGTGTCTTGCTCATGTCAAACTAGCCTTTAGTTTTAGGGTTACGCTATGTCTCGATTGGGTTTCGCAGCAGTCATATAAAACCGGGAACTACGTGAAAACGTCAGCGCCACGCCGCACAAACCCTATGAAAAGGAAGTTTGATATAGCATGTAAAAAGACAGAGTGTCAAGATCAAAGAAAAATTTTAGGAAAGATTTTTTTACATAAACTTTTTGAATAGTATTCATTTAGAGTAATTTTTGAAATAAAATTATTCCTTATCCAGGTCATTTGACGTTTTGCGTAATGACGAGAATCGCGTTTTGCCTGCATAATAGCGTCATCTTTGCTGAGCGCTCCAGACAGAAAATCTGCAATTTGTGATACGCCAAGCGCTTTCATGACGGGCAGACCGGGGTCAAGGTTTCGTGCTATCAGATGTTCAACTTCACCAACTGCACCTTTATCAAACATCATATCAAACCGGCGTTCAATATTGGCATAGACAGCATCGCGTGGCGGGGTGAGCGCAATGGTATAGCCTGTCCCGTTAATATAGCCTTCAAGCGGTTGTTGTTGCCACCAGCTTAGCGGCGTTTTGGTATGGGTATAGACTTCCATGCCGCGAATAAGGCGCTGCGTATCACCCGGGGCCAGCCGTTCTGCCAAGCGCGGATCTATCGTGGCAAGTTCGGCATGAAACCGTTGCCCCCCAAGCGCGCTATGCATTTCGGTTATCTCGCGGCGGACCTCATCTGGAACGTCTGGGATTGAAGAAATCCCATTCAGGCTGGCATTCAAATACATGCCCGTACCGCCAACAAGAATGGGAATTTTACCAGCGGCGCGCGCATCATTAACAGCTGCCTTTGCATGCGCCAACCAGAGACCAACCGAACATCTGGTTGCGCCATCCAGAACGCCATAGAGTGCATGTGATGCGGCGGCCAATGCCGCTTCATCAGGGCGTGCACTCAACAGATCAAGATCGCGGTAGAGCTGCAAGGCATCTGCATTGATAATGACACCATCAACCTGCTGAGCTATATCAAGGCTCAGGGATGATTTTCCGCTTGCTGTTGGACCTGCAACAACAAGAAAGCCGTCTGATCTGTCGATGGGAAGCTGGTCGGCTGACATAACGGCACGTCCTTCGCGCAATAAAGCAGTGAATTCTGTAATGAATTCTGGAGTGAATAGTTGCAGAATAAGGCCTATCATTGATGGCGGGAAGATGTCTAGTTCACCAGCCCGCTTATAATATGAGCAAGAAAAACAAAAATTATATGATTAGACTTAGTGAAGAATGCAAAAAAAGGGAATAAGAGTTTAGACATGGCATCTACAACATATCTTTTCACGTCAAGCATGGTGCATCACGCAGACATGATGACTGCGATGAGCCGCTTGTCGGACCAATTTCAGCTCACAGCGCCCCACTTCCAGAGCAAGCAGAGTGATATCTGTCAGGCAGCACGCGCGTACGCTGAGAGCCAGCTTGAGTTAGGGCTTTTGCGGCAGGCAGCAGCAGAGCTGTCTTTAGATGCAAATGAATTAACCATGACAAATACGCCCAAAGCGTTATTGATGGCCGATATGGATGCCACCATTATCCGCGGCGAGTCGCTTGATGAGCTTGCAACATTAGCAGGGATAGGACCAGAAATTGCCCAGATAACAGCGCGCGCAATGGCAGGTGATCTTGATTTTGAAGCAGCCCTTACGGCCCGCCTATCCTTGCTTGCAGGAGAAGAAGCAGGCCTGCTTGATAAGGTTATCGAAAATACCGTTATCACAAATGGGGCGGCCACCTTATTGGCAACAATGCGTGGCCAAGGTCACCATGCCTATCTTGTGTCGGGTGGCTTTACCTTTCTGACAAATCATGTAGCAGCTAAGCTTGGGTTTTCAGGACATTATGCGAATGAAATTGAAATCAAAAATGGTCTGCTTTCAGGTGGTTTTCTGCCGCCCTTGCTCGACAAATCGGCAAAAGCGCGCATCCTTGCCGAGCTATGCAGTCAGCATGATATAACATCCCAAGATGTTATTGCTGTCGGGGATGGCGCGAATGATATGGCAATGCTTACAGCCGCCGGACTTGGCATAGCCTTTGAAGGCAAACCTGCATTGAGAGCGCAAATTTCAGACCAGCTATCCTTTAGTGACCTTTCAGCCCTGCTCTATCTTCAATCTTACGACCGTGCAGATTTCATTACGCCTTAATGTCGGGCTGACAAAAAAACAGCCAGCAAGAAAGCTGGCTGTTTTATTTATTGTCTTTGATATGCCGCGCTTACTTGAAGCTGACCTGAACAAAACGAGTTTGCCCATCACTTTCGATCAGCATAAGCACGCCTTTGCGCTCATCTGACTGGGCTGTGTCCAGCACCTTTGCAAAATCAGCAACCGATGTAATGCGGGTCTGGTTTAGACGTCTGATGATATCACCGGGCGCAATCCCCTTCATGGCTGACGGACCACCTTCAGTAGCCTCAGTTACAACAACGACCGTCTCATCTGTCTCAAGTCCAAACCGCTCGGCCAGGGCCGGCGATAACGGCGCGACACTCAGACCAATATCATCAAATGATTGCGCTTCATCTTTTGCTGGTACAGATGCAAGAACGCCGCTCTTTTCAGCCTTTTCAAGCTCACCAAGTGTGATATCCAGCGTCACCTTATCGCCATTGCGAATAATGTCGACTGGCACTGTCTTATCAACTGGTGTTTCAGCCACAATCCGCGGCAAGTCACGACTGCGCGTCACAACCTTACCATTGAATGCGGTAATCACGTCACCAGCTTCAACACCGCCGTTATCAGCCGGACCACCGTCTGTCACAGACGATACAAGCGCTCCGGCGGCATCATCAAGGCCAAGAGATTCTGCGATATCTTCGGTAACTTCCTGAATAAAGACACCCAACCAGCCCCGACGAGTTCTGCCATATTCCTGCAGCTGGTCAACAACCTTGGTTGCCAGATTTGCTGAAATCGCAAACCCAATACCAACAGACCCACCGGACTGAGAGAAAATTGCTGTATTAATACCAATAACCTCACCT
>Ga0115008_10005315_pt1 | contig 10645 bp, 14 predicted proteins | sample FraStrMetagenome_FD_87164 | JGI IMG/M metagenome (GOLD analysis project Ga0115008, IMG submission 87164) | Marine eukaryotic phytoplankton communities from Arctic Ocean - Fram Strait ARC3M Metagenome | ecosystem: Environmental > Aquatic > Marine > Oceanic | place: Fram Strait | collected...
ATTTTGAGATCAGTTCGAAAATGGAAAAATCTCAGTCAACTCAGTTATTTGTAAAATAAGTTTTAGTTGACCATAATGACAAGATCAAATCGAAAATCATCATGCCAATTATTTTCTGTTGAAGGTGTGACCCGCAAGGCTGAGCACCAAAACGCTTATTAGTACTTCATGAGAAGGTTTTTAGAGTTCTTCTTCTTTAAAAAATCCGTACACAGAAATCAATTTAAATATTTCGCTGACAAAATATCTAAAAAAATAAGCGTGGCTGAGTTTTTGGCGACTGAAAAAATGCGTTAATTGACCAAAAGTTGATGAATAAGACGAAAATTGATACCTATGATTAGAAACCTCGTTTTTCATAAAATTCATTTTCAGGACGTTATGAAAAATGTTCACCGACCGGTGACGCCCAGCCAAGCCAAAAATAGAAACGCCAACAATGGAACTTGGAACAGATTCGATACTCAAAAAAGTCGTTCGCAGTCCCTGCCGCGGAATATTCGCACAGAAGATATCGAACGAAATGATTCTGACTTGAGCTACGATCTTCTTGAGCGCAGCATCTTCCAGCGCGCTCGGCAAACATCGCAAGAAGTCGACAGACAAGCTCGACAAGGACGACAGGCTGAGAAACGATCTGGAAATTCGACTCCTCGATTTAACCGTCCTCGATCTGTTGGAGCGACTTTGAATCGTTCTGGTCATTTGTCTGGCTCTGATGGAAACAGATACCATTCAAATATTTCGTCTTCTGGCCCAGACACGGACAGAAAAACGGACAACGAATCGTACGACAAAAGAAGGACGATCAATCGAGCAGGAGGCGCCAGAAGGAATGTGGAATATGTCAGTGTCACAAATGTGGCGCGAGATGGAACTATTGGAAATACAAGCATGCTCAGGATGGATGACAAAAACGGAGAAACAAGGTTTGCTCTTTTTTTTTTAAAAAAAAAGTGATTTTGACAATGTTTTGTAAAATTTATTTTAACAGTCAGAATTAACCTTCACCACGTTTTCTACGGACCGGAAGCCTCGGTTTGAAATAATATTTAGAATTGATGAGATGAGCTCAGGCAAAGAAATCAAACGACAATTGATTCGCGCAATGAAAGAGGTAATTTTTGAAGATTTTTTTTATCAAGGTCGTATTTAGAAATCAGTTTTTTTGCGCAACAGCCATAAAAATCTGTCTAACCCGATTAGACAGCGAATTAATCCACGATAAAAAATCAAATCAATTCATAAGATAATTTTTAAATTATAAAATATCCAAATTAATGCTCTTATTTCCAGCTGAAAGATCTGGGATCCGTGGCGCGAGTGATTGATGAAATTGACGACGAGCAATGGCTGTTAATGTTCGTTCAAGAGCTCGAAGTGCAAGTCAAGCAAATTATCCAAATCGAGCGAAAGATCAAGCAGCTCATACATCAGGCGCGCGAGGGGCGTACTGACTCTTACAACGAGCTGATAAAAGGGATGACTGTTCAGTTGAAGTCGAAAAAGCAGACTTTGCTCGACTGTTTAAACGACATTTTGAGCTACTTTCACGACAGACTACGAAGCAAGGACACAAGAACTTTCAAATCAAAGCACGTGCACGGAATGTTAAAGGCAATGTCCGACGCCGAAGGAGCTTCCGAAAGCAGTGATTACGGAACTTTCGGGCGCATAAACCGTCGACTGAAGAAACTAGCGATAAACCGTCCAGAAGTGCTTCATGGCAACCAGTCGAAATGGCAGTTCGAGCTTCAGCGTGTTTCGCGAACAGTTGACGAGTATCTCCGGATGGCGATGCCGCCGACAATGAGCGGCTCGGAAATAAACGACTCGATGAGCAGCATGGGAACGCTACCGCGCCAGGCTGGAACATTAAACAGAGCATCTCCTGCGAATGGATCAGGCCACGTTCGACAAAACAGCGGTTTTTCTAGCGACGATTTTGGCCGCAACAACTCAACGGTAATACAATGAAAAGTAAAAAAGCCGCTCGCGGCTTTCTAAAAAAAATATTTTTTTGATATTAGAGTCAAAAACTGCAAAACGAGATTCAGACCTCACAATAAAACGCCGGCGCTTACGTACAAGCCAACTTTTAATTCTTGTTTCAGTTCTCTTCTCAAACGCTGGATCGCCGTCGCGGTCGTCCGCAGCGAGGCGGCTGGGACCCAAACCGCTCCAGGTCGCTGGAAAGAGGCAAGAAGGGCGAGATGGACTCAAACTTGCGCAATGCAGACTCGGGACTTGATTTGGACGACTCTGGTTCTGGAGGAGACACGTTCAGACCGGAGAGCAGAGGTGGTGGTACTCATTCAGCACGAGGTAAGAACATGTGTTGCAGAAACAGGGGTAAAAATTTAGAAATCTGAAAAAAATAGAAAGTTTTTAAATTCAGAATTCTTTGTGATCTCATTGTGGCCTGATTGATATTTACCCCCCAAAATGTCAGTCTTCCACAAAAGTGCCCCGCAGCATTTTGTTTATCCGTGATTTGCGAGTTTTAACCCAATAACTCTTTTTTCTTCGGTTTTTTTTGAGAAGTTTCGTCATGAATCTTCTAACAAGCTAAATTGATATTTCTAAATATTTTCCTCACTTCCGGCGAGTCAAGAAAACGCGCCTGACGCGATTATGGAATTTCAATCCGCATTTTTAAACAGATCGAGAACTCGCTCTTGTCAGCGCAAAATTTAAAAATAATGCATTTCTGATTAAATTTTTGAAAATGTGAATAAATTAAAAATAATGAAACCTTGAACTTTTCACCTGTATTGAAAGTTGCCTCGCGGTGTCAGGTTAAACAGGTTATGGGAAGATGCGAAACCGACTCTGGTTCCAAGAGGCGTGCAGGTGCGCGAGACATGTCCTTGGCGACGAAATTATCGGCTGCCAGCGTGCCGTGTTAAAATCAGCGAATTCTCCCAAAGTCAGATTCGCAAAACTGTGAAAACAGTAAACAAAAAACAACCTGAAGGGTACAGGTTCTGAACCGGAAATGAGATTAACGCGCTGGACAGAGCATCCAGCTTCACAGCTTCAAAATGCCAACAAAGGTCGATTACGCCTTGTTCCATCAAAAAGGGATGGAAATGCCCTTCCATCGTGCGGGAGAGTACCTCAATCCTTTTTATTGAAAGTCTTAATTCAAGACACAAGATATGTTTGACAAGATGTTTTCTGCCAAAGTTTTAAAGCCTCTTTCATCATATTACGTACGCTCATTCTGCACGTATTATTTTACCACAGTTTATTGTTTCTCCGGAACCCGGATTATTTTTTTCGACTGCATGGATCAGTGTTACTTGTCTCGAGTAATTCGTACACAATTTTGAACAAGCTCTATTTTTTTTGTTTGAAGGAAATTTAATGCTGAAAAAATGCTAGCGTTTCTTATTTGAAAATCACGTTACATTTTCTGTCTTTTGAAAATCTCTCTGTAATCCTGTGAAAGGTACTGAGAGTGTCAAGCGCGACACGCGAAATCGTTTCCTCCTTGTAAGTGTCGGCACTGGCAGATATGCATCTTCGTGACGGAATGGCCCCTTCGGATGAGTCTTTTATCGAAAGTGCACACGGCCCGGACAGGAAACGTAATAGAAGGTCTTTAGTCACGACGCTTGAAGACCTTTTAGCAGCGACAACTTTTTTCAAAAAAGTATCGTTTTCGAGAATTTCACTTTTCTGTTCAGGACGACCTCGAGAACGCGCTTCAATCAAACTCTACGTCACAACGAGCTCCGACGACGATGGTGGATACCGCGCTAATCAGCGACTTCGCGGTGAGTTTTGCGCGATTTTCGCGGCTGCCCAGTTATGGGATCACCGGATGGATTTTCTAAATTCGCCCACGATAAAATTTACACTTTGGTTCACGTTCATTAGAACACTCGTTTACTGATTTAATTAAGATCAACCAACTGAACTCCAACGAAAAACAGAAGAAACAAAACAAATGAAAAAACATCTCGAAAAGCTGCAACGCGAAATTCAAGAGACACGCAGTTCCAAGTCGGATAAAGAGCGACAATTGAATCAAGAGCGAACGCGTATTCAGGTTAGACGCGAGAAATTTTTAATTTGAAGAAACAACGTAGAGCAAGTATCGGAAATCAAGCTAATGGAGCTTAGTCCGAAATTGGCAGATAGCGGGAGGGGCTAAGCTAGCTTAGAAAATGCTTGTAAAAGACTCTAAAACGCACTTGCGTGAAAAAACGTGGCGTAAAAGCTGCACAAGCGACAGCTTAGCGATAATAAAAATGTTTTCGGAAAGGGATTATGCAGTTTTGGATTGACAATATTTTGCTTCAGAAAATGCAGCGCGCTATGGCAAGCGGTCTTTCCGAAAAAGCCGAGCTCGAAGCCGAGCTGATGCGTCTTCGCGAACAGCTTCGATCTGGCGAAAGTGGCCGATCTCGAAACGTGGCGACGCTTCAAAGTCGTCTTTCTGAAATGTCGCAGCGAATTCACGACGACAAAAGAGAGATCGACTTTGCGAGCGAGAAGGTTGCTCAACTCACTGCGGAATTAAACGGAAACAGACGTACAAGCGAACGACTTGAACGAGCAAAACACGAGCTTGAGGAGCAATTGAATCAGTTGACAATTCAGCTCATGGCAGAGCGAAAAGAGCTGCGATCACTGCAGATGGAAAATTTAAGATTGGAGAATCAGCTTAGCGAGGCGAGCAGCAGATTGGAAACTGAAACTGAGAGGTCGAAAAAAACTGAAAATGATTTGCAAAAGGAAATGTCTAAGCTCATCGACAGCCTTAAAGATGAACAGGTTAGCTTTGATAAAAATACAGTTTAAATCTTGGGGGTAAAATGACCATTTTATCGTCTACATAAATTTGGCTAAAAATGGCTGAGCGGAGCGAAGCTTAAAGCGCGAAGCGAAGCTTCGCGTCAAAAATATCTCAAATCTTGAAATACGATTTTAGCTTCGCTTCGCTTAGCCATTTTTAGCGAAATTAAATCGAATACTCAAATAGTCGCTTTACCCGCACTTGTTTAAAGTCATAAACAGGGCTTAATTCCTGAATTAATTGACCTTAAATTTGTCAAAAAAATAATCGTTGAAAAATGCGCGTGTAATTTAATTAACACATTGCAGCACATACGGAATGCATAAAGAATGCAATGACAACAGCAATTCAATTTTCAAGTGATGAACCCTTTTTTTAGAATAGAAACAGAACGTTGAAGAAAAAGGGCGGATCAGCTGGGCGGGAAATGAAATCGCTACAAGCGCAAGTTGAGGGCCAGAAAGTCAAACTGGACGAATTACAGAGCGAGAACATGGAGCTCCAGTCGCATAGAAGAAAGCTTCAGGAACTTCTCAATGGTGAAAAACAGGTAAAAAAACGAATTCGTAAAACTTATTGTACGTTATTTTTTATCGAAAAAAGTATTACGCATAATCCAGAATTTTGAGAAAAAGTGATAAGATAAAAAGTAGCTGTCCGGAAAGCGGTCACTAATTACTTGCGAAAGTTTGTTTTTTAAGCGAGACCTTTATTTGAGAAGAGGACGGTATCGCCCGTCGGAGTTTCTCGTTAGAAGTGGCTGCTCGTGCGGCCATGTTGCGTGCTATCTCGCATTTCTGTAGTTCCTCTGCTTCAACCCTTTTTTTTAGTTTACTTCTTCGACTCTTGACTGCATCAAGAAAGAACTTGAGTACACAACGCAGGAATTGCAAATCAGCCGCGACGCCGTTCAAAACCAAAAGCAGGAGTTTGAAAAGGAAATCCAGCGTCTCTTGTTTGATAACAGGTGAGTCCGAGATCATCCCCAACTACACGTTTAATTTTAAACAAAGACGCATTTTAAGAAACCTGCTTTTAAACAGATTAGGGTTTTAACTTGTAAACATACTTTCTCAATTTAATTTTCAATTTCTATCTTAACCAATTTTAAAAAGGGAGATAAAAGACCAGTCTCGTAAAACGCAGCGCGAACTTTCGAAAGAAATCAACTCACTGACGGACGAGCTCAAGGACGAGCGCGATCGAATTCACGAGCTCCAGAAAGAAAACAGAAAGCTTCGACAAGAAGTAAAATTTCTCTCTTGTTTTTTCTTATCTAAACACATTCCTTAGAACATCGAGCTGCAGACAAAGCTGACGAAGCTGGAAAACACGAGAGGGCGCATTCGGCCCGAGAATGTTGTCGATAACGGAACGCAGGTGGAGGATAATGTAAGTACTCTTCCCTTCAAATTCGGAGAGACTCTTTCTGATTGCAAAGCGGCTAATGATCGTTTTTGGGGAAAGACCTCTTACTCAAGAAATGATAAAAATGCTCTTTAACAACATTTTATAGCTTTCTTTTTGAGAGCTCTATTCAGGTTATTCATCAAAATGCACATTATCAGTATTCATCGTTAAATTGCGTGTTCCGGACATGATTTAGAACCGCTCCACTTAAGCCGCTCCAAGTGCTCCAGTGGTCATATCCGCCTATTTAGAACTTTGAGCCTCTCAAACTTTTAAACTTACTAACCTCTTCCTTCAGTCCTTCACGAGGAAACGCGCTTTTGACTTTTATATCGACGAAGTTCAAAGAGATGCTCACAAGTTATTAGGTAAGAAACAATGTCGAGAAGGTGTAACTCTTTGACTTAGATTCGGTTATTTGTCGATATAAAAAAAATTAAAATTATATAAAAATCTAGTAAAAAAATTAAATTTCCGGTTTTGAAATCGAGAATTCGCAAAAAAATCCTGAAATGACCTGTTGCAAAATTTTGGCAATATCGATACAGCCAAGTTTTCAAAACACAGCGCTTGAATCTAGTCACATCAATTGGCCCTCAACCGGGCCGACCGCGGACTATCTGATTCCCTGACCGCTTTCAATATCATATTTTCACGAACGTTTTGAGATACGGTAAAATCTAACAATTAACTCTAGAACGCGGTCGCAACATGGAGCGCGAAGTAAATGCAAAAACAATGGAAGCCGAGAAACGTGTTGTCTCGCAATCTTCCTCCGCCACAAGTCCAATGAGTCCTCCTTCAATCCGCCGAGCGCAGCCACCTCCTTCGAATGAGCCGCCAAGCGCGACGAGCAACACGAAAAGGAAGTTCAGCTTCAAGAAGCTTTCGATGACAAAGAAATGAAAATGAGTTTTTTTAACAAAACCTTCAAAATGCCTCAGTTCAATGCAGTTTCATTCCTTTTAAAAATAAAAAGAGATCAAAAATTAATAGCCGCGCGCGGCTTTTTATATAAAAAATATAATTTATCCTTTTTTTTAATTAAATACGATCTCGTTATTATTTCTGTATATAACTGTATAATAAAAAAAGAACACAATATAAAACATGAAAAAGATGCATGTTAATAAGAATTGATAGATATATTTCTAATCTTTCTTTGCTAATGTGAAGTTTCCGGAGATTTGGTTTTATATTCGCAACAAAGCACGTGAGTGATCGAACATTGATTTCAAAACGGCGGCGCAGCTTTTGATCCAGCAATCCTAATTCAGGAGTCGTTTTTAAGCCCCTTCTAAAATATATCAATCTCTTAGATTCTTTTTAAATAATTTGGAACATGTATGTTTGTAGACTTTTCACTGTTTGCATTTGCTTACGCATCGAACAGATTCGCTCTGTAGTGTTTTATTTTGGAAACACAATCGCCGTTTGTTTCCAGAAAACACAAAATTGAAATGAATTACTTTTTTAGTTTTTAATTATTTTAAAACAAATAGCGAGAAAGTGATAGCGGTGCACAAAAAAGAACACAGAAGTTGCGGAAAAATGAAGCTTGGACTCTTGATTTGGAAAAACGGGCTGATAAGGCTGCGCCATCCAGTTCGGACGATTTTTGAGATAATTTGGCCGCTTCTTATTTTTGTTATTTTGATAAGGGATTCAAATAAGGGTGAATCTGAACTTTTTTCTGGAGCATTCACTTTTTCTGTTCACATCAAAAAATCCCAAAAAAGATCTCGATTCGCCTGTCAATCAATCTTAAAACAACTCCTGAATGTCACTTTCCCGCTCGTGCTCTGCCAAGCGCGGGAGTATTTCCTTGGCTCCAGTCAATGTTCTGCAACTTAGGCTCGTGTTAAACATCGTGTTGATTTCTCCCTTTTTTTCGCGTATAAGGGAATGAAACACGGTGAAAAACACGTTTCAAAGGGATGGATTGAACGCTTTTGGAAACAGTTTGGAAATGTTAAATAACCATATTCTTCCTAGAAATGGTTTTACTGTACTCTTTTCCTACGACCTCCTTTTTCTAATCAACGACAAAATTATATTTAATTTTGAAAGGTCGAGCGGTTGTGTTTGACTACGTACGTGTGCTCTAATGTAAATCCGATCTATTCAACGGTCGAAGCTTAATTTTGACTAAAATTAAAAGCTATCTAAAAGTTCACGGAATTTTCGGTGGATTTGCTTAGGCAAGATAGGATCTCCTGCGAAAATCCGAAATAAGACAGAAATACGACTTGCCTGCAACACGAAGTTCCATCTGAAGTTCCAGGTAGTAATTTTAGGATTTTTTTTTCAGTTAATATTTGTAGGTCAAATCCGGCCAGAAAACTCGATCCTCGACGATCTCCTGACGCTCTGGATCAACTCGGAAGAAGATGAATCTTCCTTGCTTTCAGATTTCGAGTCAGAAGTCAAATCTCTGCAGAAAATTTCGCTGCTAAAACGAACTCGGAAAGCTTCTCCGAATGAAGCCGAAAATAGTTGCAAGGGATGAGGGCTTGATCCGTCTGAGAATGAATTCAGAATTCCTCTCCGTTTTGTAATTGTTGTGAGAAAGACAAAAAAATAGAACGGATCTGAGCCTCGTTGAAAGGAAACGTGTGATCTTGAATGCCTACTGGACAGGAAATGTTCGTATGAACAAATGCAGGAAAGAGGGATGAATTCTAAGCCACGCTCCGGCTTAAGAGTCACCAAAAGAGAAAGAAGTAATTTTAGTTGATCCATTTTTGTTAATTCTGAAAACTTTTTCTTTGTTTTGCGATAAACTTTATTTAGAAAAAAAATAAATTCATCCCTCAAGCAACTTTTCAACGAATTTGCACAGCTGGTCTGTCCCTTCCATAACCACAACCTTGAGCTTCCATCCCAAAACGAAATATCAAAAATGCTTCAAACAATTCGGCCAATTCTTGATCTCCAAAAATCTAAAAACTCAACAGATGACGAAGGATTTACGTGTGAAAAGTTTATCTATAATATTTCGCACGAAGAAATCTGGCTCAAATTTTGGGAGACGTTTCGTGGTCTAATTTCTGGGGAGATCATTTATTATCCAAAAACGCAATTGACGGAGAACATAATGAAAAATGCTAATGAGACGTTTCAAGCGCTCGAGGATTTCGCTCAATTTACGAAAAGTAATGAGTTTCACTCTTTTGCATTGAAAATGGAAAGGAAGGTTCAATAATCATCATTTTATCTAAAAAAGAAAAATTCAAATTTCTGGTTACACTTTCAACTCTTAGTTGACAATTGACAAGATGTAAGCTGCGAAATCCTCAAGTTATTTTTTTGTTGAACCCAGAAGTGTTCTTGGCGCCGCAAATCTTGCTCGGCTTGGCGAAAACTTGGGCCGCGTTGTAGCCACGGGTCAGCATCGAAGCCGGAAGGATTCAGCCGCTTTAGAAGCGGGCCCTTCCGTCAGATCTTAGTAAATTGACAAGCAAACACGCGCTGACCCTGGATTAAAGGATGTTTCCGGCTGGATAAGATTCGTGGTTTTGAGGACAAAGAAAAATTAGGCAATGGTGTAAATAATCGTAATAAAACGATTTGATTTGTCCAAAAAAATTATGACCAGCGCCATCAATCGACCAAATTAAAATTTACATTTTCAACAGATCACGAAATTTCCCAGCTGATGTGCAACACTCCCGAGTTGATCAATTCGAAAAACTGCACGCCATCGCTCTGGGTAAACAAGCTGAAAATAGCCGCGTAATATTGTGTGAATAAAGCCATAATTAGCCAGTTTACTAAACACTTCATGTCCGTCACACGTTTTCTAAAGCAATCACGTGATAAACAAGCTTTTCGAATTAAGTACTATAATGACGACAGTCTATTCATACAGTTATGATAGCGAGATTGCGATGTCCGCCGAGCTGGGGGATGGTATTGATAGTGCGCCGCTGCTATCTCAGTTATCTGACACCACACGTCGAGGGTCACTGCTCTTGCCCAAGCAGCGTCGCGGTAGAATAATGATGGAACACGGACGGTTGTTGTTCAAAGCACGCGACCGTGCGGTTTTATGATATCAAAATATGGCTTCGGGCCGACAAGAATTATTGATTTTTTCATAAAAACAAACTTTTGAAATTAAAAATGATATATTTTAGGGCTACGTCGAGTTCCAGACTCAAGATGGCGATCCCGTCTCGCCGGATCTCTCCGATCTCGACATTCTCAAATACACAATTCGCATCACGCGCGATACCGTCGCCTCTACGCTTTCTAACTCGCCACTCTGGTGGACGCCCGGGTCCAAAAATGGCGGCAGGTGACAATTTACCTGTTTTGGAAAAACAGAATTTTTTTCTTATTTCTATTTTGGACGTTTTGCGTTCAGCCGAATGAAATATTTCTCCGGCGGCTTTATCTACATTCAAAACATGATCGACAACGGGA
>Ga0115008_10005316_pt1 | contig 10643 bp, 11 predicted proteins | sample FraStrMetagenome_FD_87164 | JGI IMG/M metagenome (GOLD analysis project Ga0115008, IMG submission 87164) | Marine eukaryotic phytoplankton communities from Arctic Ocean - Fram Strait ARC3M Metagenome | ecosystem: Environmental > Aquatic > Marine > Oceanic | place: Fram Strait | collected...
CTCGGTTTAGGAAATTCTTTTTTGCACAGTGTCTGTGTTAGTGCCAGTGCGCGCCAGTCCCGGAGGCTAAATTCTTTTTTGCCGCGCCGACAGGAGCGCTGGCTCTGCAGCCGCAACTGCCCATAAAAAGGCGCCTCATCGCTCGGCGGTGGCACGGGGTGCCATCGCGCCACACATGGCCCACTCTGGACCGTTCCGATGCCAGTGCGGCCAGATACACGCCGACCAGTACGACGGGCCGACCAACGACCTTCTGCCGTACATCGACACGGCCGGCGTGAGCGCGCTCAACGAGTCGGAGGCGGGCGCGTGCAGGCGCATCTTCCGGCCGTTTGACCAGAGGCTGCAGCGCGACGCGTGGCTGCAGTCGGAGGACGATGACCCGCAGCTGCTCATCACGATCCCGTTCACGTCTCCAGTCAAGATCCAGTCCCTGACGGTGATCGGCGGGGCGGACGGCAGCGCACCGCGCGAACTGCGCGCATACATCAACCAGGAGGCGCTCGACTTTGACGACGCGGACCGGATGATGGCGGTGCAGACCTGGCAGCTGCAGGAGGGCGACGCGGAGGGGCGGATAGAGTACCCGACGCAGTTCTCGCGCTTTCAGAACGTGTCGAGGCTCCACTTGCTCGTGGTGGACAACTACGGCGCCGACGAGACCACCATCTACTACATCGGCCTCAAGGGCATCGGCACCGACCACCAGCGCAAAGCCGTGCAGGCGAGCCGTGAAATAGCGGCGGGGCGGCGGCGGCGGGGGCGGGCGGGTGCGGCGGGGAGGTCGCTGGTGGGGAGTGATCCGCTGCGATGGTGGTGGTTTGGAGGGTGGGGCGGGGGCAGTGGGGGCGAGGGCGGTGTCGTCGATGGTGGCGGTGGAGACAGGGCGGGCGAATTCACGATCTCGGCTGTGGACAGGCGGTCTACGAGCTACGGCCGGTCGGGCAGGGGACGGATATCAAGGCGGGAGCCGGCGGCATTGCGTGACGACTGACGAGGGGCGGAGCGACTTGGCGGGTCGACCCGCGGCTGTCATAGGCCTCTTGATCTTCACGGCGCTGTTGAGTGTGGTGCGCTGCGGGCGCGCGCGCGGACCCGGCGAGTTCTTTATTTCCCTCAAGAAAAATAGAAAAAGAAAACGCAGCACGTCGGACAGCCCTCTCACTCTCCGACTCCGACACAAAATGCTCTGGCTCGCCTCCGCTCTCACCAGCCTGGTTGGCACCCGCCGCATTGCCACCGGGCGTGCCACCACGGCACAGATGCGCTCCTTCTCGTCGACCAGCGAATATGAGCAGGCACTCGCGGCGGAGGCTACGCTCCCGTCTGGCTTCCAAGTGGGCACGGCCGGCTTCCGCTTCTCTCCCGCCGAGGCGGCCGAGGGAACGCGAGCCACGATGAACCTGACACTCATCGTCGCCGACGCTCCCTCCAGCAGCTGGGCCGCCGTCTTCACCAAGAATGCCTTTTGCGGCGCTCCGGTGACTGTCGGCCGGAATCGGCTCGCGGCGGGCGGTGACCTGCAGGCCATCGTCGTTAACAACAAGATCTCGAACGTGTGCTCCGGCAGCGACGGCGTGGGCGACTCGGAGGCGGTCTGCGCCGCCGCCGCCGACGCGCTCTCGCTGCCCGGCGGCGCCTCGTCTGTGCTGCCTGCCTCGACTGGCAACCTCCAGCCGAGACGCAGCCGAGATGCAGCCGAGATGCAGCCGAGATGCGGCCGAGATGCAGCCGAGACGCAGCCGAGATGCAGCCGAGATGCAGCCGAGATGCAGCCGAGATGCAGCCGAGACGCAGCCGAGATGCAGCCGAGACGCAGCCGAGATGCAGCCGAGATGCAGCCGAGAGCAGCCGAGATACAACAGAGATACAACAGAACTCTCCCCACCGTCTCGCTGTGAGCAGGAGTGATCGGCTGGCGGCTGCCGGTCGGCGAGATGGCAGAGGCGGTTCCCGCAGCGGCGGCGGAGCTGCAGCGGGAGAGCATGCTGCCCGCGGCGCGCGCCATCATGACGACGGACCGGTACCCCAAGCTCCGCCGCGCCTCCGCCGCCGGGGGCTCCATCGTCGGCACGGCCAAGGGAGCGGGCATGATTGAGCCCGACATGGCCTTGCGGTGCTCTCCTCGCGCTCCCGGGAGGAGCAGCGCACCGAGAGTGGCGTGTGCTGTCTAGGCCACCATGCTCTCCTTCGTGCTGACCGACGTCGCCGTGCCTCGCGCCGAGCTGCAGCGCATGCTCGCGGCGGCGGCGGACGCCTCCTTCAACTGCATGTCCATCGACGCCGACCAGTCGACCTCCGACTCGCTCGTCCTCTTCTCGAGCGGACGGGTGGAGCTGCCCGCGCCAACAGCAGAGCGGGACGAGGCGCGCGCACCACGGCGAGGTGGGGCGGAGGGCACCCCGTCTCTTCACGGCTGGCCGCGTGGACAGGCGCTCGCGGAGTTCGAGGCGGCGCTGAAGCGCGTGTGCGACCAGCTGGCGGCAGACGTGGCGCGCAACGGCGAGGGGACGACGCGCGTGGCTGTGTGGGCCTGGGGGGAGGGGTCGGGGGCCTCCCCGGATCCTTCTCGGAGCCCTCCTGTCAGGCACGTGCTCCGGGTGGCGGTGCGAGGCGCTCCGTCGGCGGAGCTGGCGCGCGGCGTCGGCAAGGTGTCGTCAAGTCGCTCGTCCAGCCGGTGTGAACAGCCTCTCTCCACGGCGCGTGGCGTGAACAGGCCGTCGTCAACTCGCCGCTCGTCAAGACGGCCGTCGCGGGCAACGACCCCAACGTGGGCCGCATCGTCGGCGCCGTCGGTTCCTTCCTTGGCAGGGCTGCGCCGCAGCTCGACCTCGGGCAGTGCACGATGGCCATCGGCGGCGACACCGTCTTCGAGGGGGGTGACACGTCACGCCCCTCGCCCCGGCGCCCCGCTCCACCCCCAAAGCACCGCCCCTCGAACCTCCTCGGCTCGTCCCCGCTAGGCTCCTTCCGCCTCTCCCCCACGCGCGAGGCGTCGCTCTCTGCGCACCTGCGGCAGGCGGCTGGCGGCACCACGGCCCGCCCATCCCCGGCCGTTAGCCCGACCGCGGGACCGCCCTCTCTCGGCGCAGGCGCAGCAGGAGAGCGCGCCCTTCCCGCCGCACGAGCGCTTCGTCGAGGTGGAGATCGACCTCGGCGCCGGCGGGGAGGCGAGCACGGTCATCGGGTCCGACCTCACGCGCGAGTACGTGGACATCAACGCCGACTACCGCTCGTGAGAAGAGGCCCTAGAGTGGGCTATAGCGCAAAAAGAAACAACCAAGCTAGGGAAAAGAAATCGGACGCGCACCCAAACCCTGTTGTGTCGGGCGAGCTGCAGAGAGGTGCCATCAGCAGTGCGCTCGCCAGCCTCGCTGCTCGCTCGCCACCACACCAACGCGGGAGCTTGTCCCTTAGCAGGCGCCTACACCACACCAACGTCATGGCCAACACCGCGACCATCAAGTGGTTCGACCGCAAGAAGGGCTATGGATTTGCGTCACCCGAGGGCGGCGGCGACGACATCTTTGTGCACGCACTCAACCTGACCAAGGACGAGGGCAACAAACAGCCGTTCGTGGACGACGGCGATGTCATCTACTACGACCTCGGCGAGCACAACGGCCGTCCCACGGCCATCAACGTCTCCTTCCCCCCGGACAGGCCGGCCCGGCCACGCCGCCGCACGCGTGGCAGGAACGCAAACAAGGACGCGGACGCCGAGGCCGAGGCGCTCGCCGACGAGGAGCAGTCGGCCGCGGACGCGCGGGAGTCCAAGGATGGCGAGAACGGCGGCGACAAGCCGCCCCGCGCAGGCGGCGGCCGCGACGGCAAGACGCACCGCGCCAACAACGGGCGGCCGCGCAGGAACGACAAGGGGCTGGGCGGCGGGCGCCCCAAGGGGGGGTCGAAGCCGCCCGCGCGCCAGGGCAAGGCGCGCGCGCAACGCCCCCGTCCCGCCGGCCCCGACGCGCAATGCGCTCCCTCGTTTGCCCTCGCCGCTCCCCGCCGCTCGCTGCGGAAGCCCCGCAGCCCCGCCTTATCTCCCCTCCCCCGCTCCCAACGCGCCCGACGCCGCCTCCCCGCCTGTTCGCCTCGCAGGCGGAAGACACCGCACAGGCGGCCTCGGACGGCGGCGCGGCGGTCGCGGCGGCTCCCGACGCGTCCGCAGAGTGAGCCTGAGGCGCGCGCGAGCCTGCTGTGGCAAGCCCGGTTACACAGACATCGGTCGCGCTCACAAGATTTCTGAGCGCCGAACCCGTGACTCACTCTCTCCGCCCGTCTCGTGTGCGGCGGAGGAGAACTCTCCTGATTTCTTGCCACTTCTTTGTTTGTTCCCTCTCATGTCCCATGGATGGTTATAATCGTCGTGTTCTCTCGCGCTCGCCAGGCGCTCGCTCTCGCTCGCGCGTTTAGCTAGGATGTGTCAACGGACAACGCTCACGGTACTCGCGGAAAGCGAAAAGCGGACACAGGGGAGCTCACGCGGCAAGGTCGACTCGAAGCGGAGGGGCGTGTGTCGCCTGTTCTCCTTTTTACACCCATCTCCTTGAGGTGTCCGTTTTTTTATTTACTCGAAGGTGTTGTGGGTGCGCGCCTGTGTGCAGTGTGTCGTATGTCGTATGTGCGCGGAGAGGAAGGAGGTCCGCGTGGAGCGGAGACTGGAGTGTGGAGAGAGGTCTCACTGGCAGACGCGTCTGGCGAGTGGCGTCCTGGCTCTCCGCGGAGCAGGGGCCCCACAGCTGTCTCGTGTCTGTGTACTGCCTCCAACATACGTATCGTGGGTTGGCCGCATGCAGCATGGCGTATGTGAGACACTCCGCGGGTTGGCTGTGCGCCGCTCAGCCCGCGTGACTCTGGCTCTCCCTCCACACCTCAGACTCGAGCCGCGCGCCCTTCTCGAGCAGCGCGCTCTCGGTGGCCTCGACGACGGCCCGCATCCCGCCCGTGATGCGGCGCAGCTCGGCCTCAGAGACAACGAACGGCGGCATGGTGTAGAGCATGCGGCCAAAGGGGCGCAGCCAGACGCCGCGCCGCACGAGGAGGGCCTGCACCGACGGCAAGTGCAGCGGCTCCTCCATCTCGACCACGCCTAGGACAGGGCGGGGGCAGGTCCTAGGCAGGGCCGGCGGGTGCGGCGGCGCCTCCGCCTCGACCGCGCCGATCGCGCCGAGCACGCGCACATCTCGCACGGCGGGCGAGGAGGCGAGCGGGCGCAGCTCCGCCTCGAGCTGCTGCGCGATGGCGCCGACGCGAGACTGCCACGGCGAGTCGAGCAGCAGCTGCACCGACGCGCTCGCGACGCGGCACGCGAGCGGGTTGGCCATGAAGGTTGGGCCGTGCATCAGCGGCACCGGCCTCTCCGCGCCCTCGCCGCCCGATGCCCCCTCCGCCACCTGGCCGGAGCCACCCGGGAGGGGGGGGGTGTGAGGGGCGTCGCTCCGCGCACGCCGGCTGATGCCGCCCCCCTCCGGGTACCTCGTCGGTGGCGAGGGTGGCGCCGAGGGTCATGTACCCTCCGGTGAGCGCCTTTCCGACGCACATGATGTCGGGCGAGATGGCGGCGTGGTCGCACGCGAAGAGAGCGCCTAGGCCCGGGGGCCTTGCCTCGGGGGCGCGCCGGGAGGGGCGCCGAGGGGGCAGCGTGGAGAGAGAGGGAGGGAGCGAGCGCCGGTGCGGCCGAAGCCAGTCGCGATGCAGTCGAGGATGAGCAGCACGTTGTGCTCGTCGCACAGCTGCCGCACCCGCCTCAGGTACTCGGCAGAGTAAAAGTGCATCCCGCCCGCGCCCTGCACGATCGGCTCGAGGATGAGGGCAGCAACCTGCTCAGCGCCGGAGGCGTGAGGAGGCGCCGGGGCACAGCGCTGGTGCGAGGGCGGCCGCTGCCTCGTGCGAGTGCTGCGCGAGCAGCGAACGCAGGCCGGCCACGTCCTCCTCGCCGCACGCCTCGCCGAAGCGCGGCGCGGGGCGGGGGGCGAAGAGGTGCTTCGCGAGCACGCCTGGGGGAGCGAGGGAGGCGTCGCTGTCGCCAATCATCAACCCAGGAGCGTTCCTGCTCTGCGTCGCTGTCTATCTCTCCGTCTACCCGCGCGCCGCCGAACATCTCCGCGTGCATCCCGTGGACCGGGTCGCAGACGCCCATCGCGCCAAACGTGTCGCCGTGGTAGCCGCCGCGCACGGTGAGGAGGCGGGAGCGGCCCTCCACGCCCTGCGCGCGCCAGTACTGCAGCGCCATCTTGATCGCCACCTTTCAAACTCATCCTTGGGCCGGTGAGCGACACTGCGACAAGAGCGCGTCCTCTCAGCGCCGTGGTCGCAACCTCGACAGAGACCGAGCCCGAGTCGGCGAGGAAGACGCGCTGCAGCGGCTGCGGCGTCGCCTCGACGAGCAGCTCGGCCAGCCGCACCTACCCGCAGCCGCCCTCTCCTCTCGGCGCCTCCGTCGCGCGCCGGCAGCTCCTGCGCCGTCGTGTGTCTGCGCACCGCCGGCCGGTGCGTCAGCCCTCCAAACATCACGTGCGACATCGACCCGATCTGGTCGACCGCCGCCGCATCGAGCTCCGGGACGGCGTAGCTGCGGTGCGCGCACGCGGGGTGGGGAGACAAGCGCCACGCAGACACTGACCAGAGCGCGAAGCAATGGAGCGTGTGTGGGGGTGCGGTGGTGCGCACCACCACAGGGAGTGCCTGAAGGGAGACACATCTGGGGTGGCATCTAGGGCGCCGGGCCCGTGCACCGCGCACCACCACGACGACATCCCGTCCACCAGCTGCTCTCCGCCCTCGAGGGTGAGCGTCACGCCCGCCTAGGGCTGGGGCAGGGCCGTGTCAACCCAGCTGCGCCCCGCGCCTGCGTCTCCAGCTCGACCTGCGAGAGGGCGCCGCGCGAGAGACCGCAAGGCACGGCACCGGCCTCGTGGCGCTCGTGTACGGGTGCCACAACCGCCGCGCGTCCTTCTGCAGCACGCTGGCGGTGCTCTCCCGCTCGCCGCCGCCGCCGCCAAGGCCCGCCCCCGCTCCGCTGCTGCTCGCCCCCGCTCCGCTGCTGCTCGCCGCCGCCAGCCTCGGCTGGGCGGGCAGCGGCGTGCACGCGCGCGGAAGGCCGTCGAGCAGCTCGGCGAAGTGGGCGCCGACCTCCTCCCACCACCCGTCCAGCGGCTCGGGCAGCGGAGGCGGCGCAGGCAGGGACCGGACCCGCACGCCGAGCGCGGCGCCGATCGCCTCTGCGTTGCCGAGCCCGCCGCCGCCGCCCGGCTCGAAGAGAACCACCTGTGGCGAACTCGAACCATCTCGGGGGGGGGTCGGGCGGCATCGGGTGATCTCGGCTCGGAGGCAGGGCACGGGCCGAAGCACGAACCTCGTGCAGCGCATGACCGCGGCTGCGAAGGAGCTCGGCGGCGCAGACGGTCGCGGAGATGCCTCCGAGGGCAGCGTCGCCGACGAGGAGGGCGGGCAGCGGCGTCTCGGTGGCGCGCGGCGCCTCTGCGAGCTTCGCCGTCGGCAGCGCCGTCGGCAGTGCATCACACTGCAGGCTGCGGCTCGGCGACGGGCTCGCGACGCCTCCCGCCGTCTCGACTAGCGCGAGCGCCTATGTCTCGGGCAATCTCGGTCATCTCGTGTTATCTCGCGTGATCTCCCGTCTCGAGACGGGCGCGGCGCGTCTGGTAGGCCGTCCGCCATAGGAGACGCGGCGAGAGCGGCTGCAAAGCGGTCAATCTCCGCCACGGTGGCGCGGCGAAGCTCCGCGTCGCTCACGCCTCGGCCCTCCCTCTCGACTGCGACGTGCGGCGAGACAGCTGGCCGCCAGGCAAAGAGTGTCAGGGCGCGCTGAGGCGGCGGCGTGGCAGAGGCGGCGGACGGCGACGGTCCGCTCGTGCTCAGCCCGGCCGCGGCGGCATGCTCACCCACCACGTGCTGACAGCCGGCTGCTCTCGCCACAAAGGCGCCATCAGAGTCAGGCACGCCAGTCTGCACGGGCTTGAGGAAAAGCGACGGCAGGCTGCGAGCCGCAGCGGCACGCATCAGGCCGGCGGACACCAGCGTCTTTCCAACGGCGGTGCCTGAGCCCCAGACGGTCGCGAGTCTCATTTTGTGTCGTGATGGCGCCGTGCCCAGAGTCGCGTCCGGGATTTTCCTTTCGTTCTATTTCTCGAGCAATTCTTTTTGTATTCTGTCATGACACAAGTGATCCCACGACAGCGATTGTGGGGACTATTCTCTTAGTGCAACGATGCAGAGGGCCTCCGCCCCTGGCTAGCCCCCTTCCCCGCCCGCCCCTTGTTTGTCCGATTTCGCCGCCGTCTCTCAGCGCCGTGCCGGGCGACGATCAGCGCGAGGACCAAGGCGCCAAAGTAGCCCTCGCCTGCTGCCTCGAGGACCGAGCGGCTGCCGTGCGATGCGAGTTCACCGGCGCGCAGGGCGGACCCCACTAGCATCGCGGCGCCCAGCAAGCTCAGCGCCTCGGCGACGGCCCCCGGCCCGAGCGTGGCAAAGGCCAGGCCGCCTGCCACAGCTGCGGCAGCCGCCGCGCCTCTGTCCGCCTGCTCCTCCGTCGCGAGGTGCTGCGCCACGCAGCCGGCCAGCGCCGCCCCGAGCACAAAGAAGCCCAACTCGGGCACGTGGCTGCGAGTGGGGCGCGTGGCTCAGTCTACTCATGGCGAGCGCCGCAGCTAATCATTCTGCGTGCCTGGTCATGATACCGAGCAGCGCGCCGCTCATGGTGATCAGGCCGACCCCGTACAGGCACGGGTCTGACGGCTGTGCGCCGGCACTCTGCTCAAGCAGGCCCTCCCCATTAAGAATGAAGTCGTCGCCGCCGCCTCGGAGCCAGGTGACGGCGGCCAGCGCGCCACTGAGAACCGCGAAGGTCGTGACAGCCACACTCGTCAAGCTGCTGCTCGACGGCGTGAGCGGAAGGACAAAGAGTCCTGCCCCGACGAGCAGCGTGGCGGCCAGCGCACAGCCATCAGAGGAGGAGGCCGGGAGTCCGCTCTCGTGCGCCGTCGCGTTGGCGGTATGCTGCTGCAACAGCCCGTGCAGGGTATCATTTTGAGCCTGCCAGCAGCTACGGCTGAAGACCGTGTAGAGCACCTCTCTGAGTTGGCACCAGTCCATGGGCGGTGACGCAACGGTGCCGGTCTCCGTTCTTGAGTCGAGAGGGCGCTCGGTTGGAGCTGCAGAGCCGCGGGCCACTATGGCTACGGCGAAAGTGCCGGCGCCATGTATCGGGCCGGCCATCGAAACGTGGGCTCTTCGGGATGGTGACACGCGAGCGCAGAGGCGCGCGTTGAACCGTAACGACGACTTTTACTTTCGCCACAACGGCGGTCTGTCAGCACGCAGGGGCACCACACAGCAAGAGAGCGTCGCCCTGTCCAATCAACAATGCCAACGTCGTACGTCGGAGCGCCGGTGGGCATGCCAGCGCGGAATCTGAAGTCGCTGAAGCCGCCGTCCGAGGAGTACATGGAGAAGGCTCGGAGGAAGGCGGCGGACTACACAACGGCACATGGTTCTGGCACTGGCACTGGTCCCGGTGCTGGTGATATACCCATCTTGAAGAGCACGGGTGAGATTGAGTATGTCAGTGCCGGCGACGCCACGAGCTCTGGCACCAAGGCTGTGCCATCGGGTACAGCTGAGCCCGCCCCCCCGTCCTTCCCGTCGCAACTGTGGTTGCTCTACAACGATGAGAAGTGGAGGCTACAAAACGCTGCTCAAAAGATGGCGGATGAGTTTACGGCGGGCGTGCACCCCTACGCCATAGCGGAGGGCTACCCAAAGCATTCGGTTGCCACGTATGGTAAATACCTGGGCGACGACGACGGAAGACCGCACTCAGTCGGGTACATTGTGAGGCTAGCCGCTATCTACGACACCGTTCGACAGGCTCCGCCGTCAGAGGTGTTTGCATTCACCGCATTGCTGAGGGATGTCACAGCGGGGATTCGATGACAGTCTGCCTTGCGCATGGATGCTGGGGCGACGTTCTTTGTCTTTGTAGAGAGTACGATGTGGTGCACCGCAATCGGACACGGCGTCGTCTATGTCTGAGTCTGTGTTCTCATCTCTCTGGGGTGTTAGTATCTCCCTGATTCATTGCATTTGGTTCCCGTTCTTCTTTCTTACACACTGCAATCGACAACATGTGAGCCCCTAAAGGACGCTGCGGCACCGGCTCGTTCGCCCCATCCTTCAAAAAAGCGCCCGTTGTGGCGCGTGTGCGCACCACTCTCATCCCCCCGCACCGACCGTGAGCGGCAAAACACGGTGCCGCCCTCGCGCCCTCGCGCCGCTGCGCCGGACGAGTCCGCCCCGCCTCTCGCTCCCTTCCCTGCGCGGGTCGCGGCGTCACGTAGATGGCAGCGAGGCTCCAGAGCCCTCCGCGCAGATTGAGCAGGCGCGGTCGAGACCACGGTCGACACGCCTTGTGGCAGCCTATGGGGAGGTTCCGAGAAGGTTCAGAGAAATCCGGAAAATTTGCTAGGCCACGCCTGTCGCATCGCGCGTTCGTTCTCCAGTCGCTGCCTCACACGCTCCGACGACCATGCACGGCCAGTACGGCCATCGGACGGGGGGGGGGGTCCCGCCCCCCCCCCCCCGCCGCCGTGCCGGCCCGGACCCCCCTCCCCCCCCCCCCCCCC
>Ga0115008_10005320_pt1 | contig 10637 bp, 8 predicted proteins | sample FraStrMetagenome_FD_87164 | JGI IMG/M metagenome (GOLD analysis project Ga0115008, IMG submission 87164) | Marine eukaryotic phytoplankton communities from Arctic Ocean - Fram Strait ARC3M Metagenome | ecosystem: Environmental > Aquatic > Marine > Oceanic | place: Fram Strait | collected 2012-06-18
AGGGGCTACCGGATCACAAAAGGATGTCGCGTGCGGGATACTCGACTCGCATCAGTGCAGCGTGGCCTTGCATTCGAGGGCTGAGAGGGTGGATTAAAGGGGATGGAGCCCCGCCTACGTGGCCTTCAGAGGACGTCCTCGTGGCGGAGGGTCAGGGCCTGATGGAGTGGTTCCATAGATCGCGAGACTTATCCCCTCGCGAGCTGGATGCAGTCCGGACTCCAGGGGGGGTGGTTCGGGATTCTCGCTCAGGCGCCTGTTTTCAACGCGGGGGCCCGCGGGTTGGGCACGGCTACCCCTCCTGGTGAGAGGTGTCGCCGCCGCGCGCTTGCGCTGAGAGGACGTCGGTCGTGTCCATGTCCGTGTCGCCTTTCCTATCCGCGACCGGTTCGGCCCGTATTGGGAGAGGTGGATTCTCTCGGGCCCCGCTCGGCGCGCGTCGCCCCCGGGGGCGAAGCGAAGGTTTAGTTTCCGCGCGGCTTCGGGCGCCTCGGCCGGAGGTGCGTCGGCCATCTCCACGTCAGCCGGGGAGTCGGCGCGGCAACCTGTATCGGGAGGGCATCGTGGATCGTCTCTCGCGGTGTTCGAGGAGGGCTCCACCGGCGACGTCATTCACCCTGGCGACCTCGGCCGGCTGCGCTGCGGCCTTTCTCGCGACGTGTCCGCGCGGGCGCGTGCCGGGGGGGGTCGCCCAGTCGGATGACACGTCGTCAACGGTCGTACTGCCGGGCGGGGCGTCGTCGATGGCTGGAAGCGGGGGCGGCGCGGGCGTCCGAGTGGAGGGGACGAAGGCGTCGCGCCGTGTCCCGCGCGCGGCGTCGCGCAGCTGGGCCGCGCGGCGGGCCCGATGACGCGCGGTCAGGGTGGCGTTCAGCGCGGGGCGCGTCGGGCGGGGCGGCGTCGCGGTTGCCGGGGATTGGCCTTTGAGTTCTAGCCGGAACTGGTCTTCGGGCGCCAGGAAGGCGTGCATGGCTCCCGCGCGCACCGGTGGTTCGGGCGCGCTCGCGGAGCGGGGCGGCAGCCCGGCGATGCCCCAGCCCCGGCCACCGCCAAAGCCCCTGGCAATGCAGTCCTCGCAATGGTACAGGCTCCCGAAGCACACGGGGCAGTTCTCCATGGTGCGGGGCCGCGGTGCGCCGGCTGCGGTGGCCACCTGTACGGGTCGGAGGGCTGCGGCTGGCCGGCATGGCGCCGGGCCGCCGCTGCTGCCTGGGCCTTGGCTGGCCGGCCGGCGTCGCGTAGTTACATGTACATGTACATGTACGGTAGGTACATGTACAGCCGAGGCCGGCGCCCAGAGCCCCGCTGGGCGGCGGCCGGCGGGGCGTCGGCCGCGTCGACGTCCATGGCGTTTCTCGGGACTTCGCGTCGCAGCCCCGGCGGCCATGGAGGTGGCTGCCAGCTTTTACGACTTGACGCGCTGCCGGGAGCTCTTCTACGCCGTGGGGGCTTTCCTTCCGCCGCGGGATCTGTTGGGGCTCCTGCAGACCGACGTCGCAGCCCGCCAGGCCGCGGCCGGTTTCCCACGCGCCGACGCTCTGGTGTGTATCCTGGGGGACCCGAAGTGCTCGGCCCGCGCCGCGGGGAATGTGGACCGCTTGATGGTACCGGTCATCAGCGGTCAGGTCCGCGCGCCGACGGGCGTTCGCTTGTTGCGGGTGGCGTTGGGCCGGCGCTGTGAATTCGAGGGTTGCGGGCGGCTCGTGCGCGTAACCTGTCGGGCCACAGGGTTGCACGCGTGCCTGGGGTGCCGCGATCGCTCGCAAAGGTGGGCGGGACGCGCGGACCGTCTGTACTTTGTTCCCTGCCCGGTGGGCTGCCGGGCGGTAACCTACTGCGGACGCGCTGGCGTCGCATTCGCAAACAGCGCGCGCGCATCGCATTTGACAGCAACGCGCGCGCCGAAGCGGAGGAACGCCCCTTCGCCGGCTCGACTTCGCTATCCGACAGTCCCCGTCGCAGGCGCCGGCGCCGTATGGTCGGGACGTCGGGGTCCTGCACGCGCCCGTGCCGAACCAGGAGGCCGTCGACACGGAGGACGAGGCGGCCATTCGGGAGTACGTAGCCGAGAGCGTCTCGCGGTCTCTTCCCGGCCTCGGCAGGGTCATGCGGCGGCAGCTTCGGGCGACGGACGGCGAGCCGATCGGACCGCCCGCGCCGCCCCGGGTTGGGGGTGCCACGCGGGACGCCGTGGTGCTCGGCACGCGTGTCGCCCTGGAGCGGGCCCTGGAAGTGGCGGAGGCAAAGATTGTCGATCCGGAGGTACCGGCCACGTGCCCGGTTGCCGCCTACCGTGCCCAGCTCGAAGCCGGGATTCGGACTCTCGACGACCTCGTCCGGGCTTATCACGCTGCGAAGGAGCTTCGCGGGCGGCTTCTGGACAGGGCAGCCGCGTGGGCGGCGTCCGAGGCCGCGCGCGAGCACTTGGTCCGGCTGGCGAGGCGCCAGAGAGTGTTCAGCGACATGGGCGAGTCGGTGGTCGCGGCCGCCCAGGGGCACTTGGCGTGCGAACGCATCTTGGCTTCGCGCGCCCTGGTGGATTGCCTTGCCCTGCGCGTTAGGACGGGCCGGGATCAAGGGCTGTGGAACGACCTGGACACGGGGGCGGCTTTCGATCCTAACAATCGCTTCCCGCCGATCGAGGCACGGCGTCGCGAGGACGTGGCGGCTGCTGTGAACGACGTCCGCCGGCTCCTTCTCGACGCCGACGGCGTGCTCGAGCTCTACCGGGAGTCCCTCGGATCGTCCGGGGGCGTGGGCAGCCTCGTGCACCAAGTCTTGGCCCACTTCGCTATGGGCGAGAAGCCCATGTTCCTCGAGCGCGCGTCCTTGTGTTTCTTGTGCCGGCTCGTCAACGTCGTGCCTCACGGTTCTCGCGGTTTCGTACCGCGGCCTGCGTTAAGACGTGCAGCCGCGCAGGGGCCGGATGCGTTCTACGACGGGCGCGCGCACACGGCGGCGGTGATCCGTGACTTCTATTACCACAAGGCCAGGGGTGACCGCTTGCTCGTGGGCACCCTTTTTGAGAGGGCGTGGCTCGAGTTCGGCATGCCTTATCCGGGGACCCTTACCCAAACATCTGAGACGCTGGCGGACGCGTTCGTCTCGTGGGCGCTTCCGAGCCCCGTCCTGCGCTTCGACTTTGCCCGGCTCGCGCAAGCGTTCACCTTCGCCTGGGTCATGCCGACGCACGCACGGACTGCCCAGCTCGAGGTCCACCGGTTCCTCTCGCTCGCGAGCCGGGAGCTGACCGCCTTCCACGACGCCCTCCGGGAATTCCGGGCGCGCGGCGGTGCTTCTCTCGGCCCTGGCGAGCGGCAGGCTCTACTCGCCGAGCTCATCGAGCGCCACCGCTCGGAGGGCCACCTTTACGCGCCAGTCTTTGCGTAGCTGGTGGGGCTCCGCACGGAATCCCTTCTCGACGCGGCTGCGACTTGGGGCGTGCCCTCGGACAGCCGGTGCCCGCAGGTCCCCGTGGACGCGGACCCGCCTTCGCAGCCCCCTCCCCCCGCCCCGACCCCCCAGCATCCGCCGGGTTAAGCCTGCGCCGCGCGCAGCGATGGTAAGTCTGCTCCGCGTCATCTTCCGTAAATTGCACTCATTTACTCGCGAACCCAGTGATCATGGTTTTATTCACCTTACGCTTCCTCGTCCACAACTACCCTAGAGGCCCTCACGCGGGCTGCTGGCGGAACCGCTTGGTGGCGATGAGCACAGCATCCGAGGACCGGTACGCGCGCCCGTTCTCGAGCCACGCGGACCACACTCCCCAATCGCAGGGCCCATGGCTGTTCCGATGCCACCACAAGTCCCACGTCGTGTCATCCAGGTAGCAGATGATGGTCGCGACCACGTCTCTGGGCAATCTCCTGTGGCGCTCCAGGTAGCACGGCAGGGCTCCGTAGGACCACTGTCGCACTTCGCGCACGATCTGGAGATGCCGGCGGATCAGGCGTTCCTGGTTGTTGAGCCGCAGGTCCTCCGGAGTCATTCCCGTCTCGTTCTCTCCTGCCCGGGCACGGAGCCGTTCCACCAATCTCGTGTAGTCCACGCGATGGTTCCCGTGGGACAGATGCTCGCGCCACGCCCACACGTCGGGCCGCGCGCCGTACAGGAGAAGGAGTGCTACGGCGGCCTTCTTGCCCGCCAGTGCCGCTGCGCGCAGCGCGGCGTCGAGTATAGGATCATGACGAAGGCGACATATCAAGCGCTGGACGACCGCGGCGCATGCTCCGGCCGCGGCTTTCAACAAGAGGGGCTCGTCCTTGATAATCGCGCAACGGTCCGCGCCTGCGTCGGTGTGGGCGATGACGCGCGCTGCGTTATCATTGAACCTTCGTCGACGCCGCCGGGCGCGCCTAGGATCAGCAGCACGTCAATCGTCTCGAGGACCCTCTCCACTTCGCTGGCGGACCGCGCATCCGTCGATGCTTGCACGGCCAGACCGAGCGCCGTCCAGCCGTTGGGATCGCGCGCGTCTATGTTTCCGCCGGCCGCCTCCACTAAAAACTCCAGAAGCTCCTGCCGGGTCCACACCGGTGTCATGTCCACCCACCAACTGCAACGGCGGCATATCGCAAACAGCGCCCCTCGGGCCGCCGGCGCTGCCACGCTCGGAGGGGTAGCAGCGAGAGCGAGCACGACTGCATCAAGGTTGTCGCCCAACTCCTCTATCGTCTCTGGATCGAGTGGCGCTGGTAACAGCCCGTGGCTTATCAAGGCGCGCACGACGCTGAGGACCCCACGCCAACCCTCCGGGGCCCGCCCCTCGTCGCTGGATCCGCTCTCCAAGAGTCCTCGCACGTACGCCACTCCGCGCCGCGCGAGGCCCCTGTGTTCTCCGACGTGGGGGCCGGAGAGCACGTGCAGCAGCAGTGCGGCGGAGGGCTCCGCGACGACGCCCTGGTCCAGCAGGAAAGCTATAAGGTCACAATTCCCAGACTGTACCGCCGCCTCGAGCAGCGTGCCAGGGCTGCGGTAGCGGCGGGGCCACGAGTCTTCCCAGTACAAGTACCCGTCGGACGGATTGTCTCCCCATTCTTCGTCGAGCGGTGTGGAGAGCAGCTTAGCGAGATGGTGGTCGGCTGTCCACGATTCTCCTCGGGCCTTTGCACGCGCAAACGAATTGACAATGTCCTTGACTCGCCCAAGACAGCCCAGCTGGCAGGCGACCGTCAACACAGAGAAGTAGTACTGCCCCTGCGGTTTCCACGTACGCAGCAGGAGCTCGAGCATTTCACATGAAGAGCTGAGACCGATCGGACATATGTCGTCTTTGTTGCAGACGCGCTCCGCACCACGTTCTAGGAGAAGACGGGCCGTGTCAAGATGTCCACCTCTACTCGCCCTATGCAGAGCCGTCTCTTGCTCGCTGTCTTGTTCGTGCACGTCGCAACACCGGTCCAGGAGGTGCGCGACGATAGGAGCATGTGCGACAGCATCGTGGAGTAGACACGCGCCGCTAACGTGGGACATGTCCAAGTCCTGCAGCAGCAGTAGCACGATTTCTAGATGCGCGTTTCTGATGGTTACGCGAAGTCCGCCCACGAGGTCGTAGGCCCGTACAACTGCCGCGCAGGCGTCGACCAAGGATTCGTACGCCGCCGTGCGCAGGGAGACTGAGGACCATTGGCAATCGTAAGTAATACCCGTAAACATCTATCGCAACCGCCTCGGCGCCTGCGCGGGCGAGCACGTTGCCGCGCGTCCTCCACGCGCGTCAAGGAACCGGCGGGCGCGACGCGGGATGGTCGACCAAAATGCGCGCCGCAAGGCACCGGGGGCAGCCCTCGCGCACGGAGATCCGGAAGGGCGCGCGGCCGAGTAGGCGGGCTGTAGGCGCGAGTAGTAGGGCGGGTAGTAGGCGCGAGCCGGCCGCGCGAGCTACGCGTCTCCGGAGGCGGCGGCGGCGGCGCACGCGCGGCAGCTCTCCGGCATTTGGAGCGCGCGTGGCAGTAGACCTCTAATTCGGAACGTGCCAGTGTCGCCCTCGGGGCGCCGTATCCGGACGCACGCTGCTGCTGCTGCGAATTTCTGCCGTCCGCGGAGATTTTCCGGCTACTGCCCTCAGCCAAAGGCGCGAAGCGACAGCGGCCATGGCGGCGCCCCCGCCCGATACCCTGCGAGCGACCCTGTGCGATGGACCACATCGACGCCGAAAAAGTTGCGGCGCGCGTCGCGCCGCACGACGCACGCGACGACGACGCGGGCGGGCGAGACGCGTTCAGACGTGGGGGAGCGCCCACGGCTAGTGGGTCCGCCCTATCGAAGGACGGCGCGCAAGCATCCGACACCCGGGACGCCCCGGCGGCGCGAGGCGTACCGCTCACGGCGCTCGTGCAGCCTCGAGCTGTAGTACCTCGGCCGCGCGGGCCATCCCCACACCTCGACAATCGCGACGTGCTGCGCGAGAAGATGGGGCCGGGTCGCCCGCGCGCGCCCGAGCAGCGCCCACCATATAGCCGTGGCTCGACGCGCGTCGTCTGCAAGGGCGCCCGGGATATACGCGGTCCAGGTCCGCGTCCTGCTGCCGCGCGCCCTCTTTGCCGCCCTAGGAAACGACGCGCGCGGGCGCGTCGACGGGTGCACCTGACGTCGCCCCGTTCACCTCCCACCTACCCGCCGGCGCCGTCCTCCTCACGGCCGGCCGAGCACACGGGCCCGCCCGCGCCCGCGGCGCCGCCCGCCGTGCCGCCCGCCGGGCGCAGGTCCGCGGGCGTCGAGGCACGTTCCGGCCCCCCGGTCCCCGCGCGCCGGAACGCACTTCTCGTGCCGATCTCGGAGGACGCGGCCGCGCGGGACTCGGAGACGTCGGCGCCCGCGCGGCCAGGGCCCTGGACGGGCCTTCTCCCCTCGGCGCGCGTCGTTGAGGAGAAGCCACGCGGACGGTCCTGCCTCGGCGCGGTCGCGGGAGAACGCCTCGTACCTGCCCGGAGGGCGGCCGCGGACCTGCGGGCCGGGTGCTGCGGTGGCACGCTCTGGCTCCTCGGTCTCCGTGCTCCCGGCCGCCGGGGAGTCCGCTGCGCTCTCGGTCAAGGGGCACTCTTCCTCGAGCTTGGCCCTCGACCTGCGTGGACGGGCACCGATTCTCGCCGCGAACGCGATGCCCGCGACGCCGCCGCAGCCGCCTCCGGCGCCGACCGGAGAAATGCGTGGGTCGCCGCGCGGACGGCCGAAGGCGCGCATCGCGCGTTGGGCCGAGGACGTGGATCGCGCTGACGGCCGAAGCGCGCGTTGGGAAGCCCGACTCGTCTCCCTCGCCCGTCGCCGCCTCTTCTGCACAACGCGTCTCGAAACGCGTCATCCACGGGGACCTAACGGCAGATCGATAAGGAAGAACCCATTAAACATGACGAGGGAGCCGTAGGCAACTTCTCGGCAGGAGTCTCATGTGAGGGCCTGGCGAAGCACCGTGACGGGCTCGGATACTAGTGGCTACCGCGGCGCAAAGCGGCCCAGCCCGCTCCTGTCCCTTGCCAGAGCATCGCGAACCACGCCGTCGCCGAGTGGCCGAGGAACAGATGTTCGGCTACGGAAACGTCCGGGCGCTGGCGCCTTTTCCAGCCTGAGTGGATCTCAGGCTAGGAGATTAGGTCCAGACTCGGCTATAGCGTCCACCGTGTCCCCGGACGACGAAGAGCGATGCGACACACCATACGAGTCCGCGGCTGACGGTTCCCGGCGCGCCGAGGGGACTTCGGCTTAGGGGGCAGGGCTCGGCGGCTAGGGAGGGCGCGGCGCACTCGAGGGTGTAGGGGGGCGGAGAGGGGACGCAAGCTCGGGCTCACGGCGCGAGCCGGTAGCCGCGGCTGATGTACTTGACCGTGCGCTTCAGGGTGACGTCGAGGTTTTTGGCGCGATGCTGTTTCGACGGCGAGCGCATGGCGCAGGCGCGCGCGAAGCCCGTGAGGCGCAGGACGCCGGACTCCAGATCCTGCTGGGCTTGGGGGCATGGCGCGCGCACGTCGGTGCGGGACGTCGTACTAGTGGGAGCAGCGGACATCCCCGCCAACGGGAAGTCGAAGCCGCCGACGACCGCCTTCCACGTCGGAGCAGACGGCGGCGCGTGAATCAGCACCAGCTGAGGCTTGGGCAGCAGGGCCCGGAGGAGGCGATCGGCGCCCAGGCCGGCGACGAGAGGGCCCCGCGACGCCACCTCGTGGGGCACGAAATCCAGGACGCCCGCGAGCGTCACGGCGCATGACGCGGGCGCGCGGGGCGGCAGGTTGCCGAGCGCGGCTACGATGGGGGTCTGGGCCGCGCGGACGAGGAGCAGCTCCGACCCGACGTCGTCGAGCTCGAGTGCCGCCACTTGGTCCCTGGCGGCAGCGTTCCACATGGACCAGACGGGAAGGTCCGACACCGCGTAGGGGTAGGCCCGGGTCCACGTCTGGCCGTAGTTCTTCGTGCGAGACTGGACCTTGACGGTGGTGTAGCCAGCCCCACGGAGCATGCGCAGGCCGCCGACGACCAGGTTTTCCACGGTCCCGGCCACCTCGGCGTCCGCGTGCGACACGGACCACTTGCCGTTCGTCGACTTGGAAGCCACTGAGGCCGGGGGGCGGTCGTAACACTTGGGCGAGCCCTGCATCTCTTCGCGGTCGAGGGGAACGAAGACGTCCAGGTCACCGGGAGCAGGCCGCGTGCGCAAGGTAATGCGCTCCTTGGCCAGGATCCGCTCCCGGCCTTCAGCGCGACGATGGGCGCAGAGGCTGCGTATCTCCGGGTACTTGCGACAATACAACTCGTCTTCCGCCCGCTCGAGCATGGCGGAGCCGGCCACGACGGCGCCGTGCTTGAGAGCCAGGTGCACGAACGCGGCCTGGAGGTCCGAGGCCGTGACGGCCAGCACGCGGTACAGCCGCGCGTACATGGGCGCGCCGGGGCGATGAGGCGCGAGGGCCTCGATGAAGTCGCAGAGGTGGAGCCACAGCGTGACGCGGCCGGCCCTGAGCAAGCGGGCCTCAAGGTAGTCGTCGACAGACGGCCCGGGGCCCGCGTGCCAGTCCCGGGACGTCATTGACAGGCGCACCAGACCCTTCGGGTCCAGATCCTCCCGCATCGAGAGGATGCTGCGAAGAATGAAGGGCGCGCACTGCCGGACGCGGCAGGCGCGCGACGCCAGCTTCCCCTGGTAGGTCTCGACGGACAGTGTCTTCCAGCCGGGCTGGTGCGGCAGGCCCGCCGCGGCGAGCGCGGCCGAGAGGCCGTTCGCGGACGTGGCGTCGTAGAGGCGGCCCCCGAGCTCCGGGCCCGCCCGACCCGCGGCGAACGCGACGAGGACCTCCGCCGAGCACTCCTCTCCGCCGAAGCGATGGGCGGCCCGCGAACAGGCCGCAAGCTCCGCCAGCGTGACCGCCAAGCGCCGTTTCTTGTCCCCTTCGACCGCGGCCCGCGCGAGCGCGTGGAATCTTTCCCACCGCTCGTTGCTGAACACCTCCCCTCGCACGTGTTCCTGCCACGGAACCTCGAGCAAAAGCGGGGGCTGCCCCCAGACGCGCACGTCCGCCATGTCTCCTAGCCCCGTCGGCTGTGGTGGAGCGCGCCGCGCGGCGCGCTTCGCGCGCAGATGCGTGCAGGCACCCGGGACGACGCGCTTCCGGCTCGTGGCGTTGGGCATGGTAATAGTAGTGGCGCGGGCGAACTGAGAGTCGCTGTACGGCTCCAAAGGTGCCCATGCCGCAAGGCCGCGGCCGCCCCGCCCGGCCGCCCGGCCGCGCCGCACCGCGCCGGCTGGGCGACGTACATGTACTGGACCTAGCCTTTGGGTAAAGCTAGGACGACCTATCCCGGCCAACCAGCCAGCGGCCGGCGGCCGGCGGACGGCGGGCAACCCCTCCCCATGGCGCCACGGCTGGGAAATCGAACCGGAGGGCACGCACATCCAGTGGCGCGATGGCGCGCACGAAACAAACCGCTCGCAAGTCGACCGATAGCGCTGGAAAGTCGCCGCGCCGCGAGTTGGCCACGCTGGCGGCGCGCCTCCAAGGGGAGTGCCAGAGAGGCGGCATCAAGAAACCCAAACGCACCCGCCCCGGCACGGTGGCGCTCCGCGAGATCCGCCGCTACCAGAAGACCACGGCACTGCAGCTCCGCAAGCTCCCCTTCCAGCGCCTCGTGCGCGAGATCGCGCAGGACATCATGAAGGACCTGCGCTTCCAGGGCTCGGCCGTCCTCGCGCTCCAGGAGGCGGCGGAGGCCTACCTCGTCGGCCTCTTCGAGGATTCCAACCTCTGCGCAATCCACGCTAAGCGCGTGACGATACTGCCCAAGGACGTTCAGCTCGCGCGCCGGATCCGCGGCGAGCGCCAGTAGGCGTGCGCGCCGCTGCGTCGCCTCTGTCCCGCCCGCTGGGCGTCGGGCAGGCCCGTCCTGCGCGACGTGTCGCCGGCGCGGCTTTCCCTCCCCGCCCTCCCCGCGGCATAAGGCATGCCGCCCCCGGCAGGGTTGTTTGCCCGGCTTTATTCCCCGCGCCCTCGCGCCGGCTGCACGGGCCGCGCGTCGACGGCGTGCGAGACATTCGAAGCTCGGCGCGTCCGCGGAACGCTGCCGGCGGGGCCAGAGCCGTCGGTCGACGAGGCGGCGCCGACGTCCTCGACGCCGGGCGGGCGCCGGGACTACGGCGATGGTGCCGCGTC
>Ga0115008_10005322_pt1 | contig 10636 bp, 6 predicted proteins | sample FraStrMetagenome_FD_87164 | JGI IMG/M metagenome (GOLD analysis project Ga0115008, IMG submission 87164) | Marine eukaryotic phytoplankton communities from Arctic Ocean - Fram Strait ARC3M Metagenome | ecosystem: Environmental > Aquatic > Marine > Oceanic | place: Fram Strait | collected 2012-06-18
AGTCGCGTCAGGCGACGGGAACCGTGATTACTTTGCAATTCCCGCAAGCGCATCGTCGTACAAAACTGCTGGGAGGCGAAAAATAGTCGCCAGCCAAGACAGATCAGTGGAGGCGTGGAGCGTCTATTTGTTACGCTGTGGCGATAATTCACTTTACTGTGGGGTCGCCATCGATGTGGCGGCGCGTTTGGCTGTGCACCGGTCACAAGGCGCGCGCTCGGCTAAGTATGTACGAGGGCGTTTGCCGCTAAGCTTGGTCTATACCCGTAGGCTTGAGAGCCGATCTGCGGCCTGCCGAGAGGAATATCGGATTAAGCAACTGAGCAAGGCGGCAAAGGAGCAGTTGCTAAAAGCCGAATAATGAATTGCTGCCCGTCAGCTCTGCTCAGCTCAACTGCTGTGATTACTTCGGATCAACTGAAATTGTTTTTTTTGCATCCAGGTTATTTGCTGGCTCAGCTTGAAAAAAGCTCAGTGTTATGTATGAAAAAACACCGACGACTATACCGCAATCGGCAACGTTAAAAGCAGGGTAACGGCCACCAGGTAAGAGGTAGGGAATACTAAATGGTAAATGGAAATCCAGAAAGTCGATAACGTGGCCATGTAGCATTCGGTCGACTAAATTACCTAATACGCCACCTACCAATAATCCAAACGCTAGTTGCATCGGCAGCCGATCCAACTCCAAGCTGTGGCGTAATCGGTAGATTGCAAATAGCGCAACTAGTGCAAAACAGGCCAGTAGGCCACCGTAGCCATGCAGTATTCCCCATGCTGCGCCTTCATTGCCGATGTGTACAATGTAGAAGAAACCTTCAATCACTGGAATTGAGTCGGGTGCGAAGTAACTGCCCAAGGGCAGCTCCGGATGTGTGAAAATCCAAGCTTTGGTAGCCTGATCCAACAGGAATACCAAAAGCGCCAAAATGAAAAAGACCCTGTAGCCGCCAGCCACTTTATTCTTCATCATCGTCTGATTGCAATTTTGGCGTATCTGTACCGTCGCCGAAAATACCGCCGGCATCACGGATGACTTTACGGCGCTTGTTCTTTTCGTATTCCGCTTGGCCTTCGACTGAGAAACGTGCGAAAGGTACTGCCTCTAAGCGTTCTGCTGCGATTGGCTGATCAGTCACTTCACAAGTGCCGTAGCTGCCTTGCTTGATGCGTTGTATTGCCTCCTCAATCTCATTCAGTGCATCCTGCTCGTTGGATACCAGACTCAACGCGAAATCGCGATCGAAGGAGTCAGTTGCGGCATCGGCTTGGTGGTTGCCGTAGCCGCCAGACTGATTGCCAGATTCTTCACGGCTTGAGTGTTTGAGTGTGTCGGCAGTGTGTAAATCCAATTCGTCTCGCACGTGATTACGCAGTTCTAAGAGCAAATCGTAGTACTTTTTCCACTTCGCCGGTACTTCAAATTGTTCGATTTCTGAGCTAGTCTTTTTGGTGGCCGGATTGAACCCGAGGATGTCTGCCAATGATGCTGGCGCGTGAACCCGCTTTTTAGCGGGTTGTTCCTCGATGACTGCAACCTTCTTTTTTACTATTGTAACCGCTGGCTTGGCCGGAGTGGTGACCCGAGTCGGCTCCACCTGCTGCTGCTTTTTCGTCGCCATCAGTGCTTCCACATCGTCCAGTGAGAAAACGATCGGTGCGCTCTTTTTTTCGCTGCTATCATCCGACACGCCCGAGCGAGCCACAAGTGCTTTTTTATGACTGACCTTGGGGAAGCCCTTAACCTGCTTTTTGACTGAATTTACCTCTTCAGCGATTTTTTTCGCAGGAATTTTCTTAGCTACTTTTTTAGCGATTTTCTTAGCAGTTTTCTTCTTAGGCATAATTGAAAGTAAGTTGAGCGTTAGAGTTAAAAAGAGGATGTAATTTGTTGCAGTGCTTCTTTACAGCGTGGTGAAACTGGGCCCCAAGCCTCTGTTTCGACTAATGCTGGCACCCAGCGCCAACTACGTGGGCAGCGAACGCCATCTGCATGTGCGACTGAGATGGTTAAATCGGCACCGCTATTGGATTCTATCACGGTGACCTGTGATAAAATAAACAGTTCCGGCAAATCATGCTGATACTGTTTCAAGCGTGCGAATTCAGGATCTTTGCTGCAGCCGCTAATCGTGGCTTGAGCGTCTAAGCTTTGGCCGATGACTTTTTGCTGGCGCAGTGCTTCAAGTGGATCGTTCAGTTTTTCCGATAGAAAACTGCGCAGCGCCCGAATGTCTTGCGCCACTTGCTCGTTTTTCCATTTTGGATCGGCTTGTGGCCAGTCGGTCAGTGCGATCAGCTGTGGTCCGAAATCGCTGTTGTTGGCTGCATAGCTCCAAGCTTCATCGGCAGTGAAGGGCAGTAGCGGTGCAACCAAGCGAGTAAAGGTAGAAAAGATGATTGAAATCGCGGTCTGCGATGAACGTCGTAAGGGGTGGTTCGGGGCTATCGTGTAGAGACGATCCTTAAGGATGTCGTGATAGGTAGCCGATAGCGTATTGGCACAAAACGGATCGATGAACTCCTTAAAGGCGCGATGGAATTCGTAGGCATCGTAGGCTTCAGTTACATTTTTGACTAAATTCCCCAATTCATGTAAGGCCCACTGGTCAACTGGATGTAACTGATCGAGTGGCAGCGCATCGTGCTGAGGGTCAAAGTCGTGCAGGCTACCCATTTGGTAGCGCAAGGTGTTGCGTAAATTACGGTAGTTGTTGGCTACGTTTTTGACGATTTTGTCCGAGACTGGCACATCACCGCGATAGTCTTGCGAGCAAATCCACAGCCGTACAATGTCGGCTCCGTACATTTTTATCCATTCATTGAGCGGGCGTGCAGCACCATCGCTCTTGGATAGCTTAGTGCCGTCTTCTTTTACCACGAAGCCGTGTGTCAGCAAATTTTTGTAGGGTGCGGCTTGCTCGGTAATAATTGAAGTCCAAAGTGAGCTTTGGAACCATCCGCGGTGTTGATCGCTACCTTCCAGATAGAGATCTGCAGGCCATTTTAAGTTGGGCCGCTGCTGCAGCACTGCGCGATGGCTACTGCCGGAATCGATCCAAACATCCAAGGTGTCGCTGCCACAGCTTAAACAGCTGGCTGCGGGCCAGCTGTCTGGCAGTGCAATGCCGTCAAGGATTTCAGCCGCGGTTTTTTCAAACCAAAGATTGCTGCCTGCGGTGGCGACTTTCTTGGCAATGGCACGGATCACATTCGCATCCATGAAAGCTTCACCATCTGCGTCGTAAAATGCCGGAATCGGCACGCCCCATGTTCGCTGGCGGCTGATGCACCAATCGGGCCGATTTTCTAGTGCCGCGCGGATGCGATTTTCACCCCATTTGGGGATGAAGTTGACTGCGCTCAGAGAATCTAGTGCGCGTTGGCGATCACCGTTTTTATCCAGTGCGATAAACCACTGATCCATGGCGCGAAAGACGACTGGAGTCTTGGAGCGCCAGCAATGCGGATACGAGTGCGCGATCTTTTTCTTGGCAATTAATGTACCGTTTTTTGCGATTGTTTTAAGTACGCCCTTGTTAGCATCGCTGATCGCGCTGCCTTCTTCCAGTACAGACAGGCCAACTAAATGCTGTGGAACTTGGCCATCATCTATGTAGCAGCCGTTGTCGTCTAAGGGACAATATACTTCCAAGCCGTTATTAATGCCGGTTATATAGTCGTCGAGCCCGTGGCCTGGTGCGGTGTGGACACAGCCAGTGCCGCTTTCGGTGGTCACGTAATCCGCCATTAAAATCGGGCTAGCGCGGTCGATGAATGGGTGGCGCGCTTGTAGCTGCTCTAGCTCAGCTCCGAGGAAATTCTTGATGGTCTGGACGTCTTCCAAGCCGCAGGCCTGACTAACAGACGCGACTAATTCGGACGCCACAATAAAGCTACCTTTACTGGATTGAATGGCACTGTATTCGGTTTTTGGATGTACCGAAACCGCCATGTTGGCTGGTAATGTCCAAGGCGTGGTGGTCCAAATTAGCATGGAGCTGCCAGTTGCCAGCTCTAGCTTGGCTAGCGCTGCGGCATCCAAGTCTAACTTAACATAAATCGAGATACTCTTATGGTCGCGGTATTCGATCTCGGCCTCTGCCAGCGCGGTGGCGCATGGGATTGACCAATAAACCGGTTTTTTACTGCGGTAGACTAGGCCCTGCTCGACAAACTTAGCGAAAGTTTCCAACTCCGCCGCTTCGTAGTCGGGGTGGATGGTCCAGTATTCATTTGCCCAATCGGCAGTCACGCCTAGGCGTTGGAATTGTTCGGTCTGAATGTTTTTATACTTCTCGGCAAACTTAGCGCAGGCCTGACGTACTTCTAACGGGGTGTAGTCTGTGCGGCCGGCCTCTTGCAGCTGGCGTGACACCTTGTGTTCGATCGGTAAGCCATGGCTATCCCAGCCCGGAATGTAAGGCGCATTGAAGCCACGCATCCACTTGTAGCGTAAGATGGTATCCTTTAGCGTTTTATTCAGCGCATGTCCTAAGTGCAAATCACCATTGGTGAATGGGGGACCATCGTGCAGAATGAAGCTTGGGCCCGCAGCATTTTTAGCTTGGATTTGGCCGTAGCTATCAACTTTATTCCAGTGAGCGAGGCGTGCGGGCTCTCGTTCGACTAGATTGCCCCGCATCGGGAAGTCTGTCTGAGGGAGGTTGAGCGTGTCTTTTAGGTCTTGAGCCATTGTTCTGGGCCGAGGGTGGGTGTAAAAGCCGCGCATAGTATTTTGATGCTGTGCTATGTCAAGCGTTGAGAATTTTCTCGCAGAACATCCGTTTTACAGTTTTAGGGAGTAATATGCGCGATGCTATTCAGATTAACCCTAAAGCAGCGAGTCGATTATGCTGACACTTGCTATTTTAAATATGGCGTTGGCCGAATGCTCATCTTTGCTGTTGGTGCTGATTTTAATTGTTGGCTTAATTGGGCTGACCTTTGGCGGCGACTGGTTGACGGCTGGAGCTGCGGCGATTTCGGTCAATTTAAAAATCAATCCAGTGGTGGTGGGCTTAACGGTGGTCTCGATTGCGACTTCTATGCCGGAGATGATGACTTCGCTAATCGCGGCATCTGAAAGTCCGGGCTTGGCTGTAGGTAATATATTGGGCAGTAATATTGCTAACATCGGATTAATTTTGGGAGTAACTGCCATCATTCTACCGCTATCGATTCAATCACGGCTGATTCAGCGTGAAGTTCCCATATTATTGATAGTCACCGTTTTATTTGTGCTGTTCTCAATTGGTGGCTTTGCTCGTTGGGAAGGCCTTGTGTTGTTGGTTTTGACGGTGGCTTACCTCTATTCTGTGGTGCGTGATGTACGGCGCGAATCGGCTGCTGCAGTGGCGGAATTTAGCCACGAAGCTGAAAAAGTAGCGGCCCATTCGACGCCTCATGGACTGTTTTTACTGGTGCTCGGTGCCTTGTTGCTGGCGTTAGGGGCTGATCTACTAGTCAATAGCAGTGTTGAGTTGGCTAGTCGCATGGGGATTAGTGACACATTAATTGGCTTAACCATTGTCGCCTTGGGGACTAGTTTGCCAGAGCTGGCTGCTTGTGTGGCGGCCGCGCGTGCCGGCCATAGCGATATTTGTGCTGGTAATATAGTGGGTTCGAATCTGTTTAATATTATGTTGATCGGTGGCGGGGTGGCGGCGATTAACCCGATCCCAGTCGATGCCCACTTGATGCACTTTGAGTTTCCGGCACTGATCGGATTGACTGCATTGCTGCTTTTAGTCTTCAAAACCGCTCACAGCGTCAGCCGCAAGGAGGGCACACTTTTGATATTTCTCTATTTTGCGATTCTCTCTGTCTCCGCTTGGGCCCAGATCGGCGATCGCTTTTAGCTCCTAAATTTCAATTCATCGCATTAACCCAAATTATCATGTCCGAAGCTTATAAAACTGCCGTTCTAATCATCCGTGACGGGTGGGGCGAAAATCACAATTCCGAGCAAGACAGCTATAACGCCGTCAAATTATCTAACACTCCTTGCGCTGATCGTTTGACGGCTGAGTGGCCACGAACTGAAATCGCAGCTGCCGGTCTGCCCGTTGGCCTGCCAGCTGGTATTATGGGAAATAGTGAGGTGGGGCATCAAAATATTGGTGCGGGGCGAGTGGTGGACCAAGAGATTGTACGAATTAATAAGGCAATCGCAACGGGAACGGTGCAAGAGAGTGAGACTTTGCAAGCCGCGTTTAATAACGTGAAGGCGAAGGGTTCGCGCTTGCATTTGATGGGTTTAGTCTCGGATGCCGGCGTGCATTCAATGTTGGAGCACTTGTATGGCCTGATTCGGGTGGCTAAGAGTGAGGGTGTACGTGAAGTCTTTGTACATGCGTTTACTGATGGCCGTGATACTGGCCCTTTTAGTGGTTTGGGCTTTTTGCGCCAAGCTGAAGCTGCCATGGCGGAAATCGGCTTAGGCCAGATCGCGAGTGTATCGGGTCGCTACTGGGCTATGGACCGTGATAACCGCTGGGATCGGGTGCAACGCGCTTATGATTGTCTGACCGGCCGCAAGGTCGAACGCAGTGCCACTAGCGCCGTCGCGGCCATTCAGATGCAATATGACGCGCCTGAAACTTCAGGCACCAAAGGCGATGAGTTTTGCCCGCCCACCGCTATTGTGGGTGAAGATGGTGCTGCCATCGGCAGCATTCAAGATGGCGATTCCTTGGTCTTTTATAATTTCCGTGGCGACCGGCCACGCGAATTGACACGTGCTTTCATACAAGATGATTTTGAGGCATTTGAACGCGGTGGGAAGTTAGACCTGTATTTCGCGACAATGACGGAGTACCAAAAGGGTTTGTGCGATAATATTATCTTTTCCAAGCCGGCTAAGATGAATGATATTTTGGCGAGCTACATTTCAGATCAGGGCATTCCGCAATTTCGTTGTGCCGAGACCGAGAAGTTTCCGCACGTGACTTTCTTCTTTAATGATTACCGTGAGCAGCCCTTTCCAGGTGAAGAGCGTGCATTGATTCCCAGTCGTAAAGACTGTGCCACTTATGATGAAAAGCCTGAGATGTCAGCTTACGGAATTCGTGATGCCGCCGCTGCAGCGATTCGCTCCGGGAAATACGGGTTGGTGGTGGTTAATTTTGCGAATCCCGACATGGTAGGCCATACGGGGGTTGTGTCAGCCTGTATTGAAGCTTGTGAAATCGTGGATGGTTGTGTGGATGATTTACTGCAAGCAGTCGATGCGATCGGCGGCAGTGCATTGATCACCGCCGACCATGGTAACTCGGATCAATTGTGGAACCTCGAAAATGATGCTCCGCATACGGCACATACTTTGAATCCGGTGGAAGTTGTTATTTATGGCCCCAGCCATCAAGCATACCGTTTGAATGACGGGGGTTGTCTCGGGGATATCGCGCCGACACTGCTTAAATTGATGGGCTTAGATCAGCCGGCCGCAATGACCGGTAATTGCTTGATTCAAGCATAATTTGAGTCGCTTAAACGGGCAGCATTTCATGCGAAATGTTGCCCGTTTTTTTGTGCCATGCAGTGCGAGTAAATTACTCGTACTGCATGCAATTCGCTATCGGACCCGGATTGATCGGCTTCAGGTTTGCGGCAGGACTTGGTTTTTAGCCGTTCTTGTCGCTGCTACGCTTGAGAAAAAGTAGCAGTGACAAAAATTACATTCCCTTGGCGCTCAGTGTTGCGTTCCAACTTGTTATGCGTTGATGCTGAGCATCAAATAGCTCATTAGTCGAATCTAGTATCTCAATCTTGTTAATTGTGTCACCTTTACGAATCGCATCAACGACTTGCTGGCCTAGTGTCACAGCGCCGTACACGCTGTGCTTGCCGTCCAACCATGGAGTTGCGTTGTGAGTGATGAAAAACTGACTGCCGTTGGTGCCGGGGCCGGCATTAGCCATGGAGAAGCGGCCTGCGGCGGTGTGGCGCAGCTGTGGGTGTATTTCATCTTCGAAGCGATATCCTGGTCCACCGCGACCGCTGCCCTCAGGATCGCCACCTTGAATCATGAAATTAGGAATTACTCGGTGGAATTTTAAGCCATCATAGTAGCCACGCTGGCTTAGGTTTAAAAAATTGGCTACGGTAATTGGAGTTTTGCTGGCATATAGTGTCGCCTCTATGGCTCCGCGCGAGGTGTGCATAATGATACGAATGTCCTGCAACTGCTTAACTTGGTCGGTGTTTTCGGTCTTAGTTGTGGCGGCAGTTACCCAGTTCGAGCTTAGCACTAAAAATAAGCAGGCGAGTGGCAGTAATCGTAGGCAGCATTTTATATTCATGTTTAGCAGTGTTAAGATCTCGCCCGCGAACTCAAGTTTTCTTATTGCGGGCTGCTGCTAAGTACGTGAGCGGAATTTCAATTAGTTGTGGGGTGTTGGATCAGTTGTGCCGCTGGCTTGCTCGAGGGAGCTGAGCGCCTCGATTCAGGTGAGCCTGATGCATTTGAGTGCTCTGCCGGCTCCTACTATATGGATGTGGGGCCGCTCATAAATGGTGAAATTAAATCTGCACAGTTTTTGTCATTAGTTGCAACTCTCGATCGTTAGCGAGGATTATACTAACATTAGCGGGCTAATTAGCCCATTTGTAGGGCTGTTTAATACTGACAACTGCAGCCTGATCTGATTATTTTATTAATTGTTGATGTATAAAAATTTAACTAATATTATATTGCCCCGTACGATGTTATTTAGCCTTTTTTTTCGGGTATGTATTGTACTCTTGTTGTTTCTCTCAAGCTCATTTGTGAGCGCTCGCATCTACACCGCGTTAGATGGCCGTACGCTGGAAGCTGAAATTATCTCGATCGAGGAAGATACAGTTCGTTTTAGGCGGGTTTTTGATAGCAAATACTTTCTGCTCAAACTCGAAAAATTGTCTGCTAAAGATCGAAATTTTATTTTAAACGAACAAGCCTCAGGTCGTCTGACAGCCAGTGGTTACAGCAGCCTCAGAGTGCCGCCAGTCGCAGCAGTGCAGAAAAACCCCTTGCACTTCCAGGCCAGTCGAAAAATTGACGTCATTTTATCCAAATATTGGGCTAGCAATCGGGTGCAGGCTGAGCCCTTGATTGATGACGCGACCTATTTGAGGCGAGCTTACCTAAAGATCATAGGTCGTATACCAAGTTATGCAGAAGCGGTTCACTTCTTAAACGATAGTTCTCCCCAAAAACGTAGCCGCTTGGTTGATCGGCTGTTAGATTCCCCTGGATATGTGAGTCATAATTTTAATTTATGGGCGGATGTTTTAAGAGTTAAAACCACTGGTCTTGAAGGTGGCCGTCAGGGTGGAGTTTACTATGCTCCATGGCTGAAAGATCAATTGCGACAGAATGTTGCCTACGATGACTTTGTCGCCTCACTCATAACCGCTGAAGGCTATCCGTGGGAAAATCCTGCGGTAGGGTACTATTTACGCGACTTAGGTATGCCACTAGATAACATGGCGATGACCGCACAAATATTTTTAGGCACGCAAATGCAATGCGCACAGTGTCACAATCACCCGACGGATAAATGGACGCAACAAGACTTTTATCAGCTCTCTGCATTTACAGCGGGAATCGATACCCGAGTTGATCTGCGGGCTCCGAGCTCTCCGCTGAAACCAATTTTAAGTGATCTGCAACAGATGGTGCGCAGGCAGGACGCATACAAGACGGAGGGATTGGCTTGGTCGAGTTTAGTGGACGCCGCAAAATCATTCTTCAAGCCCATGTCTTATGTCGTTGCTTACCGCGAGCGTGAGCTGAAAATTCCGCATGATTACGAGTACGATGATGTTGCGCCCAACTCAGTAGTTGAGCCAGATGTGATTTTTGGTGAATGGGTGCAACCGGAACTCCATAATTCTGCGGCCCGTGTTGATAGTTACGCCGATTGGATGGTTTCCAAAAATAATCAGCGCTTCACCCAAGTGATTGCCAACCGTATGTGGAAGCACGTTATGGGCAAAGGTTTGATCGAGCCAATCGACAATTTAACGGAGGATTCGGTCGCCGACTCACCCGAGCTGCTATTGTTTCTGGAGTCTTTAATGCAGTCAGTTGATTACGATCTAAAGCAATATTTGCGTGTGCTTTATAATACTGAGTATTTTCAACGTGCTGCAGTCATCGATCACCCTGATTTGGATGATGACTATCAGCTGCAAGGTCCCACCTTTCAGCGTATGTCGTCGGAGCAATTCTGGGATTCTATTGCGACTTTAATGACTCCAGAGATCGACCAAATTTATAATCAAGGCTACACCACCAAAAATCAGTCCATCGTGTATAACAGCAACCGACCTCCTGCCGTGGCTACTTTCATTGCAGAAAAAACGACTCAAGAATTGTCTGATCATCTCAATCATTTAGCTCGGACTAAACACAAATTAAAGGAACTGCAGAAAGCCGCGGGATCTGAGGGCGAGGCTGCGATTGCTAGCAAGTCTAGCTTTGATGCGCTTAAGCTGTCGAAGCAGCAATCGGATGCAGCTCGGCGTGAATATCAGCGACTGTTGAGTCCAGTGGTCGCAGAAGTCGAACAGGTTGAGCAGCCTATCGGCATGAATATGATGCTGGCTAGTTCTGACCGAAAAAAGTCGCGCTCTGAAACTGAGTGGCTGC
>Ga0115008_10005323_pt1 | contig 10635 bp, 12 predicted proteins | sample FraStrMetagenome_FD_87164 | JGI IMG/M metagenome (GOLD analysis project Ga0115008, IMG submission 87164) | Marine eukaryotic phytoplankton communities from Arctic Ocean - Fram Strait ARC3M Metagenome | ecosystem: Environmental > Aquatic > Marine > Oceanic | place: Fram Strait | collected...
CGCCCTCATTAACTCCAAGCGAAAGGTCGAGCAGGAATTCCAGTCCGCCCAGTCCGAAGTCGAGGAAGCCGTTTCTGAGCAGCGTAACGCTGAGGAGAAGGCCAAGAAGGCTATCTCTGATGCCGCTATGATGGCCGAAGAACTCAAAAAGGAGCAGGACCAGTCCGCTCACCTCGAGCGAATGAAAAAGAACATGGAGGCTACCATCAAGGATCTCCAGCTCCGACTCGACGAATCCGAGCAGGTCGCCATGAAGGGTGGCAAGAAGCAGATCCAGAAGCTCGACCAGCGTGTCCGAGAACTCGAGAACGAGCTCGACTCTGAACAGAAGCGAACCGCTGATGCTCTCAAGAACCAGAAGAAACTCGAGCGAAAGCTCAAGGAAGTCGTCTACTCCGCCGAAGAAGACAAGAAGAACCTTGTCCGACTCCAGGACCTCGTCGACAAGCTCCAGATCAAGGTGAAGACCTACAAGCGACAGGCTGAGGAAGGCGAAGAAGCCGCCAACATCAACATGTCCAAGTTCCGAAAGGTCCAGCACGAGCTCGACGAATCTGAAGAACGAGCTGAGCTTGCCGAGGCTACTCTTAACAAGGTCCGAGCCAAGGCCCGAGATTAAGTTATTATTCTACCGCTGAACAATCTTAGTTCACTTTTTCTATACTTTAATATTCATATGTTTCGGTAATCCCCTTTCTGTACCCCTCCCCCGAGAATTTTCCTGGGCTACCAGTGCCATGTTTCTTTCAGTCTAAGTTTGTTTCTGTCCCCACTTTTACTGCTTTTAGTGAAATTCCATACACTGATCCAAATAAATTCTCATTATTAAAATGTATTATTTATAAAAAAAACGGTCATTCTAGATCAAGATCAGTTGTCGTTGTCTTACTCATCCAAATTTTTGTTGCAGAGTTCATATTGATAACGATCATCTCCTTATTTGGTCATTCACAACCGTCTCTCCGCCATTTTCAGCGCGCCCCAACCGGTTTCGTAAAATCAGATTCCGCATTCGCTGTTTTTCCGTGCTGCGTGACGGACAAAATTAAACTTTTTTCATTTTTCAGAGATGAAGTCGGACAATGTGCGTGTGAATATCCGCATTCGTCCCATCTCCAAAAAGGAAATAGATGAAGGTAATTTTAAAAAGAGAAATGAAAGTAATTTTAAAAAGAGAATAAAAAATATTAAAATTTTATATTTTATTTTAAGGAGCACAAGACTGTCTCCTCGCCTCCGGTCCCCAAATTGACTGTCGAGGGACCCATTTTACCTTCGACAATGTCTTTAGCTGCAACGTCGAGCAAACAGAAATCTACAACCAGACAGTAGAGCCCATGCTGGCGAGTTTGCTCGAGGGATTCAACCAGACTGTCTTCGCTTATGGACAGACTGGCTCTGGTAAGACCTACACGATGGGAGGAGAGTTCGGAAAGCGCGACAGAGAACATGACGGTATTCTCCCTAGAGTTGCCGAAGACATATTTGAAAGGTATTTTATTTTCTGATTTCATGACTTTTATCATCTCATTAAGGCTATCGTCAATGGCAGACAAGTACAAAAGTAGCTTGCAGGTCAGCTACTTTGAACTGTACAAAGAAGAGATCCGGGACCTGCTGAAGCCGGAAACGAGCTCCAAGGTGCTCCAAGTCAGAGAGATGCCAAACGGTGACACCGTTGTCGCAGAGCTCTCCAAGACGTAAGATCACTTTCTCTTTACTCATTTCATTTGTTATTTAGGGAAGTGAAATCAGCTTCCGAACTTCTGACTAAGCTAAAGGAAGGCAACAGTCATCGCTCAGTTGGTTCGACGAAGATGAACGCCACCTCTTCTCGCTCACACGCAGCCTTCAACATTCATCTGGAGCAGCAGTCTCTTGTCGATCCAGATGACTCAAAATCTGCGGTGCTGCGACTTGTCGATCTGGCTGGCTCGGAGCGCCTAAAGCGGACAGGTGCGGAAGGAACGCGAAAGGAGGAAGGCGTCAATATCAACATGGGTCTGCTTGCGTTGGGCAACGTTATCTCTGCCTTGTCTGATGGGGAAGGTCACGTGAAGTATCGCGATTCGAAACTCACCAGAATCCTCAAGGTAATACATCAATTAATTGAAAAGGCATCTAATTTGTATTCAGGATTCTCTTGGCGGTAATTCACACACGCTCATGATTGCTTGCGTGTCTCCAGTAGACACCAATCATGACGAGACCGTCCAAACCCTGAGATATGCTGATCGAGCGCGCAAGATCAAGAACAAGCCGATTGTCAACCGCGATCCAGTTCAGGCCGAGCTGATCAAGTTGCGGAAGCAGGTGCAGATGTTCTTGGCAAGCGGTGCTACTGGGGTCAGCACTGACCCTTGCGAAACACCCGAATTTCTTGAGATGAAGGAGCAGCTTGAGTCGCAGCTCGAAGACTACAAAATGGCGTTATCAAACTCGTCGAAGCAGCAGAATCGCCTTATGCTGAAGATTGAGGATGAGTCGACGAATAGAAATGCGCTTTCAAAGAAGCTCGACCTCTTGAAGAATGCGGCGGAGTCTCTTGCAGCCGATCATAATAACATGACCGTTATGGAGGATCAGCTGGCTTCGAGTGAGGTTGACGAAGATGCGGCAGAAGCGTTCAAGGAACTTCGGCGCCTTCAAAAGCTTATTCTTGACGTCGACCAAACGCACAAAAAGTCGAAACGTCTCTCCTACGCTCGTGTAGAACGAGACGAAACCGACAACGAGAACGACCTCACCGACATTCAAGAGGTTTCTGGCTTGGACGATTCGAATGAGGCAGTGCTCGACACGCCGATGCGTCTTCACAAGATCAATGAAGATCTGTTTGCGCTGCAGACAGACATTGAAACTAAAGAGGAGAACATCAAAAGCCTCAGCCAGGACGAGAACAATCCACACTTGCTTCGCGCTAAGTACGAGCGACAAGTCACTGAACTGCAAGAGAAGATCGAAAAGCTTGAGAACGAAAGACAGGCATCTGTAGCAGCAAAGACACACGTTGCGAAAGATAAAAGCAAGCAGAATGAGGTGATACGGATGAAACGGCAGAAAGAACTAGAGAAGGAAATAGCGCAACTCAAAAAGGACAAAAAAGAGAAGGAGCGTCTCGTCAAAGAAAAGCGGGAAAAGGAGCAATTTGTCGAAAAATTGAAGAATGAGCTTGAAGATCTCAAAAAGCGAAAGGTAAGGTTTTCAAGTTTTTTATAAGTTTTTAATTTTAATTCAAGATTAATTTGGTGAAAAAAGCACGCAGTGACCAGAAAAAATTTTCTGATGAGGAAAAGAAGTTCAAAAAAGAGATTTGCACTCTTCAGAAAGCCGACCGTAGAAAAGCAAATGATATTGCGCGCATGCAGCTGCAACACGAGCGAGTAGCTAACAGACTCAAAATTCAGTCGGCAAAGGATGCTTCTGAAGTGAAAAAACTGAAGATGCTTCTTCTTAAGAGGACAGAGCACAAGGCGAAAGCACATGGCACTGTTAAACTTGGGTGAGTTTACGTCAATTAACTGTTCAATTATGTTTTAAGTCATCTAAAAGAACAGCTTCGAAACGATATCGAGTGTCGAATGGAAATTAAACGACTGAAACACCAAGTCAAGCTTTGCGAAGAGGATCGAACTGAGATGAAGCGTCGTACCAAGCTTCCTTTAATTTCAGAAAAGATGACCAAACTCTTGAAAGACAAAATTAAGCGAAAAGATGCTGAAATCGCTACAATTCAGGTGTGTAGTAAAAAAAATTGTGAAATCAAGGAAGAGTATATTTCCTAAATTTTGATTAGGAGCAAATAAATTCTGCCGAGTCGCACGAGAACCCGACATCAGCGAAGCGTCTTCCCATCAAAGATACTGCCGAAGCTCGTAAGATGATTGAATTCCTTGTCAACGAGCTAATCGAGCAAGGTGGAGATTGTCTGATACAAACGGAGGATGCTGATCAACTGGTTAATTTAAGTTTTCATTTGACAATACAAATTTGATTTTTAGCGGGGCAATCTCAAAGAAATCAGCGAGGAGTTCAATATTCTTCAGAACAAGTTCATGGCCCAGGAGAACAAGCATCAAGAAGAAATGCGCTTGATGAAGCTTGAGGTTAATAAGATTATCCTTTCTTATAATTTGCAAGCTTTAGACGAAAAAGTGAGCCTTAAAACGTTCATTTATCGTATTTGTTAAATGCTTTTAATTAAAATTCAACAACTACTGAGAATTTTTTATAGCACGACGAGATTGTTGCTGAAAGATTGGTTAAAGAAGGAACATCTGAAGACGAATACCCGTATTCTTCCGAAGAAGACTCCATGGACGTTACATATGAAAAACCAATTGATCTCCCGAAACCGACAGCTTCGAAATCAAAGGCTACCAAGCGAACTCACTTGACAAATGCTGAATACTCACGCATTTTCGACACTCCGAATGCGAAGCTGATGACTCAAACGCCCAAGGACGATCGTAGTAGAGATCCCGACTTTGCTCCTGGTGGTTCCTTATACGCATTGCCAGATGCTGACGGTGACGGCACGAATTCGCGAAAATCTCAGCAAAATAAGGTTCCGTAAAAATTTCAAAATAGAGCTACATTATTATTAATTCAGCGACGACGAACAGCCGGAACGAAGTGTAAATGCAAAGGATTGTGCATCACTAAAGTATGTGGTTGTCGCAAGAACTCCCGATGCTGCTCTGATACTTGCGGCTGTGACAGAAGCAAGTGCAAGAACTGGTCAACAGAGCCAGAAACAATGAATGATAACGACTTCAAGGTAAGTTTTTGTTTTTTATTCACAAATCTAACAAATCATCGCAGGAAAACGAGACCGAGACGATAGAAAAAAGTCATTTTGATGTCACGCTCCATGGCCTCGGCGAGAATCGAGTTGAAGTATGAGACTGGCGTTTTTCTGTTTTAAAACTTTTTAAGCCGATGACTCCCAGCAGAAGTCGCCTCTTCGGACCTCCACAGCGACGCCACCTCAAAGGTCTTGACGACAGTGCTACTTTCGAAACCCCCACAAAATAATTTTAGCTGTAACCCATCCATTTATTACGTCCCCTCACGCTCACCCTTCCAACACACACCCCTAAATTTACTTTCACATTCCCACTTTTTCATACGTTTACCAAACTGCCTTGGCTCTAAAATAAACAAAGCTCAAGATTAACTTATGATCATTGTTTTTTGCAGTGTTTTTATTAGCCACTACCAAGTTAATGCCGCATTTTTGTGATCAGGGCAGGAATAACCAGGGAGGTATATAATATACCGTATATTGTTAGGAGAGAGGTAACAGATTGGTGGTAACCAGTCTATTCTTAACTAAGCAGTGAAACTTGCGACACAAGAATAAAACAAAAGTGTTTTCAAGACTGGACGATCATTACCAGATGATAAAATGGATAACATCTATCCGCCGCAAGGATTCACAACAATCCATACACTAAGAAACCATCCTGGAGCTTATACTATTCGAAATCGAAGAAACAAAAATCAACAGCGAGAACAAGCGAATTCAAAGAAGCTCACTCTTCTTGACCCAACTCAGCTTAACCCTTGGAAGCGTCACTTAGAATTTATCGAAGGAAAATGTGGCCAAGCTGTGACCGCGTACTTCAAATTTTTGCGAAAACTTATTTTCATAAATGCTGGGCTCAGCTTGATTGTTTCTGGAGGGATCATTTTGCCTTATATTTGCATGCGGATTACTGGAAGAATTAGCGCTAATGATGAAAAGCCCTGTGAATATCCAGTTGAAGATAATAACGCGAAATTTGTCGACTATGTTCTCTTTCTTTTCAATGGACAAATGCTCATGGAAAAGACTTTTGTCTTCTACGGATTTTACGAGACAGCGCAAGATCATGATTCAGCATACAATAATCCTGTGCTTTATCTGGCTACTATATTCACCATCTATCTTTTTTCGCTCATCATGATCAGCGTCCAAGCTGGTAGAAGTATGGAAGCACAAATTGTTGGCAAATCCGGACAAATGTTCAAATACTCCAAGCTTATTTTTGGCTGGGATATGAACATTTCCGATCGAGAAACAGCACTGATAAAGAAAAAGCTTCTTGCTATGAAGATAAAAAATGAATTAAAAGAAGATAAGCTTATCTCCGAGCAGGAAAATTGGAATTTTATCGAGCGCTTTTATATCTACTTTATTCGCATTTTCACGACGATCGGGAATCTCGCTGTTCTTCTTGGCTCTATTTTATGCGTTGTGCTCGCCGCAACGAAAGGCAAAGAGCTTAAATCGGACAGCAATTTTCTCAAATTTTTATATTCGTATTTGGTGTCAATAACAATGGGCGGGACGTCAATAATTTGTCCGATATTCTTCAAGATCTTCACTTCATTTCAGAAGCTTCGAGCAGAAACGCGGATGAATCAAGTTATCGGATGGCGGGTTGCTCTGCGCTTTTTATCAATTACAGCAGTTTTTATAACAATTTTCTTGGAAATTTCAAAGTGCCACGATCGCGATATTATTCCGTCTTCCTCTTCAAACTCATCAGATGAATTGCAGGCTGAAACTCATTTTTCTTGCACTTGCGAAAATCCTTTGTTCACTTGCTGGCCAACTGTTCTTGGCCAAGAATGCTATCGGCTGACAATAGGCTGGCTACTCGGGCAATTAGGCTCTGTATTCATTCTTGCGGGCACGAGCAAATTCCTTAAGCGCACTTTTGGCTGGCACATTCCATTTGTCACGACATTCGATATAACTGATAATGTTCTTAAAATAGTATCATGGCAGACTATTGCTTGGCTTGGCGTTTTCTATTGTCCTTTGCTGCCTATTCTTATCTTCCTTATTCAAGTTCTTGTATTCTCCGTAAATCGATTCGCCGTTGTGACAATTTATGAGCATAATGATGATAATCAGTAAGCTAGAATAAAAATTGAAAAGATTTTTGATGTTTTCGTTAAGTTATAAATCGTCGAATGCGGATGTTTACTTCACCGTTCTTATGATTATTGGTTTCTATCTCGGGACACTGATGACGCTTTCTCCGTTGATTCTTTTCTCACCAAGTTCGTCATGTGGCCCTTTCCAGGAAAACAAGACATTTGCCGAGCCTTTTATGAATTTTGTCGAAAGCTTCTGGCGATTCGATAAATTCTGGAGTATAATCTCCTCGAAGACGTTTTTATATTCGGTCATTCTTATATTTACGTCTATCTTCTATTTTCTATACGGTAAGGTCTTAATTTCTCTTTTGAACATAACAAAGTTGTTTTGTAGTAAAATCTTGCGGATTAAATGAGCGAATAAAAGTCCTTGAAGATCAACTGACGAAGGAAGGGGAGGACCAGCAATTTCTGATGCTCAATAAAAGAAACGGTTCAGAAAATCAGAGAAACAACTCTTCAAATGTATCAAGACGCCGACCTGAAATTATTGAAAGAGCAGATCAAAGTTATTTCAAAAATTCAAACAATATCTTAAACTATATCAGTGAGAGAAACCGCCTTTTCTCGTCCAAAGAATCCATCTCAAAATTCAAACAACACTCAACGACAATCAGGAAGATCGCATCCTACAGAACGAGAAAGAGCTCAAGAAATACTTGAAAACCGTTCTTCGGCAATGATAACGAGAGAATCAATCATAAGCTGGACTTAGCCTTCTGTAGACTTAAAAATCTTGTAATTTTCTGTATACTTACGATTTAAACTTCCAAACTGCCTCATTTATTTTAACATTTTAACATTGCATTGAATAATGTTCTTGCGTGTTTTAGATCTAAAATGAACCGAATTTTCGGCTCAGGAAAGCCAAAAGCGCCTCCACCAAATCTCAACGACTGCGTGCAAAATCTTGACTCGAGGGGGGACTCTATCGATAAAAAAATTGCAAAGCTCGATGCGGAGCTTGTAAAATACAAAAATCAAATGAAGACTATGCGAAACGGTCCTGGCAAAAACGCAGTCAAGCAGAAGGCAATGAGGGTTCTGAAGCAACGAAAGATGTATGAAGGTCAACGTGAGCAAATTTCCAACCAATCCTTTAATATGGATCAGGTTTAAAAAAAACCGTGTCAAGTTTACAAAGATTTTTTGTAGGCTAATTTCACAATTCAATCGCTCAAGGACACTCAAGATACTGTAACTGCTATGAAGGCCGGCGCGAAGGCCATGAAGAAAGAGTACAAAAAGATAAACATTGATAAAATCGAGGACCTCCAGGTAAATGATTGAATATACTGGTTTATTTGGTAATATGAAGTAAAAGAGATTTGGAAAAAGTGTAGATACTTGTTGTCCAAACGATTGATTTGAAAATCAATCGCATCTGACTTGTGGGGTTGATTTAACGCGTATATTTTATAGCGGGTTATTAGTAGAAAGGAAAGATTGTGGTTCGGGTTAGGTAAAAATCGAACTGAGTAAAAGCCTCTCAGTCAAAGTTCTTGGGGCGCTTTTTGTAGCTGTTTGAAGAGTTGGTCGAGCGCGATCTTGGTATGATCGTTTGCCCATTTGACCTGAATAATTTTATTGACCCATGGTTTTTCATGTATAACTACCTGGCAACGACCTAGGACCTCTGCGTCGCGTACGGTCAATCGCTGTTTGAGAATCTAAAGGTCAATTTTAGCTTTTTCTTCAGATAAACCAGACATGTCTGTGCATGATTATTGCATATTAAAATTTCTTACCTGCATGATATCTTCGTCTGTACCGGCAATAGAAATCGCTGGAGGGCATTCATCCTCATCAAGGTCAATCTGACCTTCTGAAATCTTGCCTGTTGCGGGAGTCATATCCCAACGACGGATAGCATTGAGCCGCCCGGAGCTGCCTTCTTGTAAAACATTGATTGCGATCGGTCCTGTAAATAAGTTTTATAAAAACATGTTGTAATTACAAATCATATTATTTGGAAACATGAAAGAAATATTCGAAAAATATAAATTATACAAATTACCTTTTATTTTGCACAAGAGAGCATCGCTTTCAGCCAACGATGCCATCGTTCTCGAGAGGCGTCGGAATTCAACATATGTTGACTCGCGAGCACTCTTCGTATATTGACGCACAACAGTTCTTCCAATCATCTCTGGTTCTTCTTTTAAAAAATCTTTTTAAATTGAAGGTTGTCCCTGATTAGATTTAGTTGTGTCCCAAGATGAGCGTTCGAATTCGCTCAATCGTCTCTTATTTACGTGGGTCAAACACGCCCTGCAGGTCTTCACTGAGTTCTAACTCCCTGAGTTCTTCGTCTATCGATTCTAAGTACTCTGAAGAATGACCTCAAAATCAGCAGGTTTTACCTTGTCGTCGGACAACACCCACCTCTGAGCTCTTAATTTTTGGTTTAACGAGTGCACATGTGATCGATTTCTCAACTAAATATGAAGGTTCAGTCCGCGTATTTGTGTCAATTCGTGGCAATTGCGCACAAAAGATGAAAATATTATTAAGGATGAGCTCGAAGACATGATGCTGGACGCCAATGAAATACAAGAAGTTATGGGCAGAAACTACGGTATTTCAGATGATATTGACGAGGCTGATCTAGAGGCCGAGCTTGATGCTCTTGGAGATGACTTTCTTGCTGATGATAATCTTCTTGATGACATTGCTACGCCCAACACACCAAGGTAAGCATTGAACGACCAAGCATCGTAAAGAGGAAAGCTTTGCCCAGATCCACTACATTTAGGTCAAAATAAAATCGTAAAAATATAATAAAAATAGACCACTTATTACCCGGTTTAAATATTGTTTAGCACTGAGCCTGGCTTGCCCGACGCAACTGGCGAGGTTGACGAGTTTGGATTGCCGAAGATCCCTGAAGCTGCTAAATAAGAAATGCATGCATTGTTTACATATCCTGCTTTTTATCAGCCTTTTTCTGATATAAATTTCAATTTCTACAAATATTCTTATATCTTCTCGAAGAACCCTTTCCTTCTTGATCTTTCCCCATTCTCTTCATATCTAACTTACAAATCAATGGATAATTTTATTTTTTACGGAATTAAGTCTTGCCTTATTCAGTCAAGTCGGTGAATGGAATCAATAGCTAAATATGCGCTAGAAAATAGGCTCGAAGTTTTGCTCATCTCATCTGCCTCGGCGATACTTTTACATCAACTGATCGAAAATAGGGATTACTTTCTTGGGTAAACCATTTATTATTTTAGGTACTCAATTACCATTTATTTGATAGGTATGATCAATTCGCGACGAAACAGATTGTTTCCGGACTGACAAACTTCTCACAACTATGTTACGCTAATTCCATGCTTCAACTTATTGCCACCATGCCTGAATATACCAGTTACTTCAAACAACTTCGCGAGAAATACATAACTCCAGAAAATCACGAATCTGCCAAAGTTCTATCATCAATAATTTCAACAATCAGTCGTATTAATCGCGTCTGTCCAGGTTTTTCGTTTTTTTATAAATAAAAATTAATTAAATGTGTTAGCTGGAAGCTTTTTCGACGCTTCAACGAAGCTAATTGCCCTGCTTGCTTCGGACTCCAAATGGGCCACATCTCAGCAAGACTGTCTGGAATTGTGGACTCGGATGGAAAGTGCCATTGAGCATGAATGTCACAAGTCCATAAGTCACTTCGGTTTTCTGAGTTATAAAAGGTAA
>Ga0115008_10005324_pt1 | contig 10635 bp, 12 predicted proteins | sample FraStrMetagenome_FD_87164 | JGI IMG/M metagenome (GOLD analysis project Ga0115008, IMG submission 87164) | Marine eukaryotic phytoplankton communities from Arctic Ocean - Fram Strait ARC3M Metagenome | ecosystem: Environmental > Aquatic > Marine > Oceanic | place: Fram Strait | collected...
AACAAACACTACTTTAAATTTTCAAATTCAAAAAATTATGTCAACAACTTCCAAGACTTCCAAGACTTCGAAGACTTCCAAGGCTTCGAAGACTTCCGCTGCTTCGAAGGTCAATATGGTGAGCAACTGCAACCCCGATACAGGTGTCAGTCTGTGTATTCCTCGAGTATTCAACAACATCGGTTGGCATCGCATCAAAAAGGTTATGATCTCCTGCGATTGGGGTTTCATCGAACGCGTTGATGTCATCCCTTGTGGTGCTCACAAACGAGCTTTCATTCACTTTGCTCCCGGCAAGTGGAATATGCGCTCTAGTGAGGCCAGAGATGTCCTTGAGGCCCTCAAGGTAGGCGGTGAAGTCCAGATTGTCTACGAGGAAGGAAAGCCATGGTTCTGGAAGATCCGCGCTTCGGGTTCCAAAAAACCCGAGGAAGCCCCTAAGGCACGTCCTCGTCCGGCAGTCAAGATCTCGACACAGATTGAGCCCTCTGGTTTCAAGAGCTACGACGTCACTGCCCAGCAGGACGAAGAGCTTCGCGAAGTTGTAGCCAGTATTGAATCCAAGGTTCCATCTTATGATGACATTCTTACTCTTTCGAGTGAAGAGTAAGCGCGGCGTCTAAAAAATTAAAAACCTGTGATGAAAACACAGCCGAAAAAAAACTTTTTTTTTGTCACCCATAATTGTCAAATCACATGTTTACATATAGTACCACTTTAGTTCCATTGATATTTATATGATTGTATATGCTTGAAAATAAAAAATTGAAATGATTAATACAAAGGTATTTGCTTTAAACTTACCAATACAACATGCCACGTAATAGTACTGATTTTTATCGTCAAAATCGCGAACAACACAATAAGGGATATTCATGCCATCATTGCGATTACATAACATGGAATAGTCGCGCATGTTTAAACAATCACATAAATGCAAAGCACACAAAAGAAGAAAACAAGCCGTTCCAATGCGATTATTGTTCACGAGGGTTTTCGCAAAAAGCCCATCTTTGTTTGCATTGTGAAAAAGAACACAATATTATTATAAAAGAAAGGCATATTGTAGCGGTAGCATATATAATAAAATCAACCAATGAAATCCCTCGTTCCAAGAAAACCAAAGCACGACGTGAATATTATAAAACTCATGATGTAATCAAGTCAACAGAATTAAATAATAAAAAACATGAATATTTACCAGGCGTATTTATGAAACAACACGATATTCACTATGATGCCCGGAAAGGATTTATCAAACTTCATAAATGTCCATTATGGAAATAATGCATATTTTAAAATTGAAGAATAAATATTTAAACCTTTTTTTTTATTATTAAATATATGGATGATAATTTTTTGAAAAAACAGATACCAACATATATGGGCAATAAGCGTAAGTTGTTGAAAAACATTAATGAAATAATTAAAAAAATAGAATTAAATTTAAATAGAAAACTAATAATCGGAGATGGTTTTGCAGGTAGTGGGATAGTATCTCGTCTTTTTAAAACTTGTTGTAGTGAATTATATACAAATGATATGGCAGGTTATACAAATACATTAAATCATTGTTTTCTCTCTACACCATCAAAAAAAACCAAATGTAATCTAGAAAAAATAATATTAGAAGCGAATAGTTACGCAGATGATATAAAAAGTAAATGCGAACCCTGGATCCAAAGCCACTGGTGTGCAAAGGATGAAGATAATGTACAAGAAAACGATAGAGTATATTATACAAGAGAGAATGCGATTAGAATAGATAAATATAGATATTATATAGATAACTTTGTTGAATCGTCGTATAAAGAATATTTATTGGCAATATTATTAGTAGAAGCAAGTATACATGTAAATACAAATGGTCAATTCTCGGCTTTTTATAAGAAAGATGGGAAGGGGGCATATGGAGGTAAAACAGGGACAGATATGCATCGAATAACAAAAAAAATAGAACTTTATATGCCAAATTTCTCTCCAAACAAAACTAAAATACATATTTCTCAAATGGATACAAATAATTGGGTAAAAAAAATTCCCAAAATAGACGTCATGTATTACGACCCACCCTATAATAAACACCCATATTCTATATATTATTTTATGCTTGATATAATAAACAACTGGGATACATCACAAAAAATCCCTAGTTCATACAGAGGTCAACCAAAAACCTGGGTAAAATCAAAATACAATAGTTTTAAACATGCATCGGATGCATTCGAAGATCTGATAAAAAATACAAAATCCAGATATATAATAATTTCATATAATAATGGCGGTATTATACCAATACCAGAATTAGATAAAATACTTAAAAAATATGGCACATTGGAAAAAATCCCCGTAACACATAAAACTTATAATAAACTAAAGGGTATAGCTAATTATAAAAGACAAGCCCCATCAAAAATAATAAAAGAATTTATATGGCTTTTAGACACTGACTCAAGTAAGAAATAATCCATGACGTCGTCCTCTATTACGATTCCTTTGATATTCGCGTTCTCGTAGAGAATAATTGGCTCTATTAATGAAATCAGAAAGATTTTTTTTTTGCGTTTCAAGGGTTTTAATATTATCTGATAATTCGGTGATAATATTTTCGTTACCTTCAATTTTGGTTTGTAATTCCTGGAGATATTGATATTCCCATTCATATAATTGTCTTAATTGGTCGAGTTCTATTCTTTCTTCGCGTGTAGAATCTTTTACAATTTGGTGTCTGCATATTGGACAAGTTTTATTATCATACATCCACCTAAAAAAACAAGTATTGCAAAATATATGATTACATGATGTATTAACTAATTTATTTATTGGTATATCATTATAGCAAATAGAACAATTATGAGAAATATCCATATATATATTTATTTTTATATATAGATATTATTATTAAGCAAAAGAGGCCAACGCATAAATTTCAAGGCTTCTAAATCTAGGATTATCAAGCATGTTATCCAACATGGTCAAAGGATTATATTCATATAGTGATTCCATTCCCTTATTGCAGAAATTATTTAACAAAACTGAATTATAACCACTCATAAATGTAACATTTTTTTGAGTTGTTTTGCTAGGAAATCCGTCTGTTTTCTGTAGATTCCAGAATAGAATATGAGGGTGAATGTATGGTTGGCAAAACTTGGATCGCATTCCAGCTTCATGGTACATTTTTTCAATATTATCAAACATAGTATTCATTAAATCATTGTTTTCATTCTGAACATATTCTGAAGTATTATCAGAATCATAATTTGCCCAAGAAGGATCAATTTGCATGTCAGAATAAACAGCCAATACCATTTTTTCGACATCCTTTGGTGGAATTTCATTTTCGACGATTGTGTCTAGGATCATTTTTAAAGCGCGATAAAAATTGGTATTCATTGCCCATTGGTTATTATCTTTAATACGAATTACCTTTTTAACAAAGTTATCAGCTATATCATCAAGCTTAATCCATTGTGGTATATTAGAAAAAGTTAAAACTCGATTTCTAAATGCAGGATGTGTAACTTCAGATGTCCTGATTCCTAGACCAACTGCATTATATAATGGTACACAATTATTAGTTTCCATGGATTCCGAAGTGTCAACCATGGAAATTATAGGAATGTTTTCCAGTCCCTTATTGTTATTTTTATTAGAATTCCATTGCATATTAATAGAATCAATTTGTGAATCTTCTGCTTTTTTGTTATCAATGTTGGATAAAATCGATATACTGCGATCTAATTCAATAGCATCTTTCACGAATTCATAAACATTTGCTCTTTTACCATGAATTTTAAAATTTGCCGGATCAGATTTTGCAGCAGCTTTATGTATTTCATAATTAGATGCACATCCTATTCTATCTAATTTTGTCGAACGTTCCGTATTATCTTTATTAAGATTCATAATAGATCGTCTATTACGTCTGAGAGTTTGCGTTGTAACATTATTAAAATTAAGCTCGTCCCACCGACCTTTTTTATCACACATTTTGATTTGTGGAGTATCAATTAATTTATTCAAAGTAACTAAGCTTTTCTTTAAAGTAATATAAGTCTTAATTTTTGCTTTTTGCTTTGCAGAACTAGTTACAGCTGTTTTAAGAAATTGAGGATTCATTTTCATAGCGAGTTTTTTAAATACCCACCCAAAAGAACTTTTCTCACGAGGAATCCATCGAGAAATCAAAGATAAATTCGGTTTAATAGGCTCAGTACTATCGTGCTCTAAGTTCCAATGAGTCATGTCTTTTTCGTATTTTTTATAGATATCTATTTCTTTCTCAAGTTTATTTTTTGCTATATTTAATGCAAAATCAATAAGTGGATGATTTTGCGAATCACATCTTTCTTTCACATATTTACAAAAATATTTAATGTCTTTCCATGATCCGTAAGGGTGCATATTTTCATCTTCATTTAAAATAACCATCTGTAGAAATGCAAATTCTGCCATTTTTGGATAATGTTGATACCAAACCCAAATTTGCATAAATGCCAATTGTTGCTCACCTTTTCCGCTAATAATATCACGTGTTTGACCAGTTAATTTATACAATCTACTAAAATATTTCATATATTGAAATTCATTATTTTTCATTTTTATAAGCATAATATCTAATTTTTCTTCTAAGCTTGATGTGTTATCTGTTCTGACTAATTGAAAAAAGAACTGAACAATCAGTTCAGAAATTGATTTATCATTCCACTCCAATTCGATGTGACATTTTTTGTTAAGTTTCTTTGGTATATTTTGACCAATGCTGGAAATGAATGATGACATGATGTAAAAAATCATTGTTTTATCTTTAAGTGCTTTCTTTTGGTTTTTTTATGACCTTTTTTAGTAGTGATATACACCTTTCTTGTATGCGATTTACTTTTCTTTTGCCAGGTTTCAAAAAAAATTATATGCAAGCTATTTAAATCACTAAAATTTTTAATAGTATCGTTCCATACAAAATCCTGAATAGAATCTTCCGACGTTAAAAAATTATATTCATTCGTATTAGTTACAAAATCCGCAACATTTTGTAAATCCAGAGTTATATTATATTTAAGTATGCTAATTGGTCTATATTTTTTGTTGTTATATTCAATGTTTTTTTTTAATATTTCAATCAATGTGTCTTTTTTTAATGTATTTTCCTCTAACGTCTGTGTTTCCTTTTTAACATAAAACAAGTTATAATCGCGATCCACATAAAGAAAAAAAATGTTAATTTTCTCTATATTTTTTTTATAAAAACCCTCAAATGGCTTATCGTTTTTTTTAAATTCGTCGATCCAATTAGTATCTATTTCTTGCATATTGAAATAAGTTTAAATAAAAGGTTTAAGATTTGAACTTATTTAACCCAAAGTAGGAAAATCCATTTGTTCATTTGCTAAATTAAATTCCTTTTGTTTTTTAACCTTTGGTTTGCTTTTATTTCCAAAATAAGATTTCCTTTGAACTTGATATTTTCCTGTATTGTTACTTCCTGATTCTAACAAATTTCGGAGAGGAAGTACCATTGTACCGGGCACATTTTCTCTAGATCTTATTTTACTTATACCATCATTCCTATCGCTATCGCGTCTAAAATTTGAGCGTTGAAAACTATTACCACTTTCTCTTCGTTCCTCCTCTTCGATAATATCCGATTTAATAGATCCCCATCTACTAGATATTTGCGGTGAGTCATAAGTTTTCTTTTCACTAGTAACATCAGAAGCATCCACATCATTAGCAGAATCAGCTGGGTTGGTATCAAACTTAAAACGTTTATTACTGGTATTAGAGGGTTTTTTTAGAAAAGGATTAAATTCTGACATATTGAAGTATATTATAATAGTTATTGCTAATATTTTAAATCAATTTTATTAATGAAAACCAAATGATTTAAATAGAATCCGAAGTATTAATATGTATTCTTATACCAATTCTTTCTTACAGCAAGTTATATATTCAAAAAAAAAATATACATAACTAACGTTATTATAGTATTTATAGAAAGATGAATTTAAATTTTTGTTTTTAAATTATGTTCAACAAATCGCGTTATTAAAGTTGATAAACTAGAAAATATTAAAATTGTTATGATCATTACAATATTTTGTTTTGCAGGTGGAATAGTAAATCCTATAAATCCAGTCTTACCAATACTAAAATGAATCAAAGCTTCTATATAAAATAATAATGAAGTAACTAATAATTGTATAATAATAATTTTGATATCTAGTTTTCCCATATATAATATCGAAATATTATATATGCAAAAAATTGAAATTTAATTAATTACCAAGTAAGTAAGTAATTAAACAATATGTCTACTATTTACAGATACAAATTTTCAGATGCATTTACGGAGTCTCTTATGGATTTTGCCAATACTCACCGATATGATGATACACCAGAATTTCGAGAAGCATGGAGCAGATGGTGCCTTAATAACCAAAGTATTGTAACTGAAGAAGATTCCCGTCTAGCAAATTTGGGATACGATAAAGATATTAATATAAAAATGTATAAAAGTGTAAGATATTATTTTAAAAATAAATCATCAGAACAAAAACCTCCTAAGAAAAGACGTCAATATATAATGATTGAACAAGAAATATTGAATCTGATGTCAGATCACATCGAAAATCATGCATTTAACAATAATTATAAACCGGAATTTGCTTATAATAATTTTGTGTCAAATTCACTATATAATAATGGTTTAGATGAAGAGATAGAAAGACTACAAGACGAATACACTCTTTCGGAACTAGAAGTAGAAAAAAAGATCAAAAAAACGTATAAGAATAGATATTATTTAAAACAAAAACAAATCCATTAATAAATCTTAAATCTTAAATCTTTATAAAATATTTTAACATATTTTTAATATTAATAAATATTAAATGGAAGGAGGATCATTATTATCCCAAGGAGGATATGGTTGTGTATTTACACCATCGATAAATTGCCAAGGAATAGAGCATTCTAAAGATTTTATTTCAAAAATTCAAAAAAATGATTTTAGCGCTCGAAATGAGATATTTGTAGGAGATTTGATTAAAAAAAACAAAAATTATAACCATTTTTTTGCACCAGTTATAAGTAGTTGCCCTATTAATATAAGTAAAATAAAAACAAAGGGACTTGATGAATGTAGTATAATTACTAATAATACACATGAAGAATCTTTTATTATGATGAAAATCAAATTTATAGCTGGTAGTGTTTTATCAAGTTTTATAACGGAAAATAAAAATAGCGCATTGGTTTTTTCTTCTTTTGCAAATATTTATTTACAATTATTGAAAAGTATTAAGATATTAATCCAAGAAAAAGTGGTTCATTTTGATTTGAAGGGTTTAAATATAGTTTACGATAAAATCAATGAAAAACCAATTATAATAGATTTTGGGCTGTCAATTCCAATAGAAAAATTATTGAAAACGAAAGAATATTATCATTATTTTTATATTTATGCACCAGACTATTATATTTGGCCTTTAGAAGTTCATTATTTGAACTATATTGAAAATATAGAGGATGATCCAACACTCGATAATATTAAAAGTTTAGTAAATGATTTTGTCAACAGCAATAGCGCCTTAAATAAATTAAGTCATGCTTTTCAAGAAAAGTATAAAAAAAAATCTGTATCTATTTTGTCCCAATACTTAGATAAACCATCCACCGAAGTTAAATTAGATATATTGAAATATTGGAATACATGGGATAATTATTCAATATCAATAATGTATTTAAAATATATTGACATTCTATTTGGAAATGATCCACAAATAGAAAATAATAATTATATAAAATTTATGATCAAAACAATGTTGCAAAATATCCACCCAGACCCAACCAAACGCATAGATATCACAAGCAATATTAGAATTATGGAGAATTTTTCATCTGATCCGGGTTCTGATAATTTAAATCAATTTGAAGAATTATTAAAAGAAATTTCAATTAATAAAACACAAATTGATAAAAAAACATTAACAAATCAAAAATCCATGTCAAGATTAACAAAAAAAATTTTAAGTAAAAGATAGTTATTTGCCATTGTATGTAAAGAAAAAATTGAAAAAAATATTTTAACTATGATTTAATAATATCCACTATGTCACAAGCAACGAAATTAATTTTAACACGCTATTTTTATAGTTTAAATGAAGTTACTCATACTTTATTAATAAGTTTTATTGAAAAAAAATCATTCAAAGAGTGTTTATTTTGGATTTCAGAATTATACTATAGTAAATTTTATGATTTACTATGGGATTTACTTTGGAAAATATATTATGATTTTTATGCCATTAATAATCCTAAATTTGAAAAATTTATTACAAAATGCAATATAAAATGGAATGAGAAAAAGGAAATTCACCAAATCATTGATGTGGCAAATATTTTATATTATTCAAAAAATATAAATAATCAAGTATTTAACATGAGATTAAAAAAAATAGTGATACCTTCAAAAATATACAGAGGGCGTAATCCAAAATGGATTAAACGCTTTGATTCTATGAATTTAACCAAAAAGGAAAAAGTTTTCATACGTTCATTAGATGATTCAAATTTTGATAATATTAAATTTTATTTTAAACAAATTCAAAACAATACCAATAGATTGCTTCTTCTTGTGAAACATTATTTTAATACAAGACACAATTTCAAATTAAAAGAAAAATTATTAGATACGATCCCTTACAAAAATAAATCACATATTGTTTTGTGTATTATTTGTTATCTATTTAATGATGTTGGAAATATTAATAAACGATTAATCAAAAAAAAAATTAGCGAAGATGACATTAGTTATTTTGAACAAACAAATATTATACCAAATTTAGTTTATAAAACATTGCCTGAAAAACGAATGTTTGGAATTGATCCAAATATAGGTTTATTCGAAAATCATAGAATTGAAAATTATAATGAAATGTTATGGTATAATTGGGAATATTTTACACAAGGGTGTCCTTTATGGGATGAAAGATTTTTGAAATTTAAATGTAAATTCGATAAAAATACTAAAAAACCTATATGGGAAAATGATAATATGTTGGAAAATTTCTATGAAAAATTTGGATTTGAACCAGATGAACAAAATAATGAATGTCAAAATAAAAGCTTGCAAAAATTAAATGATACACCATCAGAAATGCTGTATCATTTAAATAAAAAATCATATTTATAAAAAAATTGAAAAATACATAAAAAATTTTTTTATCACATATAATCATAATGCCAAAAAATTCAAAAGGAGGAAAAGGTCATAAAAAAGGAGCAAGGAAAAACGTAGTTCCTTTCAACAAAAATAAATTTCGGACAGCAAAAGAAGAAGGTGAAATATATGCAAGAGTATTATCTGTATTTGGAAATGGCATGGCAGAAGTGTTATGCAATGATAATGTGAAACGATTGCTTATTATTAGACGACGTTTTAAAGGCAGAAATAAACGTGATAATAATGTTGCAGTCGATACAATGTTGCTTGTAGGAAGGCGGACTTGGGAAGTAATAGCAGCAAAAAAAAAACAAAAGGTTGATTTATTATATGTATATTCAAAGAGCGATATTGATTATTTAAAAAAGCTTGACGACATTAATGTTAAAATTTTGCCAGCATTTGTCAATATTGATAAAGATGAAGACAATCCGTTTGAAATTGACAGAAATTATACACCTAATGATGAATCAGAGAATAAAAATTTGGTTGAATCGGTAGAAATTAAACCAAATTCTAATAATTTAGATTTTGATGATTTGGATTTTGACGATATTTAATCAACGTCATCTAGACTATTTGTATCAAATTCTTCACTATATGTTTCAAGACTTGCCATTAAAGCGGTTTGAATATCGGCTTCTTCTTGTCGTCTTTCACGTTGAACCAATAGTTCATGCATAGAACGTCTCAAATATTCCCCCGTATTATAAGGCGATCTTCTAAATGTTCTTCTCAATGGAGTCGGTTCTGATATAATATTATCTACATGACACGATGATGGGTCCATCTTAATTTCTTTTGATTTCATTTTAAAACGGCAAATTGGACAACTAGCATTTTCATTTTCCAACCATTTTTTTATTAAATCTGGGTTAAAAATATGATTACAAGGCAGGACCGAAATATCATCCCCCTCCTCGAATTTTTTTTGTGAAATAGGACAACATTTTTGATCTTTATATTTTTCACCTGTATATTTTTCATTTTTTATAGTTTCTTGTCCTTCTTTGGAGAGAACTTGTTTGAACTTATTGGTTTCCATAAGACTCTCAGCCAAAAGTGTTCGTAAATGAATATCTGGATTTATATTTGTTAATAGTATATTTTCTAAAAAACTCCCATAAGCATCATCTACGTAACTAGAACCCGAAGAGTTTGGTTCAATAATATTATTTAAACTATTATTGTGACCTATTAAACCAAAATACTCTTCAGGATGAGATGATGAACCCATATTTAACAAATGATCAATATAATTACGTATATTATTAGTAGTTATGCTATTATAAGATGCATCAGGATAATTATTCGATATATCAAGATTAGCCCAAGTATCAATTAAATTAGTAAAATTCATTAATTATTAATATATATATATTAATTATTTTTTTAATATAATATATTAA
>Ga0115008_10005327_pt1 | contig 10631 bp, 7 predicted proteins | sample FraStrMetagenome_FD_87164 | JGI IMG/M metagenome (GOLD analysis project Ga0115008, IMG submission 87164) | Marine eukaryotic phytoplankton communities from Arctic Ocean - Fram Strait ARC3M Metagenome | ecosystem: Environmental > Aquatic > Marine > Oceanic | place: Fram Strait | collected 2012-06-18
CGACAGCCTTCCCCTGATTTTGAGACTCGATAGCGGCAACCCCAGCCGTGACGTCCTTTCTGGAGACAACACCCCAACTAGTATGTTCCAGACACCCCAACCGTCCCCGCGCCGAGGCGGAGGCCGCTGCCCCTCTAGCGCGCTCGGGTCGATTGGTGGTAGTTCCATCGGAGGAGGCAGTTGCTTTGGACCGTACCGATCCCGAACTCCCAGCCCAAACCCCCTCAAGCTCCGTGACGGTTTGTGTGGCCACCGCCGGCAGGGGTCCGGTACCTCCTACAGTGCCATGAGCTGTTTGAGCGGTACTGTGGGCGACGGTGGTGGCAGCGACAACCTGTTCGATACAAGTTTTGATACTTCTGCCGCTTTGTCATCAGTTGTCGTCGAAGAAGGCGAGCAAAAGCAGCACGAAGGTGAACGGGGTGGTGAATCCTTCAACTCTTCACCCACCAGAAGTTCAGTTCAACACCCGTCGCCAAGGCATGTTCCTGTCATGGTGCTGACCAAAACGACAGAGACCGAGAAGAGCGACAGTGCAGACAATCAAACGCTGTCTGAAGGGCCAGATTCGTTGGAAGAGGTTCCCGCGCAGAACTCCCACAGGAACGAAGAAGCTTCAAATGATCTCAATCGACTCCTCGATGCCGCCCTACCTACCGATACTGGAACCAATGGCCAAGCCCATCATTCTCTGCCTACAGCGTCAGTTCCCCCGACAGGAACAACGTCATTCCATCCAGGCCCGTCGCCCGCGAGCTCCACGCGAAGCTTCAATCTTTCGCCTCGAAGGCGTCTTCCGGCGAGCATGATGAGCCCCGGGAGTACCGGCAGCAGAATGCTGGAACACAGCCCTATGATCGAAACTCCGGCCTGGGCCTTAGCGGCAGCTGAGGCGGAAGCAGAGGTCGCAGCGAGAGCCACGTCTACCGGAGGACAGATAGCCACGTCTACTAGTTCCTCTCCCGGTTCCTTTTTGAGCCCGAGACGGACGGCCGAGGATGGGAGACTGGCCGATCTCCTCTTTGGCGGAGATGATCCTCCGTCGCCAATGCTGAGCTCCTCACGTCGAGGACTCGGGCCCACCCCGAGGGCCGATGCTAGCAAGCCACCTCCGTTTCCGTCATCCAATCCGATCCGCTCGCACTACGGTGACGATATGGGCGCTGTCATGGATGGACTTCTCTCGGGCTTCAACCGTGGCCATGGCCTTTCCAGAAAACAGCGTTTGGAGTCGTCGAACTCTTTGGCCTTCTCCATGGGTTCCTCGACCAACTCGCTGGATCGACTGAAATCCGACGATGGCTTCCCTATCAAAACCTTGAGCTTCGGAACGGATCAAAGAGGAGTCACAGACCCGACCGGAACGGCACCCGAGAGGGGTACCTTCCATCCTTTACCGCCGCCATCCTCCCAGACAACCCCACGACGCAATGGCGCGTCAAAAAGTGTCAATGCAGGATTACAGCTGCCCTCTGGTTTCATAGCACGGTCAGTCCTTACACCATCTAAATCGGGTGGCTCGCTCCAAAGGCTCTTGGAAAAGCCCCGGGCGAGGAATAAAGGAGAAACCGAGTTGGAGGACGACTCTTTGAGTGACAGCTGTGATGGAAGCCAGGGTCCGAACGATATGTTTTTCCTCAACTCGCCCGAAAAAGTCGCGGCGGCGACAATACATGCACAGGTTGAAAGGTAAGTGCTGTCTTTGACATAGTATTATTATTATGCAATGGGCGCCTCCAATTAAATCGATGCGTTCTCATCGTGTGATCCTTTTTCTTTTCACTTTATTCAACTCCACTCCCTTTCTGATGCGTCGACAAAAAAGTGCGGAGAACGCCGATGAATATGTCGGCGGGCGCGCAAAGAAGAGAAGGAGTATTAGTATGGCCGACAGCAAACCTTCTCAGCAAACAACGATGCCAATGGATATCTCAGAGGACCCGAGTCCACCTGAAGGTCCCCTCAAGAAGCCACTTTCTTCCTCGTCCTCATCCTCTACGCTGGAGTCGGCCAAACTAAGCGCGAGGCAATCGGCGAGAAGAAATGGCAGGTCTCGAGGCGCAACCAACGTGCCGAAACTTAAGAAAGCACGGTCTGTCACTTTTTCGCCGTCCCCGGAGGTTTCTCATTCCATTGCTTCGATGAATAAAGCGTCTACGGTGCAGGCCGGGCAGCACATCCTCTCGCAGACATCCTCCTCAAGTTTATTTGGCATAAATATTGTTCAAGAAGAGCCGGCCCCGAATAACAATGGCGCAGCAGCTGCTACAACTGAAAACACTGCGGAATCAACAAATGCGACTGTCGCGTCTGCTGTGACGCCTCACCAGAATACGGACTCTACCGACCCGTACTATTTCTCCGCCATCTCGAGCAAATCGAGATCGGAGTCGGGAGAAACGCTCTTCACACCGAATGGATCACACTGCAACCTTCAAGGGTACAACAAGCGTCAGTCGTTTGGGTCATCAGGAAGCCTCCTCGCTCATTTCAACAATTTGAATAGACAAGAATCCGAGGCTTCGCTCAACTGGGGCATTCCCACGTACCCTGGAGTCTCCCGTATGGCATCATCACGAGCCGAGAGCGCGCTTGGTCTCCCCATTGGTCATGATGAGGATGAGACGCCACCGGCTGCTTCTAGTAGGCCCCCATCGCTTGCTTCTAGTAGTAGGCCCCCATCGACTGCCAAAGCTTACATACCGCCTGCAAGAGATCTGATAACACCCCCGGCACAAACCTTTTCCCTTGGCATTGGTGAATCCGGCGCCAACAAGGCCTGCGGAAAGGGAAGGAGAATGCTTTCTCCGCCGCCCTTGCCTTCAAAGTGGACTCACAATGACTACGAAGAGGATGGCACGAACTTCGGCGACCCTACAAATTCCGAATCGCCTCATGGCCACGCACACGAGATAGATAGGAGGAAGCATCTCTGCATTGCAGCAGCCGATAAGGACGCTGTAAAATTCGCGATTGCGAGAATGGAAGCAGATGAAAGCCCTTGACTTTCTCCCCTTGCAAAGCCCCGTTCAAACCACACTTCTCGCCCCAGGAAAGTCCACAAGTACCGCACTGAATGTCCACTTATATACCATCCTGTTTGATTTGTTTGCACACCAAATTATTATATTATTGAATATTGTCCACCAGTTACCCGAAGTTCGAAAAGCCGTCTTCGTTTCGGACTGTTATATGCCCCGTTGTACCACCACAAGCTATTCAAGCCCATTATCCATACGCACGTTGTATATCTATTGCTATGCTATTAGCTATGCTCTTTCCAATTAATTGAGCAGTGGAGTGGGTTATTTTCTCCTTTTTTATTATACTAATATACGCCCTTAAAGTATAAATTGCCTGTCTATGATGCTACGTAAATCCATTAAAAATAATTAAAATAGTACATGTATGTATTATCTGTTCATCTCGGTCATCGAATTAGATATTGAGGAACTAAAACAACTCATCCTCTGGCAGACGTATTTCCTTTTCGTGTTCATTTCGCTTGATGTAGTACATGTAGTCCTTCTCCGTAGCCTCCCACTCGGTCGTAATAGAGTTTTGGAGGCATGCGTGATAAATCATGGCGAGGACCCCCTTATCACCAACGTCACTACAGCCAAGCAGAATCGTGGCGATGGTTACATTTTCCCCAAGAGCGGCATAGATGTCGGAGGCACCTGCGTCAGTAATGCCCGTACCTTCGAGGCAGAGAAGCCGGAGTGATGTGTTGACACATAGAGCATCGGCCAAACTTGCGATTCCCGAGTCTTTCAAGAGATTGCCCCCAAGCCAAAGCGTATCAACGTGACAAAAGCTCAGAGAGGCGGCAAGCATGGTGCCCCCCGAGCTCGTTATTGAGCAATAACGAAGCGAAAGTTCTTTGATTCCGGTGTTGGCCTGAAGTGCATCTGCTATGCATTCAACACCCTCGTCACCTGTGAGCGTATTGAGGTGTAGTCGGGACAAAAAGATCAAATCTCATGGGAGGTGAGAAGAACGAGTCAAGTTCTCATTGCAAGATGAAAAAGAATCAATGCAACCACCGACTTATGGTTCCGGCGAGTTCACTTATTCTCGCCGCCACCCCTACAAGAAATAGTACCAGGTATCTTAGGTACGCACCGATTGAGTTGTGGCCTAGCCAGAGTTTTTCGAGGGTAGAATTGTGTCTCAAGGCAACTGCGAGCAGAGCCCCGCCTTCGGCGGTGATTCCGTTGTTTTCTAAATCAAGAGTCAACAAGGTGGAACTGTGGCAAAGAGAATCACTCAGACTGTCGATTCCAAGGTCACCGATATTATTCGAGGCAAGCCAAATGGATGAGAGCGAAGAGTTATCTCGCAGAAGCAAGGAGACAGCTGCTGCGCCATCACTTCCAAGATCATTTCCATCCACGTCGAGAAGTCGAAGGGCTTGATCTTGATTCTGCCTCAGGATCGAATCGCAAATAAATTCTATGCCCGACACGCCGATATCATTCCACCCCAACAACAAGTGCGTCAGGGAACCATCGTCATTTAGCGCCTCACTAAGGAGAGCAGCGCCATCCGAACCCACTGAATTGTGTCGCAGGTGCAGTTGCTCTACGTGGATACACTTTAGCATATCACTTATTGAGGCCACTGCCTCATCGGACAATGCGGCGTTGTTGACGAAAAGACGACGCAGCTCTGTGGCTTCTCGCAGAGCCATGCTAAGGGACACGATGCCACGATCAAGCACGTCATTCCAACCTACGTTGAGCTCCTCTACAATTTGTAGAAACGGCGAAGTTGCTTCGTTCTGACCTCCTTCGGTGGATCTCATCAAATTGGCCAAGGTCGACATCCCGTCGTAGGTCATATTGTTGTTCTTGAGATTAAGTATGCGAACAGTGCGGCACTGACAAAGCGGGCCGGAAAGGACCTCAACGTCTGCATCGCCGAGTCTTCTATCGGAAAGATCAAGCTCAACCACAGTGCCATCATCATCCTCGAGGGCTAGGCAGATTGCATCGAGCTCGTCAGCATGAAGTCGGCTCTTATGCCCGGGAACAACACTAAAAGAACGATCATGGCGTGCCGAAACTATACGTAGAGGTCCCGGCGACATCGTCGACGCTGTGCCAGCACGGTCCTTGTACGAAACCATGCAATCGTTATGGAGAGAAGGTCGTTGTGGTGGCAAAGACTTAGCATCCTCCTGGAGCTGACCGCCCACGTTATCAGCATCATTATCAAATGTAATGATGTCATTTTTCCCGTCAATGGCTATGGGAGGCAAAGACCCATCTGGAGCAGGGGCAACTTTTCCTCCTGTAGCACGGGTCTGCTGACCATCATGGCCAATGTGCGTACCAGTAGTGTGATGAAACTGTCCTGTGGCTGTAAGGTGCGGGCGCTGACAGCTTTTGACCAGAACTGTAACCGTCCGCGGCAGTGCTGCCACCTCCTCCAATAATTCCTCCTGTTCTTCTTCATTCAACAAATTATCCCGCAAGTCAAGATGCTCGAGATACTCATTATACTCCAACGACTTTACAAGTTCTACTGCACCTTCGACTGCACGGTTTAAAAATTAATTGCGGAGGAACGAAAAAAAACGCATGCGTGCGTGTCAGTGAGATGATGAGAAGGTTGTGGTTTCGTGGTCCAATTGCATGTACATGTATGTATAAGTAATTTAGGTAGAAAAAGACAAGATGCCATACGACCGTGCGCAGCGAGGTCAAAATTTATATACTCACATGTAATATCATTAGCTCTCAGGTTCAGATCAATGAGAGAGGTAGTTTTTCCAAGAAGCTCGGCAAACATCAATGCTCCTTGGTCCCCGATTTGGTTCTTAAACATCTCCAACTTCACGAGAGCGTCGTTTTCACTGGCGAGAACGTGGCATAAGCTTTCGGCACCTTGTTCTGTGATGTGATTGCCACCAAGGTACAACTCGGCGAGCGTATTGTTCTCTCTCAATGCATCACCGAGAGACTTTACACCCCAATCGCCGACTTCATTCCCATACAGCCACAACGCGCGAAGAGTCTGGTTAGTTTTGAGGCCGAGAGCAAGAGCAGCGGCCCCGTCGTGGTTGATGCCATTTCTCCCCAGGGACAACCCCGTCAGTGATTGATTGCTCTCGAGCATGTCGGCGAAAGCTTCAACGCCCAAATGACCGATTGCATTCTCCCGAAGCCAAACGGTGTGGATAGATTCATTCGCCCGAAGGCCCGCAGCCAACGCGCTGGCACCGACGACCGTGAGGTTGTTGCGGCCAACGTCGAGCGTAACAACCTGCGAGCTGCTGGCAATGGCATCGGCAAGCCGTTCGATTCGATCGTCACCGAGCTCGTAATTGTACACATTAAGTTGCGTGACGGAGGGATTGTTGGACCGGAGACGTCTGCAAACATCCTCGACAAATCGATCAGGGTCCCCCAGGCGAGGTGCTGGGGTGGCACCTCCGGGCTTATTGCGCTTCTCATCGCCCCCTTCGACATCAAGCTTCTTGACGCTCAGCATTTTCTTCGATATCCCTCGGAAGGACTTCATCTTAAAAACCAATTACGATCGTACCATCGAATGAATCGAGCACGACGTTTGATGATCTGATTTCATCATCTGTCTCAATCAACTCGACTGGATGGAGGATGGAGGATGGAAGATGGAGGATGGAGGATGAACTCGTAGATAGGGGACTCCTAGAAAAGAATTATCCCTACTATGCTCCGCCGCAAATAGTCGTCGGCGTCAGTCATTAGATCTAGGATTCCTACCTAGGTACATGTAGATCTACATTGTTGTACGTGTTCCACGTTCCACGTACATGTACTGACCGGTAGATCTAGATCTACTAGATCTATTCTAATAGCCACGTAGCAAGAGTGTGTGGCTACATTACATAATAATGTCTGTGTATGTTCCACACAATAAGAACAGCCTCCTCCGGTCCGCCGCCGCCACTCACTCAGCAGAGACTCATACCGCATTTCCGAGCTTCTCGTAGCTTCCCTTGACAAATTCGTGTGTTTCGCCGCCAATCTCAACGACAGCTGTGCCATCGGCTTTGATCTCCACAACAGTTCCTTCACCAGAGCTACTCTTGATCGTGTCTCCCTTCTTAACCCAGGCAGAGCCCTTGGCAACCATCGAGGCAGCGTCCTTCTCGTTGCTTTGTTCCAACAGGCCGGAAGAAATTCCCAGCTTATCCAGAGTTCCATAAACGACTTTCTCCAAGTTGAGAGTGTAAAAGTGCAAGCCGCAAGCTCCTGAATCGAGCAGCTTCTGGCACACCTCGGCACCGTACTCGATACCGAACTGCTTCACGGCATCCTTATCATCTTTCATCGACTCCATCTTCTCCTCCAGAGACGGGGGTACCCGAGTCTTGCAAAAGCCGACCATCTTCTTGAATCCTGCGTAGGCATTGATGCACATGAGTCCGGGGATGATGGGGCAGTCAATGCCCCATGCACGGCAATCCTTGACCCAATTGATGAACACTTCAGGATCAAAGAACATTTGCGTGATGATAACATCTGTTGGAAATACAAAGTAAAGGAAGGCCAAGAGTGTGAGATCAAAAATAAATTGTGAACGCTTGGTCCGAGAGGGTCGCTTCCAAGTTATCAACACCGACATGGCTGAGACGCCGAAACACTCCATGTATGTAACACATATATATCTCCAAACTCACCAGCACCGGCATCGACCTTCTCTTTGAGATAGTCCATCTCCTTTTTGTAATCTTCGTCTCGGCAAACAGCCGTAACTCCATTGATGACCGAGCAGCGCTTCTTCTCCGACTCGCTCATGGCCTCCACTTCCTCCGGCTTTAGATCGGTGATGGCGGTGGGATGGCCCTCGGGATAACCGGCGACGGCAATGCCGAAGGCGTCACCGAACTCGGCACGCATGTACCGCACGAGATCGAGGGCGCAAGTGAACCCACCCTCGGTAGCCTTCCACTCATCCTGCCCTTCCGGGGGGTCGCCGCGAAGGGCGACGATGTTACGGATTCCACCATCGAGACACTTCTGCAAAGCGTCACGGATGATGCTCTCGTCCATGTTGGTACAAGTGAGATGCATGTTGGCCACGTGTCCATTGTTGTGCATGTGAAGGGCAAGGTCCAGCGACAGATCGGCGGTGGAACCGCCAGCTCCCCAGGTAATGTCGGTGAACAGAGGCGAAGTTGACTCTTTCATGCGCCCCATGCGAGCGTACAGGTTCTGTACGTGGCGTACGAGGAGGATTCAAGTTGTACGAATCGAATCATCGATTCATTCGAATCGTCATTGCGGCGAAGGAAAATAAAAAGTGTTGTTGACGAAAGTAGCATACGACAGTGACAGCGCAACAAGTGTGTTTTCATTGTGTTAGATAAATATCACTATAAATGAAAGATATAATTCCTACACGTTACAGTGATCGAGGCATTCACAACATCCATGCCGACAGACAAATACCGGTAATAAAACAAAAAGCAATGATGAGCAAGCTCTTACCTTGATTCCCTCGTCTGTCCGAGGCGGAAAGAACTCGAGGCTGGTGAAGGGTCCCTGGTCTTCGCCCTCCCTCGCCTTGATGAGGTCGACAATCTTGGGATCAGCCATCTTGGTTTCGGCGGCGTCGGCTTCAGGAACGGTGTCGCAGGAAGGGGGCATGTTGCACTTGGCTGGTGGGATGGAAGCAATCGACGATACATGTACCTAGCTACGTAGGTACACGTACAATGCGGACAATGCGATGAAGTGGCGGGAAAAATGCGCGGATGACGTGTCTCTTCCTTTTTCGGAACGTGCAAAGGTGTCTTCTGTATGACATCAAAAAGTAAGCACACGTGAAAAAGAACCCGGAGAAATTCTCCCCGATCTTTTTTGAGCGCTTCAACCCGCGAAAACTGGCGTCATCGTCATGAGCTCTGCTTGCGTTGCCTCCTGACTCGATGCTGTTCCTTCCGGCAAGAATTCAAGAATTCGCGCCACCTGCACTTTCTTGCAAGAAGTCAATACATACATATTATTTGAACTGAAACCATGAAGACTCAGACCGTTATCGCCGCCGCCCTCATCGGCTCTGCTGCCGCCTTCGCTCCCCAGCAGGCTGGCCGCCCCGCCACCTCCCTCGCCGAGAAGAAGTCCGTCGCCGCCACCATCTTTGGCATGGACCTCTTTGCCCCCGTCTCCGACCAGAACGACTACGGAGCCCGCAACAAGAAGAACCTCGCCCAGGGAAAGATCGGCTCCAACTCCTACGTCCCCAACGGCCTTTCCGCCTCCCAGTACAACGCCATCCGCGACAAGGAGTCCGCCAAGAAGAAGGCCAACTACGACCGCAACGTCGCCAAGGCCGGAAAGTTCCTCGACTACACCAAGTTCTACATTGAGCGCGGCACCGACACCAACCAGTCTTGGTTCAAGTCCGTCACCCGTGGCCACCGCATGGCCAAGACCAAGTTTGACTGGTCCGGCAAGACCGGGGATCTCCAGAAGGGTTACGATGGCAAAAAATAAGCCAGCTCTCAGCTACTAGTACTACGTATTATTGGAGTGTCCTTTCGCGGTAGCGCTTTTTGCTTTGATCGGCCCACCGGCCATTATTCGATTTGTTCGCTGTCTCTTCTTCCAGCGTCCTATCTACAACCTCATTGCATCCTTGGTTTCGGATGGAAAGAGGCTGTCGGAAAGGCGGCAGCAACTTTAAAATACAACAAGTCTGGGTCTGACCCTTGAAAAGTCCCAACAAGCAAATAAATGGATTTTGTTTGTTGGCGGGCTTTCTCAGCAATGTATTTGACTTAAAAGTAAGAGATATTTACTTTCACAAATGTATTTTCTGCTTTTATGCAAGGAGTGCAGGAGGGCGGAGAGAGGCTCCAGCAGAGAGGACGAGACAAACACACACTGTGCTGCAACATACATATGTACGTCGATTGATGCAATCAATCCCCCCTCGTCCCCCGTCCCGTGCTCTTTGCACTCACTTTTCCTCCATCACTTAACGATATTTACATGTAGGTTCCTCTAGCGTGCGCCCTGACTACCGTCCCAGCACGAATGCTACCGATACCACCACCAGCCTGCCAGAGACTCCTTTTTTGCCAGCCTCTCTCTTCTCTTGTCCCTCGTGTTCCCGCTCTTTCTTTTCTGGTCCCGTAATTTGACTCATAACCTGATAGCGATGGTCACGAGCGAGGCACCGCACCGCTCATTCAGCAAGCATTGCGCTGCAGCCAGCATTGATTGAAGGAGGTGCTACGACGTCGTACGATCGTATTGCACGACGATAAAACAACCAGAGCGCAACCATGCCACCTAAGAAGAAGAAGGAAGAGGTCGAGGACCTTGGGGCCATGAAGGCCGCCCGATTCGGTCGCGTAAAGAACGACCTTGCGATGGGCTTTGTCGGTGAGTTGGCGCTTTAGTTAGTACGAGTACTCGTCCACACCTACTCTTGCGTAGAAAAGCATTGCTGCCGATATGCCTCTTCAGTGTCGTCGTCTTCTTCTTTCTCTAATGAATCTATGTTTTTGTCTCATAACAACCGCCAAACATAGGCCTTCCCAATGTTGGCAAGTCGACTCTGACCAATCTCTTGGCGGGAGCTGCTCATGCCGAGGCCGCCAACTACCCCTTCTGCACCATCGACCCCAA
>Ga0115008_10005332_pt1 | contig 10629 bp, 29 predicted proteins | sample FraStrMetagenome_FD_87164 | JGI IMG/M metagenome (GOLD analysis project Ga0115008, IMG submission 87164) | Marine eukaryotic phytoplankton communities from Arctic Ocean - Fram Strait ARC3M Metagenome | ecosystem: Environmental > Aquatic > Marine > Oceanic | place: Fram Strait | collected...
AGCTAAGCCCATTACTATAACTATCTTATCCATAGAAGTTATCTTACCATCATATAAGAAATACATAGGATTCTCTAATTCACAAGTAGTACCAGTTGGATTGGTAGTAGATAAAGGAGAGATATATCCTCTATCAAATTGCATACCAGTAACAACATCTACATAAGTCTTATGACTTCTAGAATCTTCTACTGATACCACTCCAGCACTTCCTACTGATTCAAATGCATCAGCTAACAATTCACCTAGTTCAGAATCATTGTTTGCAGATATAGTTGCAACCTGTCTTAATTCTTCTCCTCCAAGAGCTATACTAGTAGACATTTCTTTTAAGTTATCAACTACTTCAGCTACAGCTTTATCCATACCTCTTTTAATATTGATAGGATTTGCTCCAGCAGCAATATTCTTTACACCTTCTGCAATCATAGCTTGTGTAAGCACTGTTGCTGTCGTTGTTCCGTCTCCTGCTAAGTTACCAGCTCTAGAAGCTACTTCTTTAACCATCTTTGCACCTATCTCATGTAAAGGATCCTCTAGATCTTCTATAGCCTCAGCTACAGTAACTCCATCTTTAGTAACTTTAAGGTCTTGGTTAGGTTTATGTATAACTACATTCCTACCTTTTGGTCCCATAGTAACTGATACTGCATCAGCTAATATATCTACACCAGCCTTTAACTCATGAAGAGTATTCATTTCTACTTTCATACTTTCTTTGATATATATTTTAGGTTTCTTTCTGAAATAGCGATGTATTCACTACCTTCTATAGTAATAAGAGGAACTTTTATTTCACTATCCTTTCTTACCTTTTGTGCCATTGATTCGCTAAGCTTTACTCTAAGTGATTCAAAATCTATAACTACCTCAGTACCAGTGAATGCTTGTTGCACTTGTGGTCCAGCTGCCATTACTATTTGTTTCTCTTCGTAATCTATTTGAGCTTCACCATCAAGTAATGCTGTAGCAAGAAGTAATCCTGACTCAGTTCTTACTCTATTTCTCTTTGAACTAAGAAATAATGTATTAAACATTGGTTCTACTCCTTCTGGTAAAGGATTCTCCTTTAATGACTCTTGATATAGTAAATCTTTAACCTCAGCCTCTGCTTCAGCTAACATACGCACATCTTTCTTCTTTACCACTCCAGAAGAGTTAACTTTATCTCTTTCCTTAAAGTAACTTGTGACATCATTGTCAAATTCCTGCTTATTCTTTTGAGCAGCAACATCTTGTTGAGCCTTACTTGTTTTTATTGTCTTTTTTCCCATTTAATTTATTTATTCTCCTATACATGTAATTACTTGCGTAAAGTTTACCTATACCTGGAATATTAAAGTTAGTTTTTAATTCATTAAATTCTTCTGTCGTTAAGTCTCTATCAATCTCCATTGCTCCAGTAGTTTCTCTTATAAACTCATAAGGACTATTAAGTATTGATTTAACTGTCTCTACAGATAGTCCTGTTTCCTTTGCAATCTCCTTGATCTTCAACTCCTCTGCCCTACTTGCTTTCATTTATTTCAAAGTTAAACACTAACTTGAATCCATTTGATTCAGGATCCATATTAGGTATTAATGCTGGAAGAATTCTATTATCCTTTGATAATACCTTCTTCTTTCTCAATGTCGTGAGTAAATTGTTAAATACTCCGCTTTTCATTCCTCCAAGGTCACTTCTAACCTTAGCCCTTATATCAGATGAGAACAATAACTTACGTATATGTTTCTCATTACTTATCTCCTTAGATAACTCATGCCTGTAGTAAAGAAGAGTAGCTAATGCTTCTGTTTCCTTGTTTGCAAGCTTGTGATAGGGTTTAAGGAATTCAAGCCAATAGACAAACATACTTCTTCCGTTAGTCTCTATTGTTTTTATGCTTATATTCTTCATCCTTTAATTTTGTTAGTACTATAATTAGTGAGATCTTCTCATTATCAGCAATAGCCCAATGATCCATCTCTGCTTTATACTCAGGGTCTAATCCTGAATTATTGTGGTCATCAACAAGATATCCATACATCTCTATTGTGGTTTCCACATCTTCTTGTTCATCAAAACTGAACTTAAGCTCTATGCTTTCTATATGTCTAAGATCCATCATCTTCTTTAGAATCTAAGTGACTCTCTCCGTGAAGTTCTTCGTATTTCTCTTCCCACTCTTCAATGTGAAGCTTTTCCATTTCTGTATTGCTACATACTACGCAATAATCAGTTGTAACTCCGTCTTGAGTTCCATTATTAAATCTCACTGTCTTAATATGTAAACTTCCACAAGTCTTACATGATATAACAGGCACATTGTTGTAATTGTCTTTTTTAGTTATCATTTTATCTTCTAATTTTAGATCTTCTATTAATTCAGTGCAATACACTGGGAATGGAGAGTATTTGTTAGCTAACTCTCTTCTATCTATTTCTTTACTTAGTTTTGTTTGTTTCATATTGATTCCATTTGTTTATTGGGCAGGATGATCTGGGTGATCTTGTCTTGGCTGCTAATACACATCCGCACTCTCCACATCTTCCTGACTTAAGCTTACTAGGACACACATTACATATACTCATCCTATCTCTAGCCATTGCTTCTATTTCTTCATCTGCCATATTTAGTTTCTGCTTTGCTAGGTTAGTAAAGCCTTCTTTTATTTTTTTTATCTCTAGTTTCATGTCTCTTAGTTTATTAAGTGCAAATATACATACAATTTATTGTATAAAAAAGGGATATCACTATTATTTTAGAAATATCCCTAATTTTATTACATTACAACCCAATCAGTAGCAAACAAGTCAGCATTAGAGGGCTGCCATGAGAACACTTCATTATTAGGATGGACCATCGATACTTGATTAGAATACGACACTGTGTCATTTGATTCATTAGGTGTATCTAAATACCTCTTTAAAAACTCTTCTTGAACTGAGTCTGGCAATGATTCAACTGACGATATTTCATTGATAGCTATATCTCCTGATATATGAGCAAAGATAAAATGACCACCTTTAGTTTTCCAACTCTTTCTATATGCCATACGCCCAGTGCTAATTGCTTCTAATGCCTCTCCAAAGCTTCCAATTACTTTCTTGCATGTACCTTCACACTTAGCTTTAGCTTTTTCTCTCTCATTATCTTCAATGAACTCAATCATTAAAGGTGATCCAAAATCTGCTCCAGTGTGGATTGCATTCTCTAGTGCTTCTGCTAATGCATCAGCTATCTCATAATCTGAACTACTACTCTTTAATTTAATCATTATTATATTTATAAAATTAATACTTCTACAAAGATACTAAACCTTATTGGAATGGGAAAGAAAAAACAGTAAAAAGTTATCAACTTAACTGAAATATTTTTTTTACATAACTGCTACATAAATAAATATATGGAAAAAAAAGTTATCAACTTAATTAAATAAAATCAAAAAAGCCTTACTCCAGGACGGAATAAGACTTCTTTTTCGTGAAGAAAATACGAGCACACGTATTACCTTTATATAATATATAACAATTAAATAACAACCTTCTCTAAATAATATAGCAAGTCTTCTACCTAACCAAATAAAGTTAGATATATCGCTTTGTTTTGAATTACACTTGAGATGTATGCAGTGATCCTTACGGTTTATTTTAATTAGCTACTTAACGCTTTTTAGGAGTTTCCATTCCTTTTGCTAATCCTATCACACACACCCTTGATTCATTCGGGAGCAATTGACTCTCTTTCTCCAACCCTTCGTAAACTAAGATTTGCCTTGCTATACAAATTACCTAGCTTGTAAACTTCTTTCAGGAGAAAGAATCTATATTAAAGTACAAAGATACAAAAACTAATAATATCTAGCACTATATCCTATAATAAACTTTACAGTTTTTTTATAATCTCTTTGAACTCATTGAAATCATTGATGAATCCATCAAAGATAATAGTACCATCAGTAGTATAGCTTCTGGACCCTTTCTTAATAGTGAATAAGCCCTTCATAAACATTTCTACTGATACAGACTGTCCAAATCCTTTACTCTTTATCCATAGCTCATATTCATCGCTATATAAAAATCCAGCCTCTTTTAATACATCCTTATAGTTCATAAATGCAAAGGTAATAATAATACTTTAAATAAGAGAGGGAAAATTAAATTTTTTTTTAAAATATTTTTTTTTTGGAAAAATTGTCATACGCAAGATAAAATACTATTCAACCCCTACCCTTTCTATATATTGGGAGGTAGGGTATGCAACGACTGCATATTCACTTACCCTAACAGCACGTGTGTTAGCTTAATAACCACAACAAAATTCAAAATTATGTTTTTAGCAAAATTTCAACAAGTTACAAGTGACAAGTTCAACTCAGACAAAAACAACAACAAGCCATTTATTGGCGAAGTGTTAGCTGGTACTGCCACTGGTTCTATTATCAATGGTACTATCTTTGTACGTGAAGGACTTGAGTCTAATGTGACTTATGCTTGTACTAACTACACTGAGACTTACGAGGGAGAAGAATACACTCAGACTCGTATCATTGGTAAGGTGCCTTTAGCTGAGTTCCACGCATTGGAGACTCAATTGGGTAAAGGTCAACTTTCTGTTGCTGTATCTGCGAATGCAACTGCGGATGCAATGGATGACAAGCACTCATTATAGTGTTAGCAACTCCTGCTCTTAATTGAGTGGGAGTTTCTTTTAATTGAAAGCAAAACTAATATGAGATATCTAAATGATTGAAAGCAATACTAATATGATATAGCTTTTCTCATTGAAAGCAGCACTAATATGTTATAATAAACTGTAATGTAAGTAGTTAAAGTTATATAATAAGTGGAAGTTGAAGTTGTTTTGTGAGGGATAAAACAAAATCCCCCTTATCTTACTAATATGCAACACCCATTTGGGTAACCAACATTATAAACATCGCTAATTAAATCAAATCATCAACCTAATAATACCATCAACTTATGAAAAAGAGAATAAGAGTAGCTACAAAAGTAGCATCAAGTAATAAAGTGAAATCATATAAAATGTTTCACAAAACTATAAGCACTAGAGTAGGGATAAGTGCATCTATGTTATCTCACACATCAACACCTTTATTATAATGAAGAATCTAATATTAAATAAGCTTTGGGATTTATTTCCAAGCACGATGAATAAGATAACATATAATAACATAGACTATAAATTAATACTTAATATATTCTTAGGTATATCATCTATAGTTATGTTACTATCACTAATGTATAACATTCTAAAAGCTTAAGCCATGATAACAATACCAATAATATACGATATAGATGACACAGGTGCAAAAGTAAATGATTATGCATCAATGGAAAAAGAGTTCAGACATCAAATGAATCTACTTGTAGATGAAGAGATAAGACAAGACAATGACTTGAGTCCAAAGGCTCCACATTTTTGGACTTGCAAGAATGACCTGAATCCAGGTTCAAGACTATAATGCCTAATCATATCTAGAAGGATATACGAGACACAATCTGTGCGAGTCAGATATATGATTACATTATAAAATAGTAACAGACAAAACAATCTTGGTTATATATAACCTCAACTACCTCAAGAGAGTGGTAAATGTCTGCAATATAAGAGAGAGTACAACAGAACAGTTCACAGCCCTTTGTGGTTCCATGTAAATGTGACTTAATACACTATGATGGTAAGGTGTATTATTTTTATTAACCTTAAAACTAAAAGATATGTATTACGAAGAAGAATTAATAAATGGAGTATGGTGTTACAAGACGATGCCAAGAGGGGAGTGGAAGCCAATGAGTATTGTGAGACTTACAAATAAGATTGCATCTCAACAACGTGACTTAAATAAATTACGTTATGTTTAAAGAGTACAAAAGGATTGACGAAGATACAATTGAATGTATCAACACAGGATTAAGAGTTACTAACCATGAAAGCGAATATGAGGAGATATTTTTAATTCTATAATAATAACATATATATTAATCAACTAACAATGGTAACATGTCGAAGAAAGAAGAGCGGACACCTATAGGTTATAAGCCTACAATTGAGAAAGAAGAGCCAGTTGTTGATCCAAAGTTTAGATCTAATAATAAGTTCTTTAAGAGGCTATACATAGCCATTAAGAATCCAATAACATATATATTTGGAGGATACACTGAATATTAATCTAACAACAATAGTATGAACAACTTAAATTTAAAACAACATAACCTTTTAATAAATATAATCATGAAGAAAATAAGAACAGTATACAGTAAAGTAAGAAAAATTGCAAGTAAATTTAACGCTAAGTTAGAAGTATTTGGAAGAGCTGCAGGATCTGCAATGCGAAACTAATTAATAATAATCACTAAATCACAATCAAATGAATCTATTTAAAATCCGTGGAGTAATCTACACAGCACCAACATTACAATCAGCTTTAAATCAAGCTTACACAACAATAATTAATAAATAGTAATGAAACAGTTTTTAATATTTATATTTGTATTAGCCTTGTCAATATCAGGGCTGATACTTGTATTATCAGAGATGGATGAGTTCGAAATATGGACATTCATAGGAGTAAAGATAGTAGGCTTAACAGCCTTAATAGTTGGATATGCATTAGCTAAATATCTAGACTAAGACATTAATAACATAAGAAGAGTTAATTCAAAGCACACTACATATAAGCTGAAACAATCCGTAACCTTCAGGGTTTCTTATCAGGATGTTAGCTCTTCTTATTTTATATTAACCTAATTCAATACAAATGACAGAACATCAAATAATAATAATACTAGTAGCAGTGTGTTCAACAATACTACTTAGAAATAATAGAAAAGAGTAATGAAATATACTTTATCAAATATACTAGCTAATTCTATTATAGACAATCCCGTAAAGCGTAGTAAAGTTATAAATGAGAGTGGAATGCATATATTATTACAAGATGTAATAGTTATACTGTCTACAGGAAATAAAATAACTATACCTAAGGGATTTAAATGGGATTTAGCTTCAGTGCCTCAAATATTACATAATATAATAAGAGAGCACGGAGATGATGATATAGCTTACTTAATACATGATTACCTATATATACATCAGGTAACAAGTAGAGAGTTCGCAGACCGTGAAATGCTTAAGTGGGCGAAAGCCATGAGAAGAACGGATAGGCTCAGCATACAGAATATAGATATATATTTAAGATATTATGTTGTTAGAGCATTTGGTTCCTTTATATGGAACAAGTAATATTAAATAATAGTACAATGAGTAAAATAGACACAACTAAGGTAGACAATGTAGAAGTAGATGGAATAGACACTAATGACTATCCTGACTTTGTAGATGCTTATATAGCATCTGCAGACTACAATGGAGTGCCAATGACAGAAGAGCAATTAACCGAATTAAATGAAGACTACGACTTCTTATATGAAGCAGTAACTAATAGTTTATTCTAAAACCAAACACAATGGCATTAAAGAACAAAGATAACGAAGAACTTGATATATATAAGGAAGCTTATAATATATTGATGGAGTACTGGGATAGTTTACCAGATGCAGAGAAACCTATTATAGATAGAAAGTTGAGAAACTTAGGTCTGTAAGTAAGAAATAGTATTAATAATATAAATCAACTAAAGTTATGAGTAAATCAAAAAGAATTAAAGATATTGGAGTAATTGAGAGCGTATTAGCTCCTAGTTTAGATTCAATGAGAGCAGATGTATTTCTAAATCAGAAAGGACAACGTCTTAGAATAGATAGTATATGTTCATCAACAGGTGAAGCATCTACATTTATATTAAGCAAATCAGAAGTAGCTAAGTTGTATAATATTATAAAGGCTAACTACAAGATAGGTAGAGAACAAAATTGTGATTGTTCTAAAACAGGTGGAATTAACTTAAATTAGAAAAACATGAACAGTTTAGATAAATACGCAGAAGATAATATAATTTCTGCAGGTGGTGATCTTTTAAATAGTAGAATTGTAGATATTCAAAGAGGATACACTAGAGATAAGAAAGGTATTATTATGGATTCAATCCAGAATATAGAAGGAATAGGTAAGTTTGAGATAACTGAGGGTGATAGAATTATATCAATAAGCTACGATGAGAATATAAATGTAGTTTCTTTGATCATGGTTAACACTGAGTATAGATTCAGAGACATAACAGGTGTAAATCCTGTTATAAGCTATTCTAGTGATAAAGTTATGAAGATAGAGTTCTTTTACTCTAACTGGGGAATAACAGCTGCTGAAGCATGTATATATATAGATCCACGTGAAGTTACTCAATTGAGTATAATTAGTGAGGGTAGAACTGTAGACATGAAGTATGGAGAAGTATAGCAAAGAATGGTATGAGAGTCTAGATAAGACATCATCAACATATAAAGCTTATGCTAAATTCAACAAGATCAGCAGGGAAGCAGACACTAACAATCGTGCTAATATAAGATTTATTAAAGGTGTTAAAGATGAACTTGAAGCACTCCTTGAATGGAGTGATAGATTAGGTTCAGATGAGACACATATAATAAATGGCATAATTGAAGACATCGTGATAGAACTAAGAAAGAAATGAAACCGTTAAGAATGATAGCACAGACACTTAGAGTACTGCTTGTCTGGCTATTTATAATCTTATTCGGATCATTGGCAGTAATAGTAAGTATTAATGGGAAGAAATTCAGGTTTTGGCAAATAACCATGGCTATCTTAATACTTATTAAAACTATTTCTTGGGTAGTACAATACATAAATATAAAATAAAATGGGAAAAGCAAATAAATTAAATATAATGGAGTTGGATTATCTAAAAGATGCATTACGACACCATACTAACATGATGAAGGCAGAAACAATGTTACAAGAAGCCAAAGCTCAAGAAAGTGGAAGACATTATATATTTCATCCAGAATTCTGGGAAGGATTTCAACGTGATATATTGATGAAGCTTAAGATTAAGTAATGACGCATAAATAAAGAGCCATATTGATGACCATATATGTATAACATACTTTACATATTTATAGTCACAAATAAATAGTACATAACATTAATATTAATAAGTATAGCTATATGACTAACAAGATGAGAAAACAAGCTCAAAGATTATTCCTTAATCTCTTTAATACCTTGCCAATCTTCAATGAGAAAGAACAGGTAATGAGAGTATACACTAAGGGTATAAATAAAAAACAAATGAAATCACTTGCTAGATTAGATTCTGGTGAGCTTAGTATTTCAGTTACTCCTAAAGGGATGTTGATTGAAGTACATGATTATAAGATATAACAATTTTACAGGTGGTGATTGACCTGATTTGTTTAGTTGATTGTAGTAGAGGGGTTCTTAATTGAGCCCCAATACTTTAACCTTAAATAAGACAACAATATGAGAATGTTTAAAATAAAGAAAGGTAAGCCAGACGCAGAACTAAAAAGAACATTTAAAGAATCATATACTAGCGAAGAAGTAAATGAAGCATTTTGTCATGATATGCCTGATCACCCTTATTCAAGATTAATGAAGCACCTTATAGATGTAGAGTTGTTTGATTCATATCAAAAGAATTTAACTCCTAGAAATATGAAGTATTTAATGTCTAGTGACATGGAAAACGCATGCCCATCTAATGTATTGGTTAGTTCATTTGTATATGAAAGAACTATTCAAGGTTTAAAGTTCTGGCAGTATGTCCAGGATAAGTTACCAATAAATCTATAATTAAAATAAGAAAACAATGGGACTAATAAAATTAAGAAAAGAAAAGAGATGGTATAAGAGTAAAAAGTTTCATCCATTCACAAAACTAATGTCATATTTAATGGAGATTGGAGAGTTTGATAACTATAATAGGAATGCGAAAAAATCTTCCTGTCCAGATAATAATCACCCTCAAATATTAGGCAATGAAGATTACAGAGATAGATCTTGTCGTGAACTATTAATTATATCATTCAACTTTAAGGATACTCCAGAAGGAGGTAATTATTGGCAGAAAATATATAATAAAGTTGAAGCTAATTTAGATAGAGATAGATACTAGATGATCAAAAAAACAGTAAGAAGATATGCATTGTCACAGTTTGACATACATGGAGACATGATGATGCTTAGATACAAAGACAAGACAACCAAGTTTGAATACTTTGACATAAGAAGTAATCAATGGGAAGACGCCTCAGTACCACAATGGGAAGAGGATACTAAATACAGAATAGTTAGTTAATTAAAACAAATAGACATGAAAAAAACATTAGAAAGAGATTTAGATAATGGATATATAGGAGGGGTATGCTCAGGATTAGCTAATTACACAAGCTTGTATGCAACAGAATGGAGACTTTTGTTTTTGTTTGGATTTGGACCAGTAATTTATATATTATTATGGCTAATGCTTAAAGATAAAAAATAAAATTATGGTAGCAAAAGAAAAAGCAAAGGAGTTAGTAGAAAAATACTTAAAAAAGACTATAGAATTAGCTTACGAAGAAAGAAGGTCAGCAATCGTCTCAACTAAAACAAGAGAATTAGCTAAGCAATCCGCATTAATATGTGTAGATGAGGTATTAGAAAACATAAGCGAAGAGGTTAGTACTTATAATCATTTTAT
>Ga0115008_10005334_pt1 | contig 10626 bp, 6 predicted proteins | sample FraStrMetagenome_FD_87164 | JGI IMG/M metagenome (GOLD analysis project Ga0115008, IMG submission 87164) | Marine eukaryotic phytoplankton communities from Arctic Ocean - Fram Strait ARC3M Metagenome | ecosystem: Environmental > Aquatic > Marine > Oceanic | place: Fram Strait | collected 2012-06-18
GGCATAACACGTATGTCATTTTGTCGAGTGACGAATGACCTATCTATACGCATTTTACACGCATTACAAGTCCTACCCCCTACCAGGCCACATACACAAATCTTAGATGCATTACAACCCCTACCAGGTCATTTATCTCACCAATTAAGCTATTGGCAGTTAGACGACAGTTGAAGACAGTTAACGCCCAATATTTATAGTGACAGCAGTTGACATGACAGTGGCAGTTTGACAGCAGTCGAATGACTGTCAGACAGTTGACAGTTGACAGTTGACACCTCTAGGCATCATCATCCATCATCATCATCCATCATGCGCACGCTCGTACCCATACTCGTAGATTCTACTCGTACAAATACTCGTACACAACATGTGTATTGTACGTGCATGCACATATTATTGTGTACCTGCAATCCTGCAATACAGAAAATACAGCGCTCGTAACTCGTACGACTCGTACACCTTGAAAAATACCAATGTTCGCTCCTAGAGACGAGCTAATCGTATCCCAAATGGATTTTTCTCTCTGCTTTCCTCTGTGCTCTGTGCTCTGTGCTTTGTATCAGTGAGACATTCTACTCCGCACAAATTAGGTTGACGACATTCCATTTTCGGTGTATACAAACATCGACGATACTTCCCTTTTCTTGTATACTTATAATAAATATAACTGCATGCCATTGGGTAATAAAGAGGGTGTGAACAGAATAATTGAAGTGTAGGGATTGTCGCGAAAGAGGGGAGTCTATCCAAGCCCAGCCCAGCGTCCAGCCGTATATTTTGGCAGAGGCTCTTTTTTCTTCTGGGTACTTTTTGTCGTTTTGAATCAAAAAAATCAAAATGGAAGCCCTTGATATTAAATCTTATCTTTCGTACCAGGGACAAGAGGTGCATCCGTATGGAGAACATTTACCCGGTCACTACGCATCGCTGTTTGAAGAGCATACGAAAGATTATTCGAAGCAGCTTTTGGATGATTTGTGGGAAGTATTGGATGATTTGACCTTACGCAATGCATTGGATTTTAGTAATGTAAGGAAAAAGGCAGATAGTCATTGTGATGGAAACGATTCTGCAATGCAAGAAGGTAAAGTTGCTGATATGGACGATGATGATGATGCTTCTACAACAGATGAGAATGACCTTGGTAATGATGTGCCCCCGGTGAGTTTGAGGTTCTTCTTGATAATGGTATGATTTATGTATTAATTTAGTGTCACGTCTTATTGTATTATGAGTAGTATAGGCGTTTGATTATGACTTTGAATGCATTGCGAAGTGAGGAGGCAAATTATGTACTAACACCCATGCAAAGATGTCGGGTAATACATCGAATACTTCATTTGTTGAGTGCTTGTGAAAAAGAACGAAATGTCTTACGAGTCTGTGAAATACAAGTTAGATTACCAGGGCGTCAGTTTCAATCGATTCCAATGTTCGATGACGACGATTTGCTTGCCGATTCCGAATACACAAACGGATTTGAGCCTCCTCTTTCTGTACCATTTGCATTGCCAATAAATATTCGTGAAATCCTTCTATCTGCTGTTTTAAATCTTTTTCAAAAGAAGGATACGCTTCGGCACTTCTCACGCACTGCGATTTTAATAGACGAGATGCAGATTTCATATAGATTGCTCATTAACTGGAAAAGTCTCTTTTATATTTTGATGAGAACAGCCCCATATTTAGATGAAAATACAGGATCAGTTCCAAATGTTTGCACCAATGGAAGATCCTCGCAAGTATTGAGGCGCACTGTTCAACTTATAAAGGCTTCGAGGAGGTATTTTGCCGAAGGTGCTGAAGAAGAAGTTTGGAGCATGGTAGAAAGCGATTTGCTATTCAAGACTCACACAAATGCTTGCTTTCGTGCACAAGTAATATTGTACAATTTTTTACCTTCTCAATGCTCGCCTGAATTTTATTCGAGGACTTTACCGAAATGGCTTAAGTGAGTTATACTTAACTTATTATGGAGATAAACGATTTCGACATCCTCTCATCGAACGTTTTTATTTACAGGAGTTGGTCATGTGTTGATCGTTGCATAGACTTCGATATGACTTGGCTAATTTTGTTTGGTCGAGCCCGGAAGTATCTTTTACAATCATCATTTGATTGGTCTCTAGTGCAAAATAGAATACTCACTTACAGTGGATATTGGTTTGCTATACCTGTTGGGGCATCGGACGACGGGAGTAAATTTCCAACTAGGGCACCTAGTGCGCGATCCTTTCCTTCACGCCTGAAATCCTTCTTAGGTTTAAATGGATCCGGTCATGATGGTGTTAAGTTTGTCGCCAAACTAGCTAAGTTGCTTATATTTTGTGTTGGCTATGATGTAAAAAATTCGTCGGACTCTGTTGCAGACGAAGATCAGGTATCCTCGGGCACGAAAAATCTACTTCGATTTCTTTCATTTGTGTCGCCATACTTTAATTCATCAAACACGGGGAGTTGGAGCGCGAGTCTCTCAGAATTACTCAGAAATATGTGCTTTTGTCTTAGTTATCGTCTTGGGGTAACTTGGGCTCATATGAATGTTCTGTGCAAATCACATTCGTCACTTGCGAAGAAAATATCAAAGATAGAACCTATTGTCACGTGCACGATTCCATCACATGAGCTCATCTTAATACTTGATTCATTGCTTCCTCTATGTCAAGAGGCATTATACAGTAAAAATAGTTTGATGTCGACTTCAGGTCAAAGTGCTCTTGTCGATTTGGCTCATATTGCCCCGCATATTGTTGTTCCTTTTTTCTTACAATTCGCTTGTAACACTTTGCACGTATCTTCCATTAATCAGAGTCATCAGGCGCCGGTATCCTTAGCTGTTTTGAGTAGTTTAGTTTACCCGTCACTGAAATTCCACCCGAAGATATTATTGAATCAATTGCCCGAACTACTTAACCTGAGTCTTGATGGAATTAGTTGTAACGATGAAGCAAAAACTTTTCGAACTCTTGTTTTCTATAGGAATGTATGTGAATGGATTCCGATCGGAAAAAGTAAAGTTGATTTATGCAGGAAGAAGCTGTTGGCGACAAAATTTGGAAATATACAAAATAAGCATTTTGCGTTCATTGGGAGTAATCACTTGTCCGATCAGGAATTGTCGATCGAAAAATCTATAAAGAATCTTTCGGAAACTTCCATTATCTACCAATGTCAAACTCTGTCGTACGAAGCTATAAATGAAAGCGACAATGAATCTGTCCTTTCAGAGATCAGTGTCGTGATGAGTGATTGGAGCTTAGCGTTTCTTCATCGAATTTATGATCTTTTTAGGGCGGCGGGCGAGAAGGAGAAGACAGGGAAAGGCTTTGGATATACATCGCGAGTGCATTCATATTCGGATGCTCATAGAAGTAGAATTTATTCGTTGCTTATCAAGGAAAGCCTAATCCAAGTCTTTTGTGCAATGGACAAGGAAACGTTGGATCAGGCGTTGCGCTCATTAATGCAATTCTTAACCGAAACTTTACCCTTCGCAGTAAAGAATGTTTCATATTTATGCGGTGCTATTTCGTACGCCGACTCTAGCTGTTTGAACAAGCTCATTCCATATTTTTCATCCAACTTAAGTAACGAATCGAAAGCGACGGTCATGTACAAATTGCGGTGTTTTGCAGCATCAGTTCGTCACGGTGGCGAGGTTATTTTATCTCATCGAAGAGCAATTATGTCGTCAATTGAATTTGCGCTTTCTTCGAGTGATAAGCATGTGTTCAAATGTGGTTGCAAGTTATTGCGACATGTTCTGTTTTCCCAAAGTGAGGCATACCCTATTGCGTCAGGGTTTTACCCGAGCAACAATGTTGGTTGCACTGCCATACTGGGTGAACTGCCAACAAAGTGGCATTATCCGACCGGTGGACAAATTGATTTTTGTGCTGAGCTTGTGGAAGGATTTGTAATTCAAAGAATTAAACGCGTCACTGAGGAAAGCTTGAAGTGTACAAATTTCGATGTAACTAAGGAACGATTAATGATCCAATCTTGGCGGCGGCTCCTAAAAATAATACGTTATACTTTACGTGGTATTGTTGGAATTTTGCTTGACGGAAAGTGCAAGAAAGTTTCTTTAAATGAAAAGGCTATTGAGTCCGTGTTATCATTAGGGAAAGAATCCTCCACATCGCTGCTGAGAAATTTGCGACCATTTATCAGCTATTTTCTAACAGATGTATCGAAACTATCGTGCACTCAGTCTGATGGAGCAGTCTGCGACAAAGACATATCGAAAAACGTCGCTATTTATGCTGATGTCAAGATTGTTAAAGAAACGCTGTTATGTTTTGACTTGCTTTTGACCCAACGTGGAGCAGTTCGGCACCTGTCAGATAATCTAAGCAAAATTCAAAAGCAAACTGATTATTATATGACTGACTACTCATGTATTGGCCAGATTGATCACGTTTCGTGGTCTTTGCAGCGATCAGGATTGCTTGAAGGGAGGCTACTGCGAGGAGATCAGTTTTCCGGGTTCATCGTCACTCCTCGAATACTTACATTATACATCTGGAATTATTTAAATCGACTTCAACAATATTCTAGTCACAGGATACAAAGAAAACTTAAAGATGAATGCAATAAAATGTCCCTTGATGAACTTTCAAGATCTAGTTACTCACGAAAGCGCGAAGAGCTTGTGTCCTACTTTGATTTCGTTGCACTTACGGACTCAAAAATAAATGATGGATCTGATATATATCGAAGTATTTTTGATGGAATTTGCGGCTTGTCTTGTCACAGCCATCCTCAGATTCGGTCGCGGGCTCTAAACGTGTTGCAAATTGTTTCAAATGGATTTGGATGGCTTTTACGGAAAAGAATAGCCCGTTTACTGCATGCGATTGATTTGTCAGATACAAATGAGGATAATTTCGGGTAAGAGTATGAATGCAAAGTCTCTTGTCATTTCTATCAAAAATCTAACTATATATACATTACGTACAGTATTCCTTCGTGTGAACGTTTGAGGGATATTTTAGATTCAAATGGAAAGAGGAAAGCCCTGAGTGAGACAATGAAGGGAGTTTGCTCAATCATAACTTTGAAATCTTGCACGAAGGCAATATCTTTGAAGAAATCGTTACGATTAAAAACTATCAAAACGCTCTGTAAGACACAAAGTCTCTTAGAATATATACCAACGGAAGATGCCGAAAAGCTTGCATATAGATTATACAATATCTTTAGCCTTTTACGAAGCGAGTGGATAATGATCCCTCGGCTTTCAAAAAATGAGAATGATAAACATCACTCGTGTATAATGTTTTTGATCAAAAGACTTTCACTGGACTCAAACTTATGCATCCATGACGACAAAGAAGCTGATAAGGTCCTAGACGAAGCCGATATAAATATCACTGCAAAGCATACAACGAAGATAGATACATCGAATGCTTCACAGAACTGGATTTATAGACTCTTTTATGCTTGGTTTATTCTAAATATGTTTGACCGTGGATGTGTTTTGAACGAACCTCTTTCAAATCAAATCTTAAACTTAAGTACCGGGCTTCTAGTTTCAGAGAAAGGTCAGCCGCTACAACGGTTAGCCCTTGGCATGTTCGGAAAGTTTATTCGATTGATGCTAGAAATGAAGTACCTTGTTTCAGAAGATGTCATCATAAGAATGCGTCAAAAATTGGGTGAATTGCTTACAGATTCGTCATTTGTCACAGCATTCTGCAACGCTGTAGCTCATGATCACCGGGAAACTGGAGAACATGGTCCTCAGTGGTCGACTGTAGTCGAAGAAATTATTCGCGATTCGGGATCAGCAATTGCAGGCAAGCTCTTTTTTCCTTTCCAACGAAACTCACGCGCGTCGAAAGGCTTCAAATTGCAGCATGCGCAATTGCTAGAAGACATTGTATCTTTCTTAACTGCTGATGTCACCATTAGTGCTTCGTCTCTTTTACTTGACGCATCACGTAATCTTGCAAAGTCACCGCCCAGTGAAGACCAGAAAAATCAACAGTACACCTCGTTTGAAATTTTTTCCGGAGTTTGTCGTGCGTTGGTACGCAACATTCCTTCTGAATTATGGGGCGAAGCTCTATGTATATCATATTTGAGTGAAGTACTTCAAATCTTTCCTCTGAGTATGTCAACTTGCACGTACGACGCTGTCCGATTCGTGATTCGATCACGTCCTACTTCCGACTTTCTTTTTCTGATAGAGTGGGTCATAGCACAGATTGAAGAAAATCTTTGGCAACGAGAAACCAATGTCGTCGATTCGCTGGGTAATGAGTGTGAATCATTCACCAGTGATGGTTTTTCGTTTCAATCGAAATTACTGACTCTGACCAACTCTATTCTGACTGAAGTAGATCATATTTCCCCATATTCTTACTATTCTCAAGGGTTCCTTCAAGAGGCTAATTTTCATAATAAAAGCACTGATGCATTTATATATGAAACCGTGAGAATGATATTAAGTCGCTTGTTACCACGGCTTCTCGCTAGTCTCAGTCACCCATACGAACAATGTAGAGGTAGCATTGTCGGGTGCATCTTCAAAATTTGTCACCTTGAACGGAAGCTTCTACATCTTCCAGGAATAAGTTGCAGACCGACGGATGTTGTTTTAAGCTTTATGGAAAATGCAAACATGGGAACTGAAGAGAACTTTTCTTTTCGGGAACAGTGTCATGCTCGTATTACAATCGGGAAATATATATTGGGATGTGTCAGGTGGGGCGATTGTAAATATCAATCTAGAAGTTTGATTCGATTGTTGCCTACTGCTTTCGAAAACTTGAAAGTTGCAGAAATTGAATCATCAGATAGTTCACGCCTTCTCTTGGATGCGCAGGTAGTTAAAATTTTTCGCCATGTTCTCGCCGAACTTTCTTCGATGGTGTTTGTATCAATCGATAATCCAGCGGATATTGGCCAAGTTCTTCAAGCTTTGATGAAACTTTCAGGGAGCTCTGTTTGGCAAGTTCGGCAAGTTACTGCGCACTTCTTGCGGTGTTTTCAATGTTGTCACAAATTTTTACTCGACGGTTGTCAGGGGGAGGATGTAACAAACGTTGTTGCTGCATTTCTTTGCGACGGAAGGAGCGAAGTTTCTTCTGCTGCCCTCGCTGCTCTTATCGGAGTTTTAGCGGCAACTCCTTCACGGGAGGTACATAAGCTAGTTACAAAGTATGAGAAAGTTGCATCATGTTCATTGCCAAGATATAAATCATCAAAAAAGAGAGGTAACGAAGAGCGATCGAAATCGCAACAAACTTCAGTTTACTTTTTGTGTGCTGCTGTGTTGTCTCGGCCTTACACAACTCCGAAATTCGTCCCCATTGCTTTGGCCGCTATCTCTAAACATTCGTTTGAGCGAAATGCACCGCTCGGTGTCCGCGAAACTGTTAAGAAGTGTTGTAGAGATTACAAGCGTACACATATGGACCAGTGGCATCTTCATCGGAAGCTCTTTACACAAGAACAACTCGAATCTCTGGACGATGTCGTTTCGACCCCTCATTATTATGCTTAATTTTAACGATTTAACATTCAATTATTACCTATGCATCGAATGACGACAGGTGTTCACGTGCATGCCGCTAGTCAACATAACCAGAAATAAAATAATTCAAAAATATTCTTTATAGTTCATTGGAATCACCGAAGTCGGGGTTGGTTAGTCACATTTTTGTGCACTGGTTACGTTTATTATCACTTTCAAGACGAGAAATAGTGGTATTGTCTTTGTCGTATGCGTATGAAGAAACGCATTGTAATCATTCAAATTCAGTATTCATTATTCATCATGCCACGAACTATCTACTTTTAATTCATTACCTCCAAGTGCAGCGATTGCCAAATTCTGCGGCGGTCGAAAGATAACTACTTATTACGACAACAAATATTTTTAGATTTACGTCACATGATTTGTAATTCAAAGATCAATTATATGTATATCATAATCGCACAGCAAGTTCAAGATGCTCCTCCTTTCCACTTCGTCACCATCCATTCCTCCGACTACTTCGCCTCAAATTACAATTATGGGACATGCAAAATTACATGTACTCATATCTCGGCGGAGCAACCTGTCCCATTGCCTCGGGTGGAGGAGGACCTCCTGAGGGTCTTGCATTAGGATCGCCGTAAGCAAAAGGGTCAGTCGGTGGGGCATTGGCGGGTGGAGGGTAATGTTCATATCCAGGATACCTGCCCGGACTATGTCCATAACCTGGGTCTGTGGGATGCCTTGCAGGCGGACCATAGGGCGGAGGAGGTAAATGATGACGAGGAGGTGGAGGACCGCGATCGTACCTTGCAGGTGGATGGCCGCGATCACCACCCTGAGGAGGAGGCCCAGAACCTTGGCTAACTTGCCTACCATAATCAGGATTGTAAGGGGGGACACCGGGAGGCATTCTACCCGGCGGGACTGGTTGGGTTGGCGGTGGACCGTAGTGAGATGGAGGGCCGGGTAAGGGGGGACCACCATTCATCATGCGATAGGAATGATGTGGGTAGCCAGGTGGGCCTGGTGGCATTGGACCGCGTCCATATGGCGGCATACCTGGCATGGGATGGCCGTGTTGTCCCATGTACTGACGATTTCTTGCTGCCTGTAGCTCTATTTGACGAGAGTATTCACGAGTAGCTTCTTGTTTAATCCTCGATTTTCGTTTTTGGGACAAAGAGTAACTCGTACAGCACATTTGAAGGCATAGATCAGGATCATCACGTAAAAACAGATCATGCTCATAAGTACTTTCGCCGGTCTCTTTCTTTAGTTGACGAAAACCCCAACGATGAAGACGACGCACAAACGAAGAAAGCTGAGCTTGTTTGAAGTATTTTGGAAGGATAAAGTTAACAAAAACTTCCGGCTTGATAATCGTGAAACTTTTCCCATCAGGAAGCCAGACAACAACATCCCTAGCATCATCTGATGCCAGTAACGCCATAAGCTATTTAGATAAATTTGTCAAAAGAAATGTCAGCTGGCGAGTTCGTTACACACATATTTTAGCTCAAATCTCCAACATAAAATTACGTATGATGACATGCACGCTGACACATGAAGTAACAACGAGGAAACAATGCGACAGACAAAGAATAATACATGCATGACCTTCAAAATGGTAGTAACTTTGTCATGATCGGCCGACAAAATTAAGGACTCAATCTTACCTTTTCAGGAAAAGTCCTCTTGTTATTACTGAATACACTCTGATCAATTACAGCTGATGCCTGCTTCGTAGGACCAGCTTCACTATCCTCTGTGACAACATTCTTCACTTCGTCACCAGATCCAGATGCAGTAGGTTCGCAATCTTCAGCGGCTGTGGCTGTGGTAGGCTCATCACTTTTCTCCTCCTTCTCCGTTTTCTCTACTTCTACGGCTTTCTCCACCTGAGCACTCTCGTCTGAAGATCCCATTATGATAATTAGTGTTAAATTTCTATTTAATTGAGTTATCGTTGGCTGTCAACGGGTCACGATCGAATTTGTGTTAGTAGATCTTGGAATATGCACGACTCTGACGATTCGCGGTGATTGATTGTCGATGAGACCTTCAGGTTTTTAAGTTCCAATAATGCCGTCACTTCTTGAAAAGTTGATGCTGTTGGGTATTTCGATTGGTTGTTGCTCGTACTAAATATCAAGACACAAATGAGGAAGGTCGTTATTCAAATAGATGTACTACTTTCAAAAGTTTCGACACAATGGTACCATTTTTGTGTGTCTTAACGAAACTGCGACGTGCCGCGTAAACGACCAACATGTAATTTCTCATTCTGTATCTGGTGGTGATATGTCAGGGACAGAAGCTGATCAAATCGACAGAGTTCAAGTCCAAATTTTTGTATATAAGGTGATCAGTTTTTTTGTCTGTTAGTTCCTTAATGAAAAAGTCATGTCTTTTCCGTCTACTTAACAAAGCATATACATGATGTAACGAAGCATATGTAAAGGAATTGAACAACATTGGTAGTTCAAGGAGGAAAGTCTGGTATACGTTGCATGCTCGTGAAAGAAGAGCTGGTTTAAATCTTTCAGGTTGGTAATTCTAAGATATGAAGCTTCTTCGCTGATATTTTCTTGTTCGCCGAGAGCTTCTCGATCGCAATATGATTCGAGTCATCATCTACCATCCCCGTACCGTTAGCGAACCTTCCGTTAGCGAACATAATATGCGGAGCGTTATGAGCATATATATATATATATTGAACAAAATGTTCTCTGTAGAATAAGAAATGACTTGAATATTCTCTTCGATTATTCATATACCGGTATTTCAACTGCTTTGTTTCAATGGACTTCGAATGACGAACGTGGAACATGCAGCTTTCAAGTGCAGTTCGCCCATTATATTTCGATCGAGAAGACGTACGGTAGATGTATAGATTTATATATAATCTCACTAATAGACATGAAGTACCGGAACTCGCTTGGCCTATTCGCATTTTAAAATGTGTGTATTACCTAACAGATTATAGTTCGCAATAAAAAAAGAGGATGAGTTGTAACTACAAAGTAATTTATACCTGGTACAAGAGTAGAAGTTAATAAAATAAAAGCGTACAGTTTAAAAAAAAAAAAAAAAAAAAAGAAAAAATAAAAGTCACACCACAAAAAAAAAACAAA
>Ga0115008_10005335_pt1 | contig 10626 bp, 10 predicted proteins | sample FraStrMetagenome_FD_87164 | JGI IMG/M metagenome (GOLD analysis project Ga0115008, IMG submission 87164) | Marine eukaryotic phytoplankton communities from Arctic Ocean - Fram Strait ARC3M Metagenome | ecosystem: Environmental > Aquatic > Marine > Oceanic | place: Fram Strait | collected...
ATCGGTCGTTTTCTCGAAGCCCCCATCCAAACCACTACTTGAAAATGCAACATAATTTGGCCCATAATATGTAAATTCCCAATCGAACGCTGCGGAATAAAATGCCTTCGTCTCTTCTAAATCCCGAAACTTAAATTCAATATAATTAATATGGTTGTTGTTGCTCATGCTTTTTATGTGAATCTAAATCTTCAGATAAAGCTAAAATAGAAAACTGAATTCTAAAACTTCCTATTACTTTTGAAGAAAAAAACAGATGTATATACAAAGAAGATTTCCATTCAAAAGTTTAGTCGCATGGACGATACGAGAGATCATTTTCTTTGCGTGCTACGCATCTTTGGCTACAACACTATATTTTGTTCTTGATATAAAATGGCTACAAGTTCCTCTTCCTCCTGTTGTTCTTGTCGGTACAGCCGTTGCGTTCTTGGTCGGTTTTCAGAATAACGCAGCCTATGATAGAATTTGGGAAGCACGTAAGATTTGGGGAGGAATTGTGAATACCTCGAGATCATTTGTTATTACGGTAAAGGACAGCTTTCACATGCATCAAAATGATCAAGCCAAAGACGAAACAGCTGAGCTCAAAATAATAACGAATAGACATATTGCTTGGTTAACCGCCTTACGCTACGCAATGAGATCCCAAAAACCTTGGGAAGCCAATTACGATAAGATCAAACAAAAAAAGAAAGCCAAGTTTGACTATAAAATTCCAGAATTCGACACACCCCTTGAGGAGGAGCTTAAACCTTACTTATCTGAGGAGGAATTCAATCTAGTCATGTCAAAAAACAACAAACCGAATGCCCTTATTAATTTACAATCAGAGCATTTAAGAAAATTGACAGATCAGAAAAAACTATGGGATTTCAGTTTGTTGAGTCTACAGCAAATGCTACAAGAGATGACAGCCCTACAGGGAAAAACGGAGCGAATCAAAAACTTCCCTTACCCAAAACAGTACGCAAGTATCGGTTATCACTTCGTGCATATTTTTATGTGGATTCTTCCCTTGGCTATTATTCCTGCATTTGCGAAAATGGGATTAGATATTGAAAAAGTGAACCCTTTCATAGGTGAGTATTTCGTATGGTTGAACATCCCCTTTACCGTTATCGTAATTTGGGTATTTAATACGATGTTGCGCGTAGGACTGGTAGGAGAGAATCCGTTTGAAGGCTCTCCGAATGATGTGCCAATTTCAAATATATCACGTGGTATCACTCGAGATATTCTCGAAATTATCGATGAGGAAAAATCGAATATTCCAGATCCTTTTGAGAATGTGAATAGTATCGAGATGTAGTTCGTTCTTTAAAGAACTTATCTCATTTCACCCTTGTTGACATCAGGTTGGCGTAACATTAGCTGACATACTAATAAAGATTTAGTAACACTGAATTAATACTCTAGCGATAGTGCTGCACTAAATTTGTAGTAATAACAAAGAGTAGTAATGAAACAAACAGTCTTTAGCAATTTACTTAATGAGATCAACAGTTATATTGACCAAGGTAATGATGCAATTAAAAGAGGAAATGAAGATGAATCTGTCACGTGGTATCGCAAAGGTTTGTCCTTAGCCATTCAGGCAAGAGAAAAAACGAAAGAGAAGGAAATCTCAGGTTTATTAATTGCGCTTTACTAGTGAGCCACCCACAATGATGGATTCAGACAAACTACCGAATTTCCTGAAACTTTGTGAACCTCAAAATGCACAACAGACATCGTCTCCCCATTTTTAGAAAGTAATGATCCAATAATTTTCTTGGTACCTACTTTTGAACCAGCTTTTACGTATGTATCCTGTAAGTTACTATACACCGTGCGGTAATTACCATGTTTGATGATGATTACTTTTCCTGCACCTGGTATATTCAAGACACTTGTCACTTCGCCTTCGAAAACACATCTCACTTGGGCATTTTTCGGAGCGCTTATATCAATCCCACGATTGTTGGTGAATACATTCTTCAATGTTGGATGAGGATTTTTTCCAAATTTCTCAGTGATATTTCCCTTATCAACTGGCCATGGTAATTTCCCTCTATTCCCTTCAAAGTTTCTACTGACAAGTGCAATCTCTTTGGTCTCCGCAACAGTTACTGATGGCTTTGTTGCTTTGACGGGCTTCCCAGCAGCCTCCGCTTTATCTCTTGCTGCTTTTTCAGCTGCAAGCGACTTCTTTCGTTTCGCTTCCGCAGCAGCTACTTCTTTTCTTATAGCAGCACTAATCTTATCCCGTAGAACCTGCTTTTGTCTTTCTTCCTTCTTTAGCTTGGCTAAAATCTCTTGCTCTTCTAGCTTAAACTTCTCGTAAACCTCCTCCTTCTTCTTCTTGTCTCGCACTATCAGTCCACGTTCTTTTTTCTTCTCATCAATAACTGCCAGTTTATAAGTTCGCTCCTTATCTATGGTAGCAATTTCTTCCTTGATCAAGTTTTGATTCTGAACAATCACCAAAAATTGCTTTAGCTGAACATCAGATAAACGCTGGATGTATTTATTACGTTTCCGAGCCTCATTATAGCTGTCAGAGGTAAAAATGTACATCATTTTACCATATTTATTACGATGCTTATAGGCATAAATGAGTAATTCTTGATACTGCTCCTTCAACTGCTCAACCTTTTCAGTTAATTCAATTATTTGCTCTTCTTTGAGCTGAACGGTCATCTCTGCACCACGAATTTGATCATCATAGTTACTCAGCAATCGTTCGCGATATGCAATTTGATTTTCGATGACACGCAATTCGTTCAACGATGCATCCTTATTGGTCTTAGATTTCGCAAGCAACGATTTCGTATTAGCGATTTTACTCTCTAATCGAACTTGTTCCTTCTTCAGTTTTTCACTCGTATTTTGCGCCATTCCAACAACAACTGCCGAAACCGCCACAAGCATCAAAATGATTCTAGTTACACGCGCCATAACTTTCTGGTATTACGAAATAAAATTCCTCCTGCTTATTAATCCGAGCTTTTTTATATTCCAATTCTATCTTCAATTCTTGTTTCGGTGTATTAACTGTGACTTCAACCACATGAGGCACCATATAGCCGTCTACCAACTGCCTTGTCTTGTAATTCAACATTACAGAAGTTGAATCTCCAGGACTCTCTACCCTCATAGCATCGAGGTTACGCAGGTCATCAGCTACTTTGTAGTACAGAATAACTTCTTTATCATCACTGTCCGTAACGCGGTCTGCATCCCTTTTTTTGTGAGACGAAATCCAATATGCATAAGGATCTTTAACTCTATGATATTCCCTCGAGTTATCAAATGCAACTGGCATTCCCATCATTATATTTTCAATATCACGATAGGAGAAGTCAACACCAAAGGTCTCTTTAAAATAAAGTTGGCTTTGAAGAATGTAACATTTATCTCGCTTATTAGCCATTTTTAGTGAGTCCGGAGTAACAACTGCGCTCAATACTGGCACAACAGAATACTTGACCGATACCATTAGAGCGCTGTCTCGTACTATCCAAAATGATGTCTTAAATGACACCTTTCTAGATGTATCCTGATAATCAGTTGAAATTTTAGAATAAAACGATGTGAACTCCTGATTAGAAAGACTATCAAGTATATCAGTAAGCACCTCATCTTTCACGCGTGGTAGCTTTTCACCATCACCATGACGATTTCCACAGGATGCAAGGAGAATGATCATTGCAGCAAAACCAATAAGTTGATTACTCAGGCGCATAATACTTTTTATCTTTCAATTTCTTTTCGAGTAGATCATTTGATTTAATCTCCTTTGCCTTCTTCCAAGACTTTAATGCTTTATCCAAATTGGATATTTTGAAATAAGCATCTCCGAGATGTTCAGCAATTTTTGCGTCCTCCGAATTTGCTTCATACGCCTTTTCAAATATTTCCAAGGCATCTCGATAATCCCCCTTTTGGAAAAGAACAAAACCATGCGTATCCATAAATTGAGCTTGACCTGGAGCCCCAGCAAGAGTTTGCTTAATGAGCGATTCTGCTAAATCAAGATCAATCCTATGCTTTGCTAAGCGGAACGCATAATTATTTTTTAGGAGTAGACTTCTTGGATCGATTTCCAACGCTCTCTTGTAGGACTTTTTTCCTTCGTTGTAATCCTTGATCCCAAAATATGCATCCCCTAACTGACCGCAAAACTCTGCCTCCATTGGAATATCATTGATAATCAGCTCATACCCTACAGATAGAACATCGATGGCTTCATCATGTCTATTCATTTGATTGGCAGCTACTCCATTTAGCAAATACACCGTCGTAATTGTAGGAAACAGCTCTAGACAGGCTTTACTATCCTTATACAAGTCTTCATATTCGCCTGTTTGATACTCCATGATCAGAACTTGCTTCCAAATTGGGTATTGATTCTCATCGTATTGAAGTGCTTTCTTATAGGCAGTAAGGGCTTCCTCATCCTTTCCAGCTCCCAATAGAAAATCCGCATTAATTGAGTGAGCCTTCGCTTCAGTTGGATATTGCTCCACCATTATGTCCACGAGTTCATAGACCTCATCATCAATATTCACACTTGATTCATTGATGTTAATCAGAATGCGCATTTTATTATCTACAGTAACATCAGGTGATAAAAAAGCCTTCTTGAGAGCATCGTAGGCCTCTTTCTTCTTACCTTCTTGTCGATATACATCTGCTAATGCCAAATGTGCTCTTCCATTCTGAGGGTCGGTCTCAACAAGAGCTTCAAGCATAACAACCGCCTTGTCATTTTGACCTTGATCAAAATAATGATCAACTAATGTTGCAATTAACTGAGCATCTTTTGGATAGCTTTCGCGTGCCAATTCGATTTCTTTAACTGCCGATTCCATTTGGTCGACACTCATGTAGAGTGAATATTTTTGAATCGATAATTGTGGGTTAATTCCAACCTGGTCCTCGGTCGTATTTAGTGCTTCTATGGCGCGAGGTACTTCACCAGATTTCACAAGGGTTTCAGCATAACCATACTGCCATTCAACATTTCTCGGCTCATTCTCCGTTAGCCGCTTAAATTGTTCAACCGCTTTTGGAAAGTCCTGTTGCTTGAAATACATATATGCCAACTCCTGAGTGTACCAGATATTATCAGGATCAATCTCAGCAGCCTTCAAAATATAATTTGAAGCTGCTTCTTCATTGTTCCGCATTAATTCAAGCGCCGATAGCGCAAAATAAACGGCGTCATCATCTTGGCGGATAAGCAAACACTTATTAAAAACCTCAATTGCCTCTTCAACTCTTCCCTTTGCTTTGAGTCTAACGCCCATATGGAAACTCTCAATGTAAGGGTAATCCTTGCTGCTCACTGGAGTTGCATTTGTGGCAACCTCTTTTGCTCCACCACATGCTGTGATAAAGAATAAAACGAAAAGGATATAGAGAATGTTACTATTCATTAACTGTTGTATAATCGCCAAGGCTCAAATCTCGAGCCAAACCGTCATAACTGACATTTGACCCAATCATAGAATCCTTAAGTACTGCATTTTTTAATGATGTCGCATGTTGAATAATGGAATTCTTAATCACACTATCCGTAATTACGGTTCCCTCACCTATCGATGCATAGGGCCCAACAACAGCATTGGTGAGTGTAACATTTTCTCCAATGAAACATGGCTTAATTATCACGGAATTATCAAGAACAGTTGATTCAGGAATTAATTGTTTTCCTTTCTTCGCTTCATTCTTGAGGACTTGTTGATTCGTTTCTATGGTTACTTTCTTGTTTCCACAATCCATCCATTGATCAACCTCTCCCGTCTTGAATACTTTTCCTTTAGACATCATACCGAGAATTCCGTCATTAATCTGATATTCTCCCCCATGAATGATGTTGTTATCCAACACATTTTGAAGCTCGTCTTTTAAGTCTTCTACATTTTTGAAGTAGTAGATACCAATTACAGCCAGATCGCTAACAAATTCAGATGGCTTTTCGACTAACTCGGTAATGGCCTTTTCAGAATCTAGCTTTACAACCCCATAGGCTTCGGGGCGATCAACTTGTTTTACCCAAATAACGGCATCGGCAGATGGATCTAGGTCAAAATTCGCTTGGATCAATGTATCTGCATATGCAATAACCGCTGGTCCTTGCAACGATTCTTTTGCACACATGATTGCATGTCCCGTTCCAAGAGGATTAAGTTGTCGATATATTGAGGCCTTCGCACCTAATCCTTCAGCAAGTTCAGTCAAACTCTCCACTACATCATCTCCAAAAAATGCTGGATCTCCCAGAATAAAAGCTATCTCATCAATTTTTTCTCCTACAACCTCAGCAATATCTTTCACCAATCGGTGAACTATTGGCTGTCCGGCTACAGGTACAAGTGGTTTGGGAACTGTTAATGTGTGAGGTCGCAATCGACTGCCCCTTCCTGCCATTGGTACTATTATCTTCATTTTCTTTACCTTTTCTTAAAATCTCAATATAAACGTCCACTATCTTATTGATATAGCGAAGGCCTATTTTACTCCTGTACTACCAAAACCACCCGCACCGCGTTCTGTCTCTGTCAAATTATCAGCCTCTTCCCAGTGCGCTTGTTGCACTTCAGCAAAAACTAGTTGTGCGACACGCTCACCGTTCTCTATCGTAAATATCTCAGATGAAAGATTGACCAAAATCACTCCTACCTCGCCTCTGTAATCTGCGTCAATTGTTCCAGGTGAGTTAAGTACCGTAATACCTTTTTTAAGTGCAAGACCACTTCTAGGACGAACTTGACATTCATATCCCTCTGGTATCTCCAGGAACAGACCTGTTTTAACCAGTACCCTTGCCAATGGTTTAAGTTCAATTGATTCACTGAGATTTGCGCGCACATCCAACCCTGCAGAAGCACTTGTTTCGTATGCCGGCAGAGGGTGCTTAGATTGATTGATTACTTTAACTTTCATTCGATATCATTCAACTACCAAATGTACAAAAAAGGCCGTCTAGAAAAACGTCGAAACAGTTGGTTTTAGGAGAAGTTACCAACGTTGGGGCGTTAAGATCATTGGGTCTATTTCAGAAATTAAGTTTCCTCAATAGCACCCTTGGAGGACATCGGACCTTTTTCAATAAACCACACAACGAAGACATAGAACAAAATGAAGCTATTATGAACAAAGAACTTTGACCATGAAAATTCGTTAGGATCCATATTCATTGTATGTGCAATGAGGAATATGAAAATTGCCAAACCAAAATAGAGCGCAAACTTTCGCAAATTATACTTAATCGGATAGTACTTCTGTCCAAGAATATATGAAGTGATCATTTGGACGGCATATACTGCAAGTGTTGCCCAGGCGCTTGCCCAATAACCATAGAGTGGTATGAAAATAACATTCACTATTACGGTTATTAGCGCCCCTCCAATAGCAATATAAGCGCCAAATTTAGTTTGACCGCTCAACTTGTACCATATGGACTGGTTATAGTAAATCCCCAAGAAAACGTTTGCCACTAAAAGAATTGGAACGACACCTAAACCTGCCCAATAATCCTCATTTCTAATAAACTCCTTGAAGATATCAATATTGAGAGTAACCCCGAGGAAAACAACGCAAACCGCAGCGATGAAAAAATTCATGATTCGAACATAGAGCTTATTCCTGTCCTTGTTCTTCGATTGCGCAAAGAAGAACGGTTCCGCGGCGTATCTATAAGCTTGAAGAAAAATTGTTACGATCATCGCGAGCTTATAACAAGCACTATAAATCCCCACTTCCTGCAAAGCTTCACGAGAAGTCATACCTGTTCCAACAAGAATTGGCTTCATCATCACACGATCTAGAGTTTCGTTGATTATTCCTGCAAATCCAGCAATAACTAACGGGAAAGAATACTTTATCATTGACTTTGCAAGAACAACGTCAAATTTCATTTTCAACTCGACAAAATCCTTGTATGTTCCAACAATCTTCACCACAGATGCAAGCAGATTTGCAATCAATATGTAGAGTACTCCTCTCATCGGATCAGCTGGATCAAATAACACAAGTAGGAAGAATAAATTCAGCCCTATATTAATTGTGATTGCTGTAAAGTGAATAATTGAAAAGCGTTTTGCTCGATTTTGTGCGCGGAGCTTAGCCATAGGCAATGCGGCCGTAGCATCAAATGCGACGATCAATCCAAGGATTATTATAAACTCGTTGTAATCTCCGTACATCATTGCTTCCGCAATCGACTGATTAAAGATCAGAAGAAGTAGAAAGAAGAAAATATTAACCCCAATTACCGTTAGGAATCCATTGCGAAAAACAGTTTCCTTATCTTCTCGCTCATTGAAATACTTGAAGAACGCAGTCTCCATCCCAAACGTCAACAGCACGATCAAGAATGCTACCCAAGCATACAACTCAGATACTACACCGTAATCCGCAGTATCTACAAAAACAGCAGTATACAACGGTACTAAGAAGTAATTGAGCAGTCGGCCAACAATCGTTGGCAACCCATAAATGGCTGTCTGCCCTACTAGACTTCTTATTGAGCTCACTTAGTTTCTAAAGTTAGCTTTACGTTTTTCAACAAAAGCGGTTGTACCTTCTTTGAAGTCGGCAGTTCCGAAACACTTACCGAACTCTTCTACCTCAACGTCGTACCCATTCACACCATCAGTAAATCCAGCATTTACAGAACGAATTGCACAGGCAATCGCCGTACCTGAATTGTTCAAGATTTTCGATGCAATTTCATTTGCTTTCGCTAGTAACTCATCCAATTCAACCACATGATTTACCAATCCCCAGCTTAACGCATCATCAGATTTAATCATGCCAGCTGTGAAGACCATTTCGTTCGCTTTTCCACGCCCGACAAGTTGAGCAAGTCGCTGCGTCCCTCCATACCCAGGAATTACGCCAAGACTCACTTCAGGAAGTCCCATTCGCGCATTTGATGATGCAATTCTAATATGCGAAGCCATCGCAAGCTCAAGACCACCTCCTAGTGCAAATCCGTTTACTGCAGCTATCACTGGTGTAGTTAATTTCTCTAAAAATGTGAACAAAATCTCCTGTCCATTACTGGCCAATTTACCTCCTTCTGCAATTGAAAAATCTGCGAATTCTTTGATGTCCGCACCCGCAACAAATGCCTTCTCACCAGAGCCTGTCAAAATTACAACACCAACATTCGAATCCTCATCAGCCGCTTTCAGTGCATTATGCAATTCTTCGATTGTTTCCTTATTCAGAGCATTCAGTTGCTTAGGTCGATTTATCGTAATCGTTGCGATCTGATTCTCAGTTGTTACTAGAAGGTTATTATACATATCGTTATTTGTTTTTTCTTGTTCTTTTGTAAATTTTTATCAGGACCATTAATCCGATCGCCACTGCGAAAAACCCGATGGTTCCCTTGATCCAATCAAGTTGATTCTTAACTACAGCTAAAAAGACTATTGCCACGAGACATAGTGTTGCTAGTTCATTCCAGAGCCTTAAGCTGCCAGATTTCCAACTGAAAACACCCTTTTTCATATCAAGCATAATCTTTTGACATACAAAATGATAGATCAGGAGAACTCCCACGAATGCAAGTTTAATATGCATCCAACCTGCATTAAGGTAGGCAGGAGCGATAATTAGCATCCAGGTCCCGAATAACAGTGTGAGAATCATCGCTGGTGTTGTAATTATCCACCATAATCGACTTTCCATTATTTGAAACTGATCTGACAACACCCTCTTTTCTACCTCTCCTTTGGCCTGAGCTTCTACGTGATAAATGAAAAGACGAACGATATAGAATAAGCCGGCGAACCAACTAACTACGAATATAATGTGCAATGCCTTTACGGTATTTAAGTCCATCTTTCAAAGATAGTTGGATAAATGAGTACTAGATGTGCACATTCTAGGATTTATGAACTTTTGTAGGTTGATTCAATAAACCCTCGATAATTGATCCACTTCAATTCGAAAAGATTAGAGCCGTTGAGCCGTTAGATCGCACCAAATCTTTCTATCTTTGTAAGTTCATTTTTACCAAAAAAACATTATGAGTCACATCGAACTTTCCGAGCAGGAGATTCAGCGTAGAGAATCGTTGACAAAATTGCGTGCGATGGGAATTGATCCTTTTCCAGCTGCACTTTATCCAGTAACTGATTATTCAGCTAAGATAAAGCAGAAGTATGAAGAGGGAAAAGAGGTGTGCATCGCTGGACGAATGATGTCGCGAAGAATAATGGGGAAAGCTTCTTTTGCAGAACTATTAGATTCATCAGGAAGAATTCAAGTTTACTTGAATCGTGATGAACTCTGCCCAGGTGAAGACAAAACGATCTACAATGATGTCTTTAAAAGACTCCTTGACTTAGGTGACTTTATAGGTATTCGCGGAAAAGTATTCAAGACGAAAGTAGGTGAAGTATCAATTCATGTTACAGAGATAACTATCCTCAGCAAGTCTGTTAAGCCCCTTCCAATTGCAAAAACTGATGATGAAGGAGTTGTTCATGATGCCTTTACAGATCCTGAATTACGTTACCGTCAGCGCTATGTTGATTTAGTTGTTAACCCACATGTTAAAGATGTTTTCTTAAAACGTACGAAGCTTTTTACGGCGATGCGTAATTTCTTTAATGATGCTGG
>Ga0115008_10005339_pt1 | contig 10623 bp, 4 predicted proteins | sample FraStrMetagenome_FD_87164 | JGI IMG/M metagenome (GOLD analysis project Ga0115008, IMG submission 87164) | Marine eukaryotic phytoplankton communities from Arctic Ocean - Fram Strait ARC3M Metagenome | ecosystem: Environmental > Aquatic > Marine > Oceanic | place: Fram Strait | collected 2012-06-18
ATGGTTGCGCGCGAATGTCCTCACGAATTGCGTCCGGTGACTGTGTGGCGTCGTCGTGGCTGTCCGATCGTGCGTTCACCTTTTATCCGCTTTGAACGGACGACATGTCTCTTGGGGTGCCCGAGCGGTTGCCGAGAAATACGTATGCGACCCAGTTAGAAAAGTGAATTGAGAATTAATGAATGTAAACATATACTCGGTAAGAATGTGACCGAATAACCCTTGATATGCCTCTTTGGGAACGGTTTTGGGTTAGGTTTTCTGTTTTTATGGTCCTGTTTTTTGGCGTGTGCCGTCCTCTCAAAGGTGTTCACGGTCACTCGGTCGCCGCGCGACACCTCGCGTACGCCGCTCGTGGAGGCACCGAGACCGTCAACTCGTCCGCCGTCAAGTACACAGGTACCGGAGCACGATGATGTCCATGTCGTCCATGTCCATCGAGTCCAATAACGGCGAGTTCGACGCAATCGCGACGGGCGAGAGGAGCGATGGGGGACGACTGGGTGCACGTGGTACGGAAGAGAAGGAGAAGGGCGCCCCGGATGTCCGGGTGGAGGGTATGGACGACGACGATTCGTTCTCGCTGCGAAAGTTCGCCGCCTTCGTGGGGCCGGGTTTCCTGATGTGCATAGCGTACGTGGACCCGGGTAACTTCGAGAGTAACCTGCAGGCGGGCTGCCAGTTCGGGTACAGCCTGTTGTGGGTCCTGATGTGGGCGACGGCGATGGGGCTTTACATTCAGGCGCTCAGCATACGCCTCGGTCTGGCCACCGGGTGGCACCTGGCGCGAGTGATGAGGGATGAGTACCCAACCCCGGCGAGGTACTCGCTGTGGATCCTCACCGAGCTCGCCATCATCGCGTCGGACGTACCCGAGGTGATCGGGACGGCGTTGGCGTTGAAACTAATCTTCGGCCTTCCGACGGTGTGGGGCGTGCTGGTCACGTCCGCGTCCACGCTGCTGTTCCTCGCGCTGCAGCAGTTTGGCGTACGAAAACTGGAGGCGTTCATGGGCTCGCTCGTCGGAGTCATGTCCGTGTGTTTCGTGGCGCAGATGGCGATGCTGGAGGGTGGGGACGGCGGTGAGGTGATCCAGGGTATCGTGGTCCCCATCTTTCAGAACGGGAGGGCGTTGTTCATCGGCATCTCCATCATCGGAGCGGTGGTGATGCCGCACAACCTTTTTCTTCACTCGGCGCTCGTGCTGTCGCGGTCGTTTGAGCTCGGCGAAAAGGCGGTGCGACGAGCGCTAAAGTACAACGTCGCGGAGTCCGCGCTGGCGTTGGCCGTCACGCTGGTCATCAACTTTGCGGTGACCATCGTCGCGGCGCAGTCCATCAGGGCCGCCGAATTTGACGACCCGACGGGCGAGAAGAGGCAGGGCATCATCGATAGGCCGCTTCAGAACGCTCCGGACATGCTGAAGGACGTGCTCGGCAAGTCCGCCAAGGGCTTGTTCGCCGCGGCGTTGCTGGCTTCCGGCCAGAGCAGCACGATCACGGGTACGTACGCGGGTCAGTTCGTCATGGAGGGTTTCCTCGAGATCAAGATCAGCCCCGTCCTTCGCGCGTTCCTGACCCGGACGTGCGCCATCCTTCCGTCGCTGCTGGTCACGATCATCGCCGGCGACGAGTACGCGGAGTTTCTCATCGTCATCAGCTCGGTGTTCCTGAGCTTCCAGCTGCCGTACGCGTTGATCCCTTTGGTCAAGTTTTGCGGGTGCGAGAAGATAGTAGGAGCCATGGCGATTGATCCCAAGGAGCTTCAGAGGACGTGGGTGATGGTCTCGGGGATTATTTTCGCGAACATCGTCCTGCTGTGCGTGTGGGTTCACGAATCGGGCGCCGTCAACGGGAGCGCGGGAGGCGTGTTCTTGGGTCTTTTCGTGGCGGTGTTCATGGTCGTGTACTGTGTGTCGTTGTTGGCGCTGGCGCTGCGGCCTGTGACTCAGAATCTCACGATGCAAGTCCGAGACCGGTTGGAGGGCAAGGACTTCAACCAGTTGAACGCCGGCGCGGATGGGGGCGACGACGAGTACCTTTGATTATCCAATTTAGATTGTAGGTAGTTGACACACAAAAGTCATAGATTCACTACGCAAACTTCGCCCCCATCGTGGTCATCTTCACGTACACCTTGGAGAAGTCCGCGAAGAACTTGCCCTGGTCCGCGGCGTACGATTTGATGTAATCGAGGCTGGGCTCGTCAAGCGCCAGGTTCTTATCCGAGGTCAGCCCGATGTGACTCGCCATGTCCAGCTCCTCCTTGGTCTTCGTGGTATCCGCCCACGGTTGCTTCAGGAGCGTCTTGTAGTACTCGTTGTCGAACGAGTAAGGCTCGCCGAAGCCCTTACCTCCGATGGTGTGAGCTCCGGCGAGAGCGACCATCTCCTGCGTCGACATACCCATCGCGCCGAAAACTTCTCTCTGTTCCGCGCCGTTCAGGCTCTCCCCGGGCATCCTCCCCTCGGGATCCGCCTTATCCGTATCGATTCTACCGAGCGGCACCTCGATGACCGGTCCGCCGGTGAGCTCAACCGCGTACGCTCCCGCCGCGGCGATGCAATCCGCGAATGACAGCCCCGACGCGGGACCGTCCCGTGTGGCGTCGTACACGGCGTTCACCGGGCCGAGGCCGCGCTTGAGGCCGAACGACTCGGGCCGGGACAGCTCGTACCTCACCGACGCGTTCATACCTCCATCGTCGGTGGCGGTCCTGAACGTGCCGGCATCGTGGAACACCAGGCGAAGCACCGCCGGCGCCTTGGTCTTGACGATGTTGTCTTCCAAAGCTTTTCTCAGCGCAGCGCGAGCCTCGGGGGTGTCGACGCGAGATGAGGCGGCGAACGCGGGACGGGGCTCGGCGACGAGCGCGGCGAGCGGAGTCGTCGCGAGCAAGGACGCGGCGAACACCAAAGCTTCGCGACGGGTGGTCGCCGGGGCGCTCGTGGCCTGGTCCCGGGAAGCAGACGCACGGCACGGATCGCACCCGCGATGATGACGTCGGGCACTTTGATGGCGGAGTTTGTCGCCGCGTACTGACGTCGAGGTGGCGCCGCCCCTCGACGCTCGCCCGCGACGAGAGAGAAGAACTGACGCCTGGGGCGCCATGAATGATGATATCGACGACATCGACACGTAGACTCGATCCCCAAGGCTTCGGCCCGCGCCGGATCGTTGTGATGTGTTCATCGACCAGCTTCAGCAGTTTGCTGCTGTCGTTCCACTCTCTGCTGCTGGTTTTTTGAACAGAGCCCAGAACGAAGCTCCCCAGGTCCGTATCCACCGACGTGGGGATATTCTTGGACGCGCCTCGCTCTCGGGTCACTCGAGGTTGTGGACCTTAGTAAACCGCCAACGGGGACGCGCCGGTCGTCCGAGGGAATCGAGTCGTTCCGCACGTCATCGACTGGTCGCCGAAAGTTAGGGCAAGTTGAGTTTGGAGTTGTCGCGCGAGGATGGCGAAGGAGCTGACGCCGCTCGTGGACACACAGATCTCCGTCATCACCAACGATGGGCGGAATATCATCGGTATCCTTCGAGGATTCGATCAGACCACCAACCTGATCCTGGAGGAGTGCTTCGAGCGGGTGTACTCTGAGGACAGCGGGGTGGAGCAGGCTGTGCTGGGGCTGTACATCATCCGAGGGGACAACATGTGAGTGCCATCCAACGACCGTATCGATCCCGAAACCCGACCGTAACGTCGACTCCAGACTCATAACCACCCGAACCAAACGCCGTGAACCCCGAGTATCCCCTCGCGCGCTGACCTTCCGCCCGCGTCCTCATCGCAGAGCCGTCATCGGGGAGCTGGACGAGGAGCTCGACGCGGAACTAGATTTGGCCAACACGAGAGCCCCGCCACTGAAGGCGATAGTGCACTGACCGCGGGTAGAGGGCGGCTGCATCGATAGCCGCCACATCCGTATCAAATAGTAGCGTATTGGAATAACCAAGCGAACTAGTAGTCGAAAGTCTCAAGTGGATGCGGCTTTACTCAAACTTTTTTTACAAATCAAATTGGTCGTCGCGCTGTTTGGCGCGCGTCCATCCGTTTTCTACGTTGGTCTCATCGACGCTGGAGCTGACGCTTCCGTTTAAGCGCGCTCGCCACGGATGCGGCGGGCGAGCTGGATGTCCTTGGGCATGATGGTCACGCGCTTGGCGTGGATGGCGCAGAGGTTGGTGTCCTCGAAGAGACCGACGAGGTACGCCTCGGCAGCCTCCTGAAGCGCCAGCACGGCGTGGCTCTGGAAGCGGAGATCGGTCTGCGGATCGTGGGGATGGGGACACGTTTGAAGTTCAGTCAGCGAAAAGATTCACGTGGACACACGGTGTGAGGCAGACGACGGTGACGTCGAGAAGGGGGTCGCCAACTTTTTTTGGCGACGGGACTCACCTTGAAGTCCTGAGCGATCTCGCGGACGAGGCGCTGGAAGGGGAGCTTGCGGATGAGCAGCTCGGTGGACTTCTGGTACTTCCTGTTGCGTTGAAGGGAGCGCGGGACGGTAGGGTCAGCGACGTGCACACCGAAGATCTGGCTCGAGAAACAAAACCTAAGAAGCAGCCCAGTTTGCAAACCGGAGTTTCCAAACAAGCGGAAAAACGACGAAACCAAAGGCTGTGACCGTGCCGGAGAACGCGGCGGGAACGACGACTGCGGCTGTCGAGCGCGTCATCGCCCTCGCGAGCGTGTCGCAACCACCCTAACACGTGACCACGCGACGCGCATTCCCGGATATCCGGGCGCGCGCGCGCCGAGCGGGGGGTGCCCTGTTCGGCCGCGGCCGGGAAAAACACCGTGATATCCGTCTCACGCACCTGATTTCGCGGAGAGCGACGGTACCGGGCCTGTAGCGGTGGGGCTTCTTCACGCCGCCCGTGGTGGGGGCGGACTTGCGAGCCGCCTTGGTGGCGAGCTGCTTGCGGGGGGCCTTGCCTCCCGTGGATTTGCGCGCCGTCTGCTTGGTACGAGCCATGGTTCCGGTGCCAATGGACGGACGACTTCCGGGTTCTCTCAGAAGAGCTGATTCTTCAGCTGATGACAAGGTGGCGAATTTTTTCCCGAGTCGTTAACGCATGTTAGCCCTCAAAATGTTCACCACATACCAGGCATATAAATGCAACACGATCTTATTTAAAATCGACCGCGTACGCGCAAATAGTGACGGCGACAGCATCGAGGCCGGACCATAAAGGTGGAAGACCGCTCGAGTCCGCTCGTTTTTGAAATATGAAAATTCTGACTGTCTCCGAGACCTCCGCTCTCCGATATATCCGGAGCTATCAGGCGCCCGGCAATTAGAGCCAGCGGGGCGGTCGAGGCTCGGAGCGAGGCGAGCTCGACGCGGAAGGTTGCGGTTTCGTGCGCCGGTCGATCGCTCACCCTCCGGTGGTCCGAGGGAACCCGCCAGCACCTCGCGGCGGTGGCGGAATCCTCGAGCCGGGAAGGAAAAAATCGACGAGGGTTCCACTCATCTCACACCACTGGGCTGTGGTCTGCCAGTCGTTGTTCGAATCAGGGTGGTGAACGGCGTCGGGCGCGATGGAGGCGGGAAGCGGGCGCGCCTCGAGGGCGCGCAGCAAGCCCGCGCGGTACCAGGAGGTTCCCGAAGATGAACCTCCCGCATCCTCGCGCGGCAGGTCGGAGGTGAGCGACCCCCAGATCCCCGGCAATCCCCCATCCAATTTCCGGCTGTCGCTATTGCTGTGACAAAAATCACGCCCTCCCCCCTCCGACGGCGCGCGCGTTGAGGCCCGTATCTGAACAACCCCTCCTCCCGAAACGCAGAAAAAGAAGGGAAGTAAAGGGACTCCCTCAAAGTCCGCCGCGCTCGGTCCACGATGGTCCGACGACGAGCTGAACGCGTTCTTCGAGTCGTTCAAGGCGCACAGGGAGGTTGAGACAGAGACGGAGAGGTGGGAAAAGGTTGCCGACGGGGTGGGAGGAGGGCGCTCGGCCGCGATGTGCGAGGCTCTCTACGCGGCGAACAAGTCGTTCCTGTCGCTACCGCCAGAATTGTTAAACGCCGCGGCGCTCACCGCGATGATGAAGGACCGCTACGACAGCGAGGACGCGGCTGCTGAGATTCAGGCCAAGGATGGGATTCATCAGTCCAGGGAAGGGACCCCAATGGCGGACGGACAGAGGACGCCGAATAGGGGCCAGAGGACGCCGACGCGCGCCAAAGCGTCGCCCGCGAGGGGCGGGAAACCCCCGATCGCACCCTCGATCGCGAACGGCATCGCGAACAACGCGAACGGGCGCGTCGTCGGTCGCAGGACGCCCAGGAGTAACCCGAAGAAGAAGGAAAAGGAGGACGACGTGCTGGAGATGGCGGGCGCCGCGCTCGTGTCGATGTCCCCGGGGCCATCGGGTAAGGGCAGGAAGACTCCAAAGAAACAACAGAGGGACTCGTGGTCGGACTCGAAGGGTTTAGGGCCGCCCTCGGAGGCGTTCGGTTCGCCCACGCCTTCGCCGGCGAGGAGTAAGAAACGGAGCCACAAGGAACTCTTCCCGGCGGATCACGCGGAAGGGTCGGGGCTGGAGGACGACGAGGATGCACTCGGGGCCCTGAACGGACTTTGGATGCTCGCGGAGTCGGCTTCGCAGGAACCAGGGGATAGAGTCAGGAAGCCCAAGAGGCCGAGGCCGCCGCGGGCACCCGCGAGCCCGAGGGGGAAGACCAAGCGCGACTTCCAAGGCGCCGACCCTCTCGCCTCGCCCCTCGGGCAAAGCTTTAGGAGCGCGAGGGAGCCCGGCGGTCACAAACCGGGGTCGAGCAGGAAAACCGCGCTCAAGGCGACGCCGCCCGTTCGCATGAGCGCAGGGTTGCACACCCCGACCGCGTACGCCCAGACTCCGGGCGCCGCGGATCTCACCTCGAAGGCTTTGGGTCCCGTCGGACCCCGCACGGTCGGGGAGATGAACGGGCTGACGTGCGGGGCGAAGGGGAACGGCGTCGCCGGCGGCACGTTGGGTGGACTCGGGGGCACGCCGCTCTTCGGTTCACTCGCCAGCAGCATTTACCGCGGCGCGCCGTCCGCCGCGCGAAGGCGGTGGTACCTCGCCGAGCACTTCTACTCGTCCATCGACAGGAACTGGTTCAAAACCGACGGGTACCGACCGTGGCTCGAGCACATCGGCTTGGACAAGCACGACACGTTCAACAAACGAGACTGGCTGGTCATCCGCGCGGCGTTGGGCAAGCCGCGGAGGCTCTCGCTGCCGTTTCTCAGAATGGAGCGCACCTCTTTGGAGCTGCACCGGGTGGCGATCAGGCACAGGTGGTACGAACAGATCCAGGAACAGATTCGCACCGGTCCCCCGCCTTCGCTCAACGACGCGAGGGAGAAGAAAGAAAAGGAACAGGCGGCGACACCCGGACAGGCGGATGTAAAAAAAGAGGGCGGATCCGACGTCGCGTCCATCGCGGCGCTCGCGGATAGCGAGGCGAAGTCCTCCGCGGAAAAGGCGGCGAAGGGGGATGGCGACATCATGGACGACGCCGAGTTGAAGGCTGAGCTCGCGAAACTGGTTCCCACGGATTGCCCTAAGCCTCTGTGCGTCGGTGACCGCGTCGTCGCCCGCCACCCGAGGGTCCTGAACGTGCACGCCGGAACCATCTTGGTGGGGCCTTACAAACCGGATATGCGAATGTGCAGGGTGCAGTTCGACCGGATCGAACTCGGCACGGAGCTCGTGCGAGACTTTCACGTCGCTCATCTTCCCACGAGCGCAGATCCCGCCGCTCTGGAGGACGACACGACAAAGGAGGACGCGGATGCCGCCACGGAGGCTGGAGGGCAGCAGGCGCACGAGCGCGCGCTGGCGGCGGCTGGCGTGGATGTCGCGACGGCGGCGGCCAACGCGGCTATGGCTGCGGCGTCAGCCGTCGCGGCGGCGGCCGCTGCTGCGGCTGCGGCAATCGCTGATGGCGACGAAGATGCTGAAAATGCCATTCCTCGTATCGCTGATGCTCCTGAGACCGCCGCCGCGCTTCTCGCGGCTATGACCGCCGCGCGCGTATCTGCGATGAAGGATGACGACGGGTCGCGGGTTCAGGCTGATGACACTCGCGTTTTGGCGGAGGTGACGCAGACGCTCGATAGGAAACAGACGCTCATCGCGGAGCTCAGATCCATGAACAACGCCGCCGAGACGGGGGGCGAAACGGTGGCGATCAAGACAGAAGATCTCTCCGGGAAGATCCTCGAGGCTGAACAAGGCACGGCGTCGCCCGCGCTCGAGCCGTTTCAGCGCCAGTACGCATCCACCATGCTCAAAATCCGCGATTGCAACCAGGCGCTCGCTGGCGCGCTCGTCCGCCTGCGCGAACAGCACGGCAAGCACGGCGATTCGACGCAATCCATTTGGCAACGCTTCATCGAGAGAGAAGGGCCGTACGGGACCCCGCCGAGCACGCCGCGGAACGTCGCGTCCACACCGGGAGCCGCCGCCGCCGCCGCCGCTGCTGCTGCGAAGACGGACGTGCTCGCCGGTCTCGACCCCGCCGCGGAGATTGTCGCCGCTTCCAAGTTCTCAGGGCGACGGATGGTCAAGACCATGCGGGCCGCCAAACAGGAGGAGGGCGCCGCGGGACCGGAGGCGGAGACCGGGATGGATCCGTACATCGGGAACTGCATGGCGTCGTTGCTCGCCGTGAAGGTGTGCCAGGATAACCAGGTGACGCCCGAGCTGATGAAGGACGTCATTGATCGGTGCCTCGAATCCCTAAAGCCGAAGTTCGAGGAGAACTTACCTCTGCACGAGCAGATGAAGGAGGCCTTTGCCGAGCTGCGGGCGAAAATTTACGTACCCTCGAAAAACGCCGAGGAGGGAGCCGCCGCGGGTGGCGAAGCGGACGCTCCCGCCGCGGATGTGTGACGGTGTCTGGATGGTTGAGAAAGAAACTGACATGTAATACCTACTCGTAGAGCGACGTATCGCTTCAAAACTAATTCGTCGCTCGTCGTCGCGTCTGAACGCAATGAGTGTCCTCATCATTCTCCGCGTACAGAGGTGAGATTTCGGCATTGGGTCATCCCGCACAGACGACTTGAGTCGTGGTTTGGTTTTCCACTTGCCAGTCCCGTTCACTGGAGCGCGCGCGGGCCATACCCCTGAGCGGTTTCAAGGTTCAAGCGCGACTCACTAGACGAGACGGACGTTAGCGTCATCGATATGAGCGCGGCGGCGCGCGCGGCGACGCCTATCGCCCATGGTGTCGCACCCCGTCGGCATCTTGCTCGTCGACGTCATCTTTCGGCGGTATCTCGGCCGGACAATAAACATCTCGGCCTCCGCGCGCTGAGCGAACCACCGAAGGGAGATACAGAGAGCAAAGCGGAGCTCTTCCTGCGCGAGGAACTGGAGCGGCAGGGCGTGGATATCGCGGATGCGATTGCTCCTGATTCCCCCGAAGAGATCGTCGAGGCGCTCTCAGATGAGGTTCAACGCCTGCAGAAGAAGGAGGCCGAGCTCACGGCCGATCTCGACAGGGCCTACCGCGACACTTTCGCCGGTATGAACGTCGAGGTTGCGACTGGCGACGACGAGAGTGAGATGGTCTCGCGTGCATTTCCCGATATCGACGAGGCGTCTTTCAAGGCACTGAGCGTCGAGGAGCCCGCGGTGACCGCGGCGCTACTCAAAGCGGCGCAGCGGGGTGACCAAACCGTGTGGCTTGCATTCCAGCGAGACGCGCACAGGGCGAAGCTCCAGCGCGACAGAGTATCCGCCGAGCGGATTGCGGCGCAGACTGAGCTCGCGGTCGCAAAACGCGGAGGAGGCGCGGTGGCGGCGGCTGCGGCTGCCGCCCAGGCCAAGGCTGAGGCGCTCCGAAGCTCCGGCGGCGACGACGGCTCCGGACTGTCCACGAGCGGCGCGCGCCGCATCGTTCTCATCTCCGGATTTGAATCGTTCAACGTCGGACTGTACCGCAAGGCTGCGCGTAACCTCGCTAGGCGCTGTCCCGACGTCGAGCTCGTGGTGTTCAGCGACAGAGATATCGATTCCGACAGAGAGGCTGTGGAAGCCGCGTTGGACGGCGCGGATGTTTTCTTCGGATCCCTGCTCTTCGACTTCGACCAGGTGGAGTGGTTACGTGAGGCGGTGGACAAGATCCCGACGAAGTTTGTGTTCGAGTCGGCGCTCGAGCTAATGTCCACGACGTCGGTGGGGTCCTTCGAGATGAAGCCCGCGCCGGACGGTCAGAAAGCCGGGCCTCCGCCCGCGGTCAAGGCGATCCTCGCTAAATTCGGCAGCGGCAAGGAGGAGGACAAGCTCGTCGGGTACCTGAGCTTCCTGAAAATCGGACCCGCGCTCCTCAAGTTTGTGCCAGGGAGGAAGGCGAAAGACCTCAGGAACTGGCTCACCGTGTACTCGTACTGGAACCAAGGCGGGATGGAGAACGTGGAGGAGGCTTTTGCGTACGTGGCTCGAGAATACCTCGGCGCGAGCGACTCTGTCGTCGGTGATACCTCTGAATCTGGTGGGATCATGGGCATGCTATCCGGCAAGGGCCCTAAGCCCCCGAAGGAGACCCCCGCGTTGGGTTGCTATCACCCCGACATCGAGGCGGTTGGCGCACCGTGGCCGACATCGGTGGGCGAGTACCTC
>Ga0115008_10005340_pt1 | contig 10623 bp, 9 predicted proteins | sample FraStrMetagenome_FD_87164 | JGI IMG/M metagenome (GOLD analysis project Ga0115008, IMG submission 87164) | Marine eukaryotic phytoplankton communities from Arctic Ocean - Fram Strait ARC3M Metagenome | ecosystem: Environmental > Aquatic > Marine > Oceanic | place: Fram Strait | collected 2012-06-18
AGTTTTGAGAGAATATATAATGGGTTGGAGGCCAATGTCAGAATTGATTGTAACGAAAATTGATGAAGGCAAAAGTGAGAATTAAGGAGGATGTTGGCATAAGGCTCATGTAGAACTATGTAACTCCAACTGTCGCTTCATCAATCATAGTTGGTATTATGGTGGCCACAAAGATATCTCATAAAAATAAAATAATCCGAGCATTGATTACGTATTGTAACGATAGCGTCCAACTAGCTTGTAACCAAGTATAAATAGTGGGAATTAAGCTACTCCATCGGCTAATCGTCGTGGCAATACAGGTAAACAAGCTACGTTCTAACACTAACGGAAATTAATTCGTACCTTGAGAGCCTCGATCGGTCATCGAAGAAACGTAAAGCAATGGACGACGCGAAGAAGTCGAAGAGAAACAAGGATGATACTAAAAGTGGTTGGAGGACGAACACCAATAGTGGGGGTGGAACTGCGAAGTATCGTGGAGCACATGGTGGCGAGGAGAAAGAACGTGGTTGCTCTTTATGCTTGGCAGCAGGGCGATACCGGCAGGTTAAAACTCACACTTTAGTCAATTGCCATTACCAGGCAAAGAAGGCCGAATCTAATGCCATCCGTCAGGATGAGAGTGATGAAGAATTCCACCATTCGAAGGTGAGTAATATTATGAAGAATGTTCCACTTCGCACATGTTTATCAACAAATACTAACATTAAGTCTACTTATGGTAGTGATACACCAAGGTTCACCACAATGGTAGCCGTAGTCTTAAATAAGTATTTAAATAAAGTTAGAAACAAAATTAGACTAAATGTACTAGTAGAAACTGGATGTAGCAACACCTTAATAAATAGGCGAGTTATACCGCTAGAAACATATACTAATACTAAAAGACATAGGCCCATACGGTGGAGCACAAATGGCGGAACTTTTGAAACGCAATACGAACTGACAGTGGCATTTAGCCTCTCAGAATTTAACCCACATAAACAAGTGGAAGTTACTATGTCAGTAAATGAAACAACAAACCGTTACGATATGATACTCGGCAGAGATTGTCTTGAAGCCATGGGACTTGACATCCTGTTCTCTAGAAATGAGATACGATGGGATGATTACTCGGTACCTCTCCGTCCTAGCAGATTAACTGCAGAGGAACAAGAGAACCACAACGACTACCTGAAAGAGATCACACATCTCACAGAAGAGCCAGAATTTGTGCAACTCGCCCAATCAAGAGCTACTACCATTCTAGATAGCGATTACAAGAAGACAGAGATTCCAGAATTGCTCAGGGACATTAAGCACCTCGATAGAAGACAGAAACAAAATCTTAGGGCCTTATTAACAAAGTTCGAAGACTTATTTGATGGGACACTGGGCGACTTTCAAGTCGAAGCTGATTTCGAGCTCCAAGAAGGAGCAAGACCGAGTGCCCAGCACCCATATCCAGTCGCACAGGCACATTACAAGCCCCTCAGGAAAGAAATAGAACGTTTTTGAAAAATTGGAGTATTGAGAAAGTGCTCGCCCTCGGAATGGGCATCACCATCCTTTGCAATCCCCAAAAAGAACAAACGAATCCGAGTAGTCTCAGATTTTCGTAAGCTAAACAAATCTATTAAGCGTAAACCTATTCCGATTTCTAGGATGCAAGAAACGCTGCTAAAGTTAGGAGGTTACACTTATGTGACTAGTCTTGATCTCAACATGGGATATTACACCATAAGACTATGTCCGCATGCACGAGATGACCTATTGGTAATCACCAAAGGTACATTTGAAGAACATCTAAAAAGTTTAGAGACTATACTACAACGACTACAAGAAGCGGGTCTGAAAGTTAATGCTTAGAAGAGTACTTTTGGTGTCAAAGAATTAGAATACCTAGGGTACTGGTTAACACCACACGGTATCAAACCTCTTGCAAACAAAATTGAAGCCATTCACAAGTTAGCACGACCAAAGAACAAGCGAGAAATGTTATCTTTCTTGGGTTTCGTAAACTTCTATCGCGATATGTGGAAAAGTCGAAGTCACATCCTTGCACCTCTGTCAAATTTACTAAAGAAAGAGAACAAATATCAGTGGGGAGAACAGCATGAAAAAGCATTCAACAAAATTAAGGAAATAAGTAGTAAGCAGGTAATGTTAGCCTTCCCAAATTTCGATAAGAAATTTACCTTACACACTGATGCAAGTGCCCTCCAACTAGGAGCGGTGATAATGCAAGAAGACAAACCTATAGCATTCTATTCGCGAAAGCTCACGGAAACACAAAAGCGGTACGGAGTAGGAGAAATTGAACTACTGTCGGTTGTGGAGACTTTGAAAGAATTCCGATCCATCTTGCTTGGACAACAAATCGAAGTTTACACCGACCATCTTAACAATGTAAGCTTGACTCCGAACAATAAATTGGGTTTCAACCGAATACAACGTTGGAGGTGGCTACTAGAAGAATTTGGACCTGAATTTAAGTACCTCCCAGGAGAACGAAACCGTATAGCGGACGCACTCTCTCGTATAGAGAGAATGGACGACGAAGTTACTTCACCTGGACAAGTGTTCGCACACATAATAGCTCATGTTGACTCAAATCAAGTCGATTCCGTAGAAGACAACGTCTATCGAATGCTGCAATCTATAGAAAGCCACGAAGTACGAAACACCGAACAATTGTTTCCACTTGACCTGAACTTAAGTAAGCTACGTCAAGCGGAGGAAGACGAACGCGACAGGGACGGACGACTAGTTTGTTACGGACGTCGTGATGGATTCATCACCTACAATGACAGAATCTATGTTCCGAAGTCGCTACGAAAGCAAATTTTGAGCTGGTATCACGATATGCTGTGTCACCCAGGAGCAAATAGGATGATACAAACCATACAGCACTGTTCAAACTGGCCCAGTCTCGTAACTGACACAAAACTATTTGTCGCAACGTGCCGGAATTGCCAATTGGGAAAAAAGCGACGGAACAAATATGGTCTCCTTCCGATGTCAGATAGCATCCTTAAACCGTGGCATACTCTCTGTGTCAACTGCATAGGTCCATACACCATCACCGACGCGGCCGGGAAAGAATACATACTAAATGCACTAACAATGGCGGACCCAGCGGCAGGACTATTCGAGATTGCCGAACTCCTCAACAAGCGAGCACACACGACAGCTATATTACTGGATCGTACATGGTTCTCTCGATACCCAAGACCAATGCAAATAATTTACGACTATGGGAAAGAGTTTCTGGGTGGAGAATTTCAAGAAATGATTCAAAGTCTTGGCATCGAACCTACGCCAACTACAGTCAAAAACCCACAAGCGAACTTTGTAGAACGGATACATCTAACTCTCGGCAATATGTTGCGCACCATGATGCTGGAAGAAGTCACCCTAGACCCAGATGATCCTTGGTCCGGCATACTCAGTAAACTCACTTGGGCAATTCGATCAACAACTCATAGTAGTTTGAACGCAACGCAACGCCAGGACAAATTGCTTTTGGTAGAGACATGTTATATGATTTTGCGTTTACAGTAAACTGGAATGATCTCCAAGCAAAAAAACTTCAACGGAGACGAACCAACAATGAACAAGAAAACCGTAAACGTATTAAGTACCACTTCAAAGTAAACGATGAAGTCATGTTAGAACACAATACCTTGCAACGCAAAATAAATCCGCTGGGCAACGGTCCCTTCACCATCACCAAAGTATATACGAATGGAACAGTCCAAATACAGAAAGGTATCGTGTCCGAACGCGTCAACATCAGACGAATCTCTCCCTATCTGACTTCTGACGTTCATGCGTAGGGGGGATATGCAGTCGGCGAGGAACCTTGGAACCTGACACGTCGGTAGTTGAAGTTGAATCAACAAGATATGCAACGTGTCAGGTTCCTCACTGACGTAAACTCTGAAAGTTAGATTTCCTTGTAGAATAGTTCTTTAAAATAATCATGTAATTTTTACTTACTAATTCATTTTTCTGAGATACTGCAAGCTTACAACTAGCATAATGCTTGATCACAACGGAAGGATCCATGAAGAATTCTAAATTTACTGGAAGTGACAAAACGGAACGAGGGGCTTGGAATAATTTGTAAATCCAGCGTAGATCACATGACTGACCATTCCATGCTACAAGAACACCTTTTTGATCACGGCCTATGTGACGACCTATAAATTCACAGAACTCCTTCCATACGACATCAATCTCATCTGCGTTCACATGAGCAATTGATGTCCCTTTTGGAATTTCATCACCTTCTCGTTGCACTGAGCAGAATTACTTGATTTTGGACCGTTTTCGGTAATAATTCCTGTTGGAATTAAAGGTTCCTGCGCCGCAGTCTGAGCGTTCCATGTCTCCCTAATATCACGTAATTCACTATGGGATACATCGTCAAGTGAAAATAGGTCGTCGTCATCTGAATAATAGTCTTTGTATGACGTAATTCACTATGGGATACATCGTCAAGTGAAATTAGGTCGTCATCATCTGAATAATAGTCTTTGTATGAGTTACCATCTGCTGCACCAAAATCAGACCCGTCAGATGCAAAATTACCTAAAAAAATTCCATGGCCTCCGAACCTAAAATTTCAAGGTACCAATATGTTCCCTTTTGATATGTAGAGTGTAGTTGGGTGTTGGTTCTTGTTTTAGTTGTTGGAGAGTGTTGGTAGGTGCACCAACACTTTGGTGAGTGGGAGTTGTTTTCTCAGATTATCGCCAAAAAATGTGTGTCCTGGGTATTAAAGGGTTAGATGATGGTGTGACGGACGATAGCTCGGACGATGAACTCGAAAAGATTTTTTTTATGAAATCGCGCGGACATGAGACGCAAACTCGATCCGGAGGAACGTTCTCGAGCTGCCGCTGCCCTTGCTCAATACCCGAACACAATATTATGATTGATTTTATTCCGGATATTTTAGTCCAGTTACAGTAGAGCAAGTTAAAAATCTTCAAGTTCTTGTCCGCAAAAATAGAAATAGTTTTATCGCAAAAGTCGCTCACAGTCTATGGTGCGAGGGCTTAGTATTGAGTGAGATTTGTCTCAATATTGAAAGAAACCCACACAACCGCTATTCGTCCCAACTAAGAACTTGGCAATGCAATGATCTGCAGTATTTGAGGATGGGCGAAAGAAGAACGTTTACAAGAAAAGAAAATTCCTAGATTGAGTGATGTATGGAAACGAATGTGAATCTTTTTATTCTGAATTGTTATAAATAGCGTTCTCAACCCACAATGGCAAAATAAACGAAGCTAGCTGTAGTTTTGGATGATAGTAGGAAGTTTTAGCGTCAGATTGATTGATCTCGTCACAACGCTTGGACGCATTTTCAATCAAATCTACATCATTCGCAAAATGAAAACCATTTTCGCAAAGCATAAAACCAATTTGGCCCGTCGGATACGTGCTAATGGTGATCGTTCCATACCGCACATTCGTGAATCCGACATTTAATGCGTTAGATCTCCACTGTTGAATTCCCGTGAGGTCTGATGGGATTATAAAAGACTCTGCCTGAAAAATAAAATTTCCGTCTTTCTTCAAAATTCTCTTTACGTTTTCAAAATGTTCGGTTGTATACAAAACAGAAGAAGGAAGAAGCACTTCGTTTCCGTCGTCTTCCGTTGTATGCGGGTCGGATGAATCTTGAATAATGACATCATAATAATCAGAAGGACAATTTCTCACCCACGCACTACCGTCCCCAATGTGCAAATTAACTCTACTATCTACCCATGCTGAAGCTCCCCATGGGAAAAAAACCTCGCAGGTACGAACAACGTCTTCATCAAGCTCCACGTGATCCACTTCCTGTACGCTTTTGTGCTTTAAAACTTCACTTAAAACATATCCATCACCCCCACCGATCACCAAAATACGCTTCGGATCCCTATGCGCCATCAAAGGAACATGCGCCATCATCTCATTGTACGAATTTCCATCCCTTTCTGTGATTTGAAGCACCCCATCCAACACGAGTATCTTACCGTAGAATTTACTCTTAAATACTTCGATGAACTGGTATTTGCTTTGCACCTGATACTCTGCTTCTTCAGATATTTCAATTTGTTGCGTGAATCCAATCTCTGAGATTTGTTCGCTGACAACTTTCACGTCGGAACATTTCGAGCGGCTTTTGCTACTGCTGAGAACGCTAGCTTTTTCTTTTGCCTTTGCTGTGGGAACATTCACACTGTTGTGATCTCGGAATTTTGCCTTATCGAGTGCTGACGACGTCCGTCTCTCCTGCTGTGGATCATGAGTGAATCCTCCCATATTTTAATTAGTTTGTTGGATGTATTAATACTTATTTGTTACTTCGAAGTATATATTTTAAGAGTTGTTCTGTACATGTGAGTGTTTCCTGTTTCCTGTTTCCTTTCATATCTCTCTCGTGTATCGTATGGCCAGCATTCCGCACTACAAAACGAGTCGTGTCTGTCTGTTCGTCATTCCAAGCGGTTGGTCACTGGTCACTGGTCACTGGTCATGACCATAAGTTCTCGTAAGGCTAAAACTCTGATTTCCTTAATTCGTTTCCAAATTCCCAAATTCCCAAATCCTACACCAATGGATTTCTTTCTTTATAATATATGATATATTAATAGATTATGTTATCTCTATTGACATCATATCATCGATTCACATGACCATCCGTATGAATATCCGTCCCAGCATGAGCATGAGGAGGATGCTAATAATGATAGCAATGATTGCAGCGTCAGCATTATCCAATACAAATGCGAGTACGAACGAATCCTTTGCGGCGGACTGCGACCATGACGAATATTACGACGGCGTGGATATTTACGATCGAGACGCCTTACATGCCCTCACCAAGTCCAGACACCGCCATGTCCTCCCGTACACCTCGAATAGCCAATGGGATGTATGGGATGCACTGATAGATTTGGACGGCATCGACAGTGACGGGGGTAACGGTAGACTCGTGCATTTGGTGTATCGAGACGCGGATGTTACTGCCGAAGAATATGGAACGGCCGACACGTGGAATCGAGAGCATGTTTGGCCAAAAAGCAGAGGTGTGGGGGGTAATGGTCCGGATTATACGGATGTATTTGCTCTTCGGCCTTCTGATTGGTCCGTGAATTCTGCCAGAGGAAAGAAACTATTTGGAGAATGTGGGCTGGTCCATCCAATGAGTGAGTGCAAGGTTCCGGCTCATGTAGAAGCTGCTGCAGATACGGCTACGGATCCGTCAATTTGGCTTCCACCAAAGGACGTTCGAGGTGACTTGGCTAGGTCACTCACGTATATGGCTATTCGTTATGATGGAGAAAGTGATGATGATAGCGATCGTTTGGACTTGGAGCTTTCCGATTGTCCTGATTCGCCACCTGCTGGCGATAGTTCATCGTTGATGGGATACCTTTCTATTCTTCTTAAATGGCATCAGGAAGATATTGTTGATCTTAAGGAACGACAGAGAAATGAAAATGTTTGTAAAAGGTGGCAAGGTAATCGCAATCCCTTTGTTGATTATCCAGAACTTGTGGACTATTATTTTGGGACCGAGAGCGGTTATTCTGGTTATAACTGTGACAACGATAGTGAAAGTAACGACGGATCATCGGCCAATAACGATCAATGTGCTGGACTGGTTCCGGGAGACTTGATGATATCAGGGTTCAAATCAGACAACCCCGATTTAGTATCAATTGTAGCTCTTGTAGATATTGATGATACTGCTACTCTCTACATGACAGACAATGCCTACACCGGCACTGCATTGCGCTCAAATGAGGGGGTGGTTAAGGTAAGAAATTGTTCTTGAGTTTTAACATGAGTAATTGGCCCCCGTATTTAAAGATGGTGTTTTTCTTCCGACAAACTTCATAGCTTGAGCTGTCTTCAGCTTTAAAGGCAGGGTCTATTATTTCATTTGGAATTGATGACAAACAATATTCTAGTATGTGGGCCCAAGTGTCTGGATCTTTCGCATTATCAACTTCCGGTGATAACATATTTGTGTACTGCAAAAATGAGTTAGGGGAGAATTTCTTTTTGACAGGTTTAACGTATACGTCTGGGGGTTGGGTTCAAACGAGCAGTATAGATACAACTTTCACCACAAATGAAAGCACATTGCCAGACGAACTCATGGTGGTGGCAACAGCGTTGCCGCACTTTGATAATTACATTTACAATGGACCAAAAATTGGTACTAAGGATAACTTAGTTGCCGCTTTAGCTGATGCGGAAAACTGGTATGGCTCCAATGACTCTTCAGATGTGACTCTCTCGATGGAATCTTTCACTGTGGGGGCTTTTGACGAAATCAGTGGTGCCTTCTTTTCACTCGCAGATGGTATGTCAACTTAAATCCATAGGAACTTTACTCAATTAATGTCGCTCACATGGTCCAAGCCGGCCATGTGCTGGTGCTCATAATGTTGCTCGTTTTAGCGGATCTATAGGTACAACTATTAAATGATGTAATAAAAGAAGGAGGTGTAGGTTGGATTCTGAGAAAATAAACCTTAATCTGCTGACTCTACATTTTCGATTTGACCTTGAGAACTTCAGTGGAGAATGATATGCTCATTATATTTCTTGACTTAATCTAGTTCTAAAGCAAGTGGCACAGTTGATTACATACTCGTCTACATTCATGCTGAACAATTGGCAGTTTAGTATTAGTGTGACACATTTAAAATAAGTGCAACCCCCTGAAGAATCCATATGCTTTTGTGCTGGTTAGTAGCTAAGAATGCATCAAAAACAAATCCTGATCCCGCGGCATTGCGCCTAGCCGATGTGACATAGACAGGAGTTTTCAATGTATTCCGGAGCTTCAAATTTTGTGATTCGACTGGAATGATTTGGACGATCGGTAGGTCAACGACTAGTTGTTTTGGGTGCTGCTGAGCTAATTCAAGAGTATCTCTGTTCCAACCTGCCCCTTCGAGAAAGAGTCCCGCAATATAACATTCGTCGCGACTACCTGGATCTTGGTCGTTCTCAAGTGACGTCAATAAATCTTCTTCAGTGTCGTATTTTGTAACCTCGGTGAATATTGAACATCTGTCTAGTGGCCAGCCATTTTTTCGGCATGATGTCTGCACGATTGCAGTAAGAAAGCTTCCGGGGACATGTAATCCTGAAAGCCAAATAACCTTTGGATGTAGGCCTCGCGAAGCATCCCCTATCCAAGTTTCATACTGTTCACTTCGTTTCAGAAAGTGAGTAATCCAACCACCAAGTTTCTTTTCGGAGGCAGGTGCGAAAGCTGACCAGCACTTTGGAAGAATTCCATTGAAGATGGCGTTCGCAGTACTGTCTAATTCCTGATTCATTCCTGTCTCTCCTTTCAACGCTTTTATTAAAGACGTTAGTGACGAAACTATTCTGATGCAAAGCTTATTCCATCTTTCTAGTTCTTGGAGAAGAACAACCTGAGTTGGCAACAAATATGGTCGCTTCCCCAATATCTTTAAGCGAACTTCTGTGATATCATACACACCAATATCAGTGTTGAATATTGGAACCTTTTCCAGAATATCAATCGTCACCTTACGAATACATTCTTCTCGGGATATTTTTTTTTCACCTTTTGATGTATTGGGTTGCAACTTGATCAAACTATCCCGTAGAGTGTTTGTACGCCTTAACGAGAAACTAAACTCTGCATTAGGATGTAAACCAAATACAGCCGAGGTGCTGAGTGGTGGGAAATTGCTTAAATGCTGCCTGCAGTCATTAATTGATAACCCTCCGTCAAAAAGAAACTCTCCAACGAACTCGTCTAGGTACGTACGTAATACTCGACGATCCATATTATCACTGACTCGCCCACATAAATGGCTTCTCCAATTAAAAATTTTATACTCGAGAATGGGATAAAATCGTCGTTGGTGCTTGACGTTTTGTTTAGATGAAGTGATATAAGTTTTAGTGAGACATCAAAGTCGCTGTCATTGAAATCATAGGGAACGTTCCAGCCAACCTTCCCGTATTTACACCTTTCATGTAAAACTGCGTGAAGGAAAGACAGAGTAAAAACTAAATGGATGAACCGTGGATGTTGACAGCTTTCAGCAATATTTTCGTTTAATCGTGAAAATGTTCTTTGTACGTTTAACTTTAAACCGCCTGGTGCTTCAACGACTAACTTGAGAGTCTTTTGCAATATTCCCAAAGGACAATTTTTCGCCGGCTCTGTAGTGAGCCAAAGCCGGAATCTGTTGTGAGGGTTTTCTATATGCGATAGTGCCGCATCTAATTCTGTCATCCAAGATCCGATGAGATGATAGTTCTGAAATATTACGAAACATCCGTTTTTGCTACCATTTTTGACCGCCGTCATGGCAACCGATTCTTGACCTTGCCCAAGTGAAATAAAATAAAGGGTTTCGTTCCATTTATATCCTAAACGAGTTCCGAGTTTGATGACGTCGTTGAGAGGATCAGCGCCAGGCGAAAGAATTATAATAAGCGGGACAAGTGGTAAACTCTCTTTGTATATTCTAGCATAATCTAGAACTGGAGGCTGAGTGAAGGCATCACCAAGTACTTCCTTCACAAATATTTTGCTTCCATCAAAGCAACGATCTGGTCTAAAGATACGAATGA
>Ga0115008_10005342_pt1 | contig 10621 bp, 9 predicted proteins | sample FraStrMetagenome_FD_87164 | JGI IMG/M metagenome (GOLD analysis project Ga0115008, IMG submission 87164) | Marine eukaryotic phytoplankton communities from Arctic Ocean - Fram Strait ARC3M Metagenome | ecosystem: Environmental > Aquatic > Marine > Oceanic | place: Fram Strait | collected 2012-06-18
ACATATGTTCCAAAGTAGAAGATGAATTTGATCTTACTTCACTTACAAAATAGTTTTCTTAAATAAACTTGAAATAAATGATATTTAGTCGTACGCAAAGTATCCAGTCTGCTGTGAAGCACTACTAGAGACAACATGAAAGTGAATGATCAGCAAAAATGCTGACATCATATGATCATCATGATAGATAGTAGGAAGAATTTACATACGCATTAGCAGGAACATTGTCTTCTCCACAAAAAATTCAGTTTGGTATTTGCGTTTGCCTATCAAGAGTTCTTATTTCACCCGCCATTTGAATGCAAACAAGTTGACACATGATGTTAAACACTAACCCTAAATATAACCCTAATCGAGAAGTTATTGCGCAGAATCTAGCCCTAAGCCTTGCAATTTCTTGAAAGTTAAAATAGAAAATAGCAAGCATAAAAACAAATGGTTAAACTTTAGATTGTAAATAAAACCCTATTCCATCATGAAAAATCGGAATAGCAAGCAAGGATACAATCTGATTCATATTATGTCCTCCCCAAATTTGAAAAATACACATCTTTAGCCCTACTGTGACGTTATTGCTTGATAGAACAGAAATTATGGCATTGAAATATTATATCTTAAAATAGAAGAAAGAAATCCATCCTGTTTATCAAGAGTGGATAGATACATGACATGAAAATAACGAATAAATCATTTCCAATCATAAATCAACATCCGAAATTACGAAAACCTATTGGCAATAGCTGCTTGGTAGGGAATATCGACAATATCACCAGTAGCAGCAACACTTGGGTTACTCTTTAAGGCTGCTACCATGGCAGCAGAAACTTCGGCTTTGGTAATACCATCATATGTAGCAGCAGTATGACTAGCACTGAAACCACCAGTTTCTAGAACAGAAGCTGACATAGCTGAGGCGAGGGATTTACTTCCTGCATCAAGTGCAAAAAGAGCTTCGGCCTTGGCAAGACCCTTTGCCCTTTCAACTAATTCATCCGTCAAAGAAGAAGTAAGAACCTCCGAAATGGAATCAAGAAGTGTGGAAGCAGAGGCTGCTTTTGTAGAGGAATAAATACCAATCAAACCGGGTGCTGTGAAACCAGAAGCAGCTCCAGAGCTGGAAAGGGATAGACAATACTTCATTACATTGCGAAGAGCTGAACTGGAGGCTGGGCCTTCAAATCCGATAGCAAAATGAGTAGATGGTGCACCAGGAGTAAAAACACGAGTTTCTCCTCCCATGTAGGCGGGTGCTGCAGCTTCTGTTTCTTCACTTTCACTGCCAGGGTTGGCTCCAGCAAGACTTTCAGAGACTGATTTGACAAAGGCATCATGGTCGGTAACTCCAGTAGCAGAGAGGATGGCTCCGTTCATGCCATAATTAGCTTTGCGGAAGGCAACGATGGATTCAGGAGAGGCATCAGTGGCATAGAAAGATTTTCCATAGTTAGATTGAGGACCATAGGCAGCGGAGTAAAGAGATTCAAGAAGAACAGTCTATTTGATTATGTTTCAAGATAATGGTAAGTTAATGGAGGATAAAAAAGTATGAACGGAGGTAGATACATGAAATACACGAAATCCTTTCAAAGACTTAGTAATCAATAGATTTCCGCACATACCTGTGAATCAGACTTGGCCTCCTCAGCAAGCACAGAAGCAGTCTTCATTGCAGAGCCCATATCCCAGTTCTCAAAGGTACACTCGGTAGCCAAAAGAGGAATCAAAGTCTCCATCTTATCCGGAGCACATGTGAAACCAACAGTGGCTCCACTACGACCAGCCTCTGAGAAAGTACAAGCACCACCATTTTCCAAAGTCCTCAAAATCAAAGCAGATGATAGTCCAGATCCGGATTTGAAAGCAAGGCATTTGTTAGCAAGAGCTGCTCCGGCGTCATGAATACTTTCAGAAGAGGATCCAGCGGAGGGGTAGGTAAGTGTGATGGTGGAGGTTGTAGATGCGTCTTCTGTAACAACGGTGAGACCAGTGGGGAGGGTGGTGATGCTGGTGTTGAAGGCTGTGGTAGCGGTGGGGGATGTTGATGGAAGACTTGATTTTCAAAATTTGCAAAAGTAGAAAATATTTGGATCGTTGATTATGAGAAATAATTGTAAATATTGATGGCAAGGTCATTCAACATGAGGTTTTGCTCAGTATGGTCATTGAAATCGTGCATTGCTCTTGCTTCGTACGGAATGCAATTCCATCGGCACATTCAATGACAAGCACTTGAGCTAGGTCTGACTATAATTTCAAGGGTTACTTACTCAGGAAACTCATCACTCATTGAAAAAATGGCAGAAAACTTCCTCGTTGTGGTGCCATTTTGCTGACAAACACGACGGGAAGCCGTGGCAAAGCGGCCGAGACTGAGACTCGCCATTTTCCTCGGTAATTTACTTAAATGTTGTTGAACGTCGGGTGATCGTACTCCTCCGTGACGTACAGTATATTTTACGTAGACAAAGTATCGATGAAAATACTTTCACCTCTCTCGCTCCAATCTTAATCCATCTACACTTCTTTCATTTGGGTTGGTTCGTTTTTTGATTCATTTTGAAGATGACGTAAAAAATTAATATTACCGTTAAAATACGTTAAGTAGTGTATTTTTCTACGCCCTCATTTGATAAAAGAACTTCATGCTTACGTCAAGAAATGATCTCCTCGATTTGATCAAACACAGCAGGGCTCAAAAAACGATACACTTTCCAGAACTTCACCAAAAAGATAATGCTTGCCTCTATAAATGTACGGATCCTTGCTTCCAAGGCAACTTCCACAATAGGAAGACCATCCCTATCAATTATAAACGGGGTAAATGTCGTGTCTCGTCGTCATTATCATGAAAATATTGTGGAACACTACGAAAACCCAAGAAACGTGGGATCTCTGGACAAGACTGATTCCATGGTCGGTACGGTAAGTGAAATTAGCTTCAGTAGAATCTTTTGATCAATGAATGCATTTTTTGAATCTAGCTTACACATCTTTCATGTCGAAACGTAACACTACATAATGAAACACAGGGACTTGTGGGAGCACCTGCATGTGGAGATGTTATGAAACTTCAAATCAAAGTAGACAAAGATGGAAATATTGAAGAATCTAAATTCAAGACATTTGGGTGCGGATCTGCTATAGCTTCAAGCTCTGTTGCAACAGAATGGATCAAGGGGAAAAATGTGGACGAAGTTCTTGCGATTAAAAATACTGACATTGCGGCCCATTTAAAACTCCCCCCTGTGAAATTGCATTGTTCTATGTTGGCAGAAGATGCCATAAAAGCTGCAGTAACTGATTGGAAAGAAAAGCAATCTGCCAAATGATTGGGAAGAAAATCGTCAGAATGCTAAATAGGTTATCAAAGTCAGTGCAGATAAATTTCATTTTGCGTATGGATGGAAGAAACCCGATGATATTATCATTTCCATTTCTTCTATCAATCTTTACACTGATGTATACATATTGGATGAAAAATATGGTTATCTATTTCCATTCTACATATATTCATACAAACTAAGTCGATGACAATTTTAATACAAACTAGGAAATCAAATAATATCAAACGAATGATAATCTAGAAACGGTAAAGAAGCCAAAACATTGTAAATGTAGGTGAATTTATTTTAGTAATGATTCATCATTTTCATATTTTGAATGCATTCGCTGAAAGATATGACTGCTCGTGTTTATTTATTGATTTTAGTTCACTCTTCAAAATGCAAAGGGTTTGTGCAAACCTTGGCTAAGGAAAGAAAGAAGACAAGTTCCCCTTCAAATCAACATGTCTCATTCTATTGCATTCGGCAAAAACGAGTCAAGAATCCCGGGATACATAGATTCCGCGTATTAAAAAAAAGTTACTCTGAATCCCGTAAAATAGCATCTTTAGCCCATGGCCAAAACCGCCGCTATTTTTTTTAGTCCCTACCATATCGAACATTCACATTTCGATACTCGTTGAAATCACAAGACAATTCTGGAATAGACAGGTCAATTACAGTTTACAGCTGCATTGCTATCATCATTTATATCGCATACAGTCATTTTCTCCTTCGGAACGACGCTCGATCTTGACACCCACCTATCTGACAAATTTCTCCTCAGAAACATCATCAATTCTCCCGCCATCACTTACAGAGGATCCCGGACGCATACATCATCATCTTCCGGCATTGTACACTTGAACGGATACGGGACTACGAACCGTCCAATCACGCCATCTCGACAAAGCCGGCCGGCGCATCCTTGGAAACCTACCTCGTCATTCCGCGTACCTCACATACCACGGTTTCACGTAGCAATATTTCGAGTTACTCTTTACTCGTTACCGCTGTCTTGAGCCACCCATCGAAGCTTCTCGTACCACACGTACTTGTATAGATAATTCTGCTTACGTCATTCGGACGCATTTCACAGCCTATTAGTTACGATACATAGCTGCCAGGGCACATTTCCACAAGTAGCAATCGGGACTCGTTTCGTCTTATTTGTTCCCGTGAATCTTGCCACAGATTGTTTTTCCACGTCATCTCAGTGTTCCTTTTCTCAGGAATTAACTTTCTCACGCGAGTCAATTTTTTATATCACGTGCTATAGATAAATTCGCTTCCGTTAAGTATTTGATCCGCATTACGATTTCGTACAGAAACGGTTCGTGCCTCTTCGTCGAATCATATTGTTAGACCGTGCACGAAACATAGTAATAAAGTTCAGTTTCGGGAATTGAGACAAGGCCCGGCTTCTTGTTTATGACAATTGCGAAACTTCATTTGGTGACTTTTCTCCGTGATCCACCACTTAAAGATTTTATCCACGATTTAACTCTTCTAGAAGATAAATTCGGAATAAACTTCATTCCTTCACCTACTGACGAAAGCGTACTTCTCTCTCGATTTCAACAAGCTTGGACCAATATATTTCAACGTATTAAATACCATCACCCATACGTATACCACTTTCTCCTTGAACACACGTTTCTATTGGACCGAGAGGAATTCGCCCCCACGTACATTGCGTCAATACGAATATTATCCTCGAAAATAGATCAAATAAGTGCCATAAAAACCGTCATATCTACGGCATTAATTCTTCTTGATCCCAATTCCACTCCTTTATACACCACCACCGTACATCGCTCGAATCGAGTTACCGAAGATATTAAATCGTTAGCTAATACCTTGGCTCAACTTGTCAATACTTCGTGATCGTATATCGTGCACCGGGTCTTCTTCCATATATTACGAATGGTCCAAAAACTCATCACCAACATATTACGGTTTCTCGACGACCCCGACCTTAACAACCTCAGGAAAAAACTTCGCAATCTTTCTCACGGTATTCTATTGTTTCCAGGGGGGACACAAGACGCTACTTTATTCCCCGACCACGAGCTTATTGATATTTTCACATCTTGTGGGACACAATAATACTTCGCGTGCGCACAGTTCATCCAGAATTATTTCGATTCCTCCGAAATCAGGGCAGCTTCCAAAAAGTATTCCCTTTTGGATACAACGACGTCATAAGACACGCTACGGACCAACTAAGAGACATTGCATTTTGTCGTGAGGCTAGCTACCTGGCCTTACAAATCATAGATTTTCCGCTGTCACCCTCAGAAAGACGCAATTTTGAACCACTTCTCCCTCTTGCATACGCTCTCAGCAACTCTTTCGAATACGACGATCCGCATTTTTATCACTTCATATACGACCACGAGGACGTACAGTCGGCTTACTACAGCAGCCTGTGAATAATACGGCGAATACAAAATCCCATTGTTCATATAGAGCTCTACCCAACTCTTCAACTCGGCGTTCGCTTGAATAATCCTAATACATCGTTGGATTAGGTGTTGGTTGCATGTGGCTTGAAAAAGATATCAAACAAATCTGTCTCAAGGAATTTCAACTAAGACATCAATTGGATATTATTCAAGATAATCCGTACATCTCCTATAATATCCAGCAAATTCGTCACATATCCTTCGAATTGCCAATTGTACATCGAGACGACTGGCCCACATACTTGCGTCGGTCTAATTTCTATCTATCCAACATTATCGAGTACTTTAAACTATTCCAACCTTTCTTTGGCATTCTTCGACAGGGAAAGGTAATCAAGTTATTCCCAATTGTGCTACGTGGGGACAACATCACTCGAACGATTCAGGAACGTCTTCAATCATTTTCGACGCTCCTTGAAGTTTGCAGGACTATCGCATACAGGGGCTCCCTTCAGAACCCTCTACGTTTACATCAGTCTTTTTTGGATCTATTTCACTCTCTTCAGGGTGCCTCGGTAGTGACAGACCCTCCCGGTGAACGCCTTTTGGCACTTGGTAATAGAAGGGACTTCATTAAACTATTTCTAGAAAAATTAATTTGGAAACATACTGAGAGTGCACATTCTTTTACCTCTATATTGTCTCCTCTCTCTGAAACGGGTAATCATACTCCATCCTCATCCTCTGATAAGGACCACACTGTTTCATCGGATACCATTACCAATTCTATAGCCACAACTGCTTTAGACACTAGACTGCGACCCCGCTTTTCGGTATCGACATCCAAACAACGTAAAATTCGTAGACTATCTGAGTTACTCCGCTCACAGTCCGATTCGGATAGTTCGTGTGATTCCTCGGCTTCAATCTGGAAAAAGCCTTTTGAGAACGCTTAGTCATACACGAGTGTGGCTGGGGTGCGTTAGCCATACCATCATGGCTCGGCTTGAACCATACGACGAGTCCGCCTATTTGTTCACTCAGGATTCTTTCTATACTGAATTCCAGACCCGACATGAGGAGAACGTGCATACTAAGAATCACGATACAGTGTCGACCAATGCGGTAGGCAATCAGGACAGCGCGGGAATAATCTTGGATAATATGCAAATACTGCTCAATGACTTGGACGTAGGTGCCAGAACTAATGGACGTACAATATACTTGGAGTGCTCATCGGACATGTCTATCAGCACAGACTCAAACGCCTCGCAGGAGGCACAAATACCATCCAATTTCGACCTCTCGGAGACCACTGTTGCTACGGATACAGTTCTGTTTGAGTGTGATTCTGATGCGATGGATCTGTCATCCACAGGCTCTCTCGACAGTCTCAGCGAACATCAAGAGGAGGCTTTACTTCGGAACACTAGTCTGGATACGGTGCATAAAAAGAATGCGTCACTCCGTGACACACTCCGTGCCTCTCTGCCGCGACACACACATCAGGTTGAATACCACGACGACATACTAGGCACATATAACATTCAAAACAAATATGAGCATAGTATTGCCACCCAACTTTTTCTCGCAGGCGGCTTCACCTTTTTAGCCTTGCAAGAGCCATTCGCCAGCCACGATAAAACTCCGGACTCTTGGAAAGCTTGTCGGAAGAACGAGGTGGAATCGGCAAGGTTGTGTTGCTGGGAAACCCACCATCAGGTCATCATTTACGACTCGTGGAAATGGGGCGGCAAAATTATCTCCAACTTCGATAGTCTATATAATGGCAGGATTATAAGTCTAGCTTTTGAATTTGGCAACAACCAGAAGCTGGGTATCATCTCGGTATATGCGATTGCGCTGGGCAATCAGAATGATCCCGCCGGTGGGAAGGGACGAGATGAGATCAGGCGGACATGTGTACATGCGATTAATACCCAATATACGAAATGGAAGAAACTTTTCCCGGGAATTTTTGTTATAGTAATGGGCGACATGCAGGAAACGGTTACGGTAACTGATGTGGACAATTTGGGAGCATTTCGCGCTTCTACTACTCCGTCTACGGGGATAGTAGCGTCACTTGTGGAGTCACACATTTCGATAGTCCGAACACGGAACCTGCCTCGACCTTATCTGACTCGTATAGGACGCAAGGGCGCAAGAGGTATTGATCACATATTAATCCCTAAAGCTACGAACGCGCAAGCCTTCATCACTGCTGCTATGGTTGACAAGGACAACTTGGGTAGCTTTCATTTTCCATCTGATCATAAACTCATCCAATGTGCCTTCAGACGTTGTGGAGCAAATAATGCGGAAAGAGGAGAGGACACAACTAAGTATGCATACGGGACAATATCGAAGATAAAACTCCAACAGGATGGAGCTAAGGGCGATGACCTAGTTTTGGATACTTCGCAATTCAAAGGCAGTCAGCGTTATAGGGAACAATCAATGTTATATGCTAAACTTCAGGATTTGACTGCGGATACATCGACATCCACATCACATTATCTTGATGGGATCGATATGTCTATAAAAAAAATCTATAATTCCCTTTGGAAAGACGGCATTGCCCAAAACACTAATGGACCTACAAATAAACTTGTTCGTATCTCCAGTCGTCAGGCTGCGGAACTCACTCAGGTACTCACGATTTTCGAATTGGGAGTTAAGGACACTATGACGTTCTTGGACCTAGTGTCTATTTCTGATCAATTAAGCAAAGGTGCATCCGTGCGAAATATGGTGAAACTGAAACATGGTGATTTCAAACTGTTTTCTAATCTACCCATCGCTACTAAACTTAGATATCTGAGAAGTGGTATTCAAAGCAAGCGGCGTAGGTTGAAAAAATATATCAACGCTATTCAGGAATTCCAACTACACCAGTCTAACAATCATGATACAACACACCTGGGGTTATATATCTCTGACCTAGTACCTGCATGGAAATCTACAATAGACACCTCCGCATTACTTGGTCGTGCTGAAACTATCTATGAGAAATATATCACCGAAGTGGACGTAAGGGATGCACATGTTCAAGCTATACAATGCTCTCAACATACCTCACACTCGAAGGGTCACTGGAGAGGCGTCGATACAAAAGTGATATGGAAAAAACAATTGGAATTCGTATCGGAAGCAACAATCAAACTAATTAACCATTGGCTACATGAGTCACAGTGTGATTATGGCTTCAACTGCGCTTGTAGCTCCAACAGGCTTCATAACCTACGGAGGGACATCGATAATTGGAAACTCAAGGTTTCTGACTTGCCCGACCTACTGCTCAATCCCATATCCGAGGTTGATTGTCTCAACAAAACTTTATCTCACCTTCAAAATGCTCGAGCAGATCTCTTTAATTTGGAATCGAGGGTCGGACTGGCTCAAACATGTTATAGATCGGAAACCATTAAATATTTATTGAATGTGAACAATATCGAACTTTTCACCAGGAAAATATTGCCCAAAGGACGCGATACTCCGACAACCCATACTGAAATATGGGATAGCATACTTCAGGATCATCGACCTTGTAGGAGTGACATCGAAGAGCTCATCGCAACTGGGGAGTTCCACGGGCAGTGGATGGCGAACTCGCTTGCTAGAGAAAACTGTGCATTCGCCGCTATTCAAAGAGACGGATTATTGGGTATGAGAGGGGTACGGTTAATGCCTGATAGGGTAATCACTGACAAAGACATACCCAACCTCATCGCCAACGGTGAAAAACTCCCAAAAAAAATTAAATCGGCTTTCCTCAAAGCTCACGGCAAGCACATTGCAAAATTGTTCACACCTCCCAAAACAGACCACGAATCATTGTTTTATCCGTTTTATCTACTCTCACGAGATGGATTTATACACCATGAGGATCAACTTGAGACATGGTATTGGAAGTCACTAGCCTCCGTACCTGGGAAAGCCCGTTATGAGGGCTTCCACATGGCCGTTATTGGCAGATTTGGTCCTAGGTGGAGACGTACTTTCCTACAGATCATCAAACTTATATTAGTTATGCGGTACATTCCAAACAATCTGAAATCAATGGCTAGGTTCCCGATTCCGAAACCTGGGCGAGTCAATGAGTACCGCCCAATCAGTTTATGCAATGACATCTATTGTTTTGTGAACGCGATAAGTACACATTACTCTAGCAAGGGCATCATTGCGGCCAACATACTGCATAGCGGTATAGGGGCTTATGTCAAAGGGCGTGGTTGTTCTAACTTGGTCAGCGTTGAACAGGCCATCCGGGAGGATTGTATCGAAAGTGGGATGCCCTCGTCGCAAACGGACGAGGACGAAGAAAAGTTTTTTGATCGTATTCCAGTGGAGATAGTCCTTGCAGCGATGAGAGTGAATGGATTCCCCGAGCAAGGATTCCTAGAACTCAAGGCCAGCGGAATGGAACCCAAAGCAGTCGAGATTGTTACTGGGAAGGGTGTTGCTCATGCTCTCTTTGCTTGTGGAATCGAGCAAGGTAATCCTGACTCACCCACTATAGCTAATCTCGTGATTAAGTTTAAACACGATTTGTGGTTAAATATCCTTTCTGATCTCGGATATTCCAATTTGATTCAAGATACCACGCCACAAAGGGACGCACCATGCAGTGACGACGCGTATGTTATGCATATCAGTGACCCATTGGATGGACGAGTGGCGGTAGACCGTATTGGCTACTGTGATGACAATACGAGGTACACATCTTCCGCGAACGAACTTGATGTAATCAAAGCGACAGAATTGTTCATTAAACAATCCGGTGACCTATCTCTTGTGACGAAAATTGGAAGAAAAGGTAGCAAATCGGAAGTACACTACTTTAACCTTTCTGCTCAAAAAGCAATCTCGTTACGAAAGATTGAATCA
>Ga0115008_10005345_pt1 | contig 10616 bp, 6 predicted proteins | sample FraStrMetagenome_FD_87164 | JGI IMG/M metagenome (GOLD analysis project Ga0115008, IMG submission 87164) | Marine eukaryotic phytoplankton communities from Arctic Ocean - Fram Strait ARC3M Metagenome | ecosystem: Environmental > Aquatic > Marine > Oceanic | place: Fram Strait | collected 2012-06-18
ATCTCTTGCTTGAAATCATGGAAGAAATTAAGGCAATAAAAATTGTTTGCCTTACTTTTTGACGCTGTTGAGTTTATTTAGCAAGAGTAAATCTGTAGAAAGGAAGAGTCTCTTCCACCAGTTTTCCAATTGTCTCTCGGCTCGGCCCTGCTTGAGGCCATGCGCAGGTGCGACACCTAGGACGTACTTTCGCTCAGCTAAATCAGTTGACGTCAGTCGGCAGATTTCGGAGAAGCGGTAAGGAACCTAGAGTTATAAGAGATTAGAAAGGGTTTAGAATACGTGAAGAGATGAAAGTAGTTTAGAGTTTAGAAGTAGAAACGTGATTGAGAGACTAACCTATTTTCAGATCCTGTTTAGAAGACTCAGCGTGCAGACGAAGATACTCGACGGTTGAAACCTGTATTTCTCTGTACCACCTTAGAGTTAAATAAACCGATACCAAACCAGACATAACCTTGTCTAATCTCGTGGTGACTGAAGACTGTGAAAGTCGAACTCACACACGTGGTTTAGGATCGCTTATTTTCTCAAGCCTAAAAATCCGACTCAGCTTCGGAAATTTCTCAGGGACGCGTGAAAGAAAATCACAATATGTCCGGCATGCAAGAGAAAATTGCAGCCCAGTTCGCAAGAACAACGGAGAAACCGTTTGAACCTTACGCGCATCTTTCGGATTCGCAAAGGCCAATGAAGCTGAATACTAACATACCGGCTGCGTTAGCGCAGAAAACGTATGAAACGTGGCTCGAACATTTCGAGCGATATTGCGCGAAAGCGATATCGAGCCGCAATAAGGAGAACCCTTACGCGGATTTCGCTGCAGATATTCCGTGCTTATGGGACGCTCCGGCGACAATTACGGAGATGCCAAATTGGGCATCGAAATGTGGAATCCCATCCACGCTTGAAGATTTCAGAGATTGGAAGCAAACCAATCCCAACAAGTATGTTGGAAAAGGTATTATACAATACCTAACGGTCGTAGATCGAATCGGAGGATTGCGATTAGCTTATGACGGCCCGGACGAGATCGAGGGAGTGATTCACATTCCCAGAACGCAGGCTGAAATCAACGATGCGTTTTTAAATTTCTTTTTCCCCGGAAGAATTGATTTTGACGGATGGGATACCGACGAAAACCTTAAAATGATTAGAGCAGCTATTATGAAAGTAGGCGATACATTTATCGCGTGTTGTCAATCCGACCACAAGACTTACGTCAAGAATGGCGATATCGTGTCGGCGAGAGCTTATATCAGCAAATTGTTGAAAGAGAAGAACGAGCCGGTCTTGAAACCGCAGTTTTTCCGATGGTTTAGCCTCATGCGAACCATCAGTCAAGCTGAATATAAAAAATTCAGCGTCAGAAGCAAGATAGATCTAGCTCGCCAGGTGATAACAGCAAACCTGTCGGATCATGCAAGGGATCCAGTGGAAATCGGGCACCAATTTGACAGGGTCGCCTACAACAAAAGACAGGAATGGACGCCATTTCTGGAGCTCACCGCCTTCTTGGCGGGCATCATGAACGTGCCTGAAAAACAGGTAATAAAGGTATTAGAAGCGCTCGCGGAAAAGATAAACTGCGAGTATGCCGAGATTGACATAACGAAAATTTTGTCAAATCAGAAATTCATCATCGGCAAGCTCGAACGAGCCAGCGGCTCAGACGCGCCCAATGTGTGCCCGGAAAAATGGGAGATCGCCTTCATGTCGGACTCACAAAACCCGATTGGCATCTACGGGGATGTTGAAATGGCGCAGAATAAGGCAGTAAAACAGGCTGAAAAAGAAAGGTCATCGTTCAAAGCGTACAATGACAAAAACGCGAAAGGCAAGTGGAAAGACAAGAAGAAATCCAAGAAGCGATTTTATGTAAATGAGATCAACAGCACGGATGGATACCTTGTTGACGGCTTGTCAGGTAAGGTCTTTCAAGAGGTGAAAGGCGTTAGAATTTTGAGCCACGACATGTCGAGGCTGGAAAGTGGCAAGAAGGTTTATGTGAATAAACAACGCCCGAGTGAACGATATAAACAAGACGTATCCAAAACTCTGAAACGCATTAAGGGAAAATCGTTTCGATCTTCGGACCCAAAGGCTGGAAACTACAAAGCGATCGATGTTAAGGACGTCGAGGTTGAGCTTCTGGCGTACGGGCTCACGTTGGAGGAGTTGGATGACAGGCCATTCTTTGGCGAAGAAGAAAAACGCGAGGATTACCAAGTAATCAAAGAGAGTTCAACAGATGAAGAAACGAGTGAAGATTCAGACGACACCGACTCAGGTACTCCAGAAATCATAAAGGCAGAGAATAACCGAGTTTTTAGATTAATGCTCGACCGCTCGGAGCCAGACAACTTCAAGAAGATTGTGTTGCAAGAATCGACAAAAATTTCGCTTAAATTTGATTACTTACTGAAATCGGACAATAAATTGGATAGGAAAAAATTTCAACTCGTGTTCGATACTGGTGCTAGTAATTCGTTAGTTCCAAATACACTGAGAACGTTATTGCAAAACTCAAATAACTGCAGAATAAAAAATTATAAATCGAAACCAGGTGCAGGAGCAGGTGGAATGCAACTGAAACTTTTAAATATCAGAATTTCGTTTACGTTATATTTCGGCAGGATGAAGTTAGACATTGTAGACGCCGCAGTACATGATGGCGAGGACCAGGAAACAATTTTGTTCGGATTAACTGATTGGGTTAGAAATAAAGTTGAATTCAGGTCAGATGATGACTTCATTTCGCCGGGGAAAATAATGATAAATGGGACACCGATAGACGAGTTTTGGAAGCATGTTGACAGAAAAAATTGCGAAGAATGGAATTCGTTGAGCTTGGCGTTCAGAATGGTTGAGACGCAATCGCTGATCGTAGAAACATCGGTGAAGTCAGCAGTAGACCCTAGAAATGAGTTATCTTCGATGGTATTCGATATGAAACCAACTGAAAGAATCAATCCTGATTCCATGAAGGTATTTTGGAGGAAGATTGAGAAAATGTATGAAGAAACTAAGAAAATAAACACTATTAATGACGTTCAGATTGATGAGTTTAATGAAGTGTTGAAATATAATTGCCCGGCAGACGTGGAATTCAAAAGACAGATAAAAAGACTGTTGATTAAATACAAATCAGTATTTGACAAAACGCAAGGCGTATGCCCTGGGGAAGAGTACGTGGTTAAAGGGGAAATTAAGGGTAACCCAACAGCAAAATTCGCAATGGAGCCATTCAAGAGGATGAATCCGAAAGTGGTTGAAAGAATTGTAGAAAAGCTTAACGGTGAATTAGCACAAGGGATTGTAAAACCGTTAGACCCAGAGACTCAAGCATTAAATTACATGAGCATCTTCCCCGTTCAGAAAAAAGAGTTACCAAATATGTCGGTAGAAGAAAAAATGGCCAACATAAGACTGGTCTCTGACTGTGCCAGATCAGGCATAAACGAAGGTACGAGATTTGCGAAACATGAAATGGATTGCATAAGGGACACGGTTCAGAAAATGGCGCCGTACACGGAGACAGGATTGATAGGTTGTGCTGATATAAGTGCAATGTTCTTTTCGTTTAGATTACACAAATCGCTGTGGCCGCATTTTTGTATCAGACATCCAGAAATTGGCACGTTACATTATGTCAGATTGCCAATGGGCTGGATTTTATCTCCGTCTATTAGCAGAGATTTCTTAGCCAGAATTTACTACGCATGCAATGATTTTCTATGCCGATATTGTGACGATCTAGTTTACTCGGGAAAGTCAAGAGAAGAGTTTTTAGTGAATTTAGAAAAGATTTTAGCTATAACTCACGGGAAAAACTTGAGATTTAGCGGAAAGAAAATGTCATTGTTGAACAAGCAAATGAAAATTTTGGGTAAAGCTATTATAAATGGCAAAATTACGGTAGACACTCATACGGTGAATAAAATCATATCAGAAAACACGGATACGGTGAAAACGGTCAGACAATTAAGGACTATTCTAGGCAGATTAGCGTTCGTAGCAGACGCAATCCCGAGTAGAGTAGAAGTCACAGCTAAATTAGCGGAATTAACTGGCGGAAGAAATTCTAAAGAATTGATTGTATGGACGGATGAGTTGAAAACGGAGTTCGAAAATATGAAAAATACGATGGAGAAATCGTTAGTGGAGCTGTTTCCAGTAAAAGAGGGCCTTGAAACAATTCTGGTGTGTGACAGTTCGTATATCGCTACGGGTGCATTCCTATGTCAAATGGAGAATGGAAAAAGGAGGATGATAAGGCTATATTCGAGGAAAAGATCGGACCTAGCTAACAAAATGGCAATGAGTTCGTGCTTATTAGAAATTGCGGGTCTAGTGGGGGCCGTTAAACATTTCAGCGTCGATATGATGCTCGCAAAGACGACAACGAGGGTTTACACGGATAGCAGAAGTATTGAGAAGCTGTATAATAGACTGATAAGAGGCGAATCGTTATGCGAAGATTTAAGAATAAACACTCATCTCCTTGAACTTATGAATCACGACTTAACTATTACATACCTTGAGGACAAGTCGGAATATATTGTGTTGGCAGACCATCTGTCACGGAACCCTAAATTGAGTATTAAATGCGAAGCGAATTCGTGCAAAGTGTGTGAAGCGGCAGATGCCCCGTTAGTAAGGACGGAGAATTTACCCGACAGAAACGAATTTAGGGTTGCACAAACTCATTTAAAGATTGTCGAAAATATGGTTCCGGCGACAAGCTTGGAACAATATGAGGCGAATCAGGAAATTCGAGAAGATTACCTTTGGTGGAATCAGCAGAAACTGGCTTTTGAGACAGACGTATTCCGTCCATTCGACGCAGAACTTTTGAGTTTCAAAGTGGCAAGGACAAACCCAGCGATTTTCAATGATTTCCCCGAATTAAAAAAGGCCAATCTTAAAAGTTTTTTAGCTAATAGAGAACTAATCCGGTCGATTCAATATAAAGATAAGAAATTAAGAGCAGTGATTCAAGCTAAAGAAAATCTAGTTCTCCCAGGAGCTCGTAATCGTCCAGGTGAAACAGGACGATGGAAGATGGAAGTCGAAGAAGGAGTAGTGGTTGTGGCTAAAAACTTTGGAGTAAGAAAAGTGAATGTCACAGTCATACCTGAGCGATTCACAAATTGGGTCGCGCAAAAAGTTCACGATGAACACGGATGCTCATCGATGAACGCATTACTGAACGTAGCCAAGTCAGTAGTCGACGCGCCGAAAATCAAGGACGCAATCAAAGCGATAATTGGGAGATGCAGGAAATGCACGTTTATGAGAAACGTGCCTAATACGTACGTTGATCTGAAAGAGTATAAAGATTTAAACCCGAGTAGAATTGGCGAAGTGGTCTCATGGGACCAGTTGTCGAGAAGGTCAGAGCTGAACAATAAACAGCTGAAGTATTGGGTTATTATCGACCATCTAAGCGCTTACGCAAAGATGTATCCAGTTGAAGGACCATCGTCGGCAGAAAACAATAAGTTAGCGTTGATGCGAGCGATTAATGACATCGCAGGTTCGGATCGAGAAGCCGTAAAGGTGATCACGGACGGAGCTAAATACAATGAATCACTCATAAATGATGCGGATTTGGTAAATAATAATATCAAAATATTTATAACGACCGCACTCAGTAGAAGCAAAAATAATCTATGTATTTTAGATACTAGAACGGCGAAAATGACAAAATATTTAACAATGGCATTAAATGAGTCAAAAGATTCATGGGTAATCGCACAGAAAGCGGAAGAAGCACATAATAAAATTAAAGGCACTCATGGATATTCCCCGTTCGAATTATTCAAAGGGATTGATCAGATAACCGGCAAGGAGATAAAAGTCAACTGGGATAAAATAAAATCGTTCATAAAAAAGGCCAGAAAAATGTCCAGAGATGCGAACGACAAAATGGCTCGCAGAAAATCGGTAAGAGATCCCATAGAATTAATCCCGTTCGACGAGGAGAACGAGGAAGGGCGAGTGTACGGAAAAATGGACAGGTCGCCGATTAAAATTGGAGATATTATCGTACTAAGTGGAGCTTTTGATAAGAACAATTCCAGACCGTGGTGGAAAGTATGTCCGTCGGAACAAATTCCAAATGGAATAGACTTTGACAACAGAATAGTCTCAACGGTGAAAATGGACTTACGGAAAATTCAGAAATCGTCGAAAAAGTTGTGGTCGTTCTCGGCAATTAAAGCAGTATGTGATGGTAGAGAGAAACTCACGGAAAACGAGCTGTTTAACAAATTCAAGAGCGTCCCAGAATGCTTTGACGCGAATTATCTGAAATTAGAAAATGAGTTCAGACATCTGTGGATGAATGAGTTAAAGTAAAATTATCCCGTAGATAAGTGAACATTAGAACTTGATTAAACTAAAAAACTGTAGGGCATTAATATTTAATATGTAAATTTAATATAATGTAAACGTTAACAACATATATCAAACAATAAATTATTTCACGATAAAATTTATTTTCCAATAATTATGCAGTTTTATGTTGGAAAGACGGAGTGAGACAGAGACCGCCGGGTTTAATAAGATTGTCATGGTCGAGTAGTTCGGTTAGCAGCTGGTCGAGACGCAAGTCCAGCTTGTCGATTTTAGCAATTTGGTTAGGCCGAGACAGAAGGTAAGCTCCACGTACGTATGCGTACAAAGATTTCAGAAAATCGTACAAATAACTCGCCAGGAGGCCCACAAACTTTTCGGAGGATCGAGCGAGAAGTCGTTGACAGCCATAAGCTTTAGCGTTAAAATCAACCTGAAGCGAAACGGTATTAACGAAGAGATGCGGAATATTTACCGAGAGATCGCTGCCGAGACGAATCTGGAAACAGGGATTCAGATCACTGCTAAACAGGAAGGCGCCAAAGTGTTCAAGAAAGCGGAAGTGTCTACGGTACAGCGACAACTCTGGATAGTCACTTTGAATAGCGTCTCGCCCGGTCGAAGTGGCAAAGGTCTGCGAAGGGAAGCGATCCGCATGATGATGCTGGAGCAGTTGACGTCCAGTCAACTCACTTTCGGAGATATATAACTATAAATAGTGAATTAAAATTACTAACGTCGAAAGCTCACCTCATGATGACAATATCGGCCGATTATATCGGGAAATTCGGGCAGATACCAGCCGGAATTACGTAGGCGAGCCAAAGAGTAAGTTTCGATTGTAGCAGTTCCATCGGAAGTGTTGAAGTCTCCGGTATCGTTAATCACCAAGCGACGAGCGACGGGAAAGCTAGGTTTGTACTCAGCAGGAGGACGGGTTTGCCCGCCGATAGTAGCGCTCGGTTCTAATAGAGTAAGAGTCGAACATTCGGCAGGAAGGTGTTCATCCAAAATGGTACTGATATGCGCATCACCGGTCGTAAATTGAGGTTTCTAGAATAATTCTCAAAATTCAAAATCAAAATTAGGAACCAGAAAGCCGAAAGAAAACCGTTTGAGATCCAAGACGACCGGGAGTACTCTCCATAAACCGGCGCTCGTTGTAAGACATGAAGTCGTTTATGTTGCCAGAAGGTCGAACTGACACGAATCTCCCGTTGATTACGTGTCCAGAAGGTCCAGAAGCTAAAACCAAAAATTAGAACCGAAGTAAAAAGTTAAAATTACCAAATATATGAATGTTATGCGAAGATGGAGCGGGACGTGGCACGTTAAGCACTGCATCGACGTCAGTCTCGGACTCTACTGCATTAGCAACAGAAACATCGTTGCTAGTGGATGACATATTCAAGTCGGTCTCTTTGTGTGGCAATTGTTCGAAAGAAAGTCGATAGTCAGTTGAAAGATACATATCTAAATACATTTGATTGAATCGGTGAGCGTTAAAAACAAAGACGCACTGATGACGAAATTCAGACGGGTTTTCGAACAACGCGCGTTCAGGTGCACCAACCGAGCAGTCAGCGAGCCAATGGCGAGCGAGGTCGGGGGTCGAAAAACGCCTAAAGTTGTGATGTAAACGAACAGTTGTTTGTCAATAGTAGAGAAAAATTATACTGAAATTGAGAGACATTACCGGCAATGACAGCCACTTTTAGAATGTGGAGTGTGGGAGCGATGTTGGCGAGACTTTCACCGGATATACCGGGAAAAAGTTCAGTACCACTGCGTATTCGCAAAGAGTGGACGCGTAGAACTCTCATTCGGAAGCATGAAGACCATCCTATGTCGCAACTTCTGTCAGATCGCTATTTGGCAGGCCTCGCGATGTGCAAAAAGGACTGGGTTGACGCGATCGACATCTTGTGCGACGCAAATCCATCTAAACGCATAAGAGTTAACGAGGCCGCTGAGACTAGATCAGGTGGACAAGTGATTAGAGTAAATAAATTAAAATTAATTAAGCTGTACTTCTACGAGTCAAACAGCTCATCGCGAAACACAAAGATCGAAATGAAAAGGACCTGTTGGTTCTACGCGAGGAAGACTCATCGTTCGAGCACGTATGCAGAGATCTTTCGTTAGACGCAGCTGGCTTTGACGCCAAACTAACTCGCGTAGCAACACTGACGGAGAAAGGCACGGTCATTTACGACGTGCTAAGACCATCAGCGAAGCCTATGTTGATTCCGTCCGCGAAGAAACTCGCGATATTCAGTTCGAGCATCATGGCCAACCGAATGTTTCCGTCCACAAGTAGCTTGGACTCAGGGGACTTCCCGTTCAAGGGCTACAAGTTTGTTCTAGCAGACACGACAGCTTTGAAACGCATGGTCAGAAAAGCGTACGACGGAGGAGTAGCAGTATCCAGAGTCTTTCACCGCAACTCTGAATTGTTCGATTTTTGCAAAGGCCTGGAAGCGGGAATCGACGACATTGAGTCATCCTCAGTGAGTTTATTTTCAGTATTGAGTATTTAAGGATATATGGAATGTATAATGACGGAATGTCTGAGAATTTACAGTAGTTTAACCAATAGGAACTTCCACGGCAGCAAGTTCTTCGCGTTCTCGAGCCTCATCATCGATAAGTGCGCGAGCAGCATCTTCGCGAGCTCGAAGTTCTTCTTGTTCCTCCAGAAAAACCTTGACAGCGTGGTCAATGATGTATTCATTACGCTCATCGTAAAATCGAGGAGCTGGCGGGTCACCGCGGAAACGGCTAGGAATACAGGCCTCGTGTTCAGCCGTGAGCCGCTCTAGAGTCAACTAAAATATGATTTTAGTTCGAAGTGAAACCACTTTCGTCGGAGTCGCAGTCGTCATCGATTCATGAAACGCCGCGAGCACCGATGAATCAGAGCGAGCCATCTTGCGATCTAGACGTACCAGACGAGCTCGAGTTAGAAGGGGCGGACAATGAGAGGTATTTGTGCCTTCGAGTGAATCGAATCGGCAACGCTTTTTGTGCAACAAAAAGCCGCCAAAGAAGAGCTCTCCGAAGCCGACTAAGACGTTCGGGGAGAGACCTAGAATAGATTTAGTTAGGGTTTAGAAATTGTTAGTTGAACAGAATTTATATTTAATTATGTTAATTATAAATTAGAAGGCAATCACCTTCAAGCTGCACAGCTTCTCCAATATCGTAAGATCGGATTCGCTGGAGTGAGGGCGAGCGCGAAAAAGCGCGATGCCAACTATCGTTAGGAGCTTGATCACGGATTCGGCAGAATTTGTTATAAAGAGGCGCATCGATCTAAAAAGTAAATTATAAGTTAGTGATTAAAACGTTCGGTCAACTCACCAAATACATATGTTGGCTAAAATAGCCGCTCTTGAATACGTCTTCGACATAATGATTGTCGAAAAGTTGACAAATCGACTGAGTGGTGTAAAATGAGAGCTCGGTCGTATTCCCCATGGGTTGGCCATATAAAGCGCAAGTGAACATTTGGACGCGAGCCATTAACGCACTCCACAATTCAGGGCCAAGTCGCTTTTCGGATGAAAAGAAATCTGAAATAATAGATAAATTTTAAAACAAATTTTGATTAGAATTATAGAAAAAATTATTTTTCGTAAAACCTAAGTAAATTCTAAGGCTCGAAAATAAATTAATATCTTAAGCGAGGCCACGTGGAACACGCTGAAGCAAGACAGCTGCATCTGGGCAGAAATGGAAGAACAGGGCGAAACGGACTTGATCCGATCAGCTAAACTGGATAACAGTAGCGAGCCGATTGTGAGCAAACCGTTAGCTTTCCCGGGAGTCCCAACAGAAGGCTTTATGGACAGCGCACAGCTGTTGTTCTACTATGTCCCGCAGCTAGAACGCGACATTTCAAACGAAGAACGCGCGAGGGACAGTAACTTGCGCCCACTCTTTACAGACTGCCTCAGTGCGCTCCAGGAAGCGCTAGCTTATTCCGAGACGCTGAGACGCGAAGAAATTTTAGTGGGCCCAGAAACAGTTTGCAAGGGCGCAGTTTATGCATCGGCAACACACCGACAAATTAAGGTTTGCCTTAACTTTCCGTCGATTGATGAAATCGAGGCCCTCCACTCGTGGTTCGGTAAATTAATCACCGAAACGGAGAAAGGAAACCGAATCAGATTAGCGGTTGCAGATAATGCCAGAGGTGAAACTAATCAAAAAATTTAATTAAAAAAAACTCACATCCAAGTTGACGTCGACCA
>Ga0115008_10005346_pt1 | contig 10616 bp, 8 predicted proteins | sample FraStrMetagenome_FD_87164 | JGI IMG/M metagenome (GOLD analysis project Ga0115008, IMG submission 87164) | Marine eukaryotic phytoplankton communities from Arctic Ocean - Fram Strait ARC3M Metagenome | ecosystem: Environmental > Aquatic > Marine > Oceanic | place: Fram Strait | collected 2012-06-18
AAGTTGAAAAATTACTTATCGTAATTTTCATAAATAGAATGCGCAAAAATATGTCATTAGCTAAACGTCGCTTTAGCGAATTTAACAAAAAAAAATGTCGCTTTAGCGAATTTTCTCTAAAAAGTTCGTTTGTAACCATTCTTTACACACATGTTCATTTCTTTTTAACTCTTTTAGCACTGAAAGTTTAAGTACTATATATAGTACGTAAGAGACGCGTTTTGATTGGCTGTTGAAAAATTGAGCCCATTTTGATTGGCTGTAACGGAGATTACGTCATCTTCGGCTACAAGTAAACCCTTAAGTACTAAATATAGTACTTATATAGTACTTTAGGAATTTGCCTTGACTTTGAAGAGCTCTTTGAAGTGATTTGAATATAAATTCAAATTACTTAACGCGTTATTTTTGGGCGCGCTTTGGTTCTCCTTTTTGTTGTGATCACAATATGAAAAAATGACGGAATCAAACGATGAAGAGATCGACCTACTCGTTCAAGAAGATTTCGACTTCGATGAACGATCCGAACGCTCATTCTTTAGACAGTCTTCTCTTTCGAATACATATATGAAGGAGCTCCATGACATGATGAATTTACATATAATTCGAAGAATGTTAAGATTTTTAGCTTCTCTGCGAATTAATTTTGGACCAATGAATACACTCAGTCTTATGTACTATATTTAGTACATAAAACTTTTCAGTGCTAAAAGAGTTAATCTGTATGCTTTTTTATTTTGTTAACTTCTACTATTGTACCAGGTAACTACCGATACTTTACAAATGTGCCGGTACTTATTATTTTGTTAACATCTACTCTTGTACCAGTTCTAGGTTACTCCATCGTTACAACTCGTCCTCTTCATCAATCATTACCGGGCAGGTTTTCAAAGATCTGGATAAGATACCCTCTCTAGAGATTCTGATCGTTTGTCTCTTGCAATCAGAATTTTTGAATAATCCAGCTCCTTTCGGTAAAGAACACATTTTCCAATGTCATGTTCTATACAACTCTTGAACATGTAACAGTTGTAGGACGTCATTTGCGTAAACGAAGGAGTGATAAATAAAAGTCTTCATATGTGACGGTACAAGAGTAGATGTAAACAAAATACATGTGTATATTGTTTTAGAAAGGGACATAGTATCCTCTTTTCGTTACCAAGGACAATTGAATCTGCATAATAATTCAAAGTAATATTAAAGACATACGAGTCGTAGAAGCATATCGGCCATAAGACATTTTGTCAAAAGCACTTAAGTGACCCGCAGACCCATAGATAGGTTTCGCAAGGTTTCGCATTCGGATTCAAAGGAAAGACATTACATTTGTACATCACACATTCGTACTGCTGCTAGCACAAATCTGCGTGGAAAGCGGATAACCAACACACTGGCTGCTATCGGGGTATTTCTTATTTTCGGACACAGTTTTTATTCGAGGTTGGAGCGGTTTGAAACAACTCCTCGCCCTCGATTACGTAAATCATAAAGCTGAATTGTTGTAAATTTTTCTCGCGCAAGATGAGCGGGACCAAAGATGCCAATTCTCCGTCGAATAAGGTATGTAATGATAACTTAAATTCCATGGCAATGCATCCTTTTTACACCATGATATGTTCAATAGGACGGAGAGGGAAAATCATCCCATTCGGCGTCTGTCATTGGTAGAATGCGCCGTCGTCTTACTGTGGGTGGCACTAGCACTGCCATAGACGGGGTGGCAAATCTATCAGTGAACGAGCAGCATGAGAAAATGGCCAATGGCACTACTGTTTCTTCGAAGAGTCCAGTTTCTGAATTTGCGGGCTTGTCCAAAAAAGGATACGCTCCTTACAATCCGCGAAAAAAGAATCAAGATGCATTGATAATGACTTCCCATAGAGATACCAACACCGTCGTTTTGTGTGTTCTCGATGGCCATGGGGAACATGGTGATAGTGTTTCTGGGCATTTTTCAGCCCAACTGGCGCATCGCATGTTTTCTCATTCATTATGGGCAACTGATATCAGAGTGGCTGTGCGTGAAGCTATTTTTTCATGTGAAGATGATGTTTTAAATATGTTTCGTGTTGATACTGACTTTAGTGGAACGACCTTGAGTATGGCTATAATCAGAGACAATACTCTACTCGGTGTTAACATTGGTGACTCAAGAGTTATCGTTGGGAAAAAGTCGGCAGAAAATGGATCAACAGCCATTATTTCCGAAGAATTTACCCATGACCACAAACCAGATGATCCTAAGGAGAAAGAACGAATTATTAAAGCTGGAGGACGGGTCTTTGCTGTGCAATACGACGATGGAATTGACGGTCCTCCACGTGTCTGGCTTGGGAATATGGATGTGCCAGGACTTGCAATGTCCCGATCGTTGGGTGACGCTGTGGCGCATACAGCAGGAGTAATTTCCGAACCGGAATTCACCGAAAGGGAACTTGATCCTGAGAAGGATAAATTTATTGTCGTTGCAACTGATGGGCTATGGGAATTCATGTCGAATGAAGAATGTGTAAAAATGACTGTAGATGAAGCGAAGGGCGATGTACAGAAAACAGTTGATCTTTTGGTTCAAGAAGCAAACGCTCGATGGATGCGGGAAGAGCAAGTCATTGATGATACTACGGTGGTCGTTGCTCATCTTTTTGGTTATGGAAGGCCTTAGAGTTAGCCCAAGATTTTACTTGTGAACGGCAGAAAAGTCCTGAGTAATTCCTGTCTTGATTAAGTCTCCGTGATTATACACTAGATCTCCCACGTGCTAGAACTACTAATACCCACTCTTCCACAATTTATTTACAAGAACTAAGCGGTGGCCTCCAATCAGGGCACTCGTTGGGCACGCTTAACCTGACTAGGATCACATGTTAATGTCTTATTCGTACATAAATCAGAAAATACTAGAGGTAATTGACCCGTCAGTTCTCCCAAATGCAATTTCTGCAAAAAATTACAGTAATGTCCTAGAGATAATTTCTGCAAAAAATTACAGTAATATCCTAGAGATGGAACTAAATTTTTAAGGCAGTCGATTTTCAACTAATCTATTGATTATCGATCGTAATTGTTATAGATGTAATCCATAAGAGAACTCTGATAACCACTCAAACGGCTGCAGAACTTCTATGTATATAGATATTACAGCTACTACTCTTTTCTTCAAAGCTTAAACAAGAACTTTGTGTGATCAGTCTTCATCGCCTTTCGTCTCCTTAAAAAATGGTTCATTTTGACCTTGTTGAACACGGGCTGCATCGGTGGTCGTAGTTAGCTCGTCACTTGGATCTCTAATTCCGTATTGCGATATTTCCGAAGCCTGTCTACCTATCGTGTATAACCCCGCACACATGACGCTAAATGCTGTTAGCGTAACTGCTCTAAGTGATGGAAAAGGCAAAGTATTGGTAAGTTCGGTTACGGAATTCAAAGATTGTCGTTGAACCCATGAAGAAAGGAATCACTGCTTACTTTTGGCCGATAGTTGCTATTTTTCCTAATACAGAACTCATATCTAAAATTAAAGTAGACGGTCAATTGTATGAAAGTAAGTTTGTAGTTATTGTTTCTCCTCCACTGTAAAGTTTTTGAACTTAGTAATATATATGGAAAAGGGGTGTGTAGAGTGTAGGTGTACGAGTCGTAGGAGGTCCCGAATGAATTTGACTCATTACACTGGTGGACTGACGGTGGTCATCTCTGCCTCTGCCATTCGCCATACGGCACACCCGTTAAAAATGTACTGCCAAACCGTCTGACCGTCTTCAAGCACCAAGCACCAAAGGAATGTCTCGTACATACATGTTTGTAGGTACATGTATATACCGGTATAGGAAAGATTACCATATATTTATCGCAATATGATGTCAACATGTGTGTAAAATGGATTTTGTCAGAGGATATTTTTGTGACTGGCATAGTTTGGAAAGGCAGACCCCTAAACGGCATAGTTTGGTAAAATTGATCCTTTGCTTTTGCTATGTAGTCTTGAAAACTTCGATACGGGTAATGGCAATGGTAATGATTCGCAAAGAATATACCTGACGCAGTAATATTGAGCTACATTATCTCAGGAAAAATGTCATCTACGTATTGTGGGAACAAAATATATATTGTATAAAATTAGAAGGCATTTTTTCACGCTCGGCGCTTGATTGCCGTATTATTCATGCAACATTATTCGAGCCAACGCTGTTAGTGCTTAGTGCAAGAAAGTCATTGTTATCACAATTATTTGTGAAGATTGAGTAATAGATAAAAATATTTTCAAAGAAAAGAATAGAGACTTGAAATGGGAAAAGGTGGAGATGCGTCGGCGCCTAAAGTTGCTAGATTGCAATTGCTTGCATCGGAACGATCAAAGAAGGAATCTCTTTCGCCTAATTTTTACTGGGATCACAGTGAGGAACCCCATGTAAAGAGGTGAGTTGACTACTAGAAAGTTTACTATGACAGAGTTTTACATAACTAGAATTTTGAGATTGGATGCTCATATGTTTTTGGTTGGATCAAATCGTAGGAGGGTAGACATCGTGAAAGCACACCCTGAAATTAAGAAGCTCATGGGATACGATCCGGCAACCAAGTACAAGGTTGCGGTCTCTGTTGCCATCCAGATTATGGCGCTTCACTTGTTGCAAGGTGCATCGTGGTATACCTGGGTCTTCTTTTGTTACACTTTGTCAGGTTCTATTAATCACATGATGACGCTGGCAATGCATGAGATTAGTCATAATCTTGGGGTACGTGATTAACATGCATTTCTAGTCGTGTACTCCTTTTTTATAATGCCCTAATTATATTTTTGTAAGGCGAAAAAAGTTATTTATAATAGAATACTCGCAATTTTTGCCAACCTCCCGATGGGAGTACCAGCCGCGGCATCCTTCAAAAGATATCATATGGAACATCACAAGTTTCAGGGAGAAGAAATTGTTGATGTAGACATTCCTACTAATATTGAGGGCTGGTTCTTTGACTCGAAATTGAAGAAGACGCTATGGTGTCTTTTACAGCCAGCATTTTACTCTCTTAGACCAATGTTTGTAAATCCAAAAGAACCTTCAAAATGGGAATTTATTAATATAGCTTGCACAATTGTCTTTGACGCTGTGATTGTCAAGTACTTTGGTGTGGAGGGTCTATTGTATTTGTTTGTTGGTACCTTATTCGGTATGGGTTTGCACCCTGTGGCTGGTCATTTTATTGCCGAGCACTACGTTATGCATGAAGGTCAGGAGACTTACAGTTATTATGGACCTTTAAACTGGCTTACGTTTAATGTCGGCTATCATAACGAACATCACGATTTCCCTTTCATCCCAGGAAAGCATCTCCCAACTGTCCGAAAGATTGCAGCCGAATTTTACGACACTATACCCCATTACCACTCATGGAGTAAGGTTATTTACGACTACATTGTTGATGCGGACATTGATCCGTTCGCCCGCACTAAACGAGTACGAATGACCGATGAAGAGATTGAAGATTTGCGTGCAAGAGGTGGATTGGTGAAATAAATGATGATGATAAGAACTGAATAATAATTTTTTGTCTACATTTTCAGCTGTTCGAATAGGATTTCTAATTTTTACGCATCCACAACAATTGATCACGTGCAATTGGCGATAAGAATTATATCTTCCCGTTTTCTAATACGTGTTTGAAAAGTTTCACTGAGCAAAGACTTCCAATCGCGTGAGGACAACCTGAGTACAACGCTTTTGGTTGCGTATTCAGACACTAGGAAGCACTTCACTTAATGAACTCATGAGCTGCAATTGTCTTTTGCGAGTTTTACACGCCGTAAGCATCAATAGAACCACCTTTTCTCGACCGCGACAAGTATCCTTACTGCCATTCTGGAGATCTTATGCATTATTCCTTTTCACTTTGAATTACTATTTGTGAATATCCTTTTTTATAAATGTATCAATTTAAGAATGTCTTTCAGGACTACCGGTAGTCATGCCTTGCATTCAATTCTTTTAAAGGATTTCGATTTTTTTCTTATTTAAGGGATTTCGAATTTTTCATAACTATTTCTTCTAACCTCATGGCGCGTCGCTTCGACATATATTCATGTTCGACTGAAGTTTGCAAGATGTCTCGTAATGGTGACGTAAAGCGACGGTAAACAATGTTTACATGAAGATTTGTTATCCCGTTTCCAGTGGCAATGAGATTGTTTGAGCTCCTTTTCCCGAACATTCGTCGATCTCTCAAAATCTTAACACTGTACCAAAATTGAGTGTTTTCATTTGTATTATTCACACGTTCAAGAGATAGAACAGTTCCTTGTTTCGTAGTTGAAACCGTTGAAAGCGCTATTACGCATAAGACAGTACGCAAATATAAATTAATTTGGATAAAAGTATTTTTAAATTTAAACGTTTGAAATTCTGAAATTTTCAAAACAAATTTGTCATGAGATAAAACGTTAGTATATTCATCAACAGCAACTTCTTGTCTGCTCGACTTGTGGTGCGAGGGGAAATGCCTCTCTATCAGGCTGGGGTGGATTCTTTGGTAACCTTTTGGCAATTTCCACAAACAAATTCTTTACATTACTGGCATCTTTTGCCGACGTCTCCAGATGCAATATTCCATTTTCGAGTGCATACGCATTCGCCTCTTCATATTCAACTTTGCGCCTAGCCCCTAAATCTGCTTTGTTGCCGGCTAACGCAATAACTACATTCGGATCCCCTCGACGCTGTAACTCTTTAACCCAAGATTTAGCTCCCGCGAACGAGTCAAGATTAGTAATATCATACACAACTATGGCAGCCGCCGCCCCACGATAGTACATAGGCGCCAACGATCGATAACGCTCTTGACCTGCAGTATCCCAAATTTCAAACTTTACCGTGGCGTCGTCCATAGCAACAGTCTGAGTCAAAAACGCGGCTGCATTAAGCAGTTATTTTGTGAGCTAATATAGATAATACATAACTCTCTAAGAGAGACCATCTTCTTGAAACTCAAAACTCACCGCCTATTGTCGGTTCCTGAAACTCAAAAAATTCATCACGTACAAATCGCACCACAAGGCATGATTTTCCAACAGCTGGTATTCATTAAAAGAGGAAGTGAGAAAGAGGATTAGAACAATTTACATGTTCATGAAAGTGCGAACTTCATTTCTATACTCGTACACATGTAGAGATGTCAGTATCCCGTGCTCACGCGTGACACATCAACAGTGCGTTTCAAGAGGAACTCATCAAGAATTTACCTGTATCTCCTAGTAGGACTAGTTTGAAGTGGCAGACGCGGTTGCTCATTGCTGTTTTATTCTTTTTCTGTTTTTGTCAAAATTTGGGTAAGTATATAAATATATAAAGTTTAGCAGCTCTTCCCACGCAAATTTTTGTTCTGAAGAGAGTTGTGAACGTTGGGGGGGTCGTACGAATTACGAGCCAATAAACAGTCAGTCACGTTTCACGTTTTTCCAAGAAAGTGTGTTATCTTATCGTGATATCAGAAACCAGTTGCATCTTCGAAGATAAGTTAGTTCATAGAGAACGTCTGCTGGCTTTTAAAGTTCGCAGAAGGCGGGAAAACCTCACATTGATCGCTTCTTCGTTCGGGGCCAGTCAAATGAACATTATTTTCTTTGCCGATCCCGTATTATGTATTTGGTTCATCAACACAAGTAGTGAAACTAATTGAATATACATAAATGATAACAACTTTTGAAAATCATGGACAAAGGAACTCATGAAAAACGGATATTGATTGCTCAGTTAGCAGAGAGTATTTTAAACAAACCAGATGGAGCCTTTTTGTCCAATGCAGGTCAATTTCACCAAGAAGAACATTTCTCAAAGGAAAAGAAGCAAGCAGACGGAAGCACTTCTATTGAGGAAAGAAATGGGGAGGAATTCTTCGGTAGATTATCAAAAATGAGAATGCTTCTAGAGCTAGCAAACCCCAATCCGAAACTGCTGCCGTTTAATGATGAGCATACAGCTCGTTTAGCGATGGTTTCACTGTTGGCCGTTTTTCAGGATATTTTGCCGACGTATAGAATTCGATTGTAAGTGTGTTATTGCACTTTAAATTTTTGACATTTGAGCGAAACATGCAATTTACTTGGGTATCTGTTTCCGAATCTAACCGTATGAATGTCTAACTTTAGACCAACGGAGGAAGAATTAACTGTGCGAGTGAGCAAGGATGTAAAGAAGACACGTGATTACGAGCGTAATCTGTTGTCAAACTATCAATCTTATTTGAAGCTACTCACAGAATGTTGGAAAAATGGTCAACCGAAAAAAGCCAAAAACAGGAACGACTTTGGAAGTTCACCAAGTCCACTTGCGATCACTGCCATACTTTCTTTGTGTTCACTTCTAAAGACTGCATATTTATTCAACTTCCGCTCTAATATTGTATCGATTGTAATTCGTTCCATGAACTCAAAATGCGAAGAAGTGAGAACCAGTTGTTGTGATGCAGTCAAAGGCGTTTTCAAAAAAGATACACAGGGAGATGTATCTTTGGAAATAGTACAAGCCATTTCGACGATGATAAAGAATCGGGGTTATCAGGTGAATGCTGATGTCATTCGAACATTTTTGTCTCTCCCGCTAAGAGTTCATGAAGATGAAGCAGAAGCAGCAAAAATACATGAAAAGGCTCAGAAGAAAAAGAGGAAAAGAGATCAGGAGAGAGCTGCAATTGAAGACGAATTGAAGGAAGGATCTGCAAATGTAGATAAAGCACTTCTTGCTCGAGCACAAGCCGAAAGTTTGCAAGCAGTGGTTTTGACATATTTTCGAATTCTAAAAAGTCGGACGGATGGTCGGAAAACTACTCATCTTTTGTCATCTTCTCTGGAGGGTTTGGCTAAATTTTCTCATTTAATAAATATTGATACTGTAGAAGATCTATTGGTACACTTGAAGGAGCTACTTGCTGATGTAGAGACATTATCACTTGATGCGGCCTTAAATTGTATTTTGACTGCATTTAGTGCACTTCAAGGTCCAGGTCGTGAACTTCAAATTGATCAAAAAGAATATGTTGCCCCATTGTATGGTCAGCTTACTCGGTGCGTTGTTCCTTTATGATTAGAATTTGATGACACATTTTTCTTACATGTTGCTAGACTAAGCTCTCAGGATAACACAGAATATACAAAAAAGGTATTGAAATGCTTAAATTTTGCTTTTTTCAGACGCCGAGAATACAGTACCGAAAGAGTTGCATCATTCATAAAGCAACTGTGTACAGTATCTCTTCATGCTCCTTCTCATACATCTGGTGCAATGTTGGCATTTGCAAGAATGCTTTTTCATCGTTATCCTACATCTCACCAATTGTTGGAAAATGAGTCAGATGTTGTTGCTTCTGGTAAATATTCACCAGAAGTTCATGATCCAGATCATGGTAAGGGCACGTGGATGCTTACATTGCGTTAGAGGATATTCTGACGTAATCGTGCTTTTCTTAGCTAACCCATTCGCAACGTCTGCTTGGGAGTTGGCCACCTTAAACTTTCATATTCATCCCGAGCTATCCGCTGCCGCAAATGCTGCAGTTAATCTTAAAATGCCGCAGTTACCAAAGGACGGTCCCGAGAACGTTTTTGAAAGAATGGCCAGTAATACGAATGATCTTTACATAAAGTTTCAGCGTTCGAAGAAAAAGCATCCACTCAAAACTTCAATGCAGAAGCGATCTAACAAAAGACAACGTAACCAATATAGATTCATTACTCCAAGGGAAACGGGAAATTGGCATATGATATAATCGTGGAATTATTGTCAGTATTGGTAATGAGGTCGGGTTGAAGCATATCCGTCTCAGTCGCCAGTGCTTTTATATCTTCGACGCAAATGTTCCACTTATGGCGTACGAAGTGGAAATGACAATGTCGACTTCTTAAATTGGTAATTGAAATTGTTGGTTTTACCGAATGTCTATCACTAATGCGCAGGTGGAGACAGGTGAAGGAGAAGTTATATGTTTTTACGTGGTACTTGGTCTTGCTAGAAGATTTAAATGGATGCCAATTGTATTAATTTGTTATCTTCCTAAGTTAACGTCGGTCAGCACATTCCCTTCTTAAGTTAGGAAATGTCTTATTGTAGCACAGCGTAGACGTTCACCGCCACTAGAAATGCTAAGGGTTGAAATACCGCTATAGATGAACATATTTACGATATATATCCGCAGCGCCGGAATTTATGTAGTCCCGCATTCTTACGTTATGTGCTTTTGCATCGATGTCTTTAAAGAATGGATTATCACCAGGTTTGCTGTAGTGAGGGCAGTCAAAACATCCGCGTTGCGGGCATTGCTTCGACATATGGCACTTCTGCTTGAGATAATGATACCAAGATGATTTATGGTTAGCATCCGTTCCTCTCCTTGAAACGTGCAGTGGAGTATAAATATGAGACATGCCACTTCCCATGTGTCTATGATCGGAGCGACCATCGCCCTTTAACCGAATGAAATAAAATCAATTATTTTCCAACAAGTAGTAGAACACTTTTATGTTTACGATTGAAACTCACCTTATCACGAGCTGCCTCGAATTCTTTCAACTCATGGAATGCAACGTTATGCATACAAGTTACTGGACAAAGCTCTACAGCTGTTTTCAC
>Ga0115008_10005347_pt1 | contig 10616 bp, 13 predicted proteins | sample FraStrMetagenome_FD_87164 | JGI IMG/M metagenome (GOLD analysis project Ga0115008, IMG submission 87164) | Marine eukaryotic phytoplankton communities from Arctic Ocean - Fram Strait ARC3M Metagenome | ecosystem: Environmental > Aquatic > Marine > Oceanic | place: Fram Strait | collected...
GGCGTCCGCTGCGAGAATCCAAATTGGAATTTAACCTCGGCGCCTGGTTCGCACGGCGGGAGCTTGAGCGGTCCGTGCGCGTAGTCGCCGTCCACGACGCACATCTTGCCCATCTGCCCACCTCCCATGAGCGCATCGGTGTCGCCCCGGACGAGCGCGACGTCTTCTTTGCCGAACTCGCAGCCAGCCTCGGGCCACAGGTACTTGGTCGTCGTGGTAAATGAATCCACCTCATCGATGCCGCCGTCGCCGGCGTACGTCGTGGTGGCGCGCGTCGACCACTGGTTCACGCCCACGCCGTACTCCTTGAAGGAGTCCGGGACGTACTTGTCCGGCAGAGGGACGACGGTACCGGTCGGGCCGAGGGTCATCGCGTGGCCGACCCACTCGCCGCCGACCGCCTCGCGGAAATCTTGCCAGACGTCGGCGGGCGGCCACTCCTTGTTCGGGGGGATGGCGTCGCGTCTCGACTGGCGGGGGGTGCGGCGCGAGCGTCGCCATGGGGACGCACGCGTCACCGGCGTGGGTGCGACGCGATGCGCGAGCGCGGCTGCTGGTCCGGACATGCTGCTCGGGGAGTGTGACGCCGCCGCCTGGTTATAAATCGGTCTTGGCCAGAAACAACAACGGCACCCTCTTCAAATTAATCAAGCAGAACGTTGAGGCGCGAGGAGGAGGCGGCGCGATACGCATGACGGACAACCGAGGCGGGGGCGCGGGCCCGTCGCTCGGCGCGTTCCACGCGTGCTACCTCGTCGGCAGCCTCGACCCCTCGATGAAGGGCCGCTCCTACGTCGGCTTCACCGTCAACCCCGAACGGCGCATCCGGCAGCACAACGGCGTGCTGGCGTCGGGTGCGAAATACACGCGCAGGCTCCGACCGTGCGAGATGGTGCTGTTGGTGCACGGGTTCCCGTCGAAGGTCCAGGCGCTGCAGTTCGAGTGGGCGTGGCAGAAGCCCGCGCTGAGCCGCGCGGTACGGGACGCCGCCCGTCGGCTCAAGGTGAGCGACAGATCCTCGTCGCTCGCGAACAAAACACGGCTGGTCATGGCCATGCTGCACGTCTCGCCGTGGAGGAACCTGCCGCTGAGGGTCCATTTCCTCAACCCGACGTACGCGAAACTCGCGAAAGACAAGTGCGACGCACCGCCGGAGCACGTGGAGATATCCACGGGCGACATGGACGCTCTCAAACACTCCGTCGGGGGATCCTTCAGCGACGGCAAAGATCTCGACGACGGCGAAGAAGAAGACTTCCAAGGAGGAGGAGGACACGACGACGACAGCTGTGCCATAACCCTGACCGAGACAGGCGGGAACGAAAGCGAGGTACTCTCCGTCTCAGCAGGCACGGGCGCGTTCGGCGGGGGAAGCCATGCGATAGCCCGCCCGAGGTGCGCGGCGTGCGGTGAGGACGGGGTGGGATCCGCGGGGAAGCGAGTCGCGTGCCCGCGGTGTGAATGTCTCGCGCACCCCCGCTGTATGGCGTCGCATTTCTTCCAAAACGATCGAACGAACACGTCCATGCCGCCGCTCGTGAGGACGCTGATACCGGCGCGGGGGCCGTGCCCGGCGTGCGGGGCGTCGCTGTCGTGGGGCGCGGTGGTCGCGGCGGGGAGGAAGCGACGGGGCGGGTCGAGTCGGCGAATTGCATCGGGCAAACCGGGACGAGCCGATTCTCGAATCGCCGCGGATGAAAACGAACGGGAGCCGTTGGTGGACATTCAGGCGTCGCAGGCGGAGGTACGCGCGGCGGAGGCTGCGCGGGTCGGCGCGTGGGCGGACGGCTCGTGCGGCCTCGACGACGGCCTCGACGATTCATCCGATGATTGTGGATCCAAAGGTTTATCTCCGGTTAGAGAAGAGGCGGAGACGGTCGCGGTGGACGCGGGCTCGGACTACGATGAAGTCGACGCGCCGCTGGCGGAGAGGCTGGAGAAGCGAAGGCGCACCGCGACGTCCGGCGGGGTGATCAAAATATCCGTGAGCCCATGACTTGGACGAGGAGGAGGAGGACGACGACGCGATAGCACGGCTTAGCGTTACGAATACATCGGAAACTTTACACCGACTTAACTCGGCCGCGGACTTAACTCATGAACTCGAGCACAGCAGGGGGCTTAGGGTCCATGGTGTCGAACATCTCCAGCACGTGACCGACAGCGAGCGGAAGGCCTTTTGATGCACGCTCGGCGTCATCCGTACGCTTGAGACGGACGTACCTCTTCCTGTACTCGTTCGTCTCCCACGGGTCGGACAATTTCCAGAGGATTTCTCGAACCTTCTTAACCACCCGCTTGGACCCTTTGCACCAAACTTTCGCGGGCATGACCTCGCCGATACCCGCAAGTTGGACCCTGCGTCCGTTATCGAACTGGTCGAACGCGGATGGGACGATGAGCTGCGGCGTCGCGTGCGTCACCGCGGCCGTCACCGTCCCGACTCCGCCGCCGTGAATGATGGCGGTACACTTTGGGAGAAGAGCGTTGAAGTCCGCGTACGCGCAATGGAACACGCCTTCCACGTCGGCGTTCACGACCGCCTCGGGAAGTACCTCGGGATGCGCCGTCAGGAACACCGCGCGTGTTCGTATCTTCTCGTCCACGATCACTCGGAACTTGGACGGCAGGTCTTTGTCTCGGTACGACTTGTTCATTCGCGCCACCACGGAGACGGATGCTTTGAAAAAGTCAGAGGCGTGTCGCGGGTTGCCGGTGCCGCACGTGAAGACGACCGTCCGGCCGTACTTGCGTTCGGTGCATTCGAGCCACCGCGCCAGGTCCTCGGGCATAGGTTCCGTGGTGTCATTTACCTCGATGGGCCAGCCGACCTGATGGAGGCCTTGGGGCCAAATTTGCGGCGGGGCGAACCATTCGGGGACGAAGAGGAGCGAGCGTTCGCATAGGAAGAAGTCCTTGTACACGCCCTTGGGGCACAGCTGTAGACGCAGCGCCCTTCTGTGCACGTCCAGCCTCGGCAGGAACGTGAGGTCGACGGCGGTATCGTCGACAAAGTTGAGGCACCGTGTGACGCACGTCGGGAGGGATCTTTCGCGAAGGACGCGGAAGAGGGAGAAGGGCGGTTGTTTGACGTCCGGGGTTCGCAGGAGCGACGGGGATAGGATCGCGGTGACGCATCGGATGAGCGGCGCGCGTGGACCGAGGCGGCCGCCGGTCGCGAGGTCCTCGATGGACTTCACGGCGAGGTCCTGTTTGGTGTGGTGGGCGGGTGCGGTCGGTGGATGTAACTCTTAGAGAGTGAGGCGACTGGCCAAAAAACGCACCAAGGGGTGGCCCACGATAACGACGGAGGTCAGCTTGGTCTCGTCGTCCATGAGCGCGCGCATCGCGCGGACATGCTGGCCGAGATGGCGCATCCACCAGTCCACGACAGACCCTTCGCCGTAGTGCTTCCTGCCCTTCGAGTCCGCCAGGCGAGACTCGTACTCCTCGGCGTCGCCGAAAGGGTGAAAGTCGAGGCCGTGCGCCAGGGACTTGAAGTGCGGGTTGGCCATGAAGACCACGGCGGTGCTCGACTCGTCATCGTCGGATGCCTTCGTTGAGGTTTGAATCGCACGCGCGAGGGACGCGAGCGGCGCGACGTCGCCCCGGCTGCCGTAGCAGGCGGTCACGATCACCAGACGGTTGGCCTGGGGCATGGTGGCGCGTGCGTCGTGCGGGGTAAAGTGGGAGGCGAGCAGGTCGCGTTTTGGCAATTGTCAGTTTTTATCTTATCATATTCCCAGCGGCTTTTCTCGGAGACGCCCTTCGCGTCACTCTGCGCACCCACGCGTCGCCTCATCATGGAACTCAGGAACGGCATACATACGCTCGATGCCTACCGTCCAACTTTCGATCCGCACTTGAATATCGCCACCGTGGTGTTCTCCCACGTGCAGTGCGTCAAGACCCGCCACAGCCTCGCGCTGGTGAGCAAGTTGTGGAGGGACGCCTCCAAGCCTGCCGCTGCGTACCCTCTCGAGTTCGACTTCGACGCGTTCCCGGACATGGTAGCAGGTTCAGGTTTTTCTGCTTTGATGACGCGGAGTATCCGTGTCATAGGCCTGCTGGACAACGACGAAGCTCTGTCTCTGCCCTACGAGAGAGTCGTTGGACTTCTTGGTGAAACTGCGAAAGACGTATGTGAATACTCTGCTCGCTGGGGGAGTGTAAGACTGCTGAAGTGGGAGCGAGAGAACAAACTTGATTGGAGTGAGCAAACGTGCCATCACGCAGCCCTTAATGGACACTTGCCCGCTCTCCAGTACTTGCACGAGAACGGGTGCCCTTGGGACAAGTACACGTGCGCTTACGCAGTTACAAAAGGTCACTTGCCCGCTCTCCAGTACTTGCACGAGAACGGGTGCCCTTGGGACGGATACACGTGCTACTACGCCGCCCATAAAAAACACTGGGACTGCCTGCAGTACGCGGTGGATAACAAGTGCCCGTTCTGGAAGCATTACGCCGAGAGGTACGCGAATCACCTCACAGATGAAATGTCGTCTTCCTAAAATCCTTGCTACGTACGTTTCCAAACCTTCGACATTCCTGACAAGCGGGCCAACACACTTAAACGACCACGTCATCAACAATCAAAACTCGATACCCGGCGTCCCACCCGCCTCCGCCTCCGCCTGTTCCCGCGCCTCCCTCGCCGCCGCCCGCCGCGCCCTCACCTCCTCCGGATCCTCCCCGACGATTCCCCGCTTATGCGTCCGCACCCTTCGCTCCTGCACCAAATACTTCTCCCCTTCCCGCGCCCGTTCATCGTACCCGGCCCACAGCGCGAAGTGGTGCATGACGATGGACGCCGCGACGGACACGTTCAAGGACGCGGTACCTGGGCCGTGCTGCCGGATGTACACGAACCCGTCGCATATGGCCTTCTGGTTCTCCGTCATGCCGTCGCCCTGTAAATAAAATATATATACAAAACACGACATCATCAATATCTAATTGCGCATACGATAATAAAAATAAACTCACCTCGTTGCCCATGATGAACGCGGTGTCGCCGTCGAACGGGTGTGACTCGATGGGCACGGCACCCTCGCATATCTCCACACCGAGGATCTTGGTCACCTTCTTCTCCGCCGTCAGCCCCTGGCGCGCGTCTTTCAGGGTTGGGTAATAGGCAAAGTCGACGTGGTTGGAGGATCCCTTGCACCCGAATGTGTTGTAAGATTTGCTGCCGATGAGGACGACGGAGCGGACTCCGAAGGCGGTGGCGCATCGCGCAATCGTGCCCACGTTGTGCTTCTTGGCGATGTTGTGGACGATGAAGTAGCACTGGGGCTTACCGGCGGTTTGGCCCGTCCACTCGGATACCAATTCGTCGAGTCCAGAGGTGTTCGGGGCGTCGTCTGATGTCGGCGGGGCGGCGGCGAGGTCAGCCTCGTCCTCGTCCTCCGCCTTCTCCCGCGCGTCCCCATCGCCGTGACGCCCGTTCCGCGCGGACGCGTCCATCGTCCTCCCCACGCGCGATGTGTCTATATCACGCGCGTGTCGTGAACGATGCGCCGGGTGGCCGCGACCTCGGACAGGATCGCCCAGCTGTGGGGGAGGTAACCATCGCCGTGAAAGTATTTTGCTCCTCCGTGACTCCGAGGCCAACCGCGTTGTGTTAAATCCGAGTCAGAGAGATCGACGAAGGGACACAGCCCACCGGCGCTCCACGTGGGTCTCCCGACGCCGGGGTTGAGTGGGTGGACCGGCGGCATGAGGCGCAGAGGAGCGGACGCGTGCGTTCGGCTGGCGCGGGCCGCGCTCCGACCACGCGGCGGGGACGTCGGCGTCGCGCAGGGCGTCGACAGGAAATTAGCCCAAGTGAAAACGCCTCTATCCGGACGGTGCAGGATGCCGCGCTGGGAACACGCCCCGAGGGATCCACCGCGCGCCGGTGCGATATCGCGCATCGTGTCGCATCTCACCGGCGCGCGGGGCGAACGGTCGGGCGGCCACGGGCGATGCCACAGCTGTGTCGGCACCCTCGGCACCCGGTCATCGGGTCCATCGTCCGGCGTCGGGCTCCGGGAATTCGCATCGAGCGCGTCGACCTATGCGCCCGACGACGCCGACGACGACGACATGATGGTCGAGACCCTGCCGGTGATCACCGCGGAGGACGTCAAGCTACAATCCACGCGGGATACCGCGGACGTCCTGCGCATCTACAAGGTCGTCCGCGCCATCCGTAACCGCGGGCATTTCGCCGCGAGATTGGACCCGCTCGGCCGATCCCTCGGGCCGCTCAAGGAAGGCTACGAGCTGATGGAGTCCACCGTCCCGGAGGACGGCGCGGACATCGCCAAGCTCCTCAACGGCTTCCCGAACGACCTCTACCTACGGGGAAGGAAAGTGAACGTCGGGCAGTACCTTGGCTTACACGACCCGTCGCCGGAGAAGCAATTCTTTCTCGGAAACGAATGCAAGTCGCTGGACCCCGACGGCCGAGCGCAGTGGTGGACGGTGGAGGAGCTCATGACACGCCTGCGCGCGGTGTACTGCGGCACACTCAGCGCCGAGCTCAACCACCTCGCCAGCGTTCACAAGAAAGACTGGCTGAGGCGACAGCTGGAAGGACACGTGAGGGACGACGGCGGAGTCGCGTCCACGGGTACGTTTATTTTTATTTCCGTAGGGCAATTGGTATGACGTCGTGTTTTGTTAACAGGTGGCGAGACCAGTCGGGTCCGCGGGCCCCGCGGCCGACCCGCGGCGGGGCGACAGCTCACGCGCGATGACAAGCGATCGGTGCTCAAGCGGCTAGTCAAGGCGGACCGCCTCGAGGGTTTCTTGGCGCGCAACTTTCCATCCGCGAAACGGTTCGGGCTGGAAGGCGCAGAGACGCTCATACCCGGTTTGCAAGCCATCGTCGAATCTGCGGCGGCGGGTGAGTGTGCAGCAGTCACCTTTCCATACCCAAATGCCCAATTACCACCCAATCACTGACCAATCTTACCCCACTCCACCCACAGGGGGCGCGGAATCTGTGGTCATCGGCATGGCGCACCGCGGCCGGCTCAACGTCTTAAACAACATCTTCGGCAAACCGCTGGGTTTGATCGCGACGGAGATGCGAAGCGGTGATTTTCTTTTTATTATCGTATGGGCAATTAGAATGACGTCGTGTTTTGTTCACAGAGTCGCGAAGTTCGTTCAACGTCGGGGACGTGCGGTACCACCTCGGCACGCGGACGGTCGCGCCCGTGGAGGTGGAGACGGGGTTCGACACGAGTGACGAGGTGGTCCGTGAGACGCGGCAGGTTGAGATGTCCATGGCGCCCAACCCGAGCCATCTCGAGGCGGTCAACTCCGTCGTCGCCGGGATGGTGCGATCGAAGCAGATGCGGGTGGACACGGTTCGTGCGGGACGCACCCGGGTGTCGCAGCGCAAGGTGATGGGTGAGTGTCCATACGCGTCTCCCTTCCATACTCAAATACCGAATTACCACCCAATTACTGACCAATCACTGACCAATTACAGGTTTGTTGATACACGGCGACGCCGCGTTTTGCGGGTTGGGTGTGAACGCCGAGGTGATGCAGCTGCAGGACCTGCCGGACTACACGACGGGCGGGACGGTTCACATCGTGGTCAACAACCAGATCGGGTTCACCACCGTGCCGAGGCGCGCGCGTTCGTCACCGCACCCAAGCGACGTGGCGAAAGGCTACGGTGAGTGTGTAAATAGCATCCCACCCGTTCCCAAATACACAAATACCACCCAAATGCTGACCGTTTCACCCCCTCTCCCGTCAGGCGCTCCCATCTTCCACGTCAACGGCGACGACCCGGAGGCGGTGGTCCGCGCGTGCCGACTCGCCGGCGACTTTCGCAGCGAGTGGGGCCAGGACGTGGTCATCAACCTGGTGTGCTACAGACGCTTAGGGCACAACGAGCAGGACGATCCGTCCATCACGCTCCCGCTGTTATCTGAACGAATCCAAAGGCAGAGACGAGTCTCTGAATTGGTGAGTTTCTTTTTATCTTTGCATGAGCAATTAGAGTAACGACGTGTTTTGTTTACAGTATGCGGAACGGTTAGTCGCGGATGGCGTCGCCACTGCTGACGAGGTAGGTCGCTGGATCGAGAAGTGCGACGCCGAGTACCAGGCTGAGCTGGACGCGGCGTCGGCGTACGTGGAGTCCCCGGAAGATTGGGCGGTCTCGACGTACATGGGCCAACGGGACAGCGCGCTCAACGTGGGAGAACGGCTGAGGCTGGAGAAGTGAGTTTATTTCTATTTCTTATTTCTTTTTAATTCCGTGTGGGCAACTAGAATGAACTGACGTCGTGTTTTGTGTACAGGACGCTGGAGCAGACGCTTGAATCGCAGCGGAAGCTCGAGGATACGGGCGTGATCGTCGAGGACGGACCGGGCGGGCCCAGGACGGTGTCCGCGAGCGACGATGGCGGTACCGGTGAAGGCACGCCGGGGGGAAGCAAAGGTCCGAGGTTCGAATCCATCGAGGGCCTCGACGCGAACCCACGGTTTAACCCTCGGCAGTTCAGCACCGGGTGAGTTTATTTTAATCTTTAAATGGGCAATTAGACTGACATCGTGTTTTGTTTACAGCGTGCCGCTCGAGATGATCCGAGCGGTGGGCCACGCGATGACCGAACTCCCGCCCGAAAACCTCATCGACCAAACTTTAACACCACCCGGCGATCCTTTAACCTCCGACGACGAGTCCGAGGATGAGGATTTCGGCGTTCGCGTGGGCGATTCGGTTCGAACGGCAAAGGCGCTTCTGTCGCAACTGGACGATCGAGCCCGAAAAGCGGTGAGTTTTATTTTTTATTTCGCACGGGCGATTAGACTGACGTCGTGTTTTGTTTACAGCGGCTGGAGCACATGGGGCTCTTCCCGCCCGACTTCATCGCGCACCCGCACACGCGCCGGCTACTTGAGAACCGGCGTCGGATGGTGGAGGGTACGCTGGGTGTGGACTGGGGAACCGCGGAGTTGTTGGCGTTCGCCACCCTGGTTCTCCACCGGTACCCCGGAGAGGTGAGTTTATTTTAATTATCGTCTGGGCAATTAGTATGACGTCGTGTTTTTCTTTACAGGATTCAAACGCAAAGACTCGAAAGCACTGCCACGTTCGGCTCAGCGGCCAGGATGTGGAGCGCGGAACCTTCAACCACAGGCACTCCGTGCTGTACTGCGGCCGAACGAGCCGACCGGTGAACCCGATCGATAACATGGGCCTAGGCGACCAGGACAGGTTCCTGGTCTGCAACTCCCCGCTGAGCGAACACGCGGTGATGGGTACGTTTCTATTCGTTCTCTAACTGTTTGCCCGTATGAACTTTGTGTAAATAATCAGGGTTTGAGTACGGCTTCTCCGTCGACTCTGGGCCCGCCACCTTGGTGCTGTGGGAAGCGCAGTTCGGCGACTTCGCGAACAACGCGCAGGGTATCGTGGACCAGTTCGTCGCCACCGGCGAGGCCAAGTGGGGCCAGCGGAGCGGCCTGGTGCTCCTATTACCGCACGGGTACGACGGTAACGGTGAGTTTATTTAAATTACCGTATGGGCAATTAGAACACTGACGTCGTGTTTTGTTCACAGGCCCCGACCATTCATCCGCGCGGCCCGAGCGATGGCTCGCCGCCGCCGCGGACGACCCGGATTCCTTACCCGGGCGATCTCCGCGGGACAGGGAACACTGCGCGAAGACGTTCGCGGCGCTCCGGGAGCGATCCGGCGTGGATGAGCACTTCATCTCGCTCGACAGGCTTCGGGAGCGGGTGGAGGCGTTGGAGTCCGAGGCGGAGACCGAGGAATGCGGGTTCGAGGTGGACGACGACAACGACCAGGCGTTCACGCTGTTCGACGAGCACGGCGCGCTGATCGAGGGGGACGATGCCGCGTCGACGTTTCCAGAAGAGGATCCAGAGACTATCCGGAAGAGTTTCGACACGGATTTGTCCGATGACGAAGACGATTTACTTTCCGGTAATATTCCTTCGCAACAGTCGGGGGTGGAGATGGACCCGATCTCGCTGGCGTCCGCCGCGGTCAAGGCGTCGCGCGCGCGGTCCATGTACGACGACGTCCGCCGCTTCTTCCGCCGCGACCGTGGGCGCGTGGACAAGGGCGACTGGGACCGGTACATGCGCCACAGGGCAAAGACACACGCGGATTCCGCGTGTAACTTTGTGCTCATCAACCCGACCACTCCCGCGAATTACTTCCACGCGCTGCGCAGACAGGCGAACGTGCCGCAGGTCAAGCCCCTCGTGGTGCTATCGCCGAAGTACCTGCTGCATCACAGGCCGTGCGCGAGTGATCTGAACGATTTTGGGCCGGGGTCGCGTTTTCACGCGGTGATCGGCGACGGCGACGTGGGCGACAACACGGTGAGTGTGTAAACAGTATCGCTTGCACACCCAATTACCCAATTACCACCCAAATGCTGACCGATCCGCCCCGTTGTCCAGGTGAAAACGGAGACGTCCGGCGCGCGCGAACGCCCGCCCCCGGACCGCATCCGCCGAGTGGTGATGTGCACCGGCCAGGTGTACTACAAGCTGCAGCAGGCGCGAAAGGTGAGTTTACTTTAATTATCATATGGGCAATTAGTATGACGTCATGTTTTGTTCA
>Ga0115008_10005350_pt1 | contig 10612 bp, 14 predicted proteins | sample FraStrMetagenome_FD_87164 | JGI IMG/M metagenome (GOLD analysis project Ga0115008, IMG submission 87164) | Marine eukaryotic phytoplankton communities from Arctic Ocean - Fram Strait ARC3M Metagenome | ecosystem: Environmental > Aquatic > Marine > Oceanic | place: Fram Strait | collected...
TGTTAGTAATCCAAAATCGACCGGACTATCTAAACTCGGAGTTTATGATGTGGTAAGTCTGTGTAGATGTATAATGGACTAGAACCTAGAAGATACTTGTAAAGTATGTTATAGTTAGGATAAAACAATTTAGTGAGACTTGTTCTTGATACTCTCAAACATTGTTTCTTTCTTAACGATATCTGCCCACGTAACTCCTTTATTCTGTGGTTCAGATTTATCCATGTTCTTCGCCTCGTCTACGTGACGTTGATGCATGTCATTTAGCTCCTCACAATGACCTCCTGCATTATCTTTACTAACAAAATCAACTTATCAGGCAAAATTGCAATTTATCGACCCTCACGCAACATCCATCCACTCGAAGCCATTTTCAATTCCAAACAACCATCGCCATCATTTCAAAAAATTATCACGGACTTGGTCAACAATAATGTCCTTCGTAAAATTATTTCCTCAAGAAGGGTTTTTCCTTCCTTTCTCATTCCGAAGAAAAACGGTAATTTTCGCCTCGTCAACGACTTTCGACAAATCAACAAATTACTCGCCGACGCTCCTTATCCGCTACCTCAAATCAGAGGCGTTCTTCGCCGACGTTCATCGTTCAGGTATGTTTCGGTCATCGATATTATATCACAATTTTATCACTTCAATCTTGATCCGCCATCGCGTCAATTATGCGTAATAATTACACCTTTCGGCCTTTATCAGTATCTACGTCTTCCTATGGGAATCAAAATTTCACCTTCCTTCGCTCAGTCAGTAATGGACTCGCTCTTCGGTCTTGACGGGAACGTTGAGGTCTTCATGGACGACATAGTTATTTACACCAACGGCTCCTTCGAGCTGCATTTAGAAGATCTCCACAAAGTACTAATTGTTTTATCCCACGAAAATCTCCTCGTCAATAAGTCTACATGCACCTTTGCGACGGCAGAGGTGGAATATCTTGGCCACGAAATTACTACCCAGGGAATAAAGCCCCAAATTCGGAAAATATCGACAATTTTAAATTTAGAAGAGCCTACAACTGTAAAACAACTTCGAAGCTTTATTGGACTAATCAATTATTATCGAGATTTCATCCCACGACGCAGTCAAGTTCTCGCTCCGCTTACAAATCTGACAAGTCCGAAAATTCCATTTCAATGGTCGAAATCATGTCGTGCTGCTTTCAAAAACCTTCAATTAGCACTTGCAAAGTCTACACTCCTTGCCTAATCGAATCCTCGGTTACCCTTTATCATCGAACCTGACGCAAGCGACTACCAGATAGGAAGTATTGTCATCCAACATACTTCCATATCCTCAGTGAACAACATCATTAAAATCTTTCTCACTTCTTCAGCTCCTACAGCTCCTTGTGGCTTCCGCCCGATCGCTTTTTTAGCAAAAAATTGTCTTCCGCGCAACGCGATTATACTACCAAGGAAAAAGAGTTGCTCAGCATAATCGAAACTCTCGTGGAATACCGAACAATCCTGTATGAAAATAAAGTACTGGTTTTTACAGACCACAGAAATGTTACTTTCAACTGCCTTTCCTCCCAACGCGCACTTCGTTGGCACCTTCTCGCTGAAGAGTTCAATATCACTCTCATCTTTCGACCAGGTGCATCCAACCTAGTAGCTGACGCCATCTCCCGCCTACCTCTGCAGAATGCTGAAGACCCTAATGCAATCAAAACACTAGAAGCGAAATTTTATGATTCTTATGTTAACCTACCTATTCAGTCCATCATCAACTTAAATTTTCCGCTTCAATTCCATACCATACAACAACACCAACAGAAAGATTCATCACTAAAACAGCTTCAAACCTCATCGCCTTCCAAATTTAAATTATTTTCCATCAACAATACCCAACTCCTACACTATCGACGAAACGAATACGACCAGTGGAAGATTTGTCTACCAAATTCCCTCATTCCAATAACCATTGAGTACTATCATCGTCTACTTCATCATCCAGGCGCAACGAGATTATACGAATCCATCGCAAACCATTTCTATTTCACATCAATTCGAAATACCATCAACGTATTCAAAAAAAGTTGTGAAATTTGTCAACGCGTAAAAGGACCCTTCCCTCGCCTCGGGCACCTTCCTGTTAAAAAAGGAGAAATGAATCCTTGGGAGGAAGTACAAATAGATCTTGTTGGTCCTTGGACCTTTCAACTCCCGCCGAAGTGGTCTGTTTCAGTTTCAGTACTTACCTGCATCGATCCTTTTTCTGCCTCTGCGATGCATGCCGCCTTGAAAATAAATCCTCCCTTCATGTTTCGAATAAATTCTATTCCCTATGGTTGTTACGATATCCACGCCCTCTCCGATGCATCCACGACAACGGCACAGAATTCACTGCGCCTCCGTTTCAACATTTACTGCAGCACTACGGAATTCAAAACGTAACAACAACCGTCAAAAACCTCCAGGCAAACTCTGTTATTGAACGGATGCATCTTTCCTTGGGTCAACTCCTTCGCTCCATCCTCGCTGAAGCCAAGATATCAAACAATGACCAGCACTCAAACTTCTTGCATTCGTTTATTGATTCTGCCCTGTCCTCTTCCATCTATGATATCAACTCGTCAATCAACACAACAACGAAAGTTTCACCCGGCGTTTTCGTCTACCAGCGCGACATGGTTCTAACAATCACTTGCGTAACCAATTATGAAATAATCCTTAAGAAAAAGCAGCTTCGTATCCAACAAAACAACTTCCTATAAAACAAACGTCGCCGCCCCTTCACATATACGCCAAATATGGAAATCATGTTAGACGATCCGACAGGTGTAAAACTCAATGCCAAGTGCAAAGGCCCCTTCACCGTCTCAAAGGTCCATTCCAACGGCACCGTCACCATCTGCCTCAAACTAAATGATTTTCAACGCGTTAACATTCGTCGTATCAAGCCTTATTACCGCAAATAATCGCACATTCATTTCCTTCCTCCTACAAAAAAACAAAAACAAAATATTTTTTTAGCACGCACACACACGAAAGCACAGCACACATCTCGACGCAACTAGTGGTGCCTTCGACATATGAACAACAAACAACATTTACATCACAAAAAAATCAATAAAAATTCTTATATGCTTCAATTATAAACAACGACAATCAGTAATTATCATGCTTACGTTTCAAACAAATTCTGAATAATTCGTACAGCAAATTATGGGGAGTAGCATGCAGTAAGCACACTGCATGATATACTAGATTAGCCTATAACGGCTATCTTGATCTTGAGGTTATCTTCTGCAAATGAGTCAAAAGATCAATCCTAGTTTACATTTTAATCTTATAATTATCATCTTGCATTTTCCTTCATCACTTTTAATTTCTCGCAATATTCCTTCTTGGTCGAGTACTGCACTCCATTGGCCGTTGAAGTTGGAAGTGGAGTGTTTCACTTTGCGAACCCGTTATTTTCAGCCAATCATATCTTCGGAAAATGACACCGGCTATTTTTACGCCATCTCGACATCTCAGCTCTCGTTTCTGAAATTCGTAAGTGCGAATTTCAATACGAATTCTAATTTCTGTGGCTTTTTTCGTCAGTTCCTCCACCGATGATTATGAGGTATCGATTCCATACTCGTATTACATCATTGTTTTCTGTCGCGTTAATGTTGCTCTCACGTTTGCCTCATCGCCGACATTACATTTTCATCACCACTGCTTGTTACTTTTCACGCGTCTTGTCTCAAACATCTTCTTTCGAAAGCAGCACTGTTAGGAGGATGTCCACAGCAGTCCCCAATCACAACAACAATGGCGGCGAGATTTGGAAGGATGGATATCCCGAATTTGCCTCGCTCTCTCATCCCGGGTATAACCTCAGTCCAGATGAAGACACGCAGTTAGGAGGTTGGTTAGCACACCGCATTGAGGGGGCAGAAGAAAGTAATTGTTGGGTGAAAGCAGTTTCTCCTATGTTAACTCGGTTTGAAATTAACAAGTTTGGTCTTGATCGAAAGCCTCGAATTTTGATATTGTACGGATCGCTTCGACCGACTTCGTTCAGTCGGAAACTTGCTTACGAATTTGCTAGGTTGTTAGAAGAGCTTGGATGCGACGTCCGAACGTACAATCCTCGTGGGTTGTCAGTGCGTGACTTGGCGCTAGAAAATGAATTGAAGGTGCAGGAGATAAGGGCTCTTAGTCTTTGGTCGGATGGACATGTTTGGGTATCGCCTGAAATGCATGGTAAGAGAAATGCTTCAAACAGCTGATCGAAACTGTTTGTACGTGTCGAGATCACTTTATATGTTCTGTTTGAGAATATGGTCGGCAGATTTGGGAAAGACTCATCCCTTCGTCGTTTTCGTTTTAGGTCAAATTACAGGAACTTTTAAAAATCAGGTAGATTGGGTGAGTGATCTTCTTCACCTTGTTCAACATAACAAATATAATTAACGCTTTCCTTTGGTTAATGAAGCTTCCGCTCAATACCGGAAGTGTACGTCCTACACAAGGGCGGACAGCATTAGTTGCACAGGTCAATGGTGGTAGTCAAAGTTTCAATGCCGTGAATACGTTGAGACAATTGGCGAGGTGGATGCGAATGCCATGTTGCACGAACCAAAGTAGTGTTGCGAAAGCATGGAAGGTAAGATTTAAAGTCGAGTTTATTCAAATATTTTGTCATTTATTGTCTGATCAAGAGACGATTCGAAGGAATTTGATGATGACGGTAGGATGAAGGATTCTTCTTTTCGTGAAAGAGTTATTGATTGTGCAGAAGAGTTTGCCAAGTTTACCATCGCGATGGTCCCCATTGCCGATGATCTTGTGGATCGATACAGCGAACGTAAAGAAAAGGAGGAGAAAGGAAGACTATTGTCGCAAGCTGAAAAGGAAAAGACTAAGACTGTCGAGGAGTCTCGAAAGGGTTGAAGGTTAATGATACTTTTTCATCGCTTTAGAATTATCATCCTAAATGTTTTGTTGTGAAATTCGTTATATTCATTGGTCGATTTTATTCATCAAACTCTTTTGACGGTAAATTGACAAGATTTTACCTTGACATTGGTGCAAAGTAAAGTTAGCTGAAGAAATGATATCTTTGTAGGAAACTAGCATTGTTATCTAACCGGACGGTTCTTTTCTCTTCACTCGATCGGCATCTGTTGGTTGTTGCATTTCCATCAAAGTCTAAGATGAAACAGGATGGATTTTCCGGGTCTGTCCAATTTGCAAGCATCGGTATGGCTATTCATTATTCGGTCTGATCAACTTACCAAATCGTTCAGCAAGGAGAACGAGACATAGTCAGCAAAACAAAGGATCGCGCCTAATAAACACAATCATACAACACTATCTTCACCCAACAAAAATTAAGCCGAAAACACCATGAAAATATGAGACATAATTCCACAAAGGGTTCAATATTTTGTTTGTAAACTGCCAATTCTTGTTCACTGGTCACCCGAAAGGCGATCAGCGCGTCTTCAAGCTCAATACTTAAAAAATCTGTTTTCAACATTTGAAAAGGATAAAGAAACTATTAAGAGGTTACCTCTCTCAATTATTTCTTTCGTTCCTTTTGATGCAGGAGAACATAGAAAAGAATTTTTCGTAATTTTTGTCACCAAACTTATCGTAGGGCAAAAATCTTTTTGATCGCACCTTATTGGCCGACACGCTATCGATGAACTCTTGGTCCTAGGCGGAGAAACATAGGACATGTTTTTTCGGGTTTGCATTTACATTACTTTCGCCAAAACCTCGGACGTTGTTGAACTGTGGGGTGTAGAAAAGCAATTGCTCGTAACTCTAGACTCTCTCTAGTAAGAGAGAAAGAAGAAGAAGATTGAAGATTCGATATTCGAGTGTGGTGTAGCCAGTGTAGCTGTAGCCAGTGTAGCTGTAGCCTTGTGTTTTTGAAAAACACACGTCGCAACCGCAGCGCAACAAGCAACAAGGTTTCCGGGTTCCTGAAAATTCCATGTTTTTTCAATAACCGGTCCTGGTCCTGGGTTTTGTGCGTCCTTTTGACTAATTTTGATATCGATACATGTACGCTCGTATCTCGTATGTGAAATGATTTCTCTATCGTATAAATGTACCCTGTTCACTTTTTAGAAAAATGGACACAAACAGGTGACCACCATGAGCTACGATCCCTATAGAGAGCACCCTCACGACATTGGCCAAAATGTACACTACGTATACGCAAATAAAAATGCGCAGCATGCATCCTACATCACCCAAAGACAGACTCAGCAACAGCACTCTTTTTACAATGAATATCCTGGGGCAGCTTCATCAATAGCTAACTTAACATTTGACGGTTTGTCTAATTCGCGCAAGTCAAAGTCTCCTCCGTTGGACCCAGAGTTAGAAGCACTTGTAAAATTGCTTAAGGAAGGATCGGATGCCATTATTTATCGATACCTTCCCTGCACGGAATTACTTGTTCAGTGTCAGCAGGATCTCAGGGCGGGGCTCGAAACATTCAATCATCGAGCAGGAGGCAGGAGTTGTAAGCGAGGGTATGACAAGAGTTCTGTGGAATTTTATAGCACATATATTCATCCTCTTCCAACTAACTTTCAACACAAGAACGCAAGTCGCATACCTGAACAATACTTAAGTGCAGCTGTGTCAGATCTTGTGAAATTGTGTCAAGATGCTGAACCGAAGTCTCGTGGGACGCAATGCTCGGCCGTGAAGGATGCTTTCTTGGGTGGCATGAAAGAAGGTGAAAGTTGGGGTTTACGTAGGTGGATGAGTAAACATGGTGGGGCATTGAAAGCATGTAATGATTTGGAAGATGTCCTTCAGAAGGTTCAAAAGATGGATAGGTAAGTGTTTATGTTTGTAATTACTGAATGTAGTGGAGAGTTTCACTTTCCAAATCGCACTTGTTATGTATATACTCATCATATGGATGACAATAAATATGTTTACGTCTACAGAGACTCACCGCGAACTGTGCGTTTGGGTAAAATTGTTCGTAAAATAACCACGTACGCATTAAAGCGTCTTCATGAGGATATTCCAAAAGCTTATCAGGAAGTTTCATCAGCGCATCCGTATCTTCCGTTCTTTCATCGACTTGAATCCGTTTTACAGGGGTTATCGTGGTTTGATCCCGAGGACGATGATGTGATATGTTTGGACAGCGATGAGATTGAAAAAGAGAAGCTAAAGCAAATGGAACGAAAGAAAAGTAGCGCTGAACGAATGTTACACAGCAATTCAGGGCAGGACGTTCATCACGTATATCAACCGTCAGCGGCGGAGGATATTGTTAACATTGATGATGAGGATGATAGCAACAATACTCCAATATCCACATCGACATCCACCAATACTAAAACTTCCAAACTTACGAAGACGGAAGGGAGTACAACTGCATTTGCTTGCACCAAAGAACAAAATGTGAATGTTGCTCATACCGGTCAATGGTCTTGTTCCATCTGCACATTTGTGAATGAGCAAGAAACGGATCGATGTGTCATATGTGATAAGGAGAGAACTTTTAGCAATGGCAACGATGTGTCTTCTGCTTCTAAAATAAATGGGAACACAATTAATGGAACCCTGAAGACCGAGAATGGCAAATATTCGGATGATAATAATGGTCTCCGCCTGGAAAGGGCTCGAAAAACATCGGAAGATTTCGTAAGTCGAATAGAAGTATTGGATTTTGGAGATCGATCTAGCAGTGTATCGTATTGGGATCAGTCGTGGGAAGTTGTTATGAACTTAGTATGTCGAACTATTCGCGCCCAGTACAGTTCTTGGATTCTTGAGTTTGATGAGAATCAGGTAAATGTTGTGAGGCATCCCTTGTGTCTTCGGGATATTGTTGACGCTTTGACCAACATCCGGGGGCATGGTAGATTGGCTCGAACGAAACTTAATTGGAGTGTATACAATATGGAGCAGCTACTTGAGGCTGTCGATCTTGTCATGATCAATGCGTTGGTAACTAACGGCCCCGCGAAAACAAATTTATATAACGATGTTCGCCATATACGGCAATATTTTTGGCAGTATTTGAGAGATCACGCCAAAAAACGTGACGGCGTTGGTAACATCTTACCGACCAAGCGTAGTGAAAGGAGTAAGTTTGTACTTCTCTGCAAATAATAATATACGGAAAAAGTATTAATTAGGGTTGATTCTCTCGACTGAATGGAGTATTATTCCAACATTTATGATAATTCTTAATCCAGCTTATACGAAGTGACTAGCATCGGGATTTCGGTTATTTTGAGAGTGTCAAAACACTTAAAAGGAACTCAAATTCTACGTGATTCAGCATTCATTCTATAGACATTTGGATTTTTTTGAAGAGCTTGGTCCGTAGTAATCATCACTTTGGCAAGATGATCTTACGAAACCAGATATAGCTGTACCACCCCGCTTGAAGGATAGAACATTTTCATAGTTTTTGTAGTATTTGCTTTGTTGTGCGAGCTCCTCGTGCTCCTTAGTGACATGTCTATTCTCTCTTCGAAACTGTTGCATCAGTGAGTTTGCGAAGTCTCTATCTTTATATGTTACGAGAGTATATGCCGTTCCTTGTTGGTGTTTTCCGCCTTCATTGCCAGAAGACACCCTCAGACGTCCAGCTCTGCCAACGCGATGTGTATGAGCATCCAATGACTTCGCCGTGTCGTAATTTAAAACAGTTTTTACATTGGGAATGTCCAATCCTCGCGCAGCAACGTCTGTCGCACATAGCGCTACGATGTCGCCCTTTTTGAAAAGAGATAGAACCTTAATGCGTTCGTGTTGTGATTTGTCTCCATGGATCGCTCCTATTCGATTTTTCATATCTGGGAGGTTACCAAGCATTGTGGCTAGATCTTCGGCTTCAGCCCTTGTAGCCACGAAAATAATAATGCGTCCAACTTCAACAAACACAGGCATCATTGCGCATATGAAATCTCTCTTTGCTTCCGAGTTCCTCAATACCATAACGTGTTGGTCTACGTGTTCTGACGAAGCCCCAGCTTTTCCCACATCTATCCGCATATAATTTATGTTTAACCAAAATTCCGCCAAACTAGACACTCTATTTTTGAAAGTCGCCGAAAACAAAAATGTCTGTCTTTCCGGTCGAATATTCTTTAATACTGAAAGCACTTGACGCTCAAAACCCATTTCCAGCATTTTATCGGCTTCGTCAAGGACAACTAATGTGCATCGAGTTAAATTGGTTGCCTTGCTTTTGATCATATCAATTACTCTACCAGGGGTACCGATGATACACTCAGCTCCCCGTTTAAGCTCCTTAGACATCTCATATCTGCCCATTCCTCCAAAAAGTGCAATGGCGTGTCCACCAACAGCGCCAAGCATCCTCTTCGCGTGAGAAAACGTTTGAAGAGCAAGCTCACGAGTGGGCGATAAAACTACACAAATGGGTCCATCTTTGCCTGCTTTGATTTCGCGTTGGTTGCAGCAATGAACAACCATTGGTAATACAAATGCCAAGGTTTTTCCAGATCCAGTGCTCGCAATACCAATCAAATCTTGTCCAGATAAAGCAATTGGCAAGCATTGTGCCTGAATAGGTGTTGGAGTGATATATCCACACTTCTGAATCTCTGATAATAGTTCCACTGGAAAAACTCCTTCTAAATCGTCGAATTTCGTGATTGGGTCTGGTATTATATATTTACCGTTCGCCGATGACGAAATAGTAACAGAATGCGTCGATCTCCAAGACTGACCATCATGGGATGAGACGGCTTTCGTAGAATAAAAGTCCTTGGAGAACGGTTCATATTTCACCAAACTATGATCTATGACCGAGAGTAAGTGCGGACCATCATTTTTGGCATCTCGTTCATCAGATTCATCTTCTAAGCGATGTTGTTGATTCGCGGCATACGTCTGAAAATCTTCTTGAGAGTCATCGTCCATATCAAACCTTTGTACTTTTGAATTGTTCCTGTTGTTATTGTTGTTGACGTATGCCTTCTTCTGTGTACATTCAGTTTCATTCAGAGATACCATATAAGCATCCAGTGGATCTTCTTCTTCTTCTTCCTCCTCTTCCTCCTCCTTCTTCTCATGATTATTGCAATCATAGTCATTATCATCATTATGAGTATGAATCACAGCTTCTCCATTGCCTGGCGCTAGTGTAGGGAGTTTGAGGGCATCCATCGATGTACCAGCAGCAGAAAAATCATCAAAGCATTGCAACGGTGCCTTTCTTTTGTGTTTCTTATCATCATCGCTGTCGCTGTCGTCAAAGATACCCATTGTATATTTCAATGTTTACCGGTACCGGTATGCTTACAAAAAAATTGTTATTTCAGAGAAGAGGGTAGACTCTTATTAACCATTTCCTGGCGAAGCTGCACACACAGATTGGTTAATTTTTTTTTAACCCTTTCCTGCCGCAGTACCTATTTGGTACCTATTTTCCGAAATTTTATAACTTTACTTCCAGAAACTTAATTTTAACCATTCCAAATACCCCATACTCCTTATCATAGTGTTTTTGATGTATGTGTAAATTTTTAATGAAGATGATTAGGTGTAAGTTGAGATATTCTGGAATAACCGGTATATGGCTCTACGTAATTTTCTACGAGAAAATCAGGTCTAAAAGGTGATGCTCGCATTTGAATGAA
>Ga0115008_10005352_pt1 | contig 10611 bp, 10 predicted proteins | sample FraStrMetagenome_FD_87164 | JGI IMG/M metagenome (GOLD analysis project Ga0115008, IMG submission 87164) | Marine eukaryotic phytoplankton communities from Arctic Ocean - Fram Strait ARC3M Metagenome | ecosystem: Environmental > Aquatic > Marine > Oceanic | place: Fram Strait | collected...
CTTAGATTTTGGATTTTGGATTTTGGATTTTGGATTTTGGATTTTGGATTTTGGATTTTGGATTTTGGATTTTGGATTTTGGATTTTGGATTTTGGATTTTGGATTGGGATTGGGATTGGGATTGGGATTGGGATTGGGCGATTAGATACAGATCTACAGCCCCCAAGTGATGGCCGATGCAATGCACGTCGCTGCGATCACAAAAACTATTCAACGGCAGTTTTTTGCGGGTGCTCTGTTGATGATAATTTCCAGCACTTTGATATTTATGACACTAAGATGACCGCCTAGCAGCAATCGCTGGCTGGATATAACCCGTCCGCTGCGCTTCATAGTTTTGCTGATTGCTGTTAACTTAGGGGCCATGTGGGCATTTTCACTGTTTTTGACCAGCACAGAGATTTTGCCGTCTGTGGCGACCCTTTGCAGCGCGTAAAAATGCCCAACAATGCATAAAAACGATGTTGCGGCACGACCACCCGCAATCTGGCCCACGCTCTAGGCGTTGGGCGCTCCTCGCGGTGTAATAGAGGTTTAAATGTTAGAGATTGAATGGATATTGGGGTTTTTACTCCTTGGCTCTTTCGTCGGCTTTATGGCCGGACTGCTCGGTATTGGTGGTGGCGGGATCATGGTGCCAATGCTGACATCCATTTTTTTACTGCAGGGCATGGCGATCGAACACGTGGTTCACTTGGCCTTGGGTACCTCTATGGCCTCGATGATCGTCACCTCGTTTGCCAGCTTGCGCGCGCATCACAGCAGGGGAGCCGTGCTCTGGGTGGTGGTCAAAAAAATGGCTGGCGGCATTGTTCTAGGTACGTTTCTGGCGACCTTTATCGCCTCCTATATGAGTTCTGTGTATCTGGCGATGTTTTTTGCCATGTTTATGGCCTTTGTATCGTTACAGATGTTTTTAAACAAACAACCCAAGCCCAGCAGAGAGTTGCCCGGCAGCGGCGGCCTGTTTACGGCGGGTACTGGGATCGGCGTGATATCGGCATTGGTCGCCATTGGCGGCGGCTCGCTGACGATTCCATACCTCGCATGGCACAACGTCGAAATTAAAAAAACCATTGGTACCTCAGCCGCCATCGGTCTGCCTATTGCCGTCGCGGGCACCTTGGGGTATTTGATCAATGGCTGGGAAAATTCGTCAATCGAAACGCTCACGCTGGGGTTTGTAAGCCTGCCCACGGTGCTGTTCATGTCTGTAACGAGCTTTTTTATGGCACCTGTAGGGGCCAGACTCACGCACCGACTGCCGATCGACATTTTGCGCAAAACCTTTGCTGTGCTGCTGGTTTTATTGAGCATCAAAATGCTGTTCACGGTGTTGTAGCAGGCGTCATACGGCTACCGACCAATAAACGACGCGCAATCCCTGTGTTACGCGTTACCCGCACCACTGGCGAGCATTAGCGCCTGACAACACCTCGTTTACGTAGGATGCGAGGTGGCTCTCGCAAGTCACCCAGCGACGGTTTTACTCGTACGGCCCCCGCACAGCGCTTTTCATAGCCAGCTGACAACACCGTTTAAACGCCATCCCACTCTGGTTTGATTTGTTGCATGTCTATGGATGCATAGTTATTGATGAATAGTTATGGATGGATCGCTATTGATGAATAGTTATTGATGCATCGCTATTGATGCATCGCTATTGATGCATCGCTATTGATTAATAGCTATGGATGAATAGTCATTGATGGATCGCTATTGATTGCCCGCCGAGCCATTAAAAGCCGTGTAACTGCTTATAAAGTTAGCCTGGCTCAGACGGGTTTTTGGTAATACAGGCTGCCAAATTCTTGTTCGTAGCGTTTTAGCTTGTCGCCCAGTTGCATCATTTCTAGCTGCACTCTGCGCTTGTTAACATCCGATGTCTCACCCATTTCACGCCACAAAATAATCTGATCCTTTAACGAGCGAATTTCTCGATTGAGGTCGGCGTTTTGCAACTGCAAATCTAGCATCGACTCGTTGTGGGTCTTTAAGCCAAGAATTTCGGTGTTGTCGAGCTGTTTGATCAGCTCGTTCAAGCGCACGCCCTGCGGGACAAAGGCTTCTTTCCAAGATACGCGGTCGGCGAGCATATTGTATTGCATGCGCTGGCGGCGGTACCTAAACGACTCAAACAGCGGCACGTAGGGTTCCCAATCGTCGTCTTCGATACCCGTTGCTTCGCCGTTCGCGGCATCCGCGTTAGACGCATTTCCGTGCCCTACGTGGTCAGACCTGTGGTCCGTGTGCGGTCGGTATTCGCCCATATGTAAATAGGCGCTGAGGGGCTGGGATAAATCGCACTGGTGGCGACAATAATCGGGGAGCGTCAGCATCACATTACCCCAGTAACCGGGGTGATCGACGGCCAGAATGGAGAAACAGCGGCGGCAACAGAGTCGCGTTGAGTAGCCGTCTTTTCTGAGTTTAAAGGCTGCCAGATGCTCTCTGCCCGCAACCGAGACAATGTCTGCTCTAAAATAAAACAGCCTCGGCAGGGCCACCGGTTTTACGCCGCCTTGGGCATGCGCGTATTCGGCAAACTGCCGACAATCGCTACAGCCACACATAAAGAAACACTTGGCTCGGTCATCGACCACCGTCAGGCTGCAGGCTCCGCAGTGGCATTGAATAATGCCCTGGTTTGCCGGACGCGATTCGGATTCCGGCGATCTTTGTTGATACCCCATAAAAAACTCCACGAATTGTGCCCTAGAGTAAAGGACGGGGTGTTGTATTTCTAGCCTAATTTGAAAGCTAGTATCTGAGGTTGGCGCAACACTGCGCGCGCCCAGCATAATAGTGCGCCGCTGCCGGTGCCGACCCACCCTCGGCGCTTAACTGGGCGCTTAACTGGGCGCTTAAATCACCGCCCAATGGGTGTCGACACGGGCCACTGGTGACCCGCGCTGTATCGCTCAGGCTAGACTGTCTTCGGCGACGAAGTATTTGGGGTCTTCGATCACGTTGACCTCGACCAGATTGCCGGCGCGTTTTAAAAGTTTGCGGCACTCTTCGCTCAGGTGTACCAAATGCAGGGTCTTGCCGGCATTTTCGTAGCGCTCGGCCAAGGTGTCTATGGCCTCGAGTCCGGAGTGATCTGCCACTCGTGAACGAGCAAAATCGATGACCACATCGTCGTTGTCGAGCTGCGGATCAAAGCGCTCGAGAAAAGACGTGACCGAGCCAAAAAATAACGGCCCAGTGACCGCATAAACGGTCGAGCCCTTGTGGTCTTCGCGGGCTTCGATACGGATATATTTAGCGTGCTGCCAGGCAAACACCAGTGCCGAGATAATCACCCCAACCACAACCGCAACCGCCAGATCGGTGGCCACGGTGACCGCTGATACGGTGACCAGTGTCAGCGCATCGCTGCGCGGCACCTTGCCGACGATACGAAAACTGGACCATTCAAAGGTGCCAATAACAACGATAAACATCACCCCAATCAATGCGGCCAAGGGTATTTTCTCGATCAACGGCGAAGCCACCAAAATAAATAGCAGTAAAAATAGCGCCGCACTGATACCCGAGAACCGTCCGCGACCGCCCGAGTTAACGTTGATCATGCTCTGGCCAATCATCGCACAGCCACCCATGCCACCAAAAAATCCGGTCACGGTGTTGGCCACGCCCTGCCCTATGCACTCGCGATTGCCACGGCCGCGCGTCTGGGTTATTTCATCGATCAGGCGCAACGTGAGCAGCGATTCAATCAAACCAATCGCCGCCAAGATGATCGCGTAAGGCAAAATAATCCACAGTGTTTGTAAATTAAAGGGTACATCCGGAATGCTAAAGTGGGGCAATCCACCGCCAATCGAGGCCACATCACCCACCACCTTGGTATTTAAATCCAAACCCAACACCAGGCCGGTAACCACCAAAATTGCCACCAGCGATGAGGGCACCGCCTTGCTCAAGCGCGGTAAAAAATGGATAATTAGCATGGTCGTAAACACCAGTGCAACAAGCATGTACATCTGCTCGCCCTGCAACCATGCCACGTCGATCATGCTGCCCTGTAAAAACGTGTTCTCCAACCAACCCGGCTGGCCCGGCTCGCCAAACTGGCTCATTTGCGCCAGAAAAATCACAATCGCTAAACCGTTAACAAATCCCAACATCACCGGGTACGGCACCATGCGAATAAACTTCCCCAGCTTCAAGACACCAGCGGTAATTTGCAACAGGCCCATTAATACCACGGTGATAAAGAGGTATTCAACCCCATGCTGGGCAACCAGTGACACCATCACCACGGCCAGCGCCCCGGTAGCGCCGCTAATCATGCCGGGACGACCGCCGATGCACGAGCAAATCAAGCCCACCATAAACGCGGCATACAAGCCAACCAGTGGGTCTACGCCCGCCACAAAGGCAAAGGCAACGGCCTCGGGCACCAACGCCAACGCCACCGTCAAGCCAGACAGTAGGTCATTTTTGAAGGTGGCTACTTTACTTAGATGAAACTCAAACATTGGCAGGGTATCTCTCCGTTGTGTATTGGACCGTCTTTATCAGCATCGCGGCCAGATTGTGTAACGCCCCCGCGCCACGACTGCATCGCTTGGGGCTATGGTTTTATCGGTACTTCGCCTGACCCCGCGGGGCATCGAAACAAACAACGTCTGCCACCGCCACCGGCAGATCATCGGTGGACGGCGCGCAGCCGATGGCATTGTTGCCATCGCAATGTGTGCTCTAACTGTTTAACGGTGTGTTTGAACTGCCAAACACAGGGACTGGATCGGGATCGTCAGGCGCTGTAAACGTGTTGGTGGTTTTTTCGACAGTACCATTGCCACCAACAAAAAAAATAGGTCTGCGTAAATGGCTACGTAAATGGCAAAAAGTAACGTTGTGAATGGTGCGAAGCTTACAGAAAAGCACTGATGATTGCACTCTAAATAAATGATATTTAATAAACCTCGAAGCGGCCACCGATCGCCGATCAAGCTGGCAGAAAATCGTCGTTCACGCGCCACGTTGCCGGCCCTGCCAACACCCATTTTTAGTCGACAGCGTCTCGGCAACGGGCGTCTATACCGGTGGTCGTGCCGCCGCAATGCGTAAATAGCCTGTTACCTCTCGGTTGACACGCCGTGGGGGTTGAACCACAGTCGTGGCAATGTTTTAACATTACTTTGATGCGAGGCGCCATGACTCTAACAACCGACCGGCTCATTCTGCGGCCTTTTGAGGCGGACGATCTCGAACGCTTCGCTGCAATTAACGCCGACCTAGAGGTTATGCAATTTTTCCCAGCACCCCTAACCGCGCATGAAACAGCCGATATGGTGGCTCGATGGGCCGATAAACACCGCCGGTATGGCTTTGCCTTTGCCGCTGTTGAAACCCGGCACGACCAACAGTTGATTGGCATGGCGGGGTTATCGCAATTGGAAAGCGGCGTGCCGATTGCACCGTGCAGCGAGATCGGCTGGCGGCTGACCCCTTTGGCATGGCACCAAGGCTTCGCCACCGAGGCGGCGCGCGCCTGGCTTGACTATGGTTTCGCTGCGCTGGATCTGGCAGAGATACTGAGCTATACGCCAAAACAACATATTGCCTCTCAGCGGGTAATGCAACGCATTGGTATGCACCACGCCGATGATTTAGATTTTGATGATCCCACCCTCCCCGAGGGGCACCCGTTGCGGCCTATGGTGGTGTATCGGCTAACCCGTGCAACCTATGAGACGATGCCCTAGATACCAACTATGGCGCATACAGCGCCGATGATACTCGATGATAAATTGCCTGTTGGGGTACTATTGGCGATTTAGAGGCATGATTGTTTGAAAGCTTTGGTATTTAAGAGCTTTAGTATTTAAAAGCTTTGGTTTTATAGCTTTAGTATTTAAAAGCCGAAGCGTTTAATGGTTAGGTCGGCGGGTTAGCTTACAATAACCACTGCGCGGCCATTCGGGATGCCTTATTGAACATGAAAAATCTGATTGCCATGATTGGTCTTGCGCTGCTGGCTAGCTGCTCACCAGAGGAACCAGCCAGTCAGCTGGAGGAAAGACAACAACGCGTCTATCAAATAAATTCGCAGACGCCCTTTAACGGCACCTCGGTGGACTACCACGACAACGGTCAACTAAACGCTCGTATCAAGTATCACCGAGGCATGATCGTCGATGGTGCGGTCGAGCGCTACCACGATAACGGTCAACTCCAAGAGAGCGGTGTGTATAAAGATGGTCAAAAGCACGGGCTTTTTAAAAACTATTTCGGCAACGGCGACCTGTGGTTGACTACCCACTACCTGCGCGGCAAAAAGCACGGCATTTTTGAGACCTATCACGAAAACACGCTGATGTTTCGGCTTTGCTACCAAGACGATGTAGAGGTCTATATGCCGTCCTGTGGCCAATAAGCACCTTTTTGCGATCGACTTTTAATCGCGGCTCAAGCGTCTGTGAATGAACTGTTTAGCCGGTTATGGGGTGACCGCCATGCACTCCATCTCGATGGATGCACCTAGTGCCAAACCATTGACACCCAGCGCGCTGCGAACTGGGTAGGGCGGTTTAAAGTAACCGCTGTAAACACCATTGAACTGCGACCACTCGCGAATATCATCCAGCATGACAAGACATTTGACGACGTGGGTCAGATTCAGTTGCTGGCTCGCCAAGTGGGCTTTTAGCTGCTTAAAAATCGCGTCAGTTTCGGCCTCGATACCACCACCGACCAAACTCCCCTGCGCGTCGGTGCCGACAAGCCCAGAGAAATACACCGTCTTGCCCACCACCACCAAATCTGAAAACGGGTAGTTCTGTTTTAGCGTCAGCGGTGAGCTAAAAAACCGCCGATCCGCAAGTTCCAAAGCGTTAGGGCGCTTTAACGCAACTCGGTTTGCGTCTCGCTCAACAATTTCACAAGCACCGGTCTCTTCGACTTGGCGATCGCCGATTTGACTCGAGGTGGTCAGCGTTAGATCAGATCTGGCGATACTTATGGTCTTTTTAAAGCCCACGTTGGTCACCAACTCGATCACAGTGGGCGTTACCCGCACACTTTCGGAGGGAAAACCCTGCTGCTGTGCGGTCAAACCACCGAGATCAATATCAAACTTTAATTCGGCACTCGAGCCTACATCGCTGGTCACAACGCAATCCAAGCTGACAACATCGTTCTCAAGCGCGCTCAACATGTCGGTGACTTGCGGGGGCTGCTTATCGCCGTCAAACATAAACCCTATCGCCCATGCGACGGCCAAAAGCACCAAAAGGACTAAAATGGCTCTAACGGTCTTATTCTTTTTAAACATGCATTACCCCAGTCGTCTTGGTACCCCAAAAGCACGCCCTGACCGGGCTTGCCCAGAGGTATCGAATTAGCCTTTAACCGCCCCGTCAATTTGAGCTGTTACCATATAGAGATGGATGACTTTTGGCTACTCCGCCCGCGCTCTCAGTTAGAGCTCGAGCGGCAATTTGTAGTAAGTGTCCATAATAAAATCGCGGTGGTCGATCAAGATTGGTGCCACGGCGGCGGCGACATCCCCCGGAACGCTCTCAAACATCGGCCGTGCGGCGGGATTCATTGGGCAGATTTCAGCCGGCTGAAGAGCGACAAAATTACTGAATGCCGCCCAATAAAAATCGGCGGCGGTGACCGACTGCCCGACCAAAAAACGACTCCCCAACGCCCGCTGTGATTTGAGAGTCCGTTCCAGTTCGTTCACAAACGCAATAACCCGCGCGTTGGCTTGATCGGCATCAACGGCGCGATAACCATATTTTTTACCGAACGCAGACACCTCGTCGCCATCGCGGGGGCGCATCATATCGAGTCGTCTATTCCAACCAAAACCCAGCTCACCACATATTTCGTGGCTTAAACCCAGCACCCGAACACGATCCTCGGGCGCATTTGGAATCAGTGGCGTATCTGGCGCCAACCGCTCGATAAGAAATAAAATGTCGTTCCAGCGGTTGATCGGCAGCTCGTCATTCCAAGCCACCACGGGTGCGTTGTCGACCCCGGCCCAGGCCCGCAACTCGAGGTTTTCCGCCATGGGTATTTGATGCGCCACAACGAAATCGAGGCCCTTGTATTCGATCATTGCCTTGGCGGCAATACCCCAAGCACTGGGCATTGATTGAACGATGACGATGCGCAAGCCCTCGGCAGCGATGGCCTCTCTAATAGTCACGTAGGGCATTGTAATATCCTGTTGTCTGTCGCCAAATAATCGCGGTTATCGAGGGTGGTCCGAGCGACAGTCACGCCCCACCCTGTCAGCTCAAAAGTATGCCACGACTGCACCGCCAGGGGTAGACTAAGCAACCAAAACCGGCACCTTGAGCGAGCGCTGAAAAGCGCCTCTCTTAACGCGATCCGCGCCTTACCCAACACCGCTAGTTCGCCGGTAGATTGTCAGTCAGTGACTTGTTGGGTATGCTAAGGCTTTACCGCAGGAGACAACCACAGTGCGTATAACGATGACAGCAGAGGCGTTGGAACGCGATCTATTGGCCGGCCCCGGCGATGCATACGTTCCAGAAATTGCCCGATCCGCCAATGCATTTTTGCACAACATCTATCGACACAGCCAACTGGCGCCGCGGACTTTCGAGGCGGCGAGAATGACCACTGCGGTTATCAATGGCTGCATGCTATGCAAAAATTGGCGTCTTGAACGCGACCTTTATCAATTGGGGATCGAGCGCGGTGTTCTCGACAACGGCCCAGCGCCCGACGAAGACTTTTACACCGCGCTGCTGGCAGGCGATCACAGCCCTTTGAGCGGGCGCGAACTGCTGGCCGTAAACTACGCAAAAGATATGGGCACTGCGCCTAAAGACCTTGCGTCCAACGAGTTATTTTGGCGCTCGTTCAAAGCCGCGTACAGCGACGCCGAAATTACCGATTTAACCTACTGTATCGCCGGATGGATGGCGATGGGCCGCCTGTTTCACGTGCTCGGTGTCGATCGTCAATGCGCGCTCTAGCCAGCGCCAATCAAAAAGTCGTGGGGCCGGCATGCGCGCGTCCTAAAACGACCAGCAAGGGATGAACATGGGGTCGCTTTGGGCGTTACTCAATCGCCGAATACTGCAAACCTTGCTGAACTCTTATCGCGGCCTGTCGGCCGTTTGGAAAACCGAGGAGGCCTTTCGGATCGAGTTGATTGGCTTGCTGTTGCTCACCCCCATCGCCGTGCTGGTCGCCAACGACTACGTTCAACTGATTCTATTGCTCGGCTCTATTACGCTGGTGCTGATCGTCGAACTGCTCAACACCTGCGTCGAGATTGTCGTTGATCGTATCAGCTTAGATTTTCACGATCTGTCGGGGCGCGCCAAGGACGTCGGTTCTGCCGCGGTGTTAGTCTCTCTGCTCCTGGCGGGTGGGATTTGGGCGTTGGTATTGGCGCACAATTATGGCTCGATGATGGGCTCAGATTAATGGCTCGGGCAATCGCGCGCTGGTCGAGTCGTTTCCCGATAGTCGCTTGAACCCGCAATGGGTTGGTTGCGTGTGGCTGTCGGATACCGGCCCCGACAAGCGCGAGGTCATGGGGTTGTCATTGAATGGTCAGAGCCCAGCTAAGCCGAAAGTCATACATAGACACCGGTGAATGACCCACAAATTGGCGACGGCAAAAAAAATATCAAATCGGGCGCATTTTTTTAAACATAATCGACTCAAGAGAGTTTATACTTATGGGAAATCATTAGACGTTTTTAACTGCGTGGGTCACAGATGGGTAAATCACAAAAAAAACCAGAAGCCTGTCTAATATTTGATGAGAACTTTGGCCATCTTGGCTTGCAGCTCCCCGTTGAATATGAGGTATTCACCAAGGAACAACTGGCTACGCTGTGGGAAGTTTTTTCGAAAGAACAGCTAGCGATCCTGGTGGAAGTCGACTACCTCGTCAACCCCCTACTGACCGCAAAGCCCTACGCCGGCGCGCGAGTCCTGCCGTTATTGTTCCAAAACGCTTCTTAGGCGTTTTGCCTGTTTGACTGGTCGCCGGGTCGTTAGCCAAGTAGTTGCCGCTCTTTATTTTCAATCGATTCAATCCCGTACCCCTTAACCTATACCCATAGATGCCCGCACAGTGCTGAACGCCGTCTGGCGTTGCGCTGTATATTTTTAGTTGGTAAATCATGGCTCATAATCTATCGCTGAAATCTTGTAGCGGAGGCATTAGATCGCCTGTCCGACGCGCGGCGCACCAACTTTTCAACCCTGCAATCCTGCAATCCTCCAATCCTCCAACCCTGCAACTATTCAACCCTCCAGCCATCCAACCCTCAACCCAGCGATGTCGTCTTTAGCCTGTATTTGCAGGGTGCTGTGGTTGCACGGTACTTTTTTTAAATGGTGCTTATCTTTATATGGCGCTTTTTTTAAATGGTGCTTTTTTAAATGGTGCTTTCTTTAAATGGTGCTTTTTTTAAATGGTGCTTTTGTTAAATGACGCTTGGATATAAACGGCGATTTAATTCACGCTGCGCTTATGTCCAATCCTCGAGGACTATTCAGGCTATGCCATAGTGCCTTATACTGTACCGTCCAGACGGTTTAGTAAAACGCTTAATTTGAGGTCCACAGTGACAAATAGCGAAAAAACCCGC
>Ga0115008_10005354_pt1 | contig 10610 bp, 5 predicted proteins | sample FraStrMetagenome_FD_87164 | JGI IMG/M metagenome (GOLD analysis project Ga0115008, IMG submission 87164) | Marine eukaryotic phytoplankton communities from Arctic Ocean - Fram Strait ARC3M Metagenome | ecosystem: Environmental > Aquatic > Marine > Oceanic | place: Fram Strait | collected 2012-06-18
AAGTTTTCGTTTATTGAGTTTTTAAATAATTGATTTCATTAGAAAGATTTCCCTGCGATTTGAGCGAAAAGCGTGTGACTGACTTAACCAGCTACTATCAGTAGCTTGTGCTTTGCTCCATTGTTTCTGTTGCGTTCAGGACGCCTCCGCGATTTGCAAACTATTCCAAAGTCGATCCAGCGTCCATTCTTCTAGGTCCAATCAATAATTTGCGAAGACAAGCTGGCTCAAAAAAAGCTAAAAAGAGATGATTAAAAATTGGGCCTTTTGCCAAAATATATTCACGTAGGTTCTAAAAATGAAAAGTTCTAGATAGCTTTACGCGCTTGAATGTTTTGCAATTCTGACTTTTTAAAAAAGGTGCCTTGAAAATGTCAATTTTCTAAGAAATGCTGGCTCTAGCATTTGTTACAGTTGGGCTTACTCGAGATTTCATTCGTTTTTTGAAGGACAATGAAGAAAGAAAGCTGAAAATAAGAGAGCGGAAATCAGAAAAGAGAAGCATGAAAGTCGAGCCGCTAGAAACTGGAATCAACGAAGATACTGAAAAAGTTCCGTATCCGTATGGGCATGAAATAAGATGGCCGTGGTACAGAAGAATACAAGTAATTTTTTAATAAAAATTATCCAAAATATTATTTTTTTTAGCTTGTGATTGGTAGTTTGACATTAGCTCCTCTGAGAATAATCGGACTTGCTACAACTCTTCCTCTCTCTCTCCTTATCGCGAATATCGTCAAGGCCTCGGCTGAAAAGGGCTCTAGAAGGTCTCAAGTTTACACCAAATGGCACCAGCTCTTCCTCATCAAATTTCTTTTGTCCCTTGCAAAGTTTCAAATCTTCATTCTCGGCATTTCAATTAGGCACACTGGCGAGCCTGCATCGCGGAATGAAGCGCCAATGCTCGTGCTCGCGCCACACAGTACCTTCATCGACGGACTGTTTCTTCCCTACCACGGAATGGTCACAGGAGTTCTTCCAAGTCCGATTGCAAAAGCTGATGTACACAACATGCCACTCATCGGCGCTCTTTTGGACATGTGCAATCCGATCTACGTTGAACGCGGAGAGCGCAGATCGCGATCGAGCGTTGTTCACGAGATCAAAAAACGAGTCAACGTCGAGCAGCCGTATCCTCAGTGCGCGATTTTTCCTGAAGGAACAAATTCTAATGCTCAAAGTTTGCTCGCTTTCAAGATTGGTGCGTTTATTCCAAGAGGTAAATTGTTCACAAATTCTTCTTGGAAACCTTTAAGTGCCGGTTCAGCCAGTTTGCCTTTCTTTCAAATGCTGGAATACGATCGTTTGGACTTTTCAAGGCCCGAGCTTGTTCTGGTGCTTGTTTTACACTCTATCGCAGGTCAGAATTCAGCTGAATTTCAACTATCTACCAGTTGAAAAACCACTGCAAGATGAAGATCCTGCGTCATTTGCTGAAAGAGTTCGGACGAAAATTGGAAAAGCAACTGGACTCAAACTATCGCAGCTTACATATGAAAATGGGCTGATCAATTCTGAGTGTCTGAGAATTGGATTGTCGAGAGAAACAATTATTGAAAACGCGGAAAAGTTGATGAAATCATGCGAGTTAAAAATCGATGATATTTACTTCCGACTGCAAGAATTTAAAGATTTAAGAAATCAAAAGACAAATTTGATCGATAAAGAGTCTCTTAAAAACGCCATTTGTGGAAATACACATTCCGAGAAAGAATACCTGAAAAGGAAAGAGCTTCTTAAAATCAAAATTTAATTCCGTAACTTAATTTTGGACGCTCTGAAAGATTCAGTAAACTTATAGAGGACAATAATGGCGAGCTTGACGCAGCTTCTTACATCAAAAATCACAAAATCACGTTCGCAGATTTGGAGGAGAAACTTCAGTGGAGAAGACGATTGTCCTGTACATCTGTTGATTTGTAAAAATATATAAAAATAATTTCTAGAAAACAAGGAAGAGATTTTTTGTCATTTATTTATTTTGTTTATTAATTTTCTTCCATGATTTCAATCATGAGTGCTCATTAAAATTGAGAAAAGTTGCGTGAACAGGTAAACCGGTGAAATGAAGAATTTTACAGTAAGTGTTACAGTATTGCAATTTGCAAACTCTAGGCGCATTCGAAATCATACGATCTCGTGGAAGCAAGTCGTGAAGGATGTGAAGGTGAGGAAATCGGGTTCATTTTTGTCGGCTCGAGATCGTCCGTGTTGCACGAAAGCGTGCGGAAATTGCCCGCTTCTTTGCCGCACGAGCCGCACATGAAGCTTATGGAACAGTCTCCTCTGTTGTCTGAAGCTTGGTTAAGTTACCGGAAGAGTAACAAAAATTCAAGCATTCTTTTTAAAACATGCAAATTCCATGCATGATTTTGCGCAAGCGGGAAAATCCTAGTTTCAGCAAGCATTTGAAACTACGATTTAAATTACCTTGCGTGACAAGAACATTCTCGAATTTCTCTTTGCGGACTTCTACAACTTGTCCTTCAGGCGTGAAAGTTCGCTTTGCAATTTTGGTCGAGACCTGGCGCTGGAAGTCGGATTTTTCAGCTCCCGGGGCGTATTCAAGCAGCTTTTCTTGCGTATCTTCGTCCTGATTTGCCAAATAGCGGGTAACAATGAAGGCAAGAACTGCTGATTCAATGCACTTAAAAATATTAATTAACCCTTGCGGGGAAATGGAGTAATTAGTTTTCAATTTAAATTTCGTAAAAAGTCGCTGAGCGAAGCGAAGCAAAAAGCGCGAAGCGAAGCTTCGCGATATAAATCAAAATAAGAGTTATTTTGACGCGAAACTTCGCTTCACGCTTTTGGCTTCACTTCGCTCAGCCATTTTTTACTGAACTCGAGTGGAAAATTAATTTGGAATTAAACAAAAAAACATTACCTGGAAAAATAAGAAATAAAGCGGCATCATCATAAGAACTCCGATTTTCTCAGGCGGAAACGCCATCATCATGATAATCAAGCAGATCTGAGCATTTTTGAGTCCCGTTTCAAGCATGATCGTCCTCGCTGATCGCGGCGGCTCTTTTGCAAGTTTAGCAAAGACGAAGCCAAAGACGAAACCCAACCACGGGACGCAACTGATGGCGATAAGAATATCAACGGGAAAGCGCTTGACGAGAGAAGCGCCGTAGAGGGCGATGTTGATGCCGACCAGAGCGACGAGACCGACGAGCATGCCGATTTTGCCGATTTTAATAATGATTTCGCAAGTTTTATCTGAATATCGAAATCAGCATCACTTTTTAGACATTTTTTGCAAATTTTTGTCATGTGGAATTTATTTTCTGTCTACCAGACAGTCTTTTAGACAACTCGCTATGACTGCCTGTCTTCGAAACAGCCTTGAAACCCGTCTTTTGAATAATATTACCTTTGCAATATTTTTTGATGATCATACCAATCGCGCACGGGAAAAGCGTCAACACCAGCGGTTTGACAATAGCTACAGTGTCTACAGTCAGATCGGTGCAAGGGTCAATCACGAATGAGCTGAGGGCCTAAACTCGCGCTGAGCAATAAGCAAAAGCAAATAAACTACAAGTATCAACAAATATTGACGACCGCGTCAAGGTCAAGTTTTTGCGTAAATTCGTGCTCGAGCGCCGCGCCTTGATCATGACTGGAATCGCAACGACGCCGACGAGAGTGGAAGCGGATGTCATCAGAATCGACAGGTTCATGTCTCCGCGTAGAAGAAGCGCTAAAGATTCATTTTAAAATATGATTTCAAAATTGAAATCAAGGAAGAGAATTTGTTACGAATTTTTCTATTTTTTTACCCATAAAATTGGAAAGCGTTCCACCAGGACAACAACCGAGAACAATCATCGTCATCATTTTAATTTCGTCCATTTTGAAGAGCTTTCCGAGGCCGAAAGCTACGACTGGCATGAGCAGAAACTGAACGAGGGTAGCAATGGTGGCGCCAACGGGCTTTTTCGCGAATTTGAGGATCTTGCGAGGCTCCATTGTGACTCCGAGACCAAGCATTAGGAGGATGATTGCCAGGACTTTTTGAGTTGTACAAAATTAAAAAAAATAATAATTAATATAAAAATTATTATTTTTATATTTTTTTTTATAATTTCAAATTATAAATCTCAAATAAATTATTTTTTTATGAAAAATTTGTACAATTGCCTATAATAAGCTGAAGTCCATTGCTGAGTTTAACGAACATTGGTTGATTAACATGTTCGCAGAAAATATAAATATTCTCAAAACTAGAATTGTCTTTTCCATAACTATCAGGAAATCCATCGCCATCTTTGACGTTCTGCCAATCGTCAGCTAAAAACAGAAATAGTGCAGTGACTTGAAAAATTGCTCAATAAGATAAGTTGATCGACGTTAATCGTCAGCTGCTCAAACACTTGTACTGTAAGCGCTTTCTAGATAGACGTGTTCTAATCCAAACTAGCTGGATTCTCTTGTTTGGACGTAAATAGTCTACTATTGACGTAGTTTGATGGCCCCTCAAATACTGCAAATACTCGTTTTTCTCACTCAAATTCCATATTGAAATCGAAGTTCGCAAAAACGGTCAACAAGAATCTTGGAACAATAAAAATTATACAGAACAAAAACTTCAATTTTTGTGGGAAAATTCTGAAAATATGACCGATATTCCCTTTTTCAGCAAAAATTTCCCATAAAAACGATATTCCATAAATTTAAAAATCATAATTCAAAAATTAGAAATTCTCAATTTTGATTAAAAAAAAATTGTTTTTCGACCCGAAATTCATAAAACAAGTGGGAAAATAAGAACTAAACTGTGTACTTACAGATGCAGAAGGCCTGAAGGTCGAGTTTGTCTTGCGTCGCGTTTACGACCGGGCAAAGGGGGTCATCGCTGATTCCTTTTATTTGTTCATTATAATTCACAAAACTATCAGTTTTTTACTTCCGAGTATAAATTATCATTTTAGAACAAAATTATGTAAAAAGTATATTCCCCCGAATTATCAAAACCTCCCAAATTCATCCCTTAACGTCTCTGAATGCCATTCTGAAGCATGAGAGATCAGAAAAAGGGTGAGAGGCTTTCAATTTTCGCTAAATTTATTCTTTTATATTCATTTCATTCTGAATAGTATAAAATTAAGTAATCCATACTCGAGCTTTTCACAGCCGCTTAGCCTTCCTCCTTACTGTACTTTACCGTAATTTGAACAATTTCCTGATTTGACAATCTGCTCAACCTGCTGGCCTTCAACAATCAGGTCGACCGAGATTTCTTGCATTTAATTCGCAAATTCTTTTCTCTTTTTACGTTTTCTTTGATCTTATGCTGTCTGACTTTTAAAATCTGGACTAAAAATTTGAGAAATTTTATTTGAAGACCGTTATTTCTAATGGTGGCCGAAAGGGCACTTTTTCCAAAGTGACCTTGAAGCTTGTTTAGCCACAGCGACGGTGGTCACATTTTTCGAAATCCAAGCGAAACGCAAGAAACAAACACGTCTTGCCTGATATTGAAAATTTCATTTAAAATTTTTAATATTTTTATCAAATTTTTATTTAGCGCGAAGCTTAGCTTTTTGCTTTTATTTGCTACCGAGAATTCTCCATAAGTAGGGGCCGACAAAACTCATTCAATTTCGCGTCTAGCTAGAGTTAAAAAAAATTAATATTTTAATTTATTCCACAGCTGATAATGCCTCACCTAAGGCACCTACCGGTAAAAAGCGGATGTTCCAAGTTTATAAATATTTCAAATTGTTCAATCGGCGATTGACAATCGCTGAGTATAAAAGTGCTACAAATCTAATCTTTTTATAAAGATTTGAATCTTTTAAAAACAAGAAAGTGATGAAATTTTGTATTTGTATTTCTTATTTTGCACGTAAGTAAAATTTTTTATTCTTTTATTTTTATTTTAAGTTTTTGACGGAGCATTCTCACAAGACTGGACAGGTGCTTTCCAAAAAAGGATGAATATGATGCGAAGAACGTTAAGTAACCATCTGGCTGGATTTGCGGATCCAGTCGTTTATAAAAGAAGCAACGGGCTGCACATTCTTTAAAATAAAATTTCTGCGTTTAAATTCAAATCTAGTTAAATAAGAAAAAAAGTCTATTTTCTATTTTTTTACATGCTTGCTCTACTGCCTTATTTTTTATAAAGTTAAAGAAATCCAGCTTGCGCAGCGGCACTCGTTCTTCATAAGATTGGTTTGAGTGTAAAGTTAGAATGCAGCTCCGCCTCTCGAGTTTGTTAACACGTGACGGTCGCACCGCCAGTGCGAGGTATTAGTTTGCATCTTTGCGGTTTGCGATTTCGCAGGTTGTGCCACGATTTTCGCGGTTCCTTTTTCGTAATAAATTTCAAGATTCAAACCCATGTTTCTTATAAGAAACGTACGATTGTTGATTTGAACTTTATTATCCCTGTAGTTTTTTCAAATTGCCAGTTTACGCAAAAAATTCCAGGTTGCGGGGACTTGCGGTGGCTTTCAACCCGCGACAATCTTTGAGCGGGGGAGTTTATAAAATGACGTGGCAAAAAAAGTACCTTGCAATTTGACGCACTTCTTGTTAACAACTCAGCCGATGTTATGTTCGCGGAATTTAACGACATACCAAATTATGTTATTTTTGGTTTCCAATATTATTTTCGTTCCAAATACGACTTTCAGAAGGGTTATCAAATTAATTAACCTCATTGGAAGCGTTTACTTTTGTTATGAATCAAAAAATTTGGTTTACCAATTTTGTTCGCTCGTCAGATGAGGAAACTTTACAATGTAAAAAAAAAGTTCATTTTTCAAACTTCAATTTTAAAAAGACATGAATTTTCTCGATCATAGGCTAAGGCAAGAATAAGAAGTTTAAAAAGGCGTTGCTAATATGCTTTTCTAGTTCCTTCTGCTCGCACCTTGTCGAATAATAGAATTCGCGGCTCATCTCGGAATTTTAATCAAGAATAATGCTATCCGGCACTAGAGAATGCGTAATTTAAATTAACACGTGTTTTTCTACGAAGTTTTTCAAGAAACAAAAAGGGTTGAACGGACGTCCGACTGGTTCGCCCCCACTCCGCAAAACCCTGTTTTTCGAGAAAAAAGCCAAATTTCTCAAAATTTTCTCCAGGATTTCGATTAGCTACGGACTTCTCTGTACTCCAGTTTATGAGGGATTTCATAAAGATCAAAAGAAGTCAGAACGGGAATTGCTCAACCAACCTTAAAGCGAAAGGCAAGTTCGCTTCGCTCAAAGAATTCTTACGTCGCTTCGCTTCGCTTTCGCTAAGGAAAATTTTCGCTTTAGCTCCGGATTTAATGTTACTCTTCGCTTTCGCTTAAGATTTTTAGGCGAAATTCACATCCCTGCGGGGGAGTTTTTAAAATGACGTAGTGAAAAAGTATCTTGTAATTTGGCGCGATTCTTGTTTAAAATCAAACACAATTAAGCAGAAGTGAGGTACACCACAATGCTTTCGCAGTTCATGCGTAAGATATTTCTGGTTTTCCAAACAATGTCCCGCGTCGTTTGTTATGAACAAGACAATTTGGTCAACCCCCCTCGTCAGAGGAAAAGATATCGTCATAAACAAGAGTTCATTTTCTACCGTGTTTTCGAGCTCTCGTGAAAACTCAAAAATATGGTGGCGCTAATATTCAAGCGGCGCTTGCGCGCAAGTCAATCCTATAAAACCAGAAGTAACTATGCTCAAATCAGAATAATATCGGAAGATAATTTCGATATACAAACTACCAATTTCAACTTTACGAGATGAAGCTCTCTTCACTTTTTGTCATGCTTTACGTAAGTTTTTAAAAATAAAGGAAAAATATAAACAAAAATGCTTTTAGGGAGCGTCTGCTGTTGACGAGTGTACTCCAGGCTGGACCGACAAGACTACCGAAGCTATCGAAGAAGCGATCGATTTGGGTAACGGAACGGACGCTCGACTAGGCTGGCCGTATGTAAAGTACACTCCTGGAATGTATAATCTGCGTAAATCAACGATCACCAAGTACTTTGGGCAGCTCCAGAACTACTACGAATACACTCTCGGGGACGTGAAGACGATGAATGAGAATGGATTTCTCTTGAAAGCGGCTGATACAAACTGTCGAAAGGCACCTTGTTATAACAGGTTAGTCGTTTATGTTATCAAGAATCTTTGAATATTTAGTTTAATTAGAAAAAATTGTTGTTTAAAAAATATTAAAATCTCATTTTAGTCGGATTTGGTACCTTACTCCGACCGAATTCGAAGCGACGAAGAGCGTCACATCGACTGAAGGAAAAAAGCTTCTGATGGCGATCAAAGCTGTCCACGGCATCGACTGGCATCAAGTCACCTACGACAAGATGACAACTCCCGGATTTTCTCTTCTTGCTTACGTCATCCATCTCCAGCAGAGGGGCTTCATGCCTATTTCGGGAAACAACGATTCACAACTAGATATTTGCGACCAGCTGACCTATTGTGACACGACCCTGTTTGAGAACTCGTCAAGATTTATAAGAACAGACGTAGAACTTTCTTGCCAGCAGCGAGATAACGACATCATGTTCGTCGTCGACTCTTCTGGTTCTGTTGGATCTGCTGGTTTCGCAAGAGTCCGAAATTTTCTAAAAGAAGTAAAAAGCTACATGGGCAGCACCTCTAGAATCGGTGTTGTCAGATTCGCTACCAACTCTGAGCTCATTTGGGGATTGGATGATGGCTTAGACGGCTTCACCAATGCAGTAACAAATATGGCATGGACAATGGGCGGAACATACACAGCAAAGGGCTTGGATTTAGCATACGATCACATGCTTCTCCGCGGACGACGCAGTGCAACGAAAACAATTGTCTTGATGACTGATGGCTACACTTCAAATCAATCTGCGTACGATGCCGAAATCAAGAAAATCAAAGGTAGCTCAGTATCATTCAACTTGCAGGCGATTGGATTCGGATACACAATGAACGCAAACGTAAACATGGAAGATTTGAAAGAATTCAACCAGCCTCCACAAATCCTCGATAGTGTGACTTTCGATAATCCAGCTTCAGCGATCATTCAAGATATTTGCGCTGGCGCAATTGGATACCAGAACATTGCCGATTTTGAAACATGCAGTTACAATGGTCAAAGCATGAATATTGCCATCGATCTCTCGCACAAAAACACCTTCACAATTGAATCGAACAATAACGCTTATGTCGTCTACTCGTTTAGCAGCCAAAAACCAACTGATCACTTCAATGATGGCCAGTTTGTTGTACCAGCAGGTCAACCTCAAGAAATTAAAAGCGGGGATGAACCGCAAAAGATCTACATCAATGTCTTCCCTCAAGATACAGCAACGGACAAAACATGTGTTAAAATAAACTCTTCTTTAACACGATCCGCTACGACTGTGAATATCGGAACTGCAAAGACCTGCCACGACAACGAAACTTGTCAAGCTAACGGCGACGGAACTGGTTCTTGCGTCTGCTCTGTTCCACTCGAAAACGGCGCTTGTCCTTACGGTTCTTACTATCCTGCTCAGCATGCTCTTTACGCAAAACGTGCGTTGTTTAACACTCTTGAAGCAAAAATGACAAGTGGAGCGCGCAGTTCAGTTAAAAACCAGCCTCTGCGAGCTCGATATCTTCAACGAGTCAAGGACGCTGTCAACTCTTTCTCAAGCAACATCGTCTCTCATAAAAAGCACTGCAAAAATAACCACAACGGAGAAAGCCACCGACAAATCGACGCAGCTACTCTTCTTGATCTCATCAAAGAAGACAACCTCTGCAAGATTAAGTCGACTTTGAAGAATTCGCTTAAGGGAGCTGCTCAAGCTCACGGATGCGGATCTGCTTCGGAACACAAAGCTGTGAAACGCGCGGAGAAGACCTTCAACAAGCTGCTCGCCAGAGATGCCGAGCTTAGAGAGCAGTGCAATCACTAAACAAATGATGCGGAAATTAACGATTCTGTCTGTTCAAATTTCAATATTTCGAAAAATAATAAAAAAAAATACAAAAGTTTTGTCAATAAAAATTAGATTTTTTACTTTTAGAGTGCAAAAATATATATTTTTAAGTAAATTGTCTGTTTTCTAAAGATATATAACACATAAATATTAATCCATCTGAGAATAAAATAACATTGAATTAAGATGAAAAGCACTTATTCTGCAACGCCATCAGTCGATTCTTACACGCGCTATTAATCAGAATACTTATACATAAATGACGTTTTGTTCTAAGAGCTCGAATTTTTCAGATGATAGAAAGACACCTGCGAATGTAAATACCGAAAAACGATAGATTTTTTTTTTGGATTTTGAGATGTTGGCTTTTAGCGGCAGAAGTAAACTCTTTTTCGTTGTGAAATTCTGTTTCTACGTTGCTGGATTCTACTACTCGGCTAGAGTCATTATTGAGAATATTGTAAGTAAAGAGCTTATTAAACCCTTCCAGGATGAGTTGACAAAAAGTTTTAAGTGTAAATTTTCAATAAGATGACTTAAAAAAGCAATATTTTTTTCAGGCAAAATACCGCGATTATCCCTCAATTTTCACGCAACGCGAAGATGACCAAATTTCTACTTTTCCAAAAATTGCTCTTTGCTCGTACCAAATGCATTCGTTGTGGAAAATGCGC
>Ga0115008_10005355_pt1 | contig 10609 bp, 11 predicted proteins | sample FraStrMetagenome_FD_87164 | JGI IMG/M metagenome (GOLD analysis project Ga0115008, IMG submission 87164) | Marine eukaryotic phytoplankton communities from Arctic Ocean - Fram Strait ARC3M Metagenome | ecosystem: Environmental > Aquatic > Marine > Oceanic | place: Fram Strait | collected...
TACGTACTTGGGGCGAAGCCGGAACCGTGAAAGTTAAGACAGCAACAACGGCTAAGCTAGCAGACAAAGGCGTTCAGTGCATGCTCATCGGATATGCGACAAATCGTTGAGGTGACGTTAATCGGATGTGGAATCCAATCAGAAATAGGGTTCATAATACCAGGGATGTTATCTGGATTAAAAGAATGTATTTCAAACCTCAAGACGTTGCAAACGAGGACGAAGTAGATGTCGATGAAGTTATAGTCGAACAGGAGCAAATTACTGGACAAGTAAAGGGAACAGAGACTGTAACGTCAGAAGAGTCACTTGATAGTGAGGAAAGATCAATTGAAAGTGAGGAAGAATCGCCAATGCCGATTACTACCACGAGATCAGGACGAACAGTGCAACTACCATCGCGTTTGATTGTAGAGATGGGTGGAATACAAATCACTAATCAAGTAGCAGGTATTGGAGCCGGTATCGGCGGAGGCTTCGAATATACAAATGAACTGCGAGTGATGACGTACCAAGAGGCCATGAACACATAAGATCGAGATAAGTGGATAAAAGCCGTGGAAGAAGAGAATGATAGAATGATTAAAAAGAAGGTGTGGAAACCAGTTGATCGGGATTCAGTACCAAAAGATGCAAACATTATTGATAGCACTTGGGTAATGAAGAAGAAATACAATGGCACTTATAGAGCTACAATGAATGCTCGAGGGTTTAAGCAAGTGGAAGGGCGGCATTTTGACGGTAAATCGTTAGCTGCTCCTGTGACAAATGATGCATCTATCCGAATGATGTTTACTCTAATGCTGATGGCTTGATGGACGGCTTATATCGTCGATGTTAAGAGAGCATTCCTGCATGGAGATTTTGAAGATGGGGAAAAATATACATGGAAGTCCCCAAAGGTTTTGAAAATTATTATGCAGCAAACATTGTCTTATTACTATTACAGACGTTATACGGGCTAAAACAAGCGGCAATAGCATTTTGTAAGAAATTGCTACGTGCCATGAAGCGAATGGGTTTCAGAAGAAGTGATGCAGATCCTTGTATTTACTTCAGATGGTCAAAGAAGAAGGGATTAATTGTATGGCTATCGTGGATTGATGATTGTTTATGTATTGGAAATATTCATGAGGTAAAGATTGCAAAAAATTGCAATGCTAAAACAGTTTGAATGCGATGATGTAGGATTTCCTACAGAATATGTGGGGTGTAAATTATATTTTAATAAAGAAGAAAATAGTCTCACGTTTACACAGCCAGTTATGATACAGAGCTTCTCCGACGAATATGAAACTAAGCAATGTAGCAATGACCCTGTGACTCCAATGGAGCCGGGGAGAATATTAGTAAGCGGGAATGAATGCGATTTAGTTTCCAAGGTTCGCCAGACATACTATAGATCTGGGGTTGAAAAATTGATAAACATGATGCGCTGGTCCAGGCCCGAGATTCAAAACTCGGTACGCGAACTTGCAAGACATTTTCAGGGCGCAGTGGGCGGTCACGTGAAAGCCATGCACAGAGTCATGCAATACGTGATAAGAACACCGAATAGAGGCCTCACACTAAAACCCAATCGAGTATGGAAAGGGAAGGATCGTAATTTCAAATTCATTATTGGAGGTAGGTCAGATTACAACTATGCCACGTGCCCAGACACAAGAAGAAGCGTAAGTGGATGGAGTGTTATGTTAGAAAATTGCCCAATTATAAACAAAAGCGTCATGCCAAGGATAGTGGCACTGTCAGTCACTGAGGCTGAACTGTATGCCGCTGTGCAATGTACTCAAGATATGTTATTTGTTTGGAAGATCATTAAGTCAATTGGATTGAAAGTAAAACTGCCAATAATATTGGATTTAGATAATAAAGGAGCGGTTGATATAGCTAACTATTGGAGTGTAGCGGGACGAACAAAACACATAGATACCAAGCAATATTTTATTAGACATCTAAAAGAAAACGGTATCATTAAAGTAAGATGGATTCCTGGAAAGATTAATGAGGCAGATTTATACACACAAAATTTACCAGGTCCAGATTTTCGGAAACACACGAAAATGTTTTATATTATCAAGTTGCATAGACAACGCCACAATTTGCTTCTGCTCAGGTGTCGGTTGCAACCACACGCCGGCTTCCATGCGTTGCTTGTATTTATCGGCTGCTCTGGTCATGAACGTCTTGGTTTCGAGGTCAGGTAAGTAGTTGTCCAAATAACGTTGCCATACGTTCTTGTCAAAGTATTTTACAAATTCCGCATCTGAGCACGACATGTATCCTTCATATAGGTGCAACATGAGACCTTCATCTGTCCACCTCTAGCCAGCAATTCTTGCTCTAAGAGGTTAGCCTTAGCGTTGTAATCAACAATATTATTGTCGTGGGCTATCATTACTTGTGAGAGGGAGCTGATTTGCTTTATAATACGAACCACGATGTATCTTTTGTCTATGGAAGCCGCTCCGATTATTGCCTTGAAGAGGCTCAAGCCGTGAGTAATTCCGTTGACGGTGTAGTCGCCTTCCTTCACAACTAGTTTCATTTTTGCTGCTTCGTTAAAGGGATCCCTCAGGAAATGTGCCAGTTGATACGAGTTTTGTGCCGCTCGATTTTGGGCGTTAGTGACGAGTTGTCCTACTTGCTTCACTTGATCCTGTGTGACCGTTCCGTAATGAGGAAGCACATCAATCCTTATGCTGTTCACATCGATTGTTATTTCCCAACCTGTCACTTCTACCCTTTCCTTAACTAGAAAGAAAAATCCTGACAAATTCTTGGGGTCCAGATTATACTTTTCATCTAATGGCTTCGTGTTGTTGTTACAAATAATTGCACCGAACTTCGTGAAATGATCGATAGTTCCTGGGATCGCTTTAGATAGAGTGAGGTAAAACAGCGTTGGTTATGGCTGCGGATTGACGACTGGCGGATTCGTTTGTGGATTTGCGACGGCTTGAGCTATCAGGTTGGTCGCCATGTTTACGTTACGAGTAGTTCGTAGTTGTGACCTCGTCCTTCGAGAAAGTGGTTCGGAAATGGTGAACAAATTTTATCACTAAAATTTGATCTACACTAGGTTGCGCAGAGGAAGCGTATGATAATGATAAGGCACAGTGGATTAAAGTCTACCTTGGGCTGTTGACAATACTGATGAGGTTTTAAGTTTTTAAAATATTGCGTTGGATAACAGAAAGACAATTCAAAAGTCGATATGATCAATGGCCTTGACATCAAAGGATTATAAATGCCTATCGGATAGATCCTTTATCACGTTATAAAATTGCTCCGTTGAGTCACCTGCTTTATCAACTCAATTACTGCTTCGTGATTCAGTTACACTTTGAAAATAAGTTACAACTTGCTTTTTCTTGTAGTGATCTTGTAGTGGAAACATGCAGAAGTCCACACATATAATCATAACTATACCTTGATCACCTATCTAAATGAGCCGACAAAAACCTTGCTTGCTGCTTCGATACATTCCTATGACCTTGATTCCACAATTTACGCCAAGCCCAAGCTGAACTAGCGGTCAATACTATAACTTCATAATTCTAATAAGATGAGCTATTAAACCTTTGCTTCATCTTTCATATTGTATTACATTGATCGTTTTATTGTTGTTTTTTCAACTTGAGATCGAGTCTTGTTTCTTAAGAGTAACACACTACGCAATAAAACCATCGTTTTGCCCTCTTTGAAGAATCACAAGCTTGGGTATATTTTCTTCTTACCTCCTCCTTTCAAATAATTCTTTTAAACAGGTCGTACCATACTTTATTGTTTTGTTCCCCTGCAATAACATGTAAAGTTTCCATTCTTTCTAAAAAGATGATCAGAATGTGTAAATGATCGCAATTTTTTAGCTCTGATCTTCGAGAAGTTTGAGTTGGTTAGAGTTTTTAGGTCTTGTGTCGTTCACATTTGAGGCCATTTATTCTGAATGATTACCGTTTTGAAAAATGAAGCTGAAGCCTATTTGTTGCAGCGAGTACATACCAAGTTACTTTATTTATGAGCTATTACTAACTGAAGGTCCAGAGAAGCTTCAGATTGGAACACATGTGCGCCCTGGCGACGTCAGCACGAGTTGGGTTGAGAGTCTAGTTCTAACACACCCTTACAAGTCGTGTTGTGGTCATGATGTAAGTGAAAAGCAGGATTGTTTTTGTCATGAACATACTTAGGGCGAATTTCAGAATGATGCTTTGTATAATACTCCGCGTGATTGTTTTTAGATTTATCCTAATAAAACTCAAACATTTTTTCACTTTCTTTGTCACGTAATCAATAATAGCGATGTCCCACGATTTGGATTTGCGTTGAGCAATATTATTATGTATGACATTGTTGCTCGTAAGATTGTCGGTTTTGAGAGGCGTGTCCCATTTGTGTGAGTATGTAGCGAATGGGGAGAACAACCTGAGCGTTATGAAGAATGCCGGCAGTTTCGGCTTCTACAGACGAAGCCACCACATGATGAAATGTTTTGCGTTCGATAAGGATAGCGTCGTTGATATAAATGATGAATTTCTTTACTGAATTGAATCCTGCAATGCGACTACGAGCTTTTGGAGCGACGAGGTACGCCGCATCAGAGTCAATGGTGAGGATCATATCGAGTATTGGCTATCCTTCATGGAACTGCCCACCATAAAGCTGTACATGTACGCTTATGCGAAGAGTTCCAAGAGAATAATCGTCTCTTCCGAGAAATAATCCAAGTGGAGAAGGCATTGAACAAGCAGATTGTAGCAAGCATTGAACCAGAATATCTGAAGGAACTCTGTGATGTTGCAACAAATATGGTTACCCTGGATATTCCGGCTATCCTCCAATATCTTTTTCTTCATTGGAGTTGTTGTTGAAGCTGTTGAATTGCCGTAAGTTGAGTATTTTTATGCGTTTTAGCATTCATGGTTGGTGGTTCTGAAGGTAAAGTTGTTTCCTCCTGATGTTCTTCTTGATGAATCGTCAGTGCCTTCATCGCAGCGATAGTATCATCACGCATCTGATGGAAGTTTTGCGTGGAAAATCAATGATCCGCCGGTACATTTTTTCAACTTAGTCGAAAAACTGTCCCAACTTTCCATTGCAGCCAATTTGCAAAATCTGAGCAAAAAGGTGTTGGTATTGGCCTGGATATTGTATGTAGAACTGGTGATTAATTGACTGGCTTGCTAGACCTGTTGTTGAACATACGTTGCTCAATATCAAACAAGATTTCAATGATGCATACCGTGAATTCAAACGAATTGTAGGTCCCGCAATGCATAGTACTGCGTTTCATCAAGTCGCAACTGATCTCACGCAAAACTTCCATCAGACGCGTGATAATGCCATCGCTACGATGAAGGCACTGACGATTCATCAAGAAGAACGTCAGGAGGAAACAACTTCACCTTCAGTACCACCAACCATGAATGCTACAACGCATACAAATACTCAACTCATTACGGCAATTCAACAGCTTCAACAACAACTCCAATCCATGTCAACTAATGTAGCCAATGGAAGTTGCATCATCACAGAGGTCCTTGAGATATTCTGGTTCAATGCTTGCTACTGTTGCTAGGTAAGAAACCTGCACTACGAGGAAAGACTACGAATGATAATGATAAGCGAGTAGCTAGAAGAATTGTGAGTCTACGGCTATGTGAATGTGTAGAGATGACACGCGCTGACGTGGTCACATGGACGCGCAGAGTAACACACCCTGGCACATGAACTGAGACGGAGCAAAGTAGTCTTTTTTTTGTTTATCGATGGAGTTTTGTCTGATCGGTATGCTTCATCTTAGTAATATGTCTTTTCTTCGATGGTCTGATCTAGGCTCAAAGGATTCTTCAAAAAAAAGGTGCGCGGGCACAGAGACTCCAGGTCTCATCCATCCTATGAACTCGATCACCCTGGGAACTGAAACACTGGTAGCGATAGAACTGGCATAGGACGGACCGCTGCTTGTGCCGGAGTTGTGCAGTGCAATGTTCGGTTTGGAGGCGGGAGCATTAGATAGAGGAGGTGGTCGGGGCCGTGAGCCGTGAGCCGGACCTCGTTTGAGACTGTACCTGTATCGTAGAAAGGGGTCCACCTAAAAATATAACTCTTAGTAACTCATCTTGTAATGAGCGCTGCTCGTATTGTATCAATATTGTAGCCAACATTCTTCTAGCTATATTGCTAGGTAAGAAACCTGCACTACGAGGAAAACTACGAATGATGATGATAAGCGAGTAGCTAGAAGAATTATGAGTCTACGGCTATGTGAATGTGTAGAGATGACACGCGCTGACGTGGTCACATGGACGCGCGGAATAGCAGCTACAATCTGCTTGATCAATGCCTTCTCCACTTGGATTGTTTCTCGGAAGGACGAATATTCTCTTGGAACTCTTCGCATAAGCCTACATGTACAGCTTTATGGTGGGCAGTTCCATGAAGGATAGCCAATACTCGATATGATCCTCTCCATTGACTCTGATGCGGCGTACCTCGTCGCTCCGAAAGCTTGTAGTCGCATTGCAGGATATTTTTAGCTCAATTCAGCAAAGAAATTTATCAATTATATAAATGACGCTATCCTCATCGAACGCAAAACATTTCATCATGTGGTGGCTTCGTCTGCAGAAGCCGCAATGCCTTCTCAATTTGGATTGTTTCGCGGAAGAGACGAATGTTCTCTTGGAACTCTTCGCGTAAGCGTACAGCTTCATGGTGGCCAGTCCCATGAGGGGTAGTCAATGCACCCGGACGAGCAGGGCGAGTATAAGGTACATTGCTAATCAAGGTATACTCAACGCGAGACAGGACCAGTTCCAGGTGACTAAAGTGCCCTCCACCAAGGTCAGAGACAACAGTGATGGTATTAGCTTTCAACTGCTTCTTCAGTTTTTGAGAGTGACATAGGTAGGCTCTCCGTGGATTTATCCAGTGTTGGAAACTCAAAGTAAGCTGTGGCGAAATCGACAGTGGGGAGAAGCATTGCTTGGAAGACGGAAAAATAAAGTAACTTGTGTTGCAACGAGTACATACCAAGTTACTTTATTTATGAGCTATTACTAACTGAAGGTCCAGGGGAGCTTCAGATTGGAACACGTGAGCGCCATGGCAACGTCAGCACGAGCTGAGTTGAGAGTCTAGTTCCATCCCTATTATTTAAATTTTTTTACGTAACTAAACATCACACTACCGGTAGTATTTGAATTTTTTTTAAGGCGTAACTAAACTTCAAGCTATTATTCATCTAAAACATTCAGGCATAACTATGGTAGTACAAAGTACGTTCAGCACACCTCTGCAGTCTGTAGGCAACGGACCTAAGTATTAGGCGCATGGCACTCAACGCTCAACGCAATCAACGCACTACTATTTGGCACTAACCGAACATATCAAAATTAGCATCATGGCAGGAAAAACTGCGCAATTTTCAATTTTCCCCTTTTCACATGTGTCAATTCTCAATCCACATGTCAAATTCCCCAACCTTTCATCTTTCTAATTCATCCTTCCCCTCTCTCGTAAAAACTTTGTAGACAGCCACAAACAGGCGTTCAAGAGGATAGATACCAGGCATGAATTGTGATTAGTAAGCCTTCTGTCTGGTAAAACTTTTGTATATCGGTGCAAGACAAAACCAAAACCTGTATTTAATTAAGCTAATACCAATGTGTCAAATGACAGCATCAGCAGGAGTCAGATACAGAACTTTTGTAACGATAATGTTCATCGGAATTCATGTTGGTAAAAGATTGACGTTGGCTTTTGGAAGTAGCAGTAGCAGGTTGACTTCTATTGCCATTCGGTATTATGCAAACGTTTCATCAGCTAAATCGAGAGATTTAACGCAAATAGTTTACCGCAGGAATGCAATTTATGGAAACTCTCATGTAAGATTGTTGGCTTCGAATATCTTAGTTTGTGGGGATGGCGATTTGTCGTATGCGGCAGCAATTGCTCCAACTTTTGATCCAGCGGAGGTTCGATTGCTTGCGACCGTGTTAGAGTCACAAGCACATCACGAGTCAACATACGAAAAATCCATTTCCAATGCGCGTGTGATAGTTGCAGCAGGTCATGGGGTTCAATATGAAGTTGATGCGACGAGGTTACAAGAAATATATGGCGTTGAAACGAAATTTGATGCTGTAAGATTCAACTTCCCGCATTGGCGAGGAAAAGCTAACAATCGATACAACAGAGAATTACTTGGAAAATTTTTCGCATCGGCGGAGACAGTTTTAACCGACCATGGAGCTGTTGAAGTTGTTCTCTTTGAACATCAATCTGGAATTGAAGCCGACAGCTTGGAAAAGTATAGATCAAGTTGGTTGGCTCCACAGCTGGCGGCGGAGGCAGGATTACTATTGAAAAGAAAAGACTCGTTCGAATTAAATTATCAGCGAAGTTCTTATAGAGGAGTAGATAAAGCTTTTTTTGGTAAAGAACCTGAGCTTTCCATTTATGTAAAGCCTACGAATCAGAATGTGCAGGTTCCTTTGGAACTACAACTATGTTGTCGTCATGAGCTACACATCAATTTGCCCAAGGGGAATTATGAACATGAGTCCGATGTCAACCAAAGTATTGACCGTACGTCCCTACATGAAGCAATTACATCACATTTACCACCTGGCATCGAATGCGACGTATTGTTCAGTGAAATATTGCTTCCAGACAAAACAGGACTTCAAGAGGATATCGTTATTTACATGGTAATCTATCGAGGGGCCTCGATTCCCATCACACAAGCATCTGCCGATATCTATAGATCCAACACTGAGCATATAATATCAAAGATGTATGACTTACGTAAAAACAAAATGGGGAGAACGATTTCAAGACCTATACCATATATAACCTGGCAAAAAATGGTTGAAGAAAGATCTAAAGAAAGTGAAATTGTTCAAACTGGATAGAATCTAGTAAAAACATAAAAAACATTACTAATAAGTCTTGATATCCTGCTTTCAAGATACTTGCTTGAACGCTTCTGAAAATTTTATTTCTTTTGCTTCCGCCGCTTTGCACTATTCTTTTCCACGTATCGCTCTTTAGTAGAAAAAGATCTATTGGTTTTCTTTTGGATGCATGGAGCTATAAGCGAAGTCCGCCCGGAAGATTTTACAAATACTAGTGGACGTCCATTGACGTCTGATGTTCTCGGATGTGCCTTATTCCACCTCAGATGAAATATCCAATCTGAAGGGAAACTGCTTTCATCTGATAGACATCCCACGGCTGTACTCAAAACAAACTTTATTTCTTTCATAATCGTTGTGCATTCTTCTCTTGACAAATTTTTTTGATCTGGATGAATGCATGATCTGTATAATATTTCGTCGGCACACCAGTTACCTATACCGGATAAAGAATACTTTTGATCCAAGAGAAGAGATTTGATTGCTGCCTTTCGACCTTCTAATTTCGTACACGACCCATCGAACTCGTCATCATCATTTAAAGCATCAGGTGCCAACTCATTCACTTCACACAAAGATGTTCGTACGTTGACTCTCCCGAATTTTCTGGGATCTGAAAAAGAGGCAACATGATTTGCCGATTGAAATAGTAAATGAGTATGTGGTGGTGGAAACGACTCTTTCGTCTCGTTCTCTTCACGTTTGGACGTTTCCAACGTGATCGAGCTTTCTGGTGTCGAAATTCTGCCCGTCATACCCATATGCAAAAATAAATATGTATCCTGACTATCACCATGATCGCGGTCATCTCTACTGGCACAAGACGCCGAAACGATGTTATCATCACAAGAATTGTCTTGTATCAAATGAAGGTAAATCAGTTTACCCTTTCGGTTCACCGATTTCAGAAAGTGTTGGCGCTTTCCATCGGAACGATTGCCATCTCCAAACAAATTAGAAATATCATTGCGCGAAAACTTGACACTATCGGATCTATCCGAAGTCAACGAAAGTGACAATGGAAATTCCGTCGATACGAAGGGTAGCAGCAATTGACGGAACCACTCTACTTCTGGTAGCTCAGGCATAGCATCATCAAATACCCGACATTCAGTGTTTTGAAAAAAATAGAAAAATTACAAGCATCACTCACTCGCGTTCTGTTTTTACGTTGATGTCTTGACTATGAAATGTATGCGCTCCAGATTTATGTTGACAATGATAGGAAAAGATTAACAAGGACGGAAGTAGTCAATAGCTGCCGAGTATAGGTGTACGAGTAGCGATGAAAAGGAAGGAGGGTAATTTTTTTTTGATTTTGAGAGATTATTTAGTTGTTAGGTATTATTTTAATAGTATTACGCTAATTTTCGTCTCGTTACATATATTGGAGCACTCCGGAATACATAAATAATTTACATTATGTATGTAACGCGATACATAAATTATTTATGTACTTTTTTGCGCTCCGAGAATACAATTATCCCTGATGAGCGATCCTTAGGGGTGGTTTAACCACCCCTAACTTATTAATAGACATAATTCGTGCAATATAATGATTAAGTCAAAGCCAAAACTATGCCTAAAAAATAGAGTCGTTCGTCTTTTTATAGATAATCATTTTATTGTATTTGGAGAATTGTAGCTTATTGTATACATTAATGAACCTGGGCTATTTATTGAAA
>Ga0115008_10005357_pt1 | contig 10605 bp, 6 predicted proteins | sample FraStrMetagenome_FD_87164 | JGI IMG/M metagenome (GOLD analysis project Ga0115008, IMG submission 87164) | Marine eukaryotic phytoplankton communities from Arctic Ocean - Fram Strait ARC3M Metagenome | ecosystem: Environmental > Aquatic > Marine > Oceanic | place: Fram Strait | collected 2012-06-18
CGCGCTTGTCGTGTTCGTTGATTGCGATTTTAGCGATCTTCTTGGCGTTTTCTTGGAGGCTCGACTGAGTGTAGATATTATCGTCGCGGAGGCACAGCTGTTCCTGTCCCTCCTTCTCCGCACGAAACTTCTCCAACAGGTTGATGTCGTGAAGATTGAAGTTGCGTGGGTCGATAGAGAAGTCGGACGGGCCTTGCTTGTTTTCGAGATAGTTCAAGAAGCAGCGCTTGAGTATGATGCCGGCCTCAGAGTCGTGTCGTAGAGCGCCGATTGCGCGTGCCTTTCTCGCCGTTCGCCTCTTCTTCGCGGGGGATGGAGAGGAAGCAGCGGATTCGTCGTCTGTGGCGACGGTTGGAAGGAAGCTGACCGCTGATGCGACGACGATGAGGGCAAGTGACGAAATGAACATGTTGGCTTTGGCTGTTTTGTGTTGGCCATGCGCGGTCGATTTGACTCCACGCTCCCATTCCACTGAGCGTGGGAATGCGGAAGAGACCAAATATTTGAGTCATTCTACTTTGTGTGAACACATACATACTCTAGCTAGAGTATCGTGGAAGGAACATTCTTTTGAATCAAAGTAGCAGCCGGAAAATTTTGTTCGACATTTCTTTCCATCCAGAAACATTTGCTCGCCAATTTTTTCCAGATGGAAAATTTTATTTTTCCACGGAAAGAAACCCGGACAAAAATTTCCGATCGGAAGTTTCTGTTTCCGTCACCCCTAAAAATACTTTTTTCCGACCTCTCCGGTGACCAACCGATGTTCAGAAACGAAACGACCCGAATGAAAATTCATTCGGGAGGCAGAGCAATCGCACACTTTTGACTGTTTGCATTGCATGTTCTTATTCTTATTCTTGCGTTTGCATTCAGCACCCGATATCGCATACTAGCTAGCGATTCCACGTAGTAGGTGAGTTGATTGAGCGGTCGTCGGTCCAGGTAGGGGCGGATCGGACGGACGCGGAGCGGCGGTCGGCGGTTCTCGGAGCAGCGCAGCATTACAGCGGGCGGAGAGTTCGTGCCCGATCGGCCGGGGGTGGATGGATGGATACCGCAGTGGAACATACGGGATATAATACGTGTATTGCTTGTTACTCTACATATTTCTCGTACTGCGTAGATACATGCTGGATCTAGCTAGCAGAGCTAGGAATCCTAGAGAGGCACATGAATGCGGTATTCTTATAATTGATTGATAATGGTGTACTACACATGTTGTTTTATTTTGTAAAAAAGGGCATCGCAGATGATCACCTCCTGAACAGTGGGACGCATCTTCCTCATTTATTTACTTGCTCGCTCGCTTTGACTTACTTTCTCACCCCAAATCCTGAAAACTTGCCGGCGACGTCGCCTTCAAACAGCCAGGACAAGACAGACAACACAACAAGACAGCTCACCAGGTCACCGTCAAATTCCGATCGGATACCAAAAGATTACTCCAATACACACATATACCAAGGCCTAGCTAGAGCCATGAAGGTCGCCCCCATTTTCTCCGCCTTTCTTCTCGCCGCCGGCGTAGCCAATGCGCAAGATGTGCCCGTTGTGAACGAGTTTGCAAACATGGGGGACCTGGCGTATGCCGTGACCACCATCATCAAGGAGCTGGGCGGCCCCGAACTCGCCGCGGAGAGGGCCATGGCGTCGGCGAATCAAGCTGGCACTGCTGCCAACACGGCCACCGCTGCTGTCAGCACCGCCGGCGGTCTGGCAGCCGCTTCTTCTTCCCCTGCCACCGCATCCGAAGCAGCAGTCATTGCCTCGGAATCTACCGAAGGAGACATGGGCAGCGTCATTGAAGACATTATTGATTCGAACAAAGAGCTGCAATGGCTTCTTGATTCTGGCGAGGCAAGGGGGCGGGACCGGCGACTTAGTTTGCCCCCCGCTGTCATTCAGGCCATCCTCTGCATTATCATCAGCATCGTCGTAGACAATGTTCTGTACGCGGACCTTCCTTCCCTTTGTGACTACAGTGACAACGAGGTGTGCCTTAACTCGACGCAGTGCGGTGCTGACAAGCCCATGATCGAGTTTGTCTCCGATAAAGACGACGCTGAAAACAACAAGTTTCTCTACGCCGCGACCGGAGAGGGCCTCCCGGCCAAGCTACAGGGCGTCTTTTGGTTAGACTACGACGGGTATTGTTCGTCCATCGTGTCGTGGGCCGAGACGAAAGAGCCGTTTCCTCTGTCTACCGGTGCGCTACGCGACCCCCTCCTTCCCTTAAATCCTGCAGGTCCCAGCCTATACGACGGATTTGAATACAGCATTCGTGTTTCAGGCGCTTCGAACTGGGCATTCTCCGAATCCCAGGGATGCTACGATTTCGTTGAGGGCCTTGACCTGATTTATGGATTGAGACTGCTAGATGGCACCCGTTCCGACCCCAAGGAATTCCAGATCGTTCCCAGCGTCAAAATCCCAGGCTCTTGCCTCCGTTTGAGCCTTGACGACTATTGTCTCGAAGATGCCGGCATAGATTTTGCCTTGTTACGTTTCACCATGACGTTAGTCGAGGCTTGTACGGATCTCGATGAAGCCGCCCAGAACTACGACACCGCTGACGCTGCGTGTACGGCTGGGTCAATTATCTGGGAACGCCGCTCTTGGTACTTTCAAGATCGCAACGGTCCTCCTTCCGGCATTTACTACGTCATCCAAATCATTGACGGCTCTGGAAATAAGATACAGCCGGCCTACAACACGTGGGTCGCGAACCAAGGAGACACCACCGGCTGGCCTGCTGCGCCGCAGCCTTACATCAATGCCTTCCGTTCGATCAACAAGTCGTCCAAGAGCGTGAAGTCTGAGGTTTGCTGGTTTGGCAAGTCTTCCAAGTCTTCCAAGAACTGCAAGTCTAAGTCTTCCAAGGCCAAGGGAACCAAGTGAAAAGGGCAAGGAGATACATACATGTCAACGTGATTTATGAAGCGAAGAAGTTAAAGAAATTCTTCCGAACGAATGGACGCATCTTTTAGAGTCAAGAGCATCCAATAAGAATGAAAACACCGATATAGCGGCGCATCCCATCCCTTCAGCGTACCGGTATTACAAAAATGGAATAAAATAAAAATTAGGATTAGGATTATCAATTGTACTACGTAGCTACGTAGTATGTAAAGCGGAACCCATCCAGATAGATGGAAACGCCGACCCCATCATTGTCCATTGAGCTTTATCGCACGAAACACAGAGCTCTCCGCTCTCCTATACAACGTACTTTTAGATATTATATATATGAGCTATCGCAAAATAATACAAGTTAGTCCATGATTACATTTATTTTATTTCCCCCCTTTCCTTTTTGCCGCAGGGTTCGATATGGTACGTGCTACTGCCGACTTTGGCTCTACAGGATGAACGCCTCCGCCATCGCCGCTGGGAGGATCAGCACCGGTACCGCTCTGTCCCTGAGGACCAGCCATCTTCGAGCGGGGGCATATCGGGGCATACATGTTGCAATGTAGCAGCATCTCTCTTTATCCGGATTACCTTCTAGTAGTCTACTGCTGAACACTACCGGCAACATCCTCGACCTGACTCACTTGCTTGTACTTGTCATCCAACCCAGCCTTCCAAAGCGTGACAGTGCTATCTCCGCTGCTCACGGCCAATATGCTCCCGGTGACGCTCCAGCTCAGTCTCCACACGGGCTCGCCGAAGTTGTTGAGGAGGGAGGGCTCCCAAACCTTTGACCCGTCCTCCTTCCGCGTCCAAACAATGACGGCCCCGTCTTCGGAGCACGACGCCACGACGTCCATCCCGGGAACGATGGGCGGGGCCCACGCCACGTCGCGGACCCAGTCGGTATGCGCCACGGCCTGTCCCAGGGGGGCGGCGTCCTCCTCCCATTGGGCTCCCGCGGAGGACTTCTTGGTCCAGAACCGGATCCGGTTGTCGCATCCGGCCGTCGCCACGCGCATCGTGGCGCTGCCGCCATCGGCCCCTGCCACATACGGAGCCCAGCTCACGGCGTTGACCCCCAGGGCGTTGTCGGTGACGTACTCCACGGTCCAGGTATCGTCCTCGTTGTGACTGAGGAAGCTCACCCGGCCGTCGGAGCTGGCGGACGCGCACAGGAGGCCGTACTCGTGGGGGGCGAAGGAGACGCCGTTGACGCTGGAATCGTGCAGGCCGCGGGCGGCGTGGATGAGGGTCCACGAGCCCGGGGGCGACTCGCGGTGGATGAGGACGGAGCCGTCGAAGCCGCACGAGGCCAGGACGACGCCGAACTTGGGGTGGGACCAGGACAGCTCCCAGACGGGTCCCTCGTGGCCCTGGAGGGTCGCCGTTTGGGTGTACGTGTTGCCGGATACGTCGTAGATCTTCACGGTGCGGTCTGAGCGATCCGAAAGATAGGAATAAAATGAAATAATTAGAAGCATGTTAGCTTGGTGACATTCAACGATAACACATCATCCAAGGAGAGGAGTCGATTCCAGAAGCTGTGACGGCCGAAGTTTCGTTTCTCTGGCATGACCGGCGATGAGAACAAACAACAGAAGCTATGCCGATACTAGTACCGACCGCAAAGGTCCCAGGCACCAAACCAAATAAATATGCCGGAGATACCGACTTTAACTTTGCAAGCAAGCGCTCGAGATATCGGGTATCCGACCACACAGCCCCAGAGCCCAGCACACACACGAACACAATAAACACATTTGCCTTCACACAACTAAAAAACGTACCCGATGAGGCCGTGGCCAGCTTCGTCCCGTAGTAATCCAGCTGGGAATCGTGCACCATGTCGTCGTGCTGCGTGTCGATGACGATGGGACCGGGGGCGGCGGCGGCCGCCGCCGGCGCTTGCTGGACCTCGGCCATCGTTGTTCGTTTTTATGAAAGCGGTCTCGGTACTGCGGTGGTCCCGTTTTTGGTGTACGTACCGTACCATACGTACCAACATGTGCCGTCATTTATTTGTTTATTTCTGAGAGCGGCGGCGTATCTGTATCGGCGTATTGGCTCGGCATATCTCGAGCGGCTGTGCGTGAGCAAGAGGACATTCAATTCCAACATGTCGTACTGGATCCCTCTCCCGGATGTCATCACGGGGCCTCGGCCTTCCGATCTCCCCACGTACTTTGCAGTCACCGCGCTCCTTTGGGTCCTGATCCTCCGATGCCCCAAGACAAAAGGCGAATGCTACCTCAGCATCGCTCACTCGGTAATCGTAACGTACTCTAGCTTGGCGTGCATCTTTCGCGGGGACGATACTGCCTTCAGCTGCGCGGCCAGCGTATCCTTCTTCGTGGTGGATGCCATCGACATGTACTTCAAGGACTTGGCCAAGGCCAAGGAGGAGGGCCAGGCCCTGCTAACGGCCATGCCCATGAGCCGCAAGATGGACTACCTCCATCACGTCCTGGGGGTGACGTTCGGACTGGTGGAGCACTACTACGAGAACGATCTGTGCCCGGCCCACGTCGGGTGTGCTTTTATATATGTGCAATGGAACGAGGTTTCTACTCCGTTCTACAACCTGTTTCGGCTGACTGGCAGTCAGGTGTGGGGCGCATGCTTCGCGCTGTCCTTCTTCCTGGCCCGGGTGGTGGCCAACACCTTCATCATCATCCCGCTGCTGTACGGGAACTGCTCGTCGCTGCTGGGGGTGTTCTGCGTGCCGTACTTCCTGTTGCAGTATCTTTGGTTCTATATGATCGTTTTGAAGATAAGGCGATCGCTCAGCAAGCAGACCAAGGCGGAAGTCGAGAAGGGCGAGAAGGCCGAGCTGAAGAAGCCCTTTACCAAATCATTTGGTGATATCAAGACGGATTAATGGGATGGTGGATCTCCCTGCCACTTTGCCCGGGCCATGTCCCTACAACACATATTATATATGCTAATTATGTAGGAGGATTCTACTCTGGTATGCATTAAGTGTATTATTTGCTACCAGTATCCCAGCTATATAGGCTTCGCTACGTCCAAGCCAACATCGATGCTTCTCCAGGCCAACGGATATTCTCTTGCGTGGAATGGCTTACTCAATGCTTTGTAGACTCTCATATCACCCTCCTTTCCCTTTGGAGCTGCATAAAAAGAGTCGATCGCCCCATTTTGATTGAGCTGCTGGACCTTTTGGGTGTGGTATCCTCTGAAACGATTAATGCCGTTGGTGAAAGACGAGTGGAATGTTCCTACGAACTTCTCGCCCCTCGATGCTACTACTTGATCAATCATTCCGTAGTATTTGGGATCAACCTTGGCTATATCTCGGATAAAGTTGCGAAGAGCCACAATTTTAACGCTCTTGTTAATTCGGTCCAAGAGGTCAGTTTCGTCGCCTTTGGAATCCGTGGCAACATAAAGAACGCTACTGTCACCAAAACGTTCGCTCACTGCGGCACCGATGTCTGAAGGAGACAGCACAGCTTCCTCGTGTGAATGACGAAATCGGCGGAGATGCAAAGCGTTGTAGGTTGCCATTTCTCCCTTTTCTACCTCGTCTTTGTCATTTGTCTTCTTAGGATTAGACACCGCAATTTGCCGGATTCCTTTGATGACCTTGGCAGCCGCACATTGGATTTCATCGTTGTATCGAAGCCCATCCCTCATGAGCCGCTTTACGAACAAATCGTGCTTGTGATCTTCGAAGAAAATGGAGGAATACCAATGGCCTGGGCCGCGATCTTCACTTTTTGCAGCTGCATCTCCTTTCGCACCCGCCAGGCGGAAATGGATCACATTTGCCTCTTGCATCGGTTCGTCGTAAAAGCAAAGCAATTCTCGCTTCCCCATGACTTCTCTGAGTCGCTCGACAGGAGGAGCGTCGACTGCAGTCGGTTTCCCCTGGAAAGATTGTGGATTGGGCATTGGCCGGCCATCAGACCGTCGCACAATACCGTTCATCAACTTGCTTAATTCCATATTGGCCGACCCGATGCCGTCTTTGACGCTTTTTGGAAAGGCCGCAATGCACATGTCGAAGTCCCACGCCGGCGTCAACGCAACCTTTTCCAGGTATTCAAAGAGCATGGATATGTCGGCATCGCCGTTCCAATCAACCTTACCTGATGGAGGCTGCAACGAACGAATCCCAAGGGCGATGGACCGACCATCCAAAAATTTACCGCCTCCTTCGGCCTGAAATCTCCCAGCAGCGGCCTCAGTCGTCAAAAAAACTTCCATCGGTACAATATCAACCCCCACATACCTTTTTGTGAGAGTATCGAGGTCGTAATAGTCATCGAATGAGTTGTAGTTGGCCATGCCAGCCTCGTGCGGCCACATGGACCATTTGGGCGGTAATACCAGAATTCTGCCCATCGCCCAGGCCAGTGCTACCATCGTCTCAAATTGCATGCGGTTCCGATTAAATCCAGCATGAACATCTACCTCAAAGGTAAGATATCGTCGCGAAAGACCGCCACCATTGCCGACGGCGGCACCACCATCTTGGGCCGTCGCCTTGATCGTTGGGTGGAAGGGACTTACAACGGAGAAACCTTCATGGAAGTCTTTCCAGTAGACCAAATCAGAGAGGATCTCATCGTCATCTAGTCCACCGTAACGGCTGCAATCTAGACCATCTTTTGCGCTGGTTTTCTGGCGAAGAGGGTCGTCGTTGACATTGGAAACGGCAGTCTTTTGTCCACTCTTGGCCCCACCTCGAAGATATTTTCCTTCGTCCGAGGTTTCGTCGCCGGTCGTCTTCCTGTCCGTGTTCTCTTTGCCGTCCGTGTTCTCTTTGCCGTCCATAAACGACGAGAGTTTGCCCTCAAGCATTTTAAGCTTCTCTTGGAGGGACTTGACCTCTGCCGAGTCCCCCGTCGGCTTGTCGTTGACGGCACCATTGCTAGTACCGGTACCATCAGCGGCGGCATTGGACTTGAGGTGTTGCTCCCAAAAATTCCCAACCTGACCATTGCCCTTCGCGACCGTTTCACCCCCGAGCGTGGTGGTCCGTGTCGTCACCTTGACCGCATCGCGACCAATGGCTTGGGTCGTTGTTGCAGCTGGAATCGGTATGTTGTCATTGGCGTTGGGGTTGAAACCATTGAATCCGCCCATCGCATTGCTATTACCGGTATTTGATCCCATGCCTCTGATAGCGGCGGTGCCAGCGGTCCGACCCATTGGCGGTGGCGGTGGTGGCGGCGGCATTCCTCCTCCCGCGCCTCCGACCAACGGAGATGCCGCATTCATCACGCCGCCATTGCTATTGCTGCCGTGAATGCCACCGACCCCACCACCAATTGCATCAATACCAGCCGGCGCCTCGTTGGGCGACCAATCATCGTCGGCCAGGGGATCCTTGTCGTATTTCGTCGCACCACCACCGCCACCCTTCATATCATTATTTCCAGCCTTCTTGGCATGCCGACTCTCCAGACCAATGTCGGACGCCTGCCGGCCGTACCGTCCGCCCAACCCCTGCGGTGCTGCCGGCCGACCGTATCCCGCATTGGCATTGCCGCTGCTGCCGTGCATGGGATTGCCGTTGCCTGTTGTCGACGATGATGACCCGTCGTGATTATTATCGCCGTCGCCGCACCAAATGGTCCCGACGAATCCCCTCATTTCCGAAACGACCGTCAATCCGAGCCCGACCCAGATGAGGCGCGTGGCGCCGGTGACGAGGGAGCGCCGGCGCTTCCGTTGGGCGTAGATGGGACTGGCGGCCGTCCATATCGCCGCCTTCTTATTACCACCACCACCATTATTGTTTGTGCCCGGATGATCGTGCCCATGTGTCACCTCCCCGGCGGCTTGCGAATGATAGGTGCTGCTGCTGCCGCCGCTGCTCTCGGCGGCCGGCATCCACCGCGGTCGTCTGCCGCCCCCACTGGACGATGTCCGCGACGTGGAGCGGGAGGACAGGGTGGGCGCGTGGCTGCGGTGCGGCCTCATGGTCGTGGGCATGCAAACATGCAAATGAATTCTGGCGATCTGCAAAAAAAATCGTGAAAGGGGAAAGGGGAAAGGGGAAAAAGGGGCGGCGGAGGAACTTACCGGTACTGCTCTGGACATGCTGAAGTTGCTTGGCAAAAACTACATGTAGTAGATCTATAACATGTAAAGGAATTCCTCTATTGTCGTTAGTTATAAAAAGAAATTAATCTGCCATTTTACAAGCTGATCCTGAAAGGTTACCGTGGCCATCGATCTATATTTACGTTTGCTTGCAACAGTCCTTCTTGTGCCCCGCATTCCAGTGGGCCAGTTGGCAATCTCTGCCGCAATCTGTGATATGAGAGATAGGAGTGGTCACGGCACAGTGAGGGTCGATTCGAGTCAAAGGTACATATTATATCGTGGCATCAGAGCCGGCAAATCAACCAAAAAAGAAATCAAACAAAATAGTGTGGACTTACATTGAACGATCTTGCACTTGGAGCACTGCGACAGCTTGCAGCCCGTCTTCTTGCAATTAATACAGAAGGACGCATAAGCCCTCGGAATGCTCGTTACCATGCGATTGGCGTCGGAGTCTCCCGCCGCTGCGGCTTTGCGAGCCCATTTCATCGCGCGCGGGACGGGGCTCTTCCCGGGGATGTCAACGGTGCCGTATTTTTGCTGCGCAATGCTCATGAGGGTGGCGCCGGCATTGTTCATCGCCGTAGCATTGCCCTGTTCCGCCGCCTTCTCGTACCAGTAGAGTGCCTTCTCCTTATCTTCTCCTTCAATACCTTCGCCAAAGTCGTACGAGTTGCCCAGAAGGCACTGGGCGGGATCATGACCCTGCTCAGCACTGAGTTTCAGCATCTGAATAGCCCTTTCCTTATCCTGACGGATTCCTTCGGTTCCACGCAAGAGGATATCGCCAACGTAGTACTGAGAAATTGCATGGCCCGTCGCGGCAGCTTTCTCGAACCAGACCATGGCTTCCTTCACGTCGGCGCGAACACCTTTGCCATCGCGCAAGCAATGTCCATACGAAGACATTGACCAAGGATGGCCTTGTTCAGCTCCTCGTTTGAACCACTTTGCTGCCTTCTTGGGGTTTGGCGCCACGCCTCGGCCGCTTTCATACTTTCCTCCGAGACTTTGCATCGCCCAAGCATGGCCATTTTCGGCGTGTTCCTTCACCATTTCGAAGTTTTCTTTGGCAGACTGCGGCAATTTCTTCCTGCAGTTTGCACACGCAAGGCTCTGGTCCACCTGTTTGCGCGCCCTCTCCATCGCGTGGCCGTCGGAGGCGGTGTTGGGGTTCTCAGCGCGAGCGCGCATCTTCTCGATGGATTTGAGCTGATGGCCCTGCAGATCCTTGACGCAATCTGCGCACGTCAGTTTTCCGCAGCAGACAGATCTCGTTCTCTCTGTCCCTCGATAAGTAAAGAGAGGCATCACGTCCAAACAGATTGGACAAACCTCATCGTCGTCACCGAAGAAACGGGTCAGATCATTTACCTCCGCCGGTGCGATTGTTTCCTGCGACATATTCCAACAAATAATGCTACTACCTGGGTAAACTCGAACAGGCACAGATGCTACTACTGTAGTACAACTCAGCCAGGCAACGGTAAAGTACCTGTCATCGTAGTGACCGGACGCCCGCTACCGCCGGCTACCGGCTACTACGCACGTAGTACTACGTAATAAAAATTACGGGCCGCAATCCAAGAGCTCAAAAAAAGGAAAGAGGAA
>Ga0115008_10005358_pt1 | contig 10605 bp, 8 predicted proteins | sample FraStrMetagenome_FD_87164 | JGI IMG/M metagenome (GOLD analysis project Ga0115008, IMG submission 87164) | Marine eukaryotic phytoplankton communities from Arctic Ocean - Fram Strait ARC3M Metagenome | ecosystem: Environmental > Aquatic > Marine > Oceanic | place: Fram Strait | collected 2012-06-18
AATCATTCCTGCAACCTCTTTTATGTTTTCTAGACGATTATGCACAAAAAATACCTGGCCTCCACGACTAACCTCATATGCAATAGTATCACGAATTAATTCTTCATCGAATTGAACAATCTCTGTCAGTACTGGTTGACGGTTTGGAGGTGGAGTATTGATGATGCTCAAATCCCTAGCCCCCATTAAAGAGAATTGTAAGGTTCTTGGTATTGGTGTTGCGGTTAGGGTAAGCGTATCTACTGTCTCACGAAGGGTTTTTAGTTTGTCCTTCACAGACACGCCGAACTTTTGCTCTTCATCAATGATAATTAGACCTAGATCTTTGAATTTAACCCTGCTCCCAACTATTGCATGTGTACCAATCAGGATGTCAATTTTACCTTCTTCTAGTTTCTTGAGTGTTTCAGTAACCTCCTTTGCGGATTTGAATCGATTAATGTAATCAACGGTACAAGGCATACCTTGTAATCGCTCCTTAAAGCTACGGGTATGTTGCATCGACAAAATTGTAGTAGGAACCAAGATGGCGACCTGTTTACTGTCAGCTACTGCCTTAAATGCAGCACGTATGGCAATTTCTGTTTTTCCGAATCCAACATCTCCACAGACTAAACGATCCATTGGAGTTGAGGATTCCATATCTTCTTTAACGGCAATTGTTGCTTTCAACTGATCAGGAGTATCCTCATACATGAAGGATGCCTCTAGCTCATTTTGTAAATATGTATCTGGGGTAAATGAAAAACCTGGCTGACTCTTTCGTTTCGCATAGAGCTTAATCAAGTCAAACGCGAGTTCTTTTATTTTCTTTTTCGTCTTCTTTTTTAGGTTCGACCAAGTTGCCGTACCTAGTTTGTTCATTCGTGGAGCAGAACCATCTTTTCCTGTGAACTTCGATATACGATGTAGCGAGTGGATACCAACATATAGAACATCATTATCTTTATATAAAAGCCGGATTGCTTCTTGTTGTTTACCGTTGACATCTATCGTTTCTAATCCAGAGAACTTTCCAACTCCGTGATCAATATGAGTAACAAAATCACCACTTTGTAAGTTGTACAGCTCCTTTAATGTTAAAGCCTGTTTTGCCTGTCTGAAACCTTCCTTTAATCTAAAGCGATGGTAGCGTTCGAATATTTGATGATCCGTATAGCAGACTAATTTTGTGTTCGGCGAGATAAATCCTTGATTCAGGGAGAAGTGCATAGGGTCGAACTCTACACCACTCTCCATATCCTTGAAGATTTGAACTAATCGATCAATTTGTTTTGGTTGATTAGAGAAGATGAGGTTTGTAAAACCATATTTTTTTCGAGCAATAAGATCTTCAGTAAGCAGATCGAATTGTTTGTTGAAGCTAGGTTGAGGTCTAAAGTTGAACTCTTCAACCGAGTCGTGTTTAAAGTGTTTATCTGTACCAAATTCAACTACGCTAAACTGAGAAATTTGAGATTCAAAATCCGTAGGATGCATGAATAGGTGAGAAGGTAGTGCATGACTTATCTCAGAGTCTTTTTTGTCATAAATGCTAACAGCCTTCTTATATTCCTTATCTAAATTAGCGAAGGTTTGTTCGTGTGAGGCGAGCCAAACAGATGTATTTCCTCCTATAAACTCGAGAAGCGTCACGTTTTCTTCGTTCATCATAGCCCCCTGAACATTAGGGACAATATTGAAAAATTTATGTGTGTTTATCGAGAGTTGTGTGCTCGCATCGAAAGTTCGAATACTTTCTACATCATCGCCGAAAAACTCGATTCTGAAAGGGTGGTCATTTGAATATGAAAAGACATCGACGATACCACCGCGAATGGAGAACTGTCCAGGTTCATAGACAAAATCAACGCGCTCGAAGTTCAAGTCATATAGCATCTCATTGATGAAGTCGATAGAGTATTCTTTTCCAACCTCTAGTTTGAGCGTGTTCTTAACGAGTTTTTTCTTTGACGGAATGCGTTCTATTAATGCTTTGGGGTATGTAATCACCCATGTATTTCTGCTATTTGAGATCTTTTCTAAAACTTCTGCACGCGCAACGACATTTGCGTTGTCTGTCTTCTCGAGTTCATAGGGAACTCTGTAAGATGCGGGATAAAAAAGAATGGACTTATTCTTAGGAAAGATTCCTTGTAAATCATTTAGAAAGTATGCGGCTTGTTCCTTATCTTCAAGTATAAATAAATGATTTCCTGGAGACTGTTTGGCTACTATTGCTGATGCAATTGATCTGGAAGAGCCGACATGCCCGTTCCATGAAATTTTAGTACCCACAACTTGCAAATCATTTGCGGTAGAATCGATTTGCGGCAATGTAGAAAAAGTAGCAAGTAAGGAAGAAAGATCCATTAACCTTTCAAGTATTCCATTGCTTGCTCTACCATCTTTTTAGAACCAACAAAATATGGAACTCGTTGATGTAATCGAGATGGTTCTATATCCATTATTCTTTCATGTCCAGTAGTCGCTATACCTCCTGCTTGCTCAGCAATGAAGGCCAAAGGATTACATTCGTATAACAAGCGTAATTTTCCTTCTGGATCAACGGTTGTAGATGGGTATATGTAGATGCCGCCCTTGATCATGTTTCGATGAAAATCAGCAACGAGAGAACCTATATATCTACCAGAATATGGGCGCGGTGCACCCTCTAGAATTGTTTGACATTTTTCCTCGATGTACTCCTTTATTCCTGGATCGCAAATGTTCACATTACCTTCGTTCATGGCATAGATTCTACCCATTTCAGGCATTCTCATGTCAGGATGTGAAAGACAAAACTCTCCGATGTACGGATCAAGCGTAAAACCATTAACTCCTTTTCCAGTTGTATAAACGAGCATTGTTGAAGAGCCGTAAAGAACATATCCAGCAGCGATTTGTTTTGCCCCGCTTTGCATCATATCTTCTAGTGTTGCGGATGTCCCAACTTCACTCTGTCTTCTGAAAATTGAAAAAATCGTTCCGATTGATACATTCACATCGATATTTGAAGAACCATCTAGTGGATCAAAGAGAACAACATACTTACCATTCTTTGAGAACTCACTCTCAAAAGGCATAAAGTCATCATTTTCTTCTGAAGCGATTCCACAAACTTCACCACCTGTTTTAAACATGTTGATGAATTGATTATCGGCAATCACATCCAGTTTTTGTTGCTCTTCGCCCTGAATGTTGGTACTTCCATGGGCACCTAAAAAGTTGTCCAAAAGTCCCGCACGACGCACATCTTTACTAACTACTTTGGACGCAACCGCTATATCAGTAAGTAGGCGTGAAAGTTCTCCTGACGCATAGGGAAAATCCGCTTGACGGTCCATAATGAATTCGTGAAGGGTTGTTACTTTTGACATGATAAATCGGTTTTACACAAATATCGCTAAAATGAATTAGTTGGTAACTGTTAGAAACGAAAAAAGGCATCCATCGAAAGATGAATGCCTTTTAATAGCATATAATATAGTTCTAAGTAACTGTTGAATCTCCAGCGGAGATTGTTACTTGATTACTACATTCTCACTGAATGTTGCAGATCCATTAGAAACCTTAACAACATACATTCCACCAGCAACAGACGATAAATCGATCGTTGTAATAGATGAAACTTCGGTTGAAAGAATTACATTTCCAACAAGATCGTAAACAACTACAGAACTAGTTGATCCGCTCTCATTTGTAATTGTAACCTCTCCTTCAGAAGGATTTGGGTATACAGAAACTCCAGAAAGAAATTCTTCGTTCAGACCTACAGACCATTGGTCACCCATTAACAAGCGAATCGCGATAGCTTCACCGTTTCCGTAAGATTGATCTCCAGGAATGTAGATCATAGAAGCTAACCCTGGCTGAAGAACTGTTTCATCATCAACAACTACAATGTCACTTGAATTTGAATTTGAATAAAGTTCAGCACATGCATAGTATCCTCCTGCTGGTACATTCTCTACACCATCGAACGTGATATCAACGAATCCCGCAGAGACGTCAGCACTTGTTACAGTATAAAGATTTGACGGCGCATATAAAGAAGACATGTCACCAGCTCTAAAAGCAGCGGTATCTTTTAATGAGATTGCAATGTCTCCACCTGCAACAGTTCCACTAGCTAGTATGATTCTAATACCAGAAACATCAGCAGCTGATTTTATTCTATACTCTGTCGCAAGAACAAGTCCGTCTTCACCACCATTAAAAGAGGCAGTTCCAATTGAAGAAACAGATGGGTTTGTATAAACACCTACACCATCAAGCGCATAAATTGAAGACCCTACTGTCGTAGTAGTCGATGGCTCTGAAATTTCAAATTCTCTCAGTCCTGTGTTATTACCATATAATGAATCTCCGAGTACTTCTAGATCTGATACTACGTCATAGTTTCCTGTATATACTCCAGTAGTTAAACCGTAAGTTTCAGTAGACTCAAGAATAATAGTATCACCAGAAACAACACTAGGGTTTGTAGCTGAAGAAAGAATTGTTCCAGTTACATTTAATGTTACGTTAGTTTGAGTATTAGCTCCAAAGTTTACAACTTGTGCACCAACTAGTAAGTTAGCATCTTGCATATCTTGAGGAGTGATACCATATTCCATACCATCGTTGTTATCACCAATTGCCCAAGCAGACAATAATTGAACATCATTAGAAGGAAGAGGCACGATGCAAATATCATCGATATTCCAGTAGTAGTGAGAGTTTCCAGCTGCGTTTCCGTCCCAATTAAACTTGAGCAAAATACTGTCTTGAAGTGCAGCATAAGGAGTAATATTAAGAGAAGTTACAAAACCACCATTGTCTCCTGAGAAACCTGTGTTTGCAGCAAGACCAGGTGCAGCTAAAAATGAAGGACTCCAAGTAGCACCTCCATCTGATGATACAGATACGGTTATAGCCTCATTCCCCGCCGGACTACAACAAAATCTCGCATCCTGTTCGAATACCAATAATGCACTTGTTTCTGTTGAAAGAGAATAAATCGGAGGAGAGATTAATTCTCCAGTAAGGTTAATGTAGTTCGGAGAAACCGGCTGATTTACAGAATCAGCATCGAACAACATAAACCCATTCGCAGCTGTTGTTGACGTAAATGCAGGTGTTCCTGTTGACCACTCGCCATTTGTAGTTGCGTAACTATGTTTCCAAACAAGCCCGTCAGCACCACCAGTTGTCCAATCACCGTTAGATGTTGTAAACGTAGGTCCGTTCGTAGAAATAGGAGATGTTCCAGCCACATCAAATGACTCCGTCCATAGTAGGCTACGAGTTCCCAAAAATTCTTGTAAAGTTTGCGCAGGCCGATCGCTTGCTGTTGTAGAGTTATTTACAAACCCAAGTTCGTTCAATTCAGGACTAACCTGTTGAGCCATTGCACCAGAAACTGATAGAGCTACCGCTGCTAGGCTTAAGTATATTTTTTTCATAATTAAAGTTTAATTCGTTCCAAAGATACACCATTCTTGAGGTAAGTTCCTAACATAAGAGTCATTGAATGTTACCGATCCTTCAAGAAGGGCAACATTTCACGAATTTCGGCTAAATCTTTATATTTTATAACAAAGGACTTTATCTCCTGTTTGCAAGGTGTAAGAGGGTAGGTATTTCCGAGTGCATCTGTCAAGCTAGAATCACCTGAGTAATTAAAGCCATTTCCATCGATACCAACTCGATTCACCGCAGCGATATAACATTGGTTTTCAATAGCACGAGCGTTTAAAAGGGACCTCCAATGAGGCGCTCTTTTTGCTGGCCAATTCGCAACATATAGAATTACATCATACGCAGTTTCCCCATGTTCATCGATTCTATTTCGAACGAGCTCAGGAAACCGAAGATCGTAACATATTTGAAGTTGCAGCTTCCAACCTTTGTATGCTATTATTTGTTCTTTAGTTCCAGAACTAAAAAAATCACCCTCCCTCGCTAGTCCGAACGTTTTGCGCTTATCGTACCAATTAATTTTTCCATCGGGTTGTATAAATACACCGCGATTAAAAAAATCCCCGCCCTCCTCAATGATCAATGAAGTATAAATTGCCGCATTTTTCTTTTTTGAAGTGTAGAGCAGCCATTGAATTGAACGACCAGACATTTTTTCTGCTAGTTCCAAATTCATTGTGAAGCCTGTTTGAAATAGTTCAGGAAGTATAATGAGATCTGAATTGTTGCTGGTTGACAAGAGTTGTTCGTAGTTCTCTATGTTTCCAGACACATCTTCCCAAAGCTGTTCAGGTTGAACAAGTGTAATCGTTAAATCTTGCATAGTTTCGTTGCTGCTTGGAGTAAAGTTGCTTCATCTTTAGCGAAACAAAATCGAATTATTTTTTGATCCCGTGCATCTGAGTTGAAGACCGAGATAGGAATAGTCGCTACGCCATATTTTATTGTCAATTCTGTACAGAAATCAACATCTGACATGTCGGAAATTGCCGCATAGCTTGCAGTTTGAAAATATGTCCCTTCACATGGCAACAATTCAAATTTGCTAGAAGAGATCGCATTTCTAAAGGTATCACGCTTCTCCTCGTAAAAAGCCCCCAGGGTATTAACATCAAAGTTTTCCAAGTAGCGAGTTAGAGTTGCTTGCGCAACACTGTTCACGGAAAAGACATTGAATTGGTGAACTTTTTTAATTTCCTTCATCAAGGATTCTGGAGCAGATAAATAGCCCATTTTCCATCCTGTGATATGAAATGTTTTTCCAAAGGAAGAAATGGTAATGCATCGATCAAACAATGATGGAAATAGATGAGCAGATAAATGTTTTTGATCAAACGTAATGAATTCATAAACTTCGTCTGACATCAAAAGAAGGTTCGAATTTTTCATCATGAGAGCTTCTAATTCAGTCATATCCTCAATCGACCAAACTCTACCTGAAGGATTATGTGGATTATTCGTAATAATCATTCGTGTTGAATCTGAAACCTCATCTTTGATTCGGTCCCAATCAGGCAAAAATACCTCAGAGAGTGGGATTCGAACAGGAATTCCTCCAGCAAGAAGAACAGCGGGTTCGTAGCAATCATAACTTGGGTCAAGAATAATCACCTCGTCACCTTTATCAATGAGAGCAAGAATAGTAGTAAAGATTCCTTGAGTTGCTCCCGCTGTGATTAATAGTTCTTTTGATTCACTGATTGAACGACCGTATTGCCGATCAATTAGCGAGGCTACTTGCGATAATAATTCAGGGCTACCTGGCATCGGCATGTATTGATGAACAGATTCATTCGCCTGGGCTTCTAAAATCGAAGAGAGCGCAGGGTCAATGGGAAAATTTGGAAACCCTTGTGAAAGATTAATAGCCTTATTCTCCGCAGCGAGTTTTGACATCACTGAAAAAATCGTAGTACCTACATTGGGTAATTTTGACATGGATTGAATTTTACTTACTCAGTAAATTTAGTGATTTTTAGAGACGGAAATAAATCTACCTTTTCCATTCACTTTTTGTAATTTCACCACATGATTAAATACATTATCCCTATCGCCTTAGTGATCTCCGCATGTGGAGATTCAGAAACTACTCCATTCTGTGAATGTGTAAATGCGAGTGAGGCACTCAATGACTCACAAGTGAAGCTTATTGACGGCGATAATGAATTTGAAGGTTCTGATTCTGAGGAACTCAAAAAATTGAGAGAAGTTAAAGCAACTGCCTGCAAGGATTACAAGCTCGTATCGGCGGAAGAGGCGATAGAGTTGAAGAAAGCTTGTAAAGAAGATTAGAACGTTATGTTGGGAATATTATTAATCTATTTTATCGGTAAGTGGTTTTATTCACTAGCCGAAGCGCATGGTCGGAACAAATGGGGATTTGCCATCCTCGGAGTGGGCGTTTATTTTGGAGCTCAAATACTTTTCGGAATCGTATTAGGGTTTCTCGCAATTGCATTCGATTGGGAATTCGCTACAAATGGAATTCTTACTAATATACTTGGTATTGCGGCTGGAGCTCTCGCTGCCTGGGGAGTCCGTGCAATCTTTAAATACAACTGGAGCAAGAATCTAAAGGACAACACCAGCGATACCCTTCTTGACGGTATTTAAGCTTGTTAGGCGAAAATTGCGTCTAGCGAATCTCTAAATGCTTGTGCAGCTGTATCAAGGTGTTCCTTTGTATGAGCTTGTGAGATAAAGCCAACTTCATAACCGCTTGGCCCCAAATAGACACCACGATCCAATAGTTCCGCAAAGATCTTTCTGAACCCGTTCATATCCGGGTTAATTTGATCTGCTTTACGAATTCGTTTTTTCCCGTCAAATGATAGCCAGAAGATAGAAGCTACACTAACCAATTCGAAATCATAACCCCTCTTTTTAGCGTGATCGTTAATTTGAGTTACAAAGTAATTTGTCCGTTCTTCTTGATCTTCATAAAAACCTTCAGCAGCGCATTCCGTTAATTGGGCAATACCAGCAGCCATGGCAACTGGATTTCCTGAGAGCGTTCCTGCTTGATAAACTGCTCCATCAGGAGAGACACAAGCCATTATTTCCTTTCGCGCACCATAAGCACCAACAGGAAGACCGCCACCGAGAATTTTACCGTAAGTGATAATGTCAGGTGTTATCCCTAACATTCCGGAAGCACCATTGAACCCTACTCGAAATCCAGAAATCACTTCATCGAAAAACAGCAAAACATTGTTAGCCGTGCAGAGTTCACGAAGTTCTTCTAAAAACGTCGTTTCTTGAAGAAGAAGTCCATTGTTTGCCGGGATTGGCTCTATGATGGCGCATGCCAGATCATCAGAATATGTTTCAAAACACTTTTTTAGCGCATCTAAGTCATTCAGTGGTAGCACAAATGTCTCGGCAGCATATGCTTCCGGCACTCCAGAACTTGAGGATGTACCTAACGTAGCTAGTCCACTTCCAGCTTTAACCATCATTGAGTCAACATGACCATGATAGCAGCCATCAAATTTCAACACCTTGTTTTTTCCAGTATACCCACGAGCTAATCGAAGAGCAGACATTACAGCTTCTGTACCAGAACTCACGAATCTGATTTTATCAATAAATGGATTCCTCGAGAGAATTAACTCAGCGAGCTCATTTTCCAAAACCGTTGGCGCACCGAAACTAGCACCACTTTGTAATGCCGAGACAATTTTGTTATATACTTTTGGGTGGTTGTGACCTAAAATTAGTGGGCCCCAGCTACAATTAAAATCGATGAATTTGTTTCCATCTTCATCCCATAAATGACAACCATCTCCTTTTTTCATAAAAATTGGAGAACCATCTACTGATTTGAATGCTCGTACAGGAGAGTTCACGCCTCCAGGAAAGTACGTCTTTGCTGTTTCAAAAAGAGAATCGGAAGTTGATCGATTGATATGTTTAATTGTTTCCATTGGGATTAATTTGATGTTGCAAAAATACGATTCTTAAGGAAGATAGTTCTTCCAGAATTGAAGTAATTGTTCTTAGTTTGCTATATTGTTATAACAAAAACACATTTTTCATGTCAGATCAAGATCAAAAAGCCAGAAACGGCAAAATTTTACAAGCGGTTGTAGCTGTGGCAGTTGGACTAGGTTCATACTTCCTAGTTTCGTATTTACTTAGCTAGGTGGCGGCTGACAGCTGAAAGAGTTTGAGCAAATCAGGTCGAACTCAAATATCTGCATTAATTTCCATGTTGTGACTGAATTTGCTTTGAATGCAACACCCCGCCTTTATAGTAGAACAGACGCCCTCTTAAACAATTGAAATCGTTTAACCATATTTCGGCTTCCCCTTCAGATTGAACAGTTTTTATATTACGATGGGCATAATGAATTACCATAGGATCAAGTTTTTCCTCTAAGATAAAACCAACTTCCTCTGTTTCTAGTTGCGAGGCGATGGTTTGCCCTAAATCCATTGATTCACTGTACTTAATTCCCTTTATTGACGTCTCACCAGGAAGATTGATAACGTAATAGTGAATGCACCCTAGAGCGATGACAATCATTAGATAACCAGTCTGCTTTTTTTTGAAAATGTAAAGGAGTGAAACCGCCCCAATAATTGAAAAGAATGCACTGGAATAGAGTACAGTAAAATCATGAGTTGAATAATTAAGTAATGCAAGATGCAAGACAATAATAGGAAGGGTCGATACCAAGATGAAGGATTTATGCTTATCGAGAAAATTTGGCAATTTCTTTCTTCGCCCCATTATGATTGCAGATAGCACCAATAAAAATAAATACCAGTAATGCACCGCGTAATTAAAAATGAGGTATCCAATTTCCTTTGTTTTCGAAACGATCACACCGCCTGAATTGTCAGATGAATTACTCCCCCTTAGGGCTAATCGATCAAAAAGCTGGTCGAGAAACACATCGTACCCAGCAATACTTCCATACTGTATATAGGTAATTCCCAATGCAGAAGCGCATCCAACAACACTTGTTAGAATGATCGTAAATCGAATTGCCCCACTCATTTTGAATATTGCCCAGCAACAAACTATACAGGTAAAGAATACGCCTAGCCAGGAGGTATAAGTCATTACGCACAAATTCAACAGGAAAAGCGCACTTAACAGTAAACTCGTAGAATCTTTCAGTTTTAAGAAAAGCAAAATTCCAATCAAGAAGAATA
>Ga0115008_10005360_pt1 | contig 10603 bp, 11 predicted proteins | sample FraStrMetagenome_FD_87164 | JGI IMG/M metagenome (GOLD analysis project Ga0115008, IMG submission 87164) | Marine eukaryotic phytoplankton communities from Arctic Ocean - Fram Strait ARC3M Metagenome | ecosystem: Environmental > Aquatic > Marine > Oceanic | place: Fram Strait | collected...
TGTGATATTTTTTGCTAGTTTAGATATTTTAAGTTCTGAGCTTCCAAAGCTTCGCCCATCTTTATACACATCTAAAGCGCTCAAAAGATGGCGCCAAACAGCGGGCGGCGCCAGAAGCGAACTAACACCCAGATGCTCAAATTTGCATTGACGCTCTTGCGCGCGTCTTGATGCAGCTCTGATTCTTATCACTTGGCGGAAAGGCTTTCTAATTTTACAATTCGAGCTAGTGTGTTACAAGATACCTCGCACTGTTAGCTTCTACTGTAAGCTCTATGTTTATATTATAGAACACCAATTTGAAAGTCAACATAATCGATAGTATCCACTGTATTGGTATTTTATTGCTCAAATTGTAATAAACTTTTTTTATTGCAAGGGCTTTTTCAAGAAAAAAGTCTTTGAAAAGTAATAAAACATAGTGTTTATCCTCGTCTAGTATTGACAATCATTTAGTTAGCTTATTATAAGAATATAAGTAACAATATGGTAAGTTCAATTACCGTAAGGTTTCCCCAAAGATTATTTCAGCTTGCAGTTTTTCCTGAAAAGTCCAGCAAAGATCAAATAATTGGCGTGACCGTGTGAAGTACTCAAAGATGCATTATGTGCAGATAGATCAGAAATAGATGCGCACTTAGATAGAGATCAGTGGTCACCTGGATCTTTGCTGTGATGCAAATTGGCGATTTCTTTAGTTTACAAATACGTGATTACTATCAGCTGCTGCATAACTAGTTCAGAGGGCCTGTTTTTACTCTTTTGATAACCTGCAATGCAACTTTTTTCAAACCTTCTTTATTTTAAGAACATTATCGAAAATGTCGAGTGTGAATATGAACAAGGCTGGCATGGAAGGGGCTCCTAAAGAAGAAATAAACAGAATCTACGAAGAATGTACCCGGGATTCAGCATTTACTAAAAAGGAGAAAGCTAAAGAACAAGAATATATTGACTCCGCCCTCGTTGTGAAACAAAGAATTCTATATGCGACTCCTGATGAAGTAAGAAGTGCTCGTAAAACAATGCAAGTTGCAGTCGAAAGAGTCAGGGAGAGCTTACGCTTCAATAGAGTCGTGGTTCATGTCGGTCTGGATGAAAATATTGTTTTTTACAGTGTAACTGTAATTTTATTAAAAACAAAACATAATATTAATACTCCTGTATTATTCATTACGAATCACTCAAATGTTATTTTTCATCCTTAAAAGATATGGATATGTTCTTCGCCGCTGTAGAGGAATTCGACGATCAGTCCTTGAAAGAAAAAATCTTCGCTGTCGGCACGACAGGTATGCTCTGTACGTCAAATTACAAGGCGCGAAAATACGGTATCCGCGCAGGAATGCCTGGATTTATCGGCGAGAAACTTGCTGAAAGACTTGCTAAAGACAAATTGATTCTTGTTCCCCCGCGTCACGAACGATACAAAGAGTTCTCGGTTAAAGCTGAAGAGGTCTTCAGTCAGTACGACCCGAATTATGCAATGATGTCGCTTGATGAAGCTTATATGGACTTCACGGAGCATCTTGAGGCTAGATTGACTATGACAGATGAACAAAAGACATTCGACGGTGTTTTGTATGGCAATGACATCGATTCAGCCGTGAAAGAAATGAGACAGCGCGTTTTTCTTGCGACTGGTCTAACGTGCTCTGCTGGCTACGGGGCTAACACTTTGGTTTCGAAAATCGCATCTGACATGAACAAGCCGAACGGGCAATTCGCAGTTGCTTTTGACGAAGCATCTGTGAACGAGTTTCTCAGACCCCTTGCTTTACGAAAAATACCAGGTATTGGAAAGCGTTTGGATATTTTCCTCAAAACAGCGCTGGATGTGAGAACTGTTGGAGATCTTATCGATAAGAAGCATCTCGTGCCGTTCTTGTACGACGAAGAAAAATCAGCAAGTGGCTTTCTCGCTGGCGTGATCGCAGGATATGGGAATACTTTTGTGCCTCAAAGTGGCCCGAGAAAATCAAGGGGAAAGGAAACTTCTATCAAGCCAACAAGTAATACCAGAATCCTGCTCGAAGTTCTACGTGAGCTCAGTGATGACCTTGGAAAGCACTGCAAAGAAGCAGATGTCTATGGTGCTGGATTCACACTTAAAGTCAAAACGGACCAATTTGTTTTGTATACTAGATCGAAAGTTCTTCCAAGAGCCATCAACGACGGTGAAGAAATTTTTAAATTTGCAGAAAAGATGTTTATGAAGGAATTTGCCGATGGTCGAAAATATCGGCTCTTAGGCGTTGCTCTTAAAGATTTCGACAATAAAAAGAATAACAGAAAGATCACTTCGTTCTTTGAAGCTCCTACAAAAGCTGTTAAAGCTCCTGAAACATTTGAACCTGAGGTGGGTTTTGAATTATTTATTTTCGCATGAGATTACAAAATTCCCATTTAGAGTGTCAAGCTCTTGCCAGCGGAGTTCTAAAAATATGTCACAGTCAAGGATCGGTCAGTTCCGGTCGGAATAAGAACATAAGGTTTTTTGACAAAGTAAATTCAAAGCCCACCTAAGCAAGTATCTTGGACGAAAACCTCTCCGGAATCAGAAATGAGTAAGCGAAGTCCACTCAAAGAAAGAAAGACAAAGTCAAGTTTTTGGAATCAAACGAAAAGTACGAATTTGACAACAGTGAATAAATATGAAGAGTTAGAAATTTGCGAACAAAAATCTCGATCTTCACGAGAAGTTGATCTACTGAATTTTTCCGAGGACTCCAATTCAAGAGGACCGATCTATACGAACGAAGGTTTTCCCAGTTTTTGGAACAGAAACCTTAATGAAGAAGCCACAGCTGATCTTAATCACCAACCTGGTCCTTCGAGAGCTATTGAAATCGAGTACGTATCTGATGATTCACGGAGTTCCACAATTTCTATTGCATCGTCTGTAAACTCGCTTGGTCATAACATGACGCGAACAACCATGTCTAAAAATGTTCCTCCACCGCTACTAGAAGAGTATAGAAAAATGGGAGCGGAATCTCTGCAGTCACGTTTAGAAGATGTAATTTGCCCAGAGGAGCTTGAAGAAATAAGAAAATTTCAAAACCAGGCACCAGCTCCGAGAATTCACGGTTAGTCTTTTTATACATGTATGCTTTTTTAAGAACGGTCTTATAAAATTTCTAGTAAAACCGAAAACAGAGCAGCCTAAAAAGTCGTCAGTCAAGAAAAAAAACGGACAAACCAAAAAAATACCAAAAAATGCTGCTCCAAAGACATCGGTAAAGGACAGTGCAATTTCCAAAATGTTCCAGAAAGCTAAAAAAAGAAAATCTGACGAAAGCAACGTGGAACAGAACAAAAAACCTCATAATTAATTTTATCTTACTTTCTCCCGTACTCTTTATCTTTAATCACTGATAATAAACAAAATCTGAACAAAATATTTTGATGATCCAAAACGCAATAGTGAGTATCATTTGAGTATGTAACTGACTTATGAGTAGTGCAATGAAATAAATAATTAGACAGCTCATTCGATCGGAAAATCTTTAATTAATTCAGCAGCAAGTTCTCAGGATGAAAATAAAAGAAATTTGAATAACAATTTGAAAATCTCCATTCTATATTATTTGTATAAAAAAAGATCAATTATGGCTCTTGATACAGATAGTGCAGCACATGAGTATCTAAGCCAAGCTGCGCAATTTTCTTCTCGATCAAGTCAGCTGCGAAATGTCAAGTAGCCCCGAAGCTAGTTTTTGTCTGATTTTTTTTTCATCGAAACCGTTTTTTGTTATTTTTTATCGTCTTCTTACTCAAGGGCGCTCGAGAACTTATCTGACTTGTAGACAAAAATCAGTTTCATAAAAAAAAATCCGGAAAATCGTAAAAAAATGCTGTCCAGTTTTTCAAAGAGTTTCCGAAACTCATTTCGGAAAATTAGAAAGAACGATGATGAGCGAAGAGATGATAAGAGGACGCAGAGCATGAACATTAACAGAAGTTATTCAACTGATGCGCATATTTACAGCACTAGCTTTATGGATTGCCAGGAATCACAGAATAATTCAATAAATCCGGAGAGGTTTGTTGCCGCATACTAAAAATATTAAATGAAATGTATATAATTTTTATCGCTGGAAGTTTATCTTTATCAGTTGACCCAAATCCGATGCCTCGAGCATCGCTAGAAAAAACATTTTCAGCTCAATGCGTTAGCATGAAATTTTCGCGGACAGTTGCTTTAGATCCCTGGGCGAATTCAAGAAACGAGAACATCCGCTGTCACGAGTGAAATCCACCTTCTCTCTCGGAAGAATGAATAAAACGCGCACCTCCGCATCGAGGTTAGTATTCAAATTAGTGTGTACGGGAGTTGTTTGAAAGTACCGCCTTGCGCTCATTGGCAGAACGCGTGATTGCGCGAATTGGCAATTTTTTGAAGTTATATAAATTTAAGTTTTTCTGCTATGGCCGATGTAAGCCAGCTTAAAAGAAAAGTTGACATTTTAGAATTTGATAATAAGAAAAGTTTTATCGTAAAATGTATTGTCAACTTAAATGGAGCGTAAAAGGCTATTTGCGGGTGAAGTTTGGAGATTCAGGATGGAAAAGACACTACGCGATTCTTCACCAGGACACAATTGCGCTGTACGTGGAGAAATACGATGTTAATCCGGTAATGGAGAGCACTCTTACAGGGAATATTGTTGCTCCCGGAGAAACTTATACCAGGAAGAAATATGCTTTCTGTGTCAAAGGAGCACATACCCATCTTCTCTTCAGGAACGCCTTAAAAATATGATCTTGAATCGAAAAAGATCAAATATAAATCGGGAAATGGTATTATTCATTGAAGATGAGATTGAAAAGGTCAAATGAAGCTGCAAAGACAAAGAAGACCTGTTTCGCTGGATGAACGCTGTTTCTCTCGCGTCAATAGGTTACGATGTCGACGAGGGAAAAACGATCGGGATCAAAAAGAACAGATATAATTCCTGTTCCATACGTATAAATCGTGGACGCAAAGTATTCAAGGTTTGCGTCATTGATCATGTAGTTAAATTGTGATTTCTAGCAATATGCGTCAGTCGGAAGCGACGGACAATCGATTTCGTCTAAAGAAGATGATCTTTGCGACATTTCACTTATTCAAATGAAGATATCAAGGGAAGAGACATTATCGCGTAAAAATGCGCAGATGCAAAAATCAAAAAGCACCGCATCAGACATTATGAGACTCGTAGATGTCGTCGACATTACGTCAGGCCTCACTCGAAAGCAGGTTGACTTGATTTACTTGAGCGTTGTCGAAATGATTTTTCAGACGATGAAAAGGCGCGCAGAAAAACTTTCGTCAGATCCAAAGCTCAACGAGGTTCTACACAAAAAACTCCAGCTAGAACGAGAACTGCGATCAATGAACACCGACTTGGAAATAATCAATAAGCTCTTCGAAGTTCCTCTGACGAATGAGAAGATTGACGACTTTCTTCAAAAACATGGCGACATCATCCCCAACCTCAAAGAAACAACATCCCTGGAAGACTCTCTCTCAAGCCCGCAATCTGATATTTCCTCAAATACAGTCGATTCGCTTTGGTGATTCTTACACTTTCAAATCAATTGATTGAGCATTTGCTTTCTGTAAAATGATTTCATAAAAGGAGCATTCTGCAGAATCTGCACGAATAAAGAATGTCCTAATTCACAAGTCTTTTGGTTTTTTCAAGTGTATTATGATAAAAGAACTTTTTTGATTGTAAGTGGCAGTGCAGAATCACTAAAATATATAAATTAAACTCAAAAAATTTGTCTATTTTTTCGTCTTTTTCGCGGCAGGCTTTTTTGCTGCGACCTTCTTTGCAGGTTTCTTCTTCTTCATGACGGCGATTAATACTTCTTCACTAAAAATACAGAATAGAAACAATACGCAAAACTTTACTAACTCTTCTTCGCTTTCTTCGGCACTCTCGCCGTCTTCATTATCGGCGCTCGCACCGGCAGCTTTCTTTTTCTTTTTAACTTTCATGTCAACTGCGAACGGAACGGGGGCACTCGACTTGTTGTAGGCACGCGTTAGAGAAGCTTTGGTTTTTGAATCGACACCAGCAAGCGGCTCTCGTGTGCCCGTCCACTGCGTCAAGTCGAATATGTTGTCCATGTCATCTTTTGTCAAGCTTTAAACTTGTAATTTTGAAAACTTGCCAATGAACCACCTGTAGTCATCCAAGAATTTCATGACTTGATGAACACCTTCGCTAGCTCCAAGTTCGCCCTTACTTTGACGAACAAGTGGTTGACTGAGTCGCTCTCTGAAGGTCGGTCCATGAGACGAAACAATCTGCCAGCGATCGCACTTTGACTGTAGGCGAGTATGCATTTTAAGTTGGTCTAAAAGAGGTAAACATTCTCGTGTTGATAAAAATCTGGATTACCTGCAATTCTACCGTTCTTGTTGGTCGTAGACATTTTACCAAGCTCTTTTGGAAAGTCAACACGGTCAGTCAATCCACCACCCATGAACTGTCCTGGAAGTACCGTTGAAAGAGTAGCTACTGTTGGCAAGAGGCTCCACGCTTGTTTTGACATAATTTTTCGTTCAGCGATTTCGGAATACGACAAAGCAGAGGCAGATTTTGCAATCAATTGAAGATGTTGCTTAATAATTTATTAAATATGTCATATAAAATGTCTTTTTTACACAAACTTTAGTTAGTCAGTTTGAGGTTAATTAATAAATGCTACTTACAGCATTTTTTTGTGGGCCTGGGCTCAATGATGCGGGGGCTGACTTGAGATAGTTTTCGAAGACCATTTTAGGCATAAGACTGTAGTCTTGGAAGAAGAGCTCGTGTTTGTCGATAATCTGAGGCTGAGGTTGCGTCTTATCAATACGGAAAATTCGAGGAAGAGCCTCAAATGGACCAATTTTAATATCCTTCTTTGCGCCATCAGCAGTTGATTTGGCGTCGTCATACTCGACTTTTACATCTGAAAATGAAATTTTATTAATTTACAATTTTTTTAATTCAAACCGTCTTTTTTGTAAACTGCCATCATATTTAAAGTGTGGATAGTTTGGCGCACATCTTGATTGCAGCTTCTTATGACTTCTTGTACAGCAGCTGGCGAAATCTTGAATTTTTCTTTGAAGCAAATTGACATCATAGCACCTAAAATAGGCTTTAGAAACGTTCGCGAACTAAGAATATCTTACCAGTGATTTGCTCGACTCGCGGTTTCATGAATCGAAGATCAAATACGTAGTTTGCTAGTGAGCGTATCTTAGGGTGCTGTCTATCATTGCAAATGCAGATAACAGGTATGCTTGAGATTTTAATCAACCCGATGAGTTCAGCGATTCCACCACGATCTTCGTTGCCAGCCATGCCATCGACTTCGTCCATGATTAGAACGTATTTACCAGAAACAACCTTTTTCTCGACACTTTTGAAAGCTTGGTCGATACAACTGTTCGTCATGGCGCCTTTCACAACAGAAGCAAGGGACTTCTTGCTCCTTGTGTCCGAAGCATTAAACTCAAGCAGCTCGAAGTCCAATGACTTGGCAACCAGATGAGCAGTCGTCGTCTTTCCAATTCCTGGAGGTCCCGACAAAAGAGCAGCGCGAAATGTATGACCAGTAGGGTCGATCGCTCCTCTTGCTCCTGCAAACTTGGCCTTCGGGCGCTGATCTTTTGGACCTCCCTGATGTTTTTGCCAATCCTTGAGCCATGCTTGTAGCTTATTAGCGCATGAGGCATTTCCAGATTGTCCAACGATCTTCTTCATCTCAGCCGGTTTATATTTTTCAACCCACATTAAAGCAGGGTTCGAGTTTTCGTCTTTTGGCAGTGCAGTCTCCGTTTTTTTCGGCGAGCTGTAACTTAATTTTTAACAATACTTTCACACGTATATACCTTTTCGGCTCTTCCTTGACTTCATTCTTGACTGCTTTTCGTGGTGAGATTTTCGTTTTCTTTTTTGGCGTATTTTTTGCTTCACGCGCAGCCTCTTTCTCTGCTAATATTTCATATTTTGACTTCTTTGCTGGTTTGCTCCTGATCAATTCGATGATAAAATCTTCATCGACGAGTTTCACATCTTTTTCTTTCGCTTTCTTTATTTTAGCTTCGCCGGGTTCCTCGCCGACGATGACATAGCTAGTCTTCCCAGACACGCTCGTAGTAAACTTTCCGCCATATCGCTGAATTAAGCTTTTCATTTCATCTCGTCCCAAAGATTCACCGTTCCCGGTTGCAACAAATGTTAGCCCTTCTAAACAGTTGTCTGCTCCAGTAGGAATTTCTTTTGACCCGGGATTACGTGGACCTGCACTGGCCTTGGCTTTAAACTTGAGATAATTGGCCTTTCTAACTTCAGCAGGAGTCTTCGGCGCTGAATCTGTGTCCATTGCGTCTTCTGAAGCTGATTTCTTTATTTCCAAGGCCTTCACATTCGGTAGTGACTTTTCCTTTTTCACTGGCATCGGCAACTCAGGTTTTGGGAGATTATCTTGGCTACTCTGAGCAGTACTCTTGACTTCCGGAGATTTTCTTTTTGTTGTTTCCACTTTCGATTTTTTAACAGGCGTTAGCGTTGATGCGACAATTTCTACATCATCTGAAGCTTTTCGCTTTTTGGTCGTTTTCTCGGGCGTCTTGTTTTTCTTTTTGAAAAAGTCTTTCGGACTAACAGCTGTTTTTACTTTCTCAGGTACTGGTTTTGGGGTTTTTGTTTTCGGGTTTTCCTTTTCTGTCTCTTCATCGGACGAGTCGAGAGCCTTACGGCCCTTCTTACTAGCTTTGAGGTCATCTTTGAATTTCTGAGAAGTGCCTTTGTTAAGCCATTTTCGTATGTCCATTCTAAATAGGCTCGTTACACGATAACTTGTGTGAATGATGTAAACATAAATTACACGTAAAACATAAATTGTTATTGCATGTTAAAAGGGCAGTTTGATTGAACAGAATTATCCGTAGCAGTGATCAAATTGTGACTAAAGAATCTATTTGCTAATTTACGCCTTCAGTCTTCCTCTGGCAATGAGTTTTGCTCTGACCTTCTCCAAAATTCTTTTGGCCTCGCAATTGGGTAGATTTTCGGATTGAAAATAAGCCGGGGCGATTTCTACCACCCAATCGACCTAAACAAAAGCATTGACGCTCCAAAAAGTTTAGATTGGACTCGCCTTGATGTCTGTCGTAGTTCTGACGTAGTTCTTTGCTGTTACCACGAATTCATTGTAAAGAACCCAATCAGGCTTGTGATCAAGACAAGTTGATGGATGCAACTGTACTACTTGCTGGTCTTTGATGGTTAAGTAATGACCTGATTTTTCCTATTAATTCATTATTATTTATTTTCTTTATGGATGGTACCTTATGCGCAGTTTGCATAAAAAAGCCGGCCACAAGTGCTTTTCGAATATTGGTATAATAATCTTTTGAGGTAAAGTCACAACTTCTTCGTGGTAGAGAAAATCTATCCATGATCCTTGACAACTGCTGTCTGATTCCATCAGCTCTAGATTTATTTGTTTTTAAAGTTATTAATAATAATAACTTATTATAATATGAGACTTACGATTGAACGGAGCGGAAATTTATAAAGTTTTCGTAACACCACTGGGGAGAATCACCGTGTTGCTTGAATCTAAAAAATATTAATTTAATTAAAGAAGAGGGATTTCCTACGCATGATAGACATTGAGTAAAGTCAAATGATCTCCGTCCAAATGAGCGAATTGAATTTTACTTTCATCAGCAGCTCTACGAGCTTCTGCAGGTCTAACGAAAACTTGTGGGACTAAAAAAGGCGTTAGTGATAAAGACCAAGCTCGTCTCATACCAGTAAGCATGCAACAAATTGATAGAATTTCGTTACTGCAGTTGTACTCGCACGACGCGATGACCATTTTTGCAAGTTGAGGATCAAGTGGAAACTCTGCCATCATTGAGCCAAGTTCAGTCAAATCACCGTCGTCATTGATAGCTGCTAGATAGTTGAGTGTTTCCATTGCAGAAAAGAGAGACTAAAATTATAGTCACAAGATATATATTTATTGATGCAAACCTGCGGCGATGGAGGATCAACAAAATCAAAGTGAATCAAATCATCAATTCCAAGCTTTTTCATATTCAAAATGACACTTCCCAAGTTCGATCTCAAAATCTCCGGATAAACGAAATCCTGCATTTCTGATTGATACGCTTTCTCCGTGAACAGTCGAAAGCACTTTCCTGGACCAGTTCTTCCAGCGCGACCGGCTCGCTGCTGAGCGTTGGCTTTTGAAATAGAAGAGATAAGGAGAGACTCCACGCGAATTCGAGGATTGTAGACTTTCAGTTTTGAGAAGCCAGGGTCGACAACAAAAGCAATTCCATCAAGTAGCAGGGTTAGCAAAATCGAGAAGCTATCGAAACAACTGAGGAAATAAAAACCGTAAGTATTTATTTTATCTTATTTAACGAAAATCGAGGTCCTTGGAAAGTCCGACCCGACCCGACTTCCAATAAATGTGGTCGGTGCCGACCCTAGCTTGGATGTCACTGGGCGGGCGGGGAGGATTGATAATCCTCCTCTCCGGCCCCCGCCCATAGTTTTGTGACAATTTGCCCACCCCAGCAAGTCAGACACAA
>Ga0115008_10005362_pt1 | contig 10599 bp, 5 predicted proteins | sample FraStrMetagenome_FD_87164 | JGI IMG/M metagenome (GOLD analysis project Ga0115008, IMG submission 87164) | Marine eukaryotic phytoplankton communities from Arctic Ocean - Fram Strait ARC3M Metagenome | ecosystem: Environmental > Aquatic > Marine > Oceanic | place: Fram Strait | collected 2012-06-18
AAGTTCGGCACTTTTTATCGACACCATACTCGGATGCCAAATTACGAACCATCCCCACAGGGATGAGCTTGCAAAGCTGATTAAAGACGACGTTACTGTGTTTGGTTGGTTTTGGTTTGTTCATACTCGGTTTCCTTGGTCGGAAACCACCCAAAGCCAACCACTTTTTTAATTTAAAAGAGCATCCCTATGGGATGACTGTGATATATTTTGGCTAGTGCGCGACTTAAAGCTCCGCAAAAAATGTCTGAAAACTAAATTCCGACTGCACGTTTTGGATAGTGCCGATTGATTTGTCATAACAATTTGAGTACCTACCTACTTCTTCATTGGCCGTAAAAAACTAAATTTAAGATCAAACATGCGTTACATATCAGCCAACGCTTGTAAGCGATAAGCGACTCTGGGAAGATCGGCGCAATGAATTCCGTCTAAACTTAAAAATCGAAGTGACCGCTCGACTTTTATGCCCCGGGCTGACTATTTTGTGAGTGCACCTTTTTGAGCGCTGCAATGTTTAGCGCCTGAGCCGCGACGAGACTCTTCAAGCCGCGATTCTTTTCTTTTAACGCTTTTAGACGCTTGGCATCTGAAAGATGCATGCTGTCGTATTTGCGACGCCAAGGATACAGTTTTTGCCAGGTGATCTTATATTCGCGGCAAGCTGCTGTGATTGATTTCTCCGCCCCAGCTTGCGCAAAATGCGCATGATCGTTTCTGATAAAAGACGTTTCTTTTTCATTTATCAGGGGCCCATTATAAAGGCTCCAGACTAACATTTAAAGCTGTTCAGTTTTCGAGATGCAGCACAGTAGTTGCAGTGGCCATAAATATTTAATTCGAAGCTACGGATGCATTTTAGCCGAGATATAAAGATAAAAAAAAGTTGGAAGTTATACTGAAAATGTCATGTGTATTATTGTGCCTCGTCTTTATTTATCTCCACCTGATATCCGCCCACGAGATCATGTCAGTCTAGCGGAAGCCTTGAATTCTAATTGGGTCGCTCCAATCGGCCCGCACTTAGATGCGTTCGAAGCTGCCGTGGCTACTCGTACGGGTGCAAAGCATGCGGTAGCTCTTAACAGTGGTACCGCAGCATTGCATTTAGCGCTAGACCTATTGGGCGTCGGGCCTGGAGATCAAGTGATCTGCCCCAGTTTCACTTTTGTGGCGAGTGCCAATCCAATATGTTATTTGGGAGCGGAGCCGGTTTTTGTGGATAGTGAGCCCCAGACATGGAACATCGATCCGCAGCAGTTGGAGCTTGCGCTAAAATCTGAAACCTCAGTCAAGGCTGTGATTGTTGTTCATTTATATGGGCAGTGCGCGCAGATGGATACAATTCTAGAGTTGTGCCAGCGTTATCGGGTGGCCTTGATTGAAGATGCGGCCGAAGCGCTGGGTGCGAGTTATAAAGGACGTGCTGCGGGGTCAATGGGCGCATTTTCTTTTTTCTCTTTTAATGGTAACAAAATTATTACTACTTCTGCGGGGGGGATGTTGCTGACCAACTCTCAAACTTGGGCGCAACGGGCACGTTATTTGGCGAGTCAGGCTCGCGAGCCAGTGCTGCATTATGAGCATTTGGCAGTCGGTTATAATTATCGAATGAGTAACCTGCTGGCAGGCTTAGGCTTGACACAATTAACGGATCTGGAGCGACGGATTCAGGTGCGGCGGGCTCATTTTGAAGCTTATACAGCTGCTTTCAGTCATTTAAAAGGGCTCAGCATGATGCCGCTGATTGACGCGGATGCGGCTAATTATTGGTTAACTTGTATCACAATTGATCCAGATCAGTTTGGTGCCGATCGCGATTTTATAATCGCGGCATTAGCCGCGGCTGACATCGAGGCGAGGCCACTGTGGAAGCCTTTACATCTGCAGCCTGTTTTTGCGACGCGCACATTTTATGGTACAATATGCGCGGAAAAGTTATTTGAATGTGGGCTGTGCCTGCCGAGTGGATCAGCCATGGTAGACTGTGATCGAGATCGAGTCATTGCAGTCGTAGCCGCTTGTTTTCAGCGCCAATCGGCGCATTAATTGAGATTAAATCTGATGAATATTAAAACGGCTATGGTAAATCCTAATCTACGCTCGGCCTTACTGCTGAGCTTTTATTGTGGGCTGGCCGTTTTTAGTTATTACTTGGCCTATGAATTGCGCTTTGATTTTTCAGTGCCGACTTCTTTTGCGGACGATCGATTTGATACAATCTGGTGGGTTACTTCTTTAAAATTATGTATGCTTTCTGTTAGTGGACAGGTCCAATGTCTATTGGCCTATTTCCGTTTGTCGGACGCTATAAGTTTGTTTTTAGGTTTGTTGCTGACTGCATTATTACTGGTCTTCATGTGGTTGCTTTGCGCGGGCCAAGGCATTCCACCGAGAGCAGTGATTTTATCCGACTTGATGATCAGCTTCTTTTTGATAGGAGCCTTTCGTGTTTTAATGCGTTTGCAGGCGAGTCGCAGTTGGGCGGATTGGCGAATGCAAAAACAGTCTGAATCTATTTTAATTGTCGGCGCAGGTGAAGTGGGTTCAGGGCTGTGTGCCGAACTTTTTAATAAAGCCAGCTTAGGCATGCGTCCTGTTGCTTTTTTGGATGATGATAGCGCTAAAATTGGGCGCTATGTGCATGGAGTTAGAGTCGTTGATTCTATTGATGGCTTAGCTCAGGTTGCTCGTCGCTATCAAGTTAGTAAAGTTATTATCGCATTTCCATCCGCTTCAATTCAACGCCTTCAGCAGGTGATTGCTATGTCGCGTGAAACTGGACTTAGAGTCGAGCGAGTTCCCGCGATAGGGGACTTATTAAGTGGTCGTGCTCAAATATCACAGCTTCAGCCCATTGAATTCTCTGACTTCTTAGGGCGTAAGCCGATTGAATTAGATTCGGATCAAATTCGTATATTGTTGCGAGCCAAGCGAGTCTTAGTGACCGGGGCCGGTGGCAGTATTGGGCGTGAATTGGTGAAGCAAGTTTTGGACTACAGGCCTGCTGCGCTGCACTGTCTCGATCGTTCAGAAATTGCTATTTTTAATTTACAGCAAGAAATTATAATGCCGGTCCGCGGTGCATCTAGTCCAGTTGATTGTTCGGTTTTAGATATCGCCGATAACGGCTCGGTTGAAGCACTGTTGCAACAATTTAGGCCTGAAGTAGTATTTCATGCCGCCGCTCACAAGCATTTGAACTTAATGGAAGACCAGCCGGCCGAGGCGTTAAAGAATAACTTTTTTGCCACGGCTGATTTAGCTGCCAGCGCCAGTCGTGCGGCTGTGGAGCATTTTATTTTTATTTCTACTGATAAAGCAGTTAATCCAAGCAGTGTCATGGGAGCCAGCAAGCGCCTAGCAGAACTGGCGCTGGAGGCGCAGCAATTACAGTCGGCCAATCGTACCTGCTTTATGTCGGTGCGCTTTGGTAATGTTTTGGGATCCTCCGGCAGTGTGGTTCCAATCTTCCGTCGTCAAATCGCTGCTGGTGGCCCTGTCACCGTGACCGATCCACAAGTTGCCCGTTTTTTCATGACAGTCGAGGAAGCGGTTGGTTTAGTTTTAAACAGTGCGACTCAAGGCACTGGCGGCGAAATCTTTGTCTTGGATATGGGGCAAGCTGTAAAAATTGTTGATGTCGCCCGTCAGATGATTGAATTAAGTGGCCTGAGGGAGGGAGTCGACATCGAGATTCAATACACCAGCCTGTGCCCTGGTGAAAAATTGCGCGAAGAGCTCCAACATCAAAATGAATCACTGACTGCAACGGCCCATCCGCGTGTTTTACGTTTCGTTGCCAAGCATTGTGCTAGCACAGAGATTGAGTCGATTCGTATCAAGCTGGAATGTCGTATTAGCCAAGACAACGCCAATCAGCTCAAGCTAGAGATGCAAGAGATGTTACCGGAGTACACGCCTTATTTGAGTTAAAATCCCGCAGTTGTGCTGATTAGATATCGATTTGTTCAGCTGTCAGGCAAAGTTATGGTTGGGGCATGGTAATATAGCTAGTTAGCGAGCACAAAAAAACCCGTAAGCTGTTAAAGCATACGGGCTTAATAAAGTGGTGGCCAGACCCAGAATCGAACTGGGGACACAAGGATTTTCAGTCCTCTGCTCTACCGACTGAGCTATCTGGCCACTTTTGAAGAAGCCCGAAGTAAGTGTTGCGAACGGCGAGACGTCAACTCGCTTTTTGCATTTTTGAAAGAAAGTTTACGAAGTGCGCATTTCTTGTTTCAAACAAGAGCCAGTTATTAGATTGCAGTAACTGGCCACTTGACTCAATCGCTAGAAAATCGCTTTTATGCAGATCCATTTATGAAAGTTGTCTTAGCGGAAAAACCATCGGTCGCGCGTGATATCGCGAAGTATCTTAAGGCAACTCAGCAAAGTAAGGGCTTTTACAAAGGAGAGGAGTGGATCGTGACTTGGGCCTTCGGTCATATGGTCGAGTTGCAAGAGCCTGAGGAGTATAATCCAACCTGGAAATCCTGGCGTTTGAGTAACTTGCCGATCATTCCAACAGAATTTAAATTGCGTTCGCGCAAGGATGGATCGGCGCATGAGCAGCTGATGATAATTAAAGGTCTGTTTCAGCAGGCTGATGAAATTGTCTGTGCCACAGATGCGGGCCGAGAAGGCGAGTTGATTTTTCGCTACATTTTAACTTGGACCGAATGCGAATCGAAACCGTGCCAGCGACTGTGGATTAGTTCTTTGACGCATGCTGCGATTGAAAGGGGATTTAAGCAACTCTCACCGAGCGCAGATTACGACCGTTTGTACCATGCTGCTCGTTGCCGCAGTGAGGCGGATTGGATTGTCGGCTTGAATGCGACTCGTTTTTTTACCGTTGAGTATGGCCAGCGCAATTTATTGTTAAGTCTGGGGCGGGTACAGACACCGATTCTCGCAATGGTGGTAAATCGGGATCTTGAGATCGAATATTTCGAGCCGAAAGATTTTTGGGAGATTCACACGCTCTGTGAGACGGCTACCTTTAAGCATGTCGCTGGGAAATTTCAGGATCAGGCTCAGGCGCAAGCGATTTTAGAGCAAGTGATGGGGCAGCCGTTGACGATTCAATCGGTGTCTAAAAAGAACGAAAAGATCAATCCGCCTCAGCTTTACGATCTGACTTCTTTGCAGCAGGATATGAACCGGCGCTATGGCTTTACTGCAGATCAGACGCTTAAATTGGCGCAAAGTCTGTACGAAGGTAAATACCTGACCTACCCGCGTACTGATAGCCGTTATTTGAGTGCTGATATCCAGCCCACAGTCCCTCCCTTATTGGCTGCGCTACGCCGCATTAAACCACTGCAAATCGAGCCGCTCAACTTGGACCAGCTGAAATTTAATAAGCGGATCGTTGATGATTCGAAAGTTTCGGACCACCATGCAATTATACCAACTGAGGTGCTGGGAGAGCATTTGACGGGCGATGAGCGGAAACTGTATGATGCTGTATTGACCCGTTTAATTGCGGTATTTTATCCGTCCTGTATTAAAGCTGTGACTGAGGTCGATGCGAGTTCTGCTGGTCAGTGTTTTCGTGCTCGTGGTAAGGTCTTGGTCGATGTGGGCTGGCAGGCGCTTTACCCTAAAGAGTCAAACCAGGCAGTCGAAGTCGCCAAGAAAGCGGGCCATGAAGTCGTGCAGGAATTACCAGATTTTCAAGTCGGCGCCAATCATTCGCACCAACCGAGCCTGCGTCAGTTTAAGACCTCTGCACCCAAACGTTTTAATGAGGCCAGTCTGCTGCAGTTGATGGAAACGGCTGGTAAAATCGTGACGGATGAAGCTTTAAAGGAAGCCTTAAAGGACAAAGGGGTGGGGACTCCGGCCACACGGGCGTCGATAATCGAGGTTTTAATTCAGCGCAAGTATGTCGAACGCAAGAAAAAGAATTTGATCAGCACTGAGTCGGGCCGCGGTTTAATTTCGTTGGTGCAGGATGCCCGTTTAAAATCACCGGAATTGACAGGAGATTGGGAGTTTAGATTGAAGCAAGTGGAACGCGGTGACTATGATGCGGCACAATTTATGTCGGAAGTGTCAACTTATACTCGCGAAATTTTAGAGTGCACGGCGGCTAAGACTATTGACTTACAAAAATTAGGTCCTTGCCCGATTTGCAATGCCTGGGTGATGCGTGGTCGTAGTGCTTATGGCTGTTCTCGCTGGAAAGCCGGCTGTAAATTTGTGCTGCCGGCCGAGGTGTGGGGGCTGGCGCTACAGCCGCAACTCGCACGTGAAATTTTGTCGCATAAGCGCAGTCTGACGCCACACCCCTTATTGGTTAAGGAACACAAATGCTTTGCCACATTGCAGTTAGATAAAAAGGGGAATTTGCATTACGAACCGGCCGAACTTGCAGTAAAAGCCAGTGGGGATGCCAGTTTGGGTGATTGTCCAACCTGCGGTGGCGATATTACGATTGGCAGCAAAGCTTACGGTTGCTCGAACTGGCGCAATGGTTGCAAATTCGTGATCTGGAAAACGATCGCTAAAAAAGAGATCTCGATTGAATTGGTGACTCAGTTGCTGCTGCAAGGGAGTACTGAGCTTATCAGTGGCTTTAAGTCACGAGCTGGTAATGACTTTGAGGCAAGGCTCAAAGTTGTCGGTAGCGAAGTGAAATTTGATTTTGCTTAGCGTGCGCAGGCTTAAGTTCAAACTGCTGGCTGTTGCGCGGTAGTAGATCGTCTTCGCTCGTGGGTGGTCTGATCGCTGCGCTGGCACTCGATTTTGGCGAGTACTGAATTCTTGGCGCTAAGCTTTGCTAGGTTGTGAGCCAAAAAAACGGGGTCGCACGCAGTAAGCGCAGGACCCCGTCGTGAACTGATTGATTTATCGGTTACGTGGACGACTGTTGCGGCCTTGTGGGCGACTGCCCCCGGCATTGGCTGTTGCTGGGCGACTACCACGTTGGCCACCGGAGCTACCTCCGCGCTGACCGCCACTGCTGCGCTGACCGCCACTGCCGCGCTGACCGCCGCCACCACGGCGCTGGCCACCATTGCCGCCACCATTTTTAGGCTTTTGCACGCGTGCGCCGCTGGTGTGTAGCGTTTCAATTTCCGCGGCGTGGTGCGCGTGTTCACCGTCGATCGGCACTTTTTTCTTAATTAGTTTTTCAACGTCGCGCAATAGCGCCACTTCTTCCAACGAGCAGAAGGACAGGGCGCGGCCACTTTTTCCAGCGCGTGCGGTGCGTCCGATCCGGTGCACATAAGCGTCGGGCTCCATTGGAAGATCATAGTTAATGACCAGTGTGATGTTTTTGACATCGATGCCACGAGCCGCCACATCGGTTGCGACCAGTACTGGAATGCGTCCTTGTTTAAACAGCTCGAGTGTTTTTTGACGTGCTGCTTGAGACTTATTACCGTGAATCGAGTCGGCTTCGATGCCGATACTGTTTAATTTTTTGGCCAAATTCTTAGCGCCGTGTTTTGTGCGGCTAAAGACTAGGCTGAGTTCGTTTTTATGTGCCTCAGCGCGACCCTTTAACAGATCGATCAGTAGATCTTGTTTGTCTTTATGTTGAACAAACAGCACGTTTTGATCAATTTTTTCAGCAGTGGTGCCTTGAGGAGCGATCCGGATTTCAGCTGGATCATTTAACAATGAGTTGGCCAGCTTGGTGATGTCGGGCGCCATTGTAGCTGAGAATAGCAGTGTTTGACGTGACTGCGGCAATTTACCGGCTATTTTTCGGATGTCGCGGATGAAGCCCATGTCTAGCATGCGGTCTGCTTCGTCTAAAATGAAAGTGTCAACCTGGCTTAGATCAATGTGCCCTTGTTGCTCGAGGTCAAGTAAGCGGCCAGTCGTGGCCACCAAGACATCAAGGCCTGCGAATAAAGTTTTAATTTGTGGTTTTTCGGAGACGCCGCCGAACACCATGCCCATCCTAAGATTGAGGTGTTTGCCGTAGGTGCTAAAGCTCTCGGCCACTTGTACCGCCAGTTCGCGTGTGGGGGTTAGAATCAGGCAGCGAACACCACGGCGAAATGGTTTGCGCTGGTTTAGCGCAAACTGGTTCAAGATCGGCAGTGCAAATGCTGCAGTCTTGCCGGTTCCGGTTTGAGCGCAGGCCAATAAATCGCGGCCAGCTAGCAAAAGCGGAATCGCTTTGGCTTGGATAGGCGAAGGCAGCGTGTAGCCTTTTTCGGTGAGTGCGCGTTGAATGGGCTCTGCGAGTGGCAGATCGGAAAAGTTTACTTCAGTCATAATCAAGAGTGCCGTTCGCGACCTGTCGGCGCGAACAGTCAATATGTTCGATGTATTTGGTTTACATTTCCCACGAGCAACCCGACATCAAGGCGACGCTGCTCAGGGGCAGGTTTTTGCCGTAGGGAAACGCACATGAAGTGTGCTCATCGAAGGAAAACCTGATAGAATGGGCGGAAAACGACAGTATTGCATCAAATACGCAAGTTATTTATTTGGATTCTATCCTCACTGCGGCCCTAACTGGAACTTCAGTCATCGCGGCTGGATCGGCCGAAGCCCGTCGCAAACGACACAAAAAAACCAAATCATAAGATTTGGTTTTTTAAAATTGGTGGTCGAAGGGGGACTTGAACCCCCACGCCTCGCGGCACATGACCCTTAATCATGCGTGTCTGCCAATTCCACCATTCGACCGTTTCGCTACATTTAAACGTAGTGAAGTTTTGAGAGATAGAGTTCATTTGATGGAGATCAACAAAAATATCAAAAAAATCGTTTGTGCATACAAAACGCTTCAACATAGTAAAAACTTCTATTGGAATTTTGTAGTATCTATTCTACTCTTCTTTATACACACATACACGTGCTCGAACACTTCGGGCGCATTTTTCCTAAACGGCCATGGCTGAAAAACCATCAGAAAATTCTAAAGCACCGATTAAGCAGGCGCTCGATCTTAATTCATTATCCGGTTTGGACTTTGGGCCGAATTGGGCGGATGAGACTAAAAAACGCAGTGGCCCAAGGTCGGGTGGCAGTCGTAGCGGGGCACGCGCTCCGCGCCCCGCGGGAAGTTCTTCTCGTGATCGACGTTCCGGCGGTGCGCGCCCCGCTACAGCTGGTGGTGAAGGCCGTCCGCCTCGTCGTAAGGACGGGCGTGAGAGAAGTCAACGAGGTGGCGAACGCCGAACCGCTGCAGTTCGTGCCACATTTCAACCGACTATGCAGGTGGATCTGTATCCTCAAGATGAGGCCTTTGAAGCGCTGGTACAAAGGCTGCGCGCCACAGCACGCACCTACCAACTGTTTGAAATTGCGCAATTATTGTTACAAAAGCCCGAGCGTTACGTGGTGGTGTTGGCTAACAAAGCAGCTGCAGGAGAATCCGCGCCAGCTCCAGTGTTTTATTCCGTTCCTGGTCATTTGCCATTCGAGACCGAGGATGCAGCGATCAGTCACGTGTTGAGCCATCATCTAGAGCAGTTTTTCGAAATTGAGGCAGTTGAAATGGCAGCGCCCAAGGGTAATTTTCAAATGGTGAATCGTTGCACCATTACAGGTGAGTTGATCGGACCTCCGAATTACCACCGTTACCAAGAGTTTTTGCAGCAGCATTACAACGCACGTATTACTGGTATGTCATTTGAGCGCTTTCAATCGAAGATTGAAGCAGTTAAAGAGCAGGAGCAAATTGATGCGTGGATGGAAACGATGACCAAGGGTACGCGCTACACGGTAAAGGATCATCAAGCGGGCGAGCCAGAATCAGTCGAATCACTCGAGGCGGTACGTCACTTTTTGTTGCAACATCGTAAGGATCAAGTCGTAGGCAGTGGCAGTGTGGTGCGATTTGCTGGCCGTGATATCGTTAACTTGCCAGCTGGCGACATTCGTCGTTCGGTCGAGGCCTACGTGGCGCAGCAGATTCATTTTCCATTGGAGACTGCCAACAATATTCGCGGTCGTTTGCGCCGTCACAAATTCACTGTTTATAAGAAGGGCTCGAAGGGCATTTCTTTTGTTTGTGCTGTCAAGCGTAAGTTCCGAGATCATCAGACTGTCTTCAAAGAATCGATTCGTGAGTTAATCACTTTTCTTGAGCAGAATCCAGATGTGGCCGCATCGAAAGTGCCAAAATTGTACATTGGAATTGATACCGAGCGGCAAAAGCCCGCAGTGCTCGAAGTTACTGAGGCTGAAGTTGCGGCAGCCAAAGAGGTTGTAGAAAAAGCGGCCGCTGAAAAAGCTGAAGCAGGCGATACTGCTGCTGCAGGCGATACTGTTGCAGTTGAAGTCGTAGCCGGAGTCCATGCCGAAACGGCCGCGGCCTCGACTGAAGCGACACCAGTGCTAGAACTGTCAGTTGAGGATCAGTCACGGCTTAAGCAATTGATGCTCGATCTGCGTTGGTTGATCACTGAGGGCTTTGTTACTGAGTATGGTGACGGTCGCCTATTTGCTGCGCCAGCTATGCCAGAGCCTAAGAAAAAGGAGGTCGGCCGTACGCGCAAGGCGCCAGTGATCGATTCTGCTGCTGAGCCTGAGCAAGCCGCAGTTGCTGCTGAGCCTGAGCAAGCCGCAGTTGCTGCTGAGCCTGAGCAAGCCGCAGTTGCTGCTGAGCCTGAGCAA
>Ga0115008_10005364_pt1 | contig 10597 bp, 10 predicted proteins | sample FraStrMetagenome_FD_87164 | JGI IMG/M metagenome (GOLD analysis project Ga0115008, IMG submission 87164) | Marine eukaryotic phytoplankton communities from Arctic Ocean - Fram Strait ARC3M Metagenome | ecosystem: Environmental > Aquatic > Marine > Oceanic | place: Fram Strait | collected...
ATTGTTTTATAGGAATTCTAAGAAAAACTCCAACTTTTTAGATATTGACTTGATCTTTACATAACATCCTGTTTTATTTATATCATCCAATTACTAAAACATACTTTTGTTATTACTATTTTGGATAGACCCTGATTATACAAAACTATCCTTCTATTTAGACTAATCACTCAACTCAGACTACTTATTTGGATCTTTAAATGAATCACCACCCTACTACTACTACTACTACTACTACTACTACTACTATTACTACTACTACTACTACCCAACTCCACCTTTCACTTTACTGAATCTAGTTTATGAATTCTACTACTAATCACAATGAACCACATAAATATCTTGTTAGCCACCAAAACCTAGATAGAACTATGATCCTCCAGTAATACTTTTCAAATACCTCTTACAATCTTCAGCCTCTACATTCTGTATTTCCATTCTACTGTTTGTAGACTTGATTTTAGTATATACTCTATTAGACCTACTGGCTTTGGTATTCAGAATATCATTGATAGTGAACTCATCATCCTCCTATTATTCATCATTTTCATCCTCCTCACTCTATAAATTGATCTATTTCTGGCCCTACTCATCATATCTATAGAAAAACAATTACAATTTAGTAAATGGACTATGATTTTACTACTCTCTGTTCATAAACACATCTTCATCTATATCAATGCTATTCATCAACTGTAGATTGGGTTTATCAGTGCCTAGATCATATAAATACTGGATATCATGGTTATAAGTCCAATTGGCACTCTTACCTCCAAATATTATGAACCCACTACTATCATATTGTGTTCTGATAGCTGTGAGTCCATCTAGTCTCTGATTCATAGTGATATTGACAACAACCCATTCATTACTACTAAGACTGTATTTCTCAATACTATTGATTCAATGGTCACTGATCCCACCTGCCACATAAATATGATGATCATCATTGAATACTATGCCATCAGCTCAGGCATGATTCAATCTGGATTCAAGTATTATCCATTTATCAGTGTTTAGATCATAAACCAATACACTATTGAGTACTGATGTATATGATATTCCACCTATTAAGTATATTCTCTACTTCACATTGATAATCATGAAATTAGTACGTTCATCAGGCATGTCTTACAAATATTTGATCAGATTATCCCGTTTCAGAAAGTTAGTGTCTAATAACTGACAGTCTGTCCTGATTCTATACTATTTATTAGAATGATCACCATATTCCCATATTCATTCCTGTTCGTAACACTCTATCCCTCCTACAAACATAAACAGATTCTTTCTAAGTCTCACTCCTTATTGGTATTTGTATAGTTTCAGTTCCAATGGAATACTTAATCTTCTGAATCTAATACTGTGGATATCCAAGTCTATTAAACAAGGACTACAATTGAAGATTAGTACTCTATTCATATGTTTCATATAGTATTTCTCAAGGTCTCCCATCTCATTGTTCCCCAGTTCAATATACACTGACTCTCTACTTACACAGTATTTCTACAATAATTTTTATGTTATCAAGTGATTATTAAATGATTCTACTTTTATATCTAGATAAGAGATTATGTTATCTGATTGTTATTAGACTTATTTCTATTTCCTATCCATATCTTATTCTCTATTCTATTATGTATAATAGTTCATATAATGATTAGATTATTACTATGTCTATTGTATTGATTACTATTGATTATTCATAACTTTACATGAATACTGTCTATATATATTTTTGGATTCATAATGTATCTAGACCCCTAACTGCATATTGTTTCCTCCATATATGAGTATTGTGTCAGCCCATTAGAAACCTCTTGGATTCTTGAACAACTACTACTTGATGACCTACTAGTAGCCCACCTAATGGTCCTAATTCAACTCCAACTCCATATCCAACTCACACTGATAGACCCACTACCTGAGATTGAGTTTATAGACCTTCATATTCTATGCCAATCCATTAGTAGAGCCTCCTATTATCAATAACTCATCATTCTTGTAGCCTTTCATCAGAACCATATCTGATAGACCCTCTTACAACTGGAAACTCAATAATTTCCATTTCTCACTCTACTACTACTACTACAATGATTATGATTATGCTTTGTTATTGAATATTAGACTCAATTTGTACTGTTCTATTGACTTCTCTCTCACCATGTTATCACTGAACCCTCCAAATAGATATAGACTTCCTCTGTAATAGATCAACTGTCCTCCTTCTCTTCTGATATTCAGACTACTTAATGTCTTGGTTTCTAGTCTACTCTCTTACCAATTGTTATAGTAAATCATATAAAATCTATCAGACAGTTCAGTCTCATTATTATTTTCAGATTGGATCCTCCCTCCTCCTGTAAATATTATTCTATTGTTCTCCTTTTCAATCAGAATCGACATTCCATTATAGAATGGTTCTAGTGTTTCATATTGTAATCTGCTTATCATATATGATTATTGTAATGTCAGTTTTATTAGGTTGCCTATATTGTATTTATTTATGTTCAGTCTGTAGAACTCTCTGTTTATTAATACACTTTATGACTACTGTCCAATATTGGAACTCTGTTTATGATATCCTCCAAATAACAAACAGTTTTAATCATCTTCTTATAAACACATCATCTGATAACCTAATTTAAATTCTTTCTTGTTCTCGTTCTTGATATTGATATTCAGAGGAATCCTTTCTACTTTTCTAGTTTGTTTGTTTATTCTTAACAATATTATTTTTTTTAATAATTGTGATTTCTGTTTATTTACTTTCTATTTATTCTTTTGTTTTAGTTTCTATTATTGGAATTCTTTGTAATTTTCTATGTATTTGGTCAGAATGTATTGGTATTTGAATATTGGTCTTTTTAGATTGAATTTCTTTATATAATGGTCTTGTTCTTTGAAGTTCTTGTATTTACTCTGTGTCTAACAACATGAACCCATTGATTAATAATATAAATAGAGAGAGAATAAGATATAAATAGAGAGAGAGTGGGTGAATATAAATAGAGAGAGTGTATATTTATAATATTGTATAGAATGCAGTATTAAATTATAATCATATTGATATTACATTTGAATTGATGAATTAAGAACAAGAAACAAATGAGAAATAATAAAATGTAGAGAAAGAGAATCTAGAAGAAGAAGAAGAACTAAGGATTGATAATCTGAAAGAAAGTTAAAGTGAGAAAGTGAAAGGACTGGATGAAATAGATGAACAAATAAACTAAGAAATACAAGAACTAGATGATAACTCAAATGAAGCCTAGAACGATGAACTTAGTAAAATGAACCATCTAAATGAAATCATAGTAAAAAACAAAAGAAGAACAAGAGAAGAAAGTACTTAAGATCGTAATTATACATGTGGTTGTGGTAAAAGCTATTTATCATATCCTGCTTTATATTTGCACCTGAAGAACAAACATAATGGGAAACCACCCAGTGGAACATTATTGCCTTCCAACTAATTTAAGAAAAAGAAGAACCAGAATATAGAGAAACATGATAACACTGAAGATTCTGTCTGTCTAGAAGATTTTGTGAAGTTTCTTAAGAATCTGGACAGCAATTATGTGAACGAATTCAAAAGAGACATTCATGATGAAAAGTAGATCAAAGAATTAATTGATAATTATTTTCTGATGGAAGAAGGTGATGAAAACATGCGCAATAATTTCATAGAATTTTTGGAAGACAAATATTTACTGAAACAAGTGAGAACTATCAAACCGACTGATAATTCATTAGAAATAAACCAATCATCAATCAACAATGTATTTGCCTACTTTTTAGCACATCTTTCACGAATGGTGTCTTATAAGATATTCTAAGAGTTTTCATTCTTTTTCGAAGCTTTCCGACATGTCATTAATAAAGAAGGCTACAAATACTGTGAAATCTAGAATGAAGAATAAAAAGTGGATGATTTCTGTTCTCTCAATAGTTGTGAACCTATTTTGGAAATGGCTAATGTCTTCATTTCTTAACATCTATTGAATATTCTCTCTAAATATGAATATGGCAAGTTCATGTTGTTTGGTATGTTGTAGATTATATCCTAGGTCCAACCTTGATTCAAATCAAATATGTCATCCATGTGATTCAGATATTTTCTAATTGGCTATATAATAACAGATTCACCAATTCTAAGTTGATCATTAGCAATGACAATGATGTTGGCAATTGAATTTCATATAATGTAATCACAATATCAAATATATTATTACAATCTATCAGATATCAAATATATTATTACATTTCATAATACAATCCATAGATCCATTGTAGAACATAAACCGACTGACTATATTATTCCTTTCAATCCTAGTATATCTAATATTAGTTATACAACCATATAATTGATAATACAAACTATAAACCACTACAAAATATAAATATCAAAAGATGAAAAGACTAATATCATCATTTGTGTCTAATAAACAGAATAATGCAGGACATGAATAATAGGAAATATCCAAATCTAAATCTAAATCTAAATCAGTATCAATATCAGAATAGAACACTATAAACTATTTTCATAATGATGCCATTATAATGGACTATATCAAAGATCAGAATGGTTAGAAATCCAAATCCAACCCTAACCCTAACCCTAACCCTAACAATAAACAGATAATAAATAGACAATTTTATTAGAACCTATTGAACTTAGAAGAACAGGTTGAAAATAATAAATATGATATTTAGACTTTAACTAGTCTAATTCCTTTCTATGCTAGCCTGGTTGAATTATATGATGCTGAAAGTGACCCTATCAGTTTTTACTTTATGGAGAAGATATAGAATGTATTGACATTATAATAATCATTATCATTGATCTACTCTACAGATGGAACACCAATTAAGAATGGAGAAGTAATGATATAATATGATAAATAGTGGTAGTAGATGAATGAAGATGGTGATAATGATATTATGAATATAAATGATATAAGTGTGGTTATAAAGAATAAGAAGAAACAGAGAGCATCTAAGATGTAGATGTTCATAGAGTATCGTAACAATACGAAAGAGAATAATATGTAGATCAAGATGGACAATATTATCAGTGATTATTAGGAGATCAAAATGGGCAATCAGATTATGGTGGATGAAGATATCAGTTTATAAATGGAAAGGTTGAATCGAAGGTTGGAGAAAAGAAGTAGGTTTACTATATTATCTAGAAATCAGAAAGACAATTAAACATCTAAGGACCAAAAGCAATATCGATTAGTTTAGTTTTGGAATACTCAATAATATAATTAAACAATCTAAATCATGATCATGAATATGGTTATAATAGAGGTAGTAGTAGTAGTAGTAGTATTCATTCTATAATATTCATTCTATTATGTTTATATGGTCTTCAATATATTGATATTATAGAATGAAGTGTATTATATTGAGAATGGTTGTGTTTATAGGGTTGGTTTGGAGTAAAGTGGTTGAAGATATGGAGTTGGAGAGTAGTGAATCATACATTGTGAAAGATAAAGTGATGAGATTGAGAAAGAGGAATAAGAAATGTAATATAATATGATAATGGTAGTCATTGAGTTTATGGATGAAATCATCAAATATCCAAGTTTATCAGATCAATAGATGGGACTGTTTAATAAAATATAGAATTATACTGAATTCATTTATGAACATGTATTTTATTGATTATTTAGATATCATTTAGCATCTTGAAAACAACTTCGATTTCAAAGACTTAATAGATCACATTTAGTTGATGAATACTAGGTTGTACAAGAAATAGAAGACTAATAGAGTCAGGTAGCAAATGAATAAGTTTGATTTTGGATAAGGTATGTAATTGGATCAATAGTACTAATCCATCAATACTACTCTCAAGGTTTAGAATATTACTAATGTGAAAGACAAGGGGGAGGGATAAAAGAAGGAGAAGGAGTAGAAGTAGTAATAGTAGTCAATACAGTAGTAGTAATAGTCAATATAGTAGTAATAGAATATGAATATAAGTATGAATGAGACATAATATGATAAATAGAAATATGATAATATTAAATGGAATAGTATTAGAGTATAGAAGATTAATAAAATAGAATAGAAAATGAATATTACAGATATAGAAGATCTAAAAGAAAGACTAAAAAGAGAAATAATGAATAAAATTTCAGAACATGAATAGAAAGAGAAAACAGAACAAATAAACAAACAATCATATAACAAACTAGAAAACGAAATGAAAGAAATGAAAATATATAAAAATGATTAACTAAATGGATTATAGATGAAAATAGAAAGCCTAGTGAACTATTAGAAGAATGAGAAATAGAAAATGATAGAACAAGATTTATAGAACAGAATAGAGAATTAGAAACAACACTTAGATTAATAACTATAGAAAGACATGAGTGAATACTAAGAAATAGAAGAAGAACATTAGAATAATATGAACTTTGGATTAATGAAATAAATATTAAATAATACTGGAATGATGAATGATATTTAATAATAAGAAATTAGGAATAATAATAATAGTTTATTAGTGTAGAAGATATTGAATGATCTTATAAAGAGTGAGTAATTGAAGAATGAAGTGATCACTGATAAGATCAATGAACTAGTGAAATAAGTGGATGGGTTCAAATAAGTGTTGAATATAAATAGGAAACTGAAATAGTAGATTGGATAGATGAAGATAGAATAGACAATCATATTAGAAAACTTATAAAGACAGTCTTCAATGCAGAACCAATAATAGAATGCATTGAAAACTATGAAATAGAAAATCAATGAATACCAGAACCAACTTAGAAACAAGAATTATAAAATAGTGTAATTGAACCAATCTCTTTATGAACGCAGTTCTCAGTTTATAAATGAATCATTAGTGACTGAGAAAAGCAAATATATCATAAATAAACTATGTCTGAATATTCTAAAAGACTTCAGAAATAATGATACCAACTAATTAGTAGCTGATTATTTGTAGTCTTTGAAATTCATAAAAGGAGTGTTTGTGCAATAGAAAACAATGAATGTGGATCAAGTACAAACTGTTTAAGAGTATATTTAGGATTCATAGGACTATTATGATGAACAAATGATATTGGGTAGAGTTGATAATGGGAGTCTTCAAGTGCTGGTCAAAATGTTCAATGATCTAATTGAGTTTCTGAATCTGGTTCCATTTGATGACCAGTTCAAGTTTTTATAGAAATCTCTAAAAAAGCAGTTCAGTGATAATTTGTAGCCTTTTTTGAGAGTGGACGGGTTGAAACAGTAATAGGAAATAGTTCAGAATATGGTTTTGAATGATGATCAAGTGGGAGTCAAAGAAATGATATTGGATCTAGAGTTGGATGTAGACAGAACCAATAAACAGATGAACAGAATACAAAAAGATTTAGTTTCTTTTTTGAAAGAGTAATAAATGGAATTACATCATTGATTGAATAGTATTACTAGATCATATTGATTATTGTCTGGTTTACAATAACATTTGTAATATAGATGGTTTAGGAACAGATTGTTTTTTGAAATCAGGAATAATCAGTTTGACTCCTTTTCCTATTTGTTTACCAGCCACATAATAGTCATTGTCTTCATCTATTGCTCTATTGGCTAGAGTTATACTGGCTAAGAAATCAAAACCATTTATAGTCAGATCTTTCAATTATTTTATAACATTGGCTCCTGTTCCAAAATATTTCAATACTTTTGATAAATAGATTCTGGTTTCATTGGTTGTTTCTCCACAACCTTCAAAAGCTATTTTAAAGAATTTAGCCAGACTTCTGAATCCATCTGCAGTGGCATTATGGTTGAACTTCTTGAAACTAGTCATTGTGTCATTCAGACTCTGAATCACTTCATTAGTGTATGGAACACAGTCCATGAAATCAGGCACATTCTCAGCAAAACCACTTGTAGCAAACAGACCCACTTACATTGCTGCAAAATCATCTTTTCTTCTGTTTTCCATTATGTCATCAGTCACAGCTGGGAAGTCATATCTACTTCCACCCATAACACTACTAATCATCACAATCACTATCAATATTGTTTTCATTATATCTATTATTATTATTATTATTATTATAGTAGTAGTAGTAGTAGTATTGTTACTATTCATATTCATATTGATATATTCAGTCTAATATGTAGTCTAATAATTAATGATAGTCTATTATAAGTGATGATAGTCAGTATATAGTGGTACTGACAATAATGATAATATTATAATGATATCAATAATGAATATCATTAACTTTGGTTTGGATTGTCATATATATTGTGATTGAACTAGATTGTGTTCTTGATCATATCTTCTATATCTGTTTAGAAGTCACCTGAACCTAATAGAATAGAATATAACAAATACCTTTGTGATCTAAACTGGTATCTTACAACTCCATCTACTTGATGTCATTCTCCTAATCGAACACCAACACCTACTTGTTGCCAAAGACAGTCTGATAACACAACCACAGTGTGTCCATTACAACTCTAACTCTGATGAACACAATCAACCCTACTCCAAATATGATAATAGATATTCCTATTCTAACGAACACACTGAACTGTTTGTCCATTAGTCCAATAGATCCTGTTCTGGTGTCTTCATAGTAATCATATATGAAACCATCATTCTGTTTCTCTTCTTCCCACTCACTTTTAGTAGATCTATCAGATCCCATGAACTTCTTGAACATGACACTAGATGTCTTCAGAAGATCAAACTGAGTATTGATAGGACCAACAGCCATCATATGCTTTGTATGGTCGAACATAATGCGTTGGCCTTCTAAACTGGCTATTCCTATCATAATCTGGCCTTTTGAACTCTCTGAACTCATTATATTCATTATACAAGAATGTGCATACTTTTTAGTTCTTGTTTTCCTTTCTATCTATGCATTCACCTCTTTCTGATTCTCTTCTTGTTCCTCTTCATATGATTTCTTCATTTTCTGTATTTTGTCTTGACTCTTCTCTACTAAATTCCTGATCTAATAATTTTCATTGTAGCATTCATCAATAATACTGTCAATTGGAAACTCAATCATTTTGTCATATTTGAATCTATAAATAATTTTGGTCTTCTTAAAACTTTCAATCTCTTTAATATTTTCACATAATACGTATTTCTTTTTGATTCTACAAATGACTGCCAATTGGTGGTCCATATACTCAATGAAATGTTGGACCATTAGATTACTGAATTGAAGGCCTCTCATATTGAAAGAGAATAGAACTTCATAATTCATGGTATGATTCTTCATGAACTATGGTACTTCATCATTCTGTATATCGAATCCAGTCATCATCACTTGAAAGTGGCCATTGATATTGCTATATGATCCCACCATTTTAGTAAGACTGTCATCTTCATAATTAATTAGACTTCCTTTCTGAATTATCATAAAAGTATGTTCTTGTTCTTTTTTGTCTTGGATCTGTATAGTGACGATTACATCCTCAAAATTGAAATATTTGTTCTAGTATTTCTAGTCCAGACTCTTGTTCTTGTATAATCCTAATCCAAATATCCCTTAGAAAGTGTTTTCTTCCTTCTTTAACTTTTCTATATAGTTTTCATCCTTATATATACTATTTTATTCTAAATTCCTTCTATCAAACTGAGACGTATAGTTCTTATAAATCTATTCTAAATTTGGATCACTTTGTCCATAAATATTGAGATCGACTGTATTGGCTTATATGAAATTGAATCTGAATTTCTAATACTGATTATCAAACATTTTATGAACTATATTTTTGAATACCCCTTTATATTTTTATTAATGGTGATTAAAGTCAGTGATCTCCCTTACCCCTGTGATTTACAAATAACCTCCTTGTCTTTATTACCGAATATACTTGACTTCGTGATCATAATTGTCTATTGGTCTAGACCCATTAGATAACTGACTATCGACTATCTTCTGAACCCATTTGCTGTCTTGTATAATCAGAGGATGTTAACCATATATTTGTAGATTCAATTCCTGTTCTTTCAATACCACATTCACATAATAAGCAATATCATTTATAAAGCAATTAGATCTTTCATAGATCTAAATATTTTTTATAAATATCTTTTCTCCAAAACATCTTAACTTGCCTGGAAGTAGTTCTCTTTTTAATGGAATTACTAATGGAATATCATTGCTTATTAAGTTTATTTTAATGATCATAATCATCAGACATAGAATCCACATTTATTTAAATTCTATTAAATTGTATAATTCTGACTTGATATAATCCATTTCTGAATTAGATTTAATATAAATAGCATTCATATTTATTGTATTAGATCATCAGTTGAGAGGGATGCTTGATTAGACAATTATACATCCTGTAATGGTTGGAATAAACATAATACTGTTGGTTATTTAATATTATATTGGGCTATTTATAATCTAGGTATTAGATTTATAATTGGTCTGGATATAATCATTATTCATTATATTAAAGACTATAATTATTTTATAACTTATAGATATATCTATTCGAATATATTTTGATATATATTTAAATCAAGATTAGATTGTCAGTATAGAGACACTAGATTCATCACAGATAGTTGTCTTAATTAATGTCTTATCAATAA
>Ga0115008_10005365_pt1 | contig 10597 bp, 10 predicted proteins | sample FraStrMetagenome_FD_87164 | JGI IMG/M metagenome (GOLD analysis project Ga0115008, IMG submission 87164) | Marine eukaryotic phytoplankton communities from Arctic Ocean - Fram Strait ARC3M Metagenome | ecosystem: Environmental > Aquatic > Marine > Oceanic | place: Fram Strait | collected...
ATCAACGAAGGTGACATCGTCAAGTTCAAAGTCACTGGTCGCGATCCTCGCTCTGGCAAATTGAAGTTGAGCAGAAAAGTGCTTCTTCCGAAGCCTGAGTGAAACGAAACCGGATAAAACACGTTATAAGGGAGGCCACTGGCTTCAGCGGCCTCCCTCAAACTGATTTGCATCGCCCATGAGACAGCTAAAAATCACAAAACAGGTCACCAATAGGGAGACCGCCTCGCTCGACAAGTACTTGCAGGAAATCGGTCGTGTTGACTTGATCACTGCCGAGGAAGAAGTGGAGCTGGCCCGGAGAATTAAGCAAGGGGACCAAGTTGCCCTTGAAAAAATGACCAAGGCCAACCTTCGTTTTGTGGTGTCTGTGTCTAAGCAATATCAGAACCAGGGTCTGTCTTTGCCTGACTTGATCAATGAAGGCAATTTGGGACTCATCAAGGCGGCTCAACGTTTTGATGAGACCCGTGGTTTTAAGTTCATCTCTTACGCCGTTTGGTGGATTCGTCAGAGCATCCTCCAAGCCTTGGCTGAGCAAAGCCGAATTGTTCGTCTCCCTCTCAACAAGATTGGGTCGATCAACAAAATCAACAAGGCCTTCGCTCGTCTCGAACAAGAATTTGAACGCCCTCCAACCCCCGCTGAATTGGCCGAGGTTTTGGACATGACGTTGGACGAAGTCAAACAGAGTTTGAAAAACGCAGGTCGTCACGTGTCCATGGACGCCCCATTGAAAGATGGTGACGACAGCTCAAGCACGATGTACGACGTGCTTCAAACCAACGACACGCCTTCCCCTGACACGGTTCTGATTACAGAGTCTTTGCGGAAAGAAATTGAGCGAAGCCTGCAAACCCTAACCAGCCGAGAAGCCGACGTCATTCGTCTTTATTTCGGGCTTGGTGGAGAGCATCCGCTGACCCTTGAAGAAATCGGCGAGCGATTTGACCTGACCCGCGAACGCGTGCGCCAGATCAAAGAGAAGGCCATTCGCCGGCTCAAGCATACAAGCCGCAGCCGCATTTTGAAGTCCTACTTGGGATAATTCAACGTGCGAATTCAGCGGCTTCAAGCCAACAGAAAGCGGGCCCAAATGGGCCCGCTTTCTGTTTTGTGCTTCTTTTAGGACAACTTGCCATCTCCTCCTTCGTTTGTGCTTACAATACATGGCGCCACACTGCCCACCGATATGGAGGCCTTAGCTTCGCAACCTGTTGGTTCACCCTACACCATTCGACTGTGCATGCCTCGTCAACTTTTCTTCTTCCTGTTCGCCTTTTGGCTTTTGACAATGTCCCTCGTGTTGGGAGGGTGCCAAGGAGACAAGCTCTACCTAGGAGCGGATGCCCGCGTAACCTTTAGTCAAGACACCGTTCTGTTCGACACCGTATTCACCTCGATTGGAAGTGCCAGCGAAGCCTTTCGAATCGTCAATGCATCGCCTGGTAAAATCAGACTGGAAGACATTACCCTCGAAGATTTTTCGGACAGCCCCTTTCGCATCAATGTTGACGGCATCCCCGGCCCCAGTGTTGGCGGAATGGAATTGGACCAGGGAGATTCGTTGTACGTGTTCGTGGAGGTGACCATCGATCCAGAAAACGACTATGACCTGCCTTTCATCGTGAAAGACCGCATCCGCGTCACCGTCAATGGATTCACGCAATATGTGGATCTCATTGCCTACGGTCAAGACGCGTTTTTCCATGGTTCACCAGGAAACATCAGCACGCTCGAATGCAATGCCATTTGGACCGCACAAAAGCCTCACGTGATTTACGGTGTGGTTGGCGTTGCGCAAGACTGCAGCCTCTCCATTGAAGCCGGTGCTGCTGTCCACGTTCACGCAGGAGGTGGGATTTATGTTTCTGGAGGCACACTTGAAGTCAATGGAGAACTCGGCAACCCTGTGGTATTTGAAGGCGACAGACTGGAGCCTGAATACGCCGACCTTCCTGGACAATGGGGCATTCAGGTTGACACCCTGATTCAAACCGAAATCGGGGTGGCTCAGGCCAGTATACTCGGAGGTGGAATCTGGCTGTACGGGTCTCCAGGAAGCGTCATGCGGCATGCCATTCTTAAAAATGGCACCATTGGCATCCAAGTGGACACCACAGGCACAGACACTGGTGCTGCATTGTCGATGGAGAATTGCATCATTCAGAACATGAGTGCCATTGGACTCCTCGGCCAAGGTGCCAACATCGACGGGACCAACACCCTCATTTACGATTGTGGACAAGCGTGCGCCGCCCTCACCCTTGGTGGGCGATACCGTTTTACCCACAGCACGTTTGCCAACTATTGGGCCGACGGAACACGGAGCACACCTACTGTGCTCCTCAATGATTACTACGAAGACGCCTTCGGGCAACTTCAAATCCGCCCATTGCAAGAAACTGAATTCCTGAACTGCATCATGTGGGGAAACAATGCACAGCTCGATGAATTCGATGAACTCGTCGTCGATCTTCAAGGCGATGTCAATGACCTGCTTATTCGCGGATGTGCCGTCGACCTTGATGCTGCCGAAGCAGCAGACTGGATCGAAGAAAGCACCATCGATGCGGCGCCTCCTTTCGCCGATGTGTTCGCTCGAGATTTCCATCTCAATTCGGCCAACAGTCAGTGGAATGGCGTTGGGGTACCTGCCGGACTCCCTTTTTTGGCCACCGATCTCGACGGTCTTCCGCGGGTCGTTGGTTCCGCACCCGATGTGGGATGCTACGAAAGGCAATGACACCGTAACGGCCAACCACGAAACAACACCCAGAGGATGAGCAGGAACATTCTCGATGCCCTCATGCAGCTGTTCGCCCTCATCACATTGAGGGAAGAAGGACTAGACCGTGGCCGCGAAGTGGTGGCCAGCTTCTTAAGGAGCCGACTGAGCAGGGACCAAGTCGACACTTGGCTCAAGGCCTTTGAAGGCTACTTGGTCGCCTATGGCGGTGCCATTGAGTCTAGGGAAATCGCCGGGCTCAAGCGAACAGCGCTCAGGTCCACCAAGGTGCTCCGGGCCTGTGCAGACATCAATAGAGACCTGCAAGCCAGCGAAAAAGCCCTGGTCTATTTGCGCGTTTTAGAATTCGAGAACGCCATTCGACCTGAAAAAGAAGAGCGAGATGCGCTCAGTCGAGAGCTGATTGATTTGGTGGCCGACGGTTTCGGCATTCGCGAAGGAGAGCAACGTTGTTATGAGACCCTCGTCTTTAAGACCCACGAGTGGCCCAAGATGACACAGCGTTACCACGAAGCTTTCTTGATAGGCGATCAACCGCAATTGGGCGGCGTCATCAAGGCCGGTTGGTCCACGCAAATGGCGTGCTTTAGACACCCCGAGTCACAAGTGGTGTTCCTGAGGCCCATGGGACAAAGTGCAGTGTTGCTCAATGGCGAGCTTCTAGAAACCAATCGGACTCAGCCTTTTACACCCGGGTCAACCTTGCGTCACCCGGGAGCAGCACCGCTTCACTTTGTGGACATTCAACGCTCCTTTATGGAGGAGGAGAACATTCCCGAATTGACGTTGAGCATAGACGAAGTCAGCCATTGGTTTCAGTACCCGAAGCAGCAAGCTCTTCATCCCTTTAGCACCACTGTTCAATCGGGCATGCTTGTTGGCGTCATGGGAGCCAGTGGATCGGGAAAGTCAACATTGCTCCACCTTCTGGCCGGAACTTCTCAGGCTACGTTTGGACACATCCGATTGGATGGAAAAGAGGTCACCGACCCAGAAACAAGGGCCCGAATTGGATTGGTCCCACAAGAAGACCACTTGCTTCCCGAGCTTACAGTGAAAGAAAACCTCTTTTACGCGGCCCGTTTGGCTTTTGGTGAAGATGACGCCAGTCAATCTGCGCTTCGTGCAGAATCCTGCCTTAAAAAGCTGGGGCTATGGGAAGCGCGTGATTTGCCCGTTGGAGACGCCCTTAAAAAAACCATCAGTGGCGGCCAAAGGAAGAGGCTCAACATGGCCATGGAACTGATTCGGGAGCCCAAAGTGCTCTTGGTCGACGAGCCAACAAGCGGCTTGAGCAGCAAGGACTCTGAGCTGCTCATGGACCTGCTCAAGCAAATGACCTACTCCGGCACCCTTGTGATTGCCGTGATTCACCAACCAAGCGGTGACATCTTCAGGAGTTTTGACGCCCTTTGGGTCATGGACCAAGGCGGGCATCCTGTGTTTACAGGCAGGCCGTTGGATGCGCTTACCCACTTCAGAAGCATTGTCAATCATTTCGATGCAGACCAAGTGGCATGCAATCTCTGCGGACATGTAAATCCAGAACAGATCTTCGACATCATTGAGGTGCCCGTTTTGGATGACAGGGGCAAGTCAACTGGACATCGAAGAATCAGCCCAAAAGAGTGGAATGACTTTTACAATGTTTTGGTGGTGCCTGGTTTGGCCACACAATCTGACCCCCAAATCAGCGAAAACGCCGCAAAAAGAGAACCCCTCATTCCCAGTTGGGGCAATCAATGGAGAATCCAAGCTGCGCGCGATGTGACGCGGAAATGGAAGAACCGTCAGTACCTGCTCATCAATGTCCTCGAGGCGCCCATCCTTGCCCTTTTGCTTTCTGTCTTGCTTCGGGCAACTGAAGACGGAGGAGCGTACACCTATGGCGAAGCCATCAACATTCCCCATTTCCTTTTTGTAGCGGTCATAGTTGCTGTATTTATGGGGTTGACAGTCAGTGCAGAAGAGCTGTTTCGCGACAAGCTGATGCGCAAAAGAGAAGCCCATCTTCAACTGAATTGGGCCGCTTATTTGACCGCCAAATGTGCCGTCCTATTTGGGATTTCTGCTGTGCAAACCCTGTTGTTTGCTCTGTTTTCATATTTCATCTTGGAACTCCCAGGACATTTTTTCGATTACACATTCACCCTGTTTAGTGTTGCCGCTTGTGCCAATCTATTTGGGCTGATCTTCTCCCTGATGTTCAACAGCGTAAGGGTCATCTACTTGGCCATTCCACTGTTTATCATTCCTCAATTGATGATGGGCGGGGCCATTGTTCCATTCAGGTCCATGTCCCCCTCAATTGCACACTCAGTCAGCGTGCCATGGCCAGCCCAAGCCATCATTAGCCGCTGGGGCTTCGAGGCTTTAACCACCCTTTATGCAGCCGACAACCAATACAGCAAAGCCCTGTATGAAGCCGATCAAGAGTTGGCTCAGGCCCAGTTCTTGAGAGACCGTTGGGTTCCAGAAATGGAATCGCACCTCCAGCTGGCGCAATCAGGACATCAAGCGTCTTTCAAAGTTCTTGCAAAGGGATTCAAAGAATATGGACTAAATGCCACCCCTGAATTGTTTGATGGGATTCTGGACCCGACACAATGGAGCACCGTCGCCTTGGCACTGAGCCAAGAAAAATTGCGGCAAAGGGAACGTTGGCTCGCCGCAAAAAGAAAGAAAGACAGCACCTTGACCCGTTTGGGTTGGGACCAACCTGACGCCTTGGCCAAAGTGAAAAGCAGGGAGTTCAATGGCCTTCTTCACGAGTGGACCACCAGCAAAAACGAAATGACAACGGGAACCGCTCTGGAAGAAAGCCGCATTGTCAGCACCAAAGATGCCCTGTACGCGAAGGCCACGTGGCCTGGGGCTGGAACCTTTCATTCTGCACGCAGCAAAATGGGAGGGGAGCTGCCCAAACGCTACGGGAATTGGGCGGTTTTGTGGGCCAGCACATTTTTCATGATGGTGCTTCTGGCCTGGGGAAAAGCTTGGCTTACTCGGGTTCGACCTCCACAAACTTGAAGGGAAGGCTCACAATGTGGTCGTAATCTTCTCCAGCCTCCAGCATGTCCTCGTCGTCTGAGTCAAAGTACCAGTGAACCGCCAAAGACTCCAGGGCCTCCAATTTCTTAAAGAGGTCCAACAGGCATTTGCTGCTGCTGGTATTGAAGTATTCTAACTGAACTTGAATCACCATCTCTTGATCAGAAGTCAAGGATGCGGCCCAGTCCAACACAGGACGATAGAACTCAACCGCATTCTCCGGGATGGAGCGACCTTGGAGAATCAGCCGATTGGCTTCAGATTCAAATCGAATCTCAGGCGTCTTGACGGTCGGTGCAATGTGAAGTTGTCCCATCCTGCAAAGTAATCAACTGCAGCAAGCCACTTCAACAGAAAAGAACAAGCGTTGTCCACCCTCTTCTTTGAGTAGCCGAATCAACGGCGGCCGTACAGAGAAGCGAGCCAAGGACAACCATCCCAATCCAGCACCACCTCTGGGTGTACCAGTACTGTTGTTCAATGCATTGCGATGGGCTCCACGCCAAACCTCTTCCATTTCATCTGTGGAAGAAAACTGATCTTGCCACTCTTGATGAAGGGCGAGCCAGTTTTTCACGTGGGCTTCCTCCTCGGCTCGAACCACATTCACAGTGCTGATGTAAAACTGTGGTTCTCCTGCCACACATCGGGCATCCAACCGGAAATCAATGGCCGCATCGCGATCTGCATGGCGTTGGAGGTTTTGAAGACATTCAATCACAGCTCGAAACGGACGCCTGTCCGCTGTGCGCTGCACGACCAGTGACTCTGAGCTCTCTAACAGTCGGTCATAATCTCGGTCACTGGGGACGCCAGAGAAATGAATCAAAGAAGACCAAGAGTCTTGAACCGATGAAAGAACGTATTGGGCAATTCGAGAGTATGACATAACCGTAAATCGTATGGCCTTTACGTGGAGAACAGAGTAGAAGTTGCCCTTTGACCGGATTATCTTCGGCGCGTCAAGCAACCACATGTCGAATTCAAACGCTGCACCCTGGTATGAAACCTGGTTTGACAGCCCTCATTACCACACCCTCTATGGGCACCGAAGTCAAGGTGAGGCCAGTGACTTCATCCAAACGTTGCACGATGTGCTTCAATGGGACACGTTGGAACTCTTGGACTTGGCCTGTGGCAAGGGAAGACACGCCGCAGCCGCCTCAAAGCTGGGGCACAAAGTTGTGGGCATCGACCTTTCTCCGAACAGCATTCATCAAGCCCGCACCGATCATGAAGAAGGGGAGGGCCTGTCCTTTCTGCAAGGGGACATGCGCGATTTCACATTGAACACCAGATTCGACGGCGTCCTCAATCTGTTTACAAGCTTCGGGTACTTTGAGCAGCCAAAGGATCAACTCCAAGTTTTGAAGCAAGTCAAAGCCCACCTTCAACCCGGCGGGTTTTTCATTTTGGACTTTCTCAACCTCGGGCATGCCCGCGCAAAAATGGTGGCCCTGGAAACCATAGAACGTGGCAGCACGAAATACCACATCGAACGGCACTATGGCCCTTTGAATCCGAACATGGAGGGGTTCGTGAAAACCATTTCTTTCGAGGCCGATGGGCAACAGCACCGCCATTCAGAACGCGTCGCAGGCCTCGACAAAAGCCAACTTTATTCCATGCTCAAAGAAGCTGGGTTTTCTGTTCAATCGTGCTTTGGAGACTATGATTTGTCGCCTTGGCATCCCGTGGAATCGCCCCGCTTGATTCTCAATGCCATCGCTTCATGATTTCCGGACTCCTCCTTCTGATTGTTACATTTTTGGGCGCGTTCATGGGAGAGACCATGGGGAAACTGCTCAAAAACAACATGCCATTGCTGCTGTCTTTTGGTGGCGCTTTTCTTCTTGGCCTTTGTTTTCTTCACCTTCTGCCCGAAGCCTTTGTCTCCAATGGCCAAGCTGGATTTTGGGTGATTGGCGGTTTCTTGATTCAAATCGCACTCGAATACCTCAGCAAGGGCATGGAGCACGGACATGTGCACGGGAACCGATTTGGGCTCTTGGCCTTTGTGAGCCTTTGTATGCATGCATTTATTGAGTCCATGCCCTTTGGTCTCGAGGATGTTCCCGTCGCGGCGCACGAACACACTGATTTACACGGTCACCACCACCACCATCCAGCGGCTGGTTGGCCACTCTTGATTGGCATAGGCCTTCACAAATTGCCGGTGGCCATTGCCCTGATGACGATACTGCGGGCCACTGTTACATCGCAGACGACCCGATGGATATGGGTCGCCGTCTTTGCCGTTACGCCGCTGGCCGGCATCGCATTGGCCGGCAGCCTCCCTCAAGATGCGGCCACGACAGGAGCATTAAACGGCCTGCTCGTTGGCATCCTCCTTCACATTGCCACGACCATCTTATTCGAGACTTCTGATGGACACCATTTCAATGGCCGCAAGTTCCTTACCATCATCATGGGATTGGTCCTGTCTCTGCTGACCACACACCTTCATTGATGCTGCCGTAACCTTTCTGCAAGCATTGGCGTAGGAGGGGCCAAAGCTTGTATCATGAAGCGTTTCCGCATCCGCATTACCATCAAGAAATTCGAACGCATCGAACTGAATCTCGATCGCTACGGATTTGACTTGTTCGAGCACTGCCTCAACTGAGAGCAGCCCCGCGCTCTGGCCCGATCTTTACTTGACTTGATCAAAGATGCTGGCCCGGATGGACTGGGCCTTTTCCAAGGCCGACTCATTCCAGTCCCGGCGATTGCCACCCCAGAGGACGGGCGCAACCATCAGTATTTCCGTGGGTAAATTCCCCACCAGCTCATCCTCGGCCATCGGACATCCTCCATGGCCCCCGAGTGCACCATCGAAAGACCGACATCCACCTAGCCAAGCCGCCTTCATCAGCGGCTTTGTGTGGTCCATCCTGCCGTGCAAGTGCGCCCCCACATTCAAATCGGGCAGCTCAGAACAGACCGCTTGAAACACCTTTTGCACCAAATCAGGTGTAGCCCGACCGACTGTGTCGCTCAAGGCCAATGTCTTGACGCCCAAATCCTCGTGTAAGCGACGGCTCCATTTGCCCACCAATTCAGCGGACCAAGCATCTCCATAGGGGTTTCCAAACCCCATACTCAAGTACACAACCACCTCTCGACCGCTGCGTTTAGCCGCATTTTGAATGGCCTCCAGCCGTTTCCAAGCCTCGTCAATTCCGCCACCCGTATTCCGTTGTTGGAAGGTTTCGGAGATCGAAAACGGGAAGCCCAAGATGTCGGGACGACCATGGTCAATGGCCTCTGTGGCTCCTCTCAAATTGGCCACTATGGTCAAGATTCGCGTGGCCGACTCTGGAATTAAAGACAGCACCTCAGCGGTATCCGCCATCTGAGGCATGGCCTTAGGGGAAACAAAACTCCCTGCATCCAGCACATCAAAGCCAACCTTGAGCAAAGCCGACAAATATGCCACTTTCCGTTCTGTCGACACCCATCCAGACAACCCTTGCATCGCATCGCGTGGACAATCTGTCAAGCTCCAATCGTTCTTGGTTTGATTCATGGTCATTCAACAAAGATTGAACAAAACTGAAACCCTTTTGAGGTCCGACCCGTAATACCCGACATCTCCCTCATTCTCTGGGACAATCATTCACAACGTTACACAACATCATGGATCTCCGAACCTTCAACCGACTGCCCCTCGACGAGAAGACGAACTACATGTGGGACCACGGAAACTGCATTTCGCAGAGGATGGTCGAAAACCGCTATATCCTCTGCATTTTCGAAATACATGGGTTTTACGTGGAGGCCATTTACAGCAAGCAGAACAACCGGGTCAATGCCATCCTTCCCATCATGGGGATGGAAGCGTGGGAGACCTACGTTGAGAAGGTAATCCGGAATGTGACGGAGGTAGAGTAAACACTGTGAGGGTATCCTTGGCCGTGCAGATGTGCACTGCAAAGGAGGCTAAACTCAATTGTTTACCTACGGCCACAACGGTCTCAGAGGATTGTGTTGAAACCCGCTTCAGAAAGGAGCGGGTTTTTCTATGCACGAGATTTTCATGCCGCACAAAGCTGGGCGCAAAAACCGCAACCCGACCGCTCGAGGTGACACCCACTGCACCCGAGCCAAGCGGAATGACCGTCGGCGACCATTCCATCCCCTGCTGGAAGCGCAACAGACCAACCGCCAAAACCACCCCTGCGAGTGCGTATCGAAAAGGAGACCGCAGAACCATTCCAGCCACGGCCATGGCCACCATGACCCAGCCAGCCAAAGACACAACACCTGAATGCATTGGCAATGACACCGCAGGTAAAGTCCGCGCAAGGGCGCGCACAGCCCAGAGAACCCCATCCGTCCATGTGGTGAGATGTGGACCAAACCATTCGGAACCAGGATCTGGTAAAAAGCCGTGCAAGGCAGACCCAATCATGGTAACCAAAACCACAGGCGTGGCCAATACATTGGCAGGCAGAAAGGCCACAGGAAATCGACCGAAAACGGACCAAGCCACAGGTGCAGTGAATAAAGTGGCCACCACAGGAATCACCAAAACAGAAATTCCGTGTCGCCCATCTTTTTGTGCACGGCATCGAAACCACATCAGAATGCCCCCAGTGGCCAAAAAACTCAGCTTTGTTCCCACGTCAAAAGCCAAGTAAGGGGAGGAGGTGAGCATGACCGTGCCGGCCAATGACATCATTGTCCATCCGTCTGCCCTTCGCGAAAACACATCGGCCAGGGCCACAAAAGAGACCATGGCCACCGCCCGAACAGCCGATGCCGGAGCACCACACAACAGCACATAGGCCCAAA
>Ga0115008_10005366_pt1 | contig 10597 bp, 10 predicted proteins | sample FraStrMetagenome_FD_87164 | JGI IMG/M metagenome (GOLD analysis project Ga0115008, IMG submission 87164) | Marine eukaryotic phytoplankton communities from Arctic Ocean - Fram Strait ARC3M Metagenome | ecosystem: Environmental > Aquatic > Marine > Oceanic | place: Fram Strait | collected...
AGAGCTCGATTCACATAAAAAATATCAAGAGAGGCGCCGGAGTCGGATCAAGGTACCTTACACACCTGACCACAACGACATTCTAATTCTAGGACTGGTCGGGAGTCTCGGCCCAATTTCACGATTCAGAAAACGGTCTTAATAAAGCTCAAAATACAAACCCAGACATTGACACGAGCGCTCCGAACATCAAAAGCATTATGAGGTAAAACTGCTGTAAATAGCCACTTATCACACTGTATTCAGTCAATGGAAGGTTAGCCAAATACCCCACAGAGAGCCGTCTTATAAGCGTCCGAATAGAATAGAAGACAGAATCAACGACGAGATTCGTCAAGCAGCTGAGAAAGAGGCACTTTACAGAAAAGAAAAGGGACTCCTCAACACTCCGTAAGTCTGATTTTGTGTGAAAAACTGTTTTATGTTGTTTTCAGAAAAGTGCCAGAGCGAGAAAACAAGAGCGACTTGGAGGACGCGACGAAAAAGCTCGAACAGCTCAACCGAATCGAAGAACAACTCGCGAAAATTGAGCGCGAGACGATGTCGCGGTCGAATTCCTCTACTGATCAAGTAAATGACCACAAAGTTGAAGAAGAAATCCAAGACCCGGATTATCAGCTCATCCTCGATGCTGAGCCATCGCCTAACACGACCCTCGATGAAAATGAACAACACGTTCTTGATACCAGTTCAAATCAAGAAATCAAAGAAGAAGCAGCTGAGAAAGAGCTTGATGTAAAGATCGAACAAGAGCCAGAAGTTGAACCACAACAAGAAGTTGAACCAGAACAAGAAGTTGAGCCCGAGTCAGAATGCGAATCGGAACCTGAGGAATTGCCTATTCTCTCCCCTTCAGAAGAGCTTCCAACTGAAGACATAGAAGACAACAAATCTGAGGAAATTTTGGATTCAAAAATTGATCATGAACAGGAGGAAAACACCGAAGAAATTGAAGAGGAATTTGATGAAATTGAGCTACCAGAAGTGCCAGCCGATGTTCAGGATGATATCGACAAGTTTGAGGAGCTAGCGAATCTTGTTGATAAATCTGCGACAGAACTGACTTCAAATGCTGGATCAATTTCTGGTGAGCAAAAAGTAGTTTTATAAAACTTTATATTTTTTACAGACAGTGGAATTGACCAAAAAGATGAAAGCCAGCATTCGATGGTTACTTCAATCGAGTTCAACCCGCCACGCGACTCGGTTTCATCCCCTCTGCCCTCTGCATCATCTCTCGATCAGCAGTATCCGGATCATCCGGATGATCAATCAGCAGACAGCGAGGAGAACAAAGTAGAAGAGATCATCGACCAGAACAACAACAAGGAAGCAAATAATACCAAGTGGCTTAAGTCGATTGCCCCACGCGGATGGAAATCATCATACAGGTGATATTTCCTGTTATTTTATTCTCTGTTTAGCACCTAAGATTCAGAGGCAATAAAATACCTCATCAAAGGAATTGAAAACTAAACTCTAACATAGCTCGACGAGCTCTAGAAGATCCAGCACCGACCACACTGACGATGTCTTCAACAGTTCACAGTACTCTCACAGTAACTTAGACTCCTTACCAAGTCAGGTGAAGGAAGTTGGTACAACAGACATTTCCAGTCTTCCGTTGAGAAAAGAAACCGATAAAGTGCCAGTTCTTATCGCTCGCGCTCCTAGACCGCGTTTCAGGTTTGCTCAAGAAAAAGGCTAACCAAAAGAAATTAACATTGATTTGTCACAGCATCAGCTCTGCACGCCAAACCGCTCAGACTATAATCGATACTGAGATTGAAAGTTTCAAGGTAAAATGACCGAATTCACTCGCAAGCACACTCGCTAAAAACTCTGCTTTCTTTTGCTTTGCTTTCGCTTTTTTTTCTTCATCCTCCATTTTTAATCTTTTCTCGATCCATTTGTTCCACTTGAGTTCAGTTTGAAAAATAACACAACGATGGAGGTTGTTTTTCTTTTAACTTTCTTCATTCTTCTCCAATTTCTCCTCTAGCAGCCTCCTAAGCAACAGAAACGCTTTAGCTTCATGTCCTGCTGCCGAAAATAAACAGAGTACGTATCTAACTCATGATCGGATTCTCCAAATTCTTCTTATGAAATTCACAACTACGGAATTCAAGGTTCTTGGGCATTCAAGAATCTCGATCGAAGTTATTTTTTTGAACGCATCTCAAGTGTATTTCTAGGAGCGTGAAGCTGAACTTCGCGAAATCAGAATGAGCTCGTCCTCGAGCATCAGCTAAGCAGCATTTCAAACAGCTTAAATTTTATTCTGTTCAAGTAAACAAAACTACTCCTCTGACAAGACATTAATGAATAAACTGCAATGCATCCCTCGTTACAAATAAATGTTTATATAAACTATAAAGTCGTTTTCGGTTGTCTTTATGTCTTCTCAAAATATCGAAAGTCTTCGAAGCGTACGTTAGCGCGAAATTTTCGTGTTTTCGAGTTTTGCGTGACTCAGAAAAGGGATTCTGGAAGGGAAAACGGCGACAGTCCTCGATCCTGATTTGATAACGACTCCAGTATTTTTCAAATCTTCAGTCGAGAGCATCACATGCTCCTCAGAAAATCGTATTTCTCTTATTTTTGGTAAATAGATATTGGAATTGAAAGAATTTTTCAAATTCAAGATATTTCGACGATGAGCTCAACCCAACAAGACGATTTTTATGCCATGCTGGGCATTACTGAGAGTGCGACAAAGAAGGAGATAAAGGAGGCGTTCGCAAAAGTGCAAAACGCGTATGATACTCTTTTTGATGGGCGAAAGCGCAAGGCGTATGATCGTAAACGGGCTAAAAATGGAGAGGTAAGATTTTTAAATCAGCTAGAATTATCCTTATCAGGACGAAAAAACGCAGGGCAAGGGTGGCGAAGGAGCGAAGGAGCAAGACTTTGTGGAGAAGGAGGAAAAGCGGGGAGAGTTGGAGCAGATGATGAGCGAGCTCTCTGGTATTTCTGGAGTCGGCCATTATTATGGAAATGACGCCTGGTCAACTCAAGACAGATGGATGGAACGACATTTTGAGGATGTTAACGAAGGACCAGAGTTGTCAATTTAGTTATTTTTCATAACTAATATTGTATAGATAATATTTTTCCAACTAGTAAAGAAAAGCTTGGAGTGAGAAGTGTGATGCGAGAAGACCGGATCAGGAAGCTTCTCAAGCTCCTGTCGCTTGGACAGAAAAAGATCAATTTGAAGGAAAGATTTAATTTAATAATTCAATGAATAAATACGCTTTTTTTCAATAAATTTTCTGTATTAAATTAATCAAAACTCGAATAAAGCTTTGGTGGTATCGGGACTTGGACGTAACTGACAACACATCTGGATACACGCTTCAATTCAGACCAGCGTATTCATTCAATGGCGAGCATGATCACGCAAGAGATGAAAACTTCTACCTCTGGACAGTGTTGGAAAACCCGCAACTTTTCTTGCTCCGCGCGGGCGAGTTTTTTCCAACACTGCCTCTGGATAAACAACTCGGGTAAGACTTTTATCATTTGCTCTACTTAATTTGTATGTTAGATGGCAGTGCTCGTTTCCGCGCCGTGGCTGAAGAAATCAGCCAGTTCGGAGAGGTTGAAAACCGTGAAGTACTTGAGAGCCGCCGCTCACTCGACGGATGGAAGCAGTTCGTCAAATTTCCGTCTCAAATGTGCGATCTCGAGTACGTCCGATTCAACATCGAGTTTTACTGAACTCTCTGCCAGCTGCGTTCTTATTTCAAATTGGACCCTTGTGCACTGCTCACGTTCCCAATAAACGATACTTAGGCTGAAAAGATTTGAGTTGCTTTTACAATGTCTTCCATCATCATATTTTCAACAAAAAAAAACTCGTCAAACGAGTGAGAATCAGTTTACAAAAAAATAAAATGTCGTTTTCAATCTTTTTATTTTTCTGTGTTGTTTCTGGATATACAGCGCCGGAATACTGCACGCTTCCTCCAGCAAGAATGCGAACAATAGAGATTATAGGAATAGCTTCAGATAAGATTTTGGCGGAAGTAAAACTCGTTAATGTAAGTTTTTGGGAAATTTTCATTCGTAAGATGTTAAATTTTAAAACGTTTTAAAACGTTTAAAATAGAGGATACCCAATCAAGCTAATTACTGGGGAGTGCTAAAGTTCAAACGCGAGTGCAAACGTGCTGTTCTTGATAAACTCTCCTCAGAGGCGGAAGAACCACTAATAGAAATAATAGACAGAAGCGAAAATTTATATCATATCGAATATGCACTTCCATGGTCTTTTAACAACGAGACAAAATACGTCTTGCAGCAGTTTCGGAAAACATCAATCCCGAATTCTGAAGATACAGAAGGATGGAAAACTGGGAGCGACGGATTTATTATTTCCATGAAAATATCAGCTGATGACAACAAGGAGAAACTGGCCAAATGTCTTGAAAAAATAAAAATCTTTATTTTTGATGATGACGAGCAATCGCCATATGATGTTGACTACATTTACTGTTTCATGAAACTTGGACCTCCTAGATTCATGAGCACGACAACGATGATGCCGACATCAACGACAACATCAAGTTCTACATTGACGACTTCAACTAGAACAGTCAACAATCCGTTTTATATTCTTGACGGACATGATCCGATCGAAAAACTTTGGCTGGTAAATACTTTTGGCGTTTTTGAGCTGCAAACTGCAATATCTTTTGACTGTTCCCTCAAATTCTCCTCCACCTTCAACCACCAGGACAACATCATCATCGTCTCCAATTACTGCAGCTTCGTCTACTACTTCGACAGCGACTGCGGTCTATCCCAAACGACGATTCCTGCGCCCTTTTGGAATAAAGACAACGACGACCAAATGACAAGTCAGACGATTTCAGAAGAAAAGTACATTTTCGCTCACTACAATGGCGAAATAAAATCTCTGATTATAACCGACTTTCCAGCGTCTTCTCCTTCTTGGACCACCAGTTCAACAAATGGACCAGTCTTGGATAGCAGAGGCAAGATATTCAACAATAGAGCTCAACTCCATTTCATATTCTAGCTTTCGCCCCTTACAGAAACGACAGGGTCATTCTTTTCGGCGGGACCAATGGAAGCGGTAACTTGGAAGCAAGACTGGATCATTACAACGCAAGGCATCAATTTTGGCCAACAGATTCGGCTACCAATATGCCAGCAATAAGAAGACGGGCAATTGCTTTATCGCTTAGTTTTGATAAAATCGTTGTTGTTGGCGGACTCCAGAGCTCGACGAATTCGGACAGGTTGCCTTTGTTTATTGTAAAGCCTTTCTAAACTTTTAAAGAGTTTCCAGCGTTTGGGTTTATGAAGCTGGTGCCTGGAGTGTGGAAGGAAATATGTTGTACAGAAGGTCTTCCGTGACTTTGCAAATTCTAGATGAGAATAGGTTCATGGTTATTGGAGGATTTGGTGGGAATGCTATGCCGATTGAAACAGGTATTTACTAATTTTTTTTAAATTGTTAAACGCTTGTAGTTGATATTTCGTCAAATACAGTTGCTTCTACTGAACTCTACTCGACGAAAATTTTAAGTCTCGCAAGACCTATTTATGTGCCGAACTGTCCTGTTATTCCACATGAAATGCCCTAAAAATACTTCAATCAATGTTACGTTTTAAATATTTTATTCTAAATAAAAAAATTTTTATAAAGTTGGCAAAGCTTTGGAAACTAATCACCAGAAAGTTGTTCAGTTTTCTTCTTTCGAAGTTTGGTAAGAGCAACAAGAAGAGTGTGAAATAAAGGGATGACGATAAGAATAAGTCCGAATCCAAGAATGCACGATTTTACGGGTAGATTTCCCCAGTCTTTTATGGATTGATAATCACATAAAATGAGATGAGATTGCAAGTCCTCAAATGTTTCAAATCCTTTCCTAATGTATCAGCATAAATCTCCAAGTGTTTCGGGTTCGAGCTATTGTAGTAAACAACGAGAGTCATTGATAAATAAGCCCAGCAAACAGCAAGAGTGTACATCAAATGTGCCATTTTGACTTAATTTAACAAAATTTCTAAAAGCTGAATTTCTTCGGAATACCTGGAATGTCGGTGATAATGACTTCCACGAAAACAAGAATCATATTGATGCCGTGAGTATGCCAGTTGCGTGGTTTTTCCAATTCTGTTCGGAGGAGCACCCAGTATGCCACGGTTAGAGTCACACTGACGGAGAACGAGCAATGCTGGAAAAGCGACGTTATTTTCTTGAGCACGTTTGTTGTTTTTTCACTCGCTGAAAACTGGTGAAAAAGATAATATTGAATAAATCTTACCTTCACTTTGGAAGCAAATGTTGGTTACATTAGCAAGCACGAAGTAAGTCGTGAGGAGCGCTTCTCCCCAGTTCGTCAAATACACCCAGTGGTTAGCGTGCTTCGTGGTTATCAGAATCATGAGAAACCATGCCAAGAAGTAGCCGCTCTGAATAAATCGATACCATGCAAAAGATTTCTTCGTTTTGATGCAAGACGATGTTTCGTAAACACTGTTGTCTTCCGTTCCTAATGGGATGTCAGAAAGAGACCAAGTAAAGGCTCCCATATTTTAAGTCTCTATCCCGTTTTCATAAAAAATAAATAAGGCCATATTTCGGTTCTAGAATTTGAGAGTTAAATTTATAAATACACAATTTATTCTTGTACTTTATCTTGTTATATATTCAGCGATCTTCAATAAATATGTCCTTTCACGGCTGAGCGCATATTGAATTTCAATATTTTGGAAGACTTTCAAGAAGAGAGCTCTACTTATAGTTCTTATGATATTTTATTCTCAATTTTGGCTATCCATAATTTTCATTTTATTAAAGTTGGTTGAATTTGTATACAGCAAATAAAATATAAAAAAAGAGCTGTCACTTTTTCTTGAAATCAAGGTGTTTTTGCAGGCTAGTAGGCTTTTATGTACAGGTGCTGAGTGAAAGTTGAAGTCGTTGAATGAATTTTGTTCATGGAGAGTTAAATACAGTCTGCTTTACTCACGATGAGTTAAATTTGTCCAGCTTCACTGAAAATAAATGTTAGAACCGCGCTTTTTTTGAAAACCTGGAAATCATGGAAAAAATAAAAATTCTTACCTTGGTAAAGTCATCCGTTCGAGTTTAGGCTGGACGTGGTTGAATCTGTAATCAAAATAGCTCGTGCTGTAGTCGTTATCTATTAAACAAAAGTTAATTTCATAATTCGGTTAAAAATAGCTACCTTGCTCAGTGTTCCATGTCATCAGTTGCGGAATGACGGAGCCGAGACTCGTTTGCGCGAAGTAATTGTTCGGAGTTGACAGATCTAAAAGCGACAGTTAGCAACAGTTGCGCTGATGATATCTCTTACCGATTGTGTATTGCGGGGAGGAAGCTTCGCCGTTGGGAGGAGGTATGTGCACAGTAATGGCTCCGTCGTCGGCGAGCTCAGATTCGGGCTTCGTCTCGAGTGTCATGATAAACTGCTCTGTCTGGTCACCGATCGGAGAATCATTCTGCTGGCTGTGCTCGTTTCGCTGCTGGTGATGACTCTCAAGCCGGAGGTGAGTCGCGTTTCCGTCGTGTCCGTCGTTAGAGCTGTCGTTAGAGGTCTCGGCTTTGGGAACAAATGAGACTGGAGGACTGTGGTGCGAGTCAGCATTCTTGCTCCAGCTTTGCTGCTTTTGCGTTGCGGACTGCTGCTGCTGGGCGGCTTGGGTGAAGTGATCTACCGAAGTCGGACTCAGCGAGTTTGGAGAGTTTGCGAGCTCGGCCATGTCGCCAAGCTCGGCCAAATCGCAGACTTGGACGTAGTTTTGCTGTTCCTGGATCACCTGCTAAATTTTGTAATTAGAGAATGAAAATCCAGCAAAAAAATGAAATCAAGGAAGAAAACCAAGATCTCGATTGATTCTTACCTTCTGTTGATGGTGATTTCTGCCTGCAGCAGAGCTGACTGGAGTGGCTTGGACGTGGAAATTCTGCGGAAGTGAGATCTGCGGGTGGTGCTGCAAGTGGTGTGGGCTGATCAGGTGGATAGAAGTGATGTCGGGATGAGTTGGGATTTGGATTCCTGGTGGATATGCCGGAATATTGTGGTGCATGTGATGGCCCATCATCTTTGTCTTCTCCGCCGCTTTGTTTCGCACAATTCTGTTGATGGAGCTGACGCTGGGGACATTTTCCTGGCTGCAGACATTTTCGGAGAGAAGCCTGTCGCGAATCTCCCAGGCGAACATGGTCGGGTTGGCGCGTTTATACTCGCAGATTTTGTTGACAACGTGCGGAGTAGCTACTTTTGGCTTGGAGCCGCCAATTACGCCCGGCCGGATGCTGCCAGTTTCGTAAAATCTGAAAAGGGGCTTTAGAAAGAGGAGAAAGGGATGATAATAAAGCGAGTTATGATGGAGACAAAGGGGGGCAATCGACAAGGGCGTGTGGAAACTTTCGCACTTAGAATTGACTGAAAAGAAAATTCTGAATAAGCGTGGAAATGGGGCAATTAGGGATTGTTATGTTAGATTACGAGAGAAATTAGAGTAGTTTTAAGGAAGACAATATATTTTGTAATTACCTTGCGAGAATCTTGGAGACGCAGCCGTGGCTGACTCGGAGCTGTCTAGCGATGTCGCAAGGACGGACGCCCCGCTGTGCCATGTCGACGATCTGCTGGCGCACGGGGTCCGGAAGTGGTCGGCCGTTTACGTACATTCCACCGAGCTGGTTAACACCGCCATTTCCTGAATCTAAATTAGTATTAACAAAAAGCTCGAAATGAATTATTACATTTTTCTCTAAATCTGGGAAAATTCAAAAGTGAAAAAAAACGCAAGTATAAAAATTGTTAAACTGGCCCGGGGCGAGAGGATAAAAACTTTTATTGAATTTGAAGATTCATCAAAAAGGCGAGATCAAAGGCGGTCTGTGCAAATTCATGCAGCTTTTTGATTGAAACAGACATTAGAAAATTGAAAAACGAAGAAAAGGTGGCATTATTCACCGGCTAAATAATAAAAATGACGAAAGGGATCTAAGAACTACTGGTTTTTAATCTTGATCTTGAAATATTGGAGATTTTTTTGAAAAATTTAAGAATTTTTTGGGATTCTAAAAATAGTGTTTTTCTGATGGATGTTTCTTGTTTATTTAGATCAGCTGAAGTTTGTTATGCCGATTGTCGGTCATAAAAAACTCAGGCCGGAGTGAACCTAAATGGGCATTCTAGCGTGACTCGAAAATCTGGAAATCTTATCAATCAACTTGGCCCGCATTCTGAGCCTGCAAAGAACGAGTGGGACTTTGTTTATGTCCTGATGCGCAGCGATGCACAAAATCTGACTTCTATGGGGCTTCTCCGCCGGGAAAATAACACTAGAAGCGGCGAGCACTAATCCTCTTAATTTGCGCAAGTCTCAAAAAGCCTCAAAATAATTCTGAAATTTCTTACCTTCTCTGGATCCGTCGGAACTGTCGGAGTGGACACCGTTTGGCGGACTTTGACGCTCTCGTTGCTGCTCTAGTCGTTGCGGGTCGGATACAGCGACTGAAGAAGAAAATCTTTATTTAATTTATTTTGAAATTGTTCCTTGATTGAAATTGAGGAAGCAAAATTGAGATGGCGCTAGATGATTTCGCTTATTTTAGACATTTTCAAGCATTTTGGCTAAGATGACAAGGTGCTTCTGACGAGGGTCTCTTGGGCGGGGAAACGAGTGAGTCTCCGACGCCACAAAGGACAAAAGTGTCAGCCCGGAAAAAGGGCACCGTGACTTTGAAATATTAAAAAAGATTAAAAAATATTAAGATTTGTGAAAAAAATAATCGAATGCAAAATTAAAACAAAGAAATACTCGTGGACTCGAAGAGTCCACACACAGAAATTCTTATTCGATAAAAAAAATTATTCCAATTTTTGTTAAATTTCTGGCTTACCTGTGATTGGAACTGTTTGAGATTCGTGCTGCTGGTTTTCATTGTTGTAAGCTCTGTAATTGTTGTTTCCGCTCCAGTCGAACTGTATCTGCTGGTTTGCCTCTAGAATCTTGACTTGGGCGACTTGGTCGAGCCCGTGGCTTCTGTTCGAGTTTGCAAAGGGGAATGCGTTTGTGTCTCCGATTCTGACTTCGCAATTGGCGACTGGTCCGTTGTTGCGTTCCATTTTGTTTTTCTGATTCTCACACTTGGAGTTAATTTGTTCACGACTCGTTTCTCTCGACTGACAGAGCGAGGAGGAGTAACTTGCTAAGTGATTTCCACATTCAACGTTTTACGAGGGAATATAGAAGGGCGCAGCGCCACCACGCGGCCGCCCAACATTCCCAATTTTCGTGCAAGTGCGCCGCAGCGCTCTTATCGGCAAGCCTATCGCAGATGTTCCAGGTCCACTTGGTAAATTCGTCGACATGGTTAACGACTAGATCGCGGAAAATGTAGATCGGCTGCAGTTATTGTCGATAAACTCAGTTAGGCTTGACTGTACCTGTATATTTTATCATTACTAAACTTAATTGCTTCATGGCTGGATGCGCTAAGACGAAATAAGTTTGATAAAATAAATATAATTGGAGGAATTATTGCCGTAAATGTTGAGATTTTAATGAAATTCTTGAG
>Ga0115008_10005368_pt1 | contig 10595 bp, 8 predicted proteins | sample FraStrMetagenome_FD_87164 | JGI IMG/M metagenome (GOLD analysis project Ga0115008, IMG submission 87164) | Marine eukaryotic phytoplankton communities from Arctic Ocean - Fram Strait ARC3M Metagenome | ecosystem: Environmental > Aquatic > Marine > Oceanic | place: Fram Strait | collected 2012-06-18
GATACAATTCCAGAGGGAATGACTCTTAGTGAATTACAAAAAGATTTTAAAACTAAAAAACTATCGCTAATGTGGAACCAAAGATCTGTAGATACTTTCTTAGGTCTTCCATTTAATATTGCATCATACGCCACATTACTTTGTTTAATCGCAGAAGAAGTTGGTATGATTCCAGATCAATTGATTGGAAACTTAGGCGATGTTCACTTGTATTCAAATCATGTTGATCAAGCTACTGAACAACTCTCTAGGGAAATATATGCTTTGCCAACATTAGAATTCAGCAACGTAAACTTATTAGATGGCGAATTTGATTTTGAAGTTAAAGATTACAAATATCACCCAAGTATAAAAGCACCTATATCAAATTAATTTAAGCAATCATATACTTAATGAAATTTAAAAAACTAACAGATAAAAAATCATTTGAATTGGCAGATTATGTAAAAGCATATTTAGCTGATCACAAATATCATGATATAAAGTTATATATGGGGTGTGATTCACAAACAAGAGGAGGATCTACAACATATGCAACAACGTTAGTATTTCATGTGTCATCTTCTGGTTGTCATGTCATATATAAAAAAGAAATATTGCCAGAAATTAAAGACATGTGGACCAGACTTTGGAAAGAATGTGAAAAAGCAGTCGAAGTTGCTCTATATCTTCGCACAAAAGGTATTGAAATAGATACTATAGATTTGGACTATAATATAGATCCAACTAAAAAATCAAATAAACTAGTAAACGCAGCAGTAGGTTATGTCCATGGATTTGGATTTAAAGCTAGGTATAAACCTGACTTATTACCGGGAGTTTATGCTGCGGACAATATTGCCAATTAAACATAAACTTATTCATGGTGATACATATAACTACTAGTTATTAATAAACAATTTATTTATATAATATATGTCATTAGCAGACGGATACGAAAACGAAAAAGGGAGAAAGAGTTCTCCAAAAAAGAAAGCAACACCATTCTTAGATGAGTTTGGAGAAGATTTAACTATGGCAGCAGCCGAGGGTAAATTAGATCCTATTATCGGCAGAGACAAAGAAATTTATAGAATTTGTCAAATACTTGCTCGTAGAAAAAAGAACAATCCTATTATATTAGGTGACCCAGGTGTGGGTAAAACTGCAATTGTAGAGGCCATTGCCCAACGAATTGTAGAAAAAAAGGTAGCACGTGTTTTACTTAATAAGAAATTAATTTCTTTAAACATGACAACTATTGTTGCAGGAACAAAATACAGAGGTGAGTTTGAAGAAAGAATGAAAAACATTGTTGACGAACTTAAACAAGCAGATAATGTAATTTGTTTTATAGACGAAATTCACACTATTGTGGGAGCAGGTGGAGTTAGCGGTGCATTAGATGCTTCTAACATTTTAAAACCAGCATTAGCCAGGGGACAAATACAATGTATCGGTGCTACTACACTAGACGAATATAGAGAAAACATTGAAGATGATGGTGCGCTAACTAGGCGTTTCCAAGAAGTATTCATTGATGCACCTTCTATTCAAGAGACCATTGAAATTTTAAATAGAATAAAATTTAATTATGAAGATTATCATACAGTAGAATATACTGATGAAGCATTGGAAGCATGTGTTAAGATGAGTGAAAGATATATTAAATCTAGAGAATTGCCAGATAAAGCTATTGATTTATTAGACGAAGCTGGCGCAAGAACACATCTTTTAGAAATTAAAGTACCACAAAATATAAAAGATCTTGAATTAAAATCTGATGGTATAAAAATAAAGAAAAAGAATGCCGTTGAAAAACAAGATTATGAATTAGCCGCACGTCTAAGAGACGAACAACTTAATTTAGAGACTAACGTTATAGAAGAAACTGTAAAATGGGAAAAATCACTTAAATTAAAGAAAAGACAAGTTACGATCGATGATATAGCAGAAACAGTGTCTAGTCAAACTGGAATTCCAGTAAATAAACTAGGAACTGACGATTTAAAGATGATCAAAAACATGGCTAGTGAAATTAAAAAATCAATTATTGGCCAAGACGATGCAGTAGATAGTTTATCTAGAGTAATTAAAAGAGCAAGAACTGGAGTATCAAGTCATAAAAAGCCAGGTGGATCATTTATGTTTTTAGGCCCAACTGGTGTTGGTAAAACAGAAACAGTAAAAGCGTTAGCAGATTATTTATTTGGAGATACTGATGCAATGATTAGAATTGATATGAGTGAATATCAAGAAAAATTTACAGTTAGTCGATTAATAGGAGCGCCTCCTGGATATGTAGGACACGAAGATGGAGGTCAGTTAACTGAAGCAGTGAGACGCAAACCATATTCTGTAGTTCTATTCGATGAAATAGAGAAAGCTCATCCCGACGTTTTTAATACATTGTTACAAGTGCTTGATGAAGGTAGATTAACTGATTCTAATGGTAGAGTTGTAGATTTTACAAATACAATGATTGTCATGACATCTAATGTTGGTGCCAGAAAATTAGCTGATTTTGGAACAGGTATTGGATTTTCGAGTGCCTCTACTGTTGCTGAACAATCTAAAAAAATGGACGCGATCATTAAAAAAGAACTTAAAAATAAATTTAGTCCTGAATTTTTAAATAGATTAGATGATATTATTCTTTTTGATCAATTAAAGGCAGATGATATACTTGAAATAGTAGAGATTGAATTAGCTGCTTTTTCATATAGAATGTCTGAAGAAGGTTACGCTTTTAAATTTAATAAAAATGCTAAGGTTTTACTTTCTAAAGAGGGTTATGATAAAGCATATGGTGCTAGGCCAATTAAAAGAGCAGTTCAAAGATTTGTTGAAGACATCGTAGCAGACGGAATATTAGAAGGCACCATTAAAAAAGGTGGATCATATACTATTACAAAAGATAAGTCCCAAGATAAACTAATTGTAAAATAATCGTATAATAGTTAAACAACTGATACATGACATTTAATACAAAATTTAAATCCATTATTAATAGCATAGATAATGATGGTGATCTATCTCAACCTAGAGATATGAAAGTAAAAGAATTGATGCTAGCTCAAAATGATTTTGATCCAACAAAAACTATTGCTAATTTTGAAAATAGAAAATTTAATTGGAAATACTTCGCAGGTGAATTAGCTTGGTATTTAAATCAAAACAGAGACGTAGATTATATTGGTCAATTTTCAGGATTTTGGTCTACATTAACTAATCCAGATTCTAATGAAATCAATTCAAACTATGGATCACTTCTTTTTGGTGATCAATTACAATGGGTATTAGATTCATTAAAGGCAGATAAAAATACAAGACAAGCTATTGCTTTTTTAAATCAGCCTAAATTTCAATTTAAAGGAAATAAAGATTTTGTGTGTACAATGTACCTTAACTTTTTTATTAGAGATAATAAATTGAATATGAAAGTTCAAATGAGATCTAATGATATATTTTATGGCCTTACTTTTGATGCACCATTCTTTGGATTTGTACATCAGCATATGAGACTGTGGTTATTGGAAACTTATCCAGATCTAGAATTAGGTACATACCACCATTGTGCAGATAATATTCATTTTTACGAACGTCACTTTGAATTAGCCGCAAAGATTAAATCTGAATCTCTTAATAGTGGAGAAGATTATGAATTTAATTTAGAAAAACCATTTTTTAAATTAGAAGATAATAACATGGTACTAACAAATTTTGGCACTAGATATGTAGAAGATGTTGATCAATTGGTAAGTGAAGTATCAAAACAAATTGAATACAAAAAACTATTAACTAAATATATTAACATTTCAAAAACTAATAAATATGCCGGAGCCACCGAAAATATATCTTGATCCAAAAAAATTAACAGCGGCGGATTTCGACAAAGTGTTGATGTCTAAATATGATATATTTTACCGAAGAATAGTAGAATACATATTAAATAAAATAGAAAAGAATCCCGAGAATCACATAATGGCAATTCTTATCGACGACGATGCTATAGAATATGAAATGATATTACCACCACATGGGTATGTCAAATCATTAGGTAAAGCAAAAGAATATTTTACTAAGATAGAAGAATACGAGACGTGTGATTTAATAAAACAAATAGAAAAACAAATATGAATTATTACCCAAAAGATAAAGAGTTTGAAAGATTTGCAAAATCAGAACATAATATAAGTTCTAACAGTTTAGACATATATGGTAAACAGGCATCATTAACTCCATATATTTTAGAAGAGCGCGAAATGAGAATGACTCAGATGGATATTTTCTCAAGATTGATGGTAGATAGATTATTATGGGTAGCTGGACCTGTAAATGACAATATGTCCACTATAGTTCAAGCACAATTAATGTTTTTAAGTAATACATCAGAAGGAGATATTACAATGCATATTGATTCCCCAGGAGGTTCAGTGAAATCTGGACTATCTATGGTAGATGTTATGGAATATATTCCATGTGATATTAGAACTGTAAACACAGGTATTGCAGCATCAATGGGATCAGTGTTATTAGGAGCCGGAACAAAAGGTAAAAGAGCATCGCTAAGACATTCAACTACAATGTTGCATCAATCTTCGGGTGGATTTAGTGGTAATATACAAGATGCCAAAGTTGATTGGGCAGAATGGCAAAAAGTTAACAAAGAATTATTCGTTCTTTTAGGTTCATATTGTGGAAAGAAGACCGAACAGGTCATGAAAGATGCAACTAGAGATTTCTGGTTAAACGCAGAAGAAGCATTAAAATATGGCATTATCGATGAAATAATTAAACCTCAACAATAATTTAATATATAGACTATGACTAATAAAAGAGAAACCACACAAAAAGTCTTTAAAGAGCTTATTAATCTACAATTACAACCGCATGGCAAAACGTACGAAGACGTTGTCAATGAGCACGATTGGTATATGAATTATCGAACAACTAGATCTGCTGAAGCAGAGTTTATGAAGTCCGGAATTGAAATGATAAGAAAAAAATTAAAGCTTAGTAAAATGATGGCTGAAAAAGAAATGAATTGGTTTATTTTACAGTGGGGATTAACCACAGTAGAACATGTTGCAGATGCTGAACAAAAGCTTGCTGAAATAAGAACAGATTCTTCTAAAAAAGCTAAATAACTTTAATACAAAATAATAAAAACATTTATTATTTAAAAGATTGATCCAAGTGGTCAATCTTTTTTTTTATTAAATCTTAACTTCAAACCCAGACAACACGATACATAGATCATGGGAATATTAACTAAAACACCAAGTTGGATCAAAGCAGGTCCACAAGATTTAGAGTATAAGACATATAAGATGCTTGGTAGAATTGGACAATTAAAGCAACAGCTATTGGATGGCAATCTTATGGGAACCTTATATGAAGTAGATGATACTTTAGATTATTTATATAAGTATGATGCCATTAAGGTGACTTCAACAGATACACATGTCGATAACCTAATATCTATGGGATTTGAATGGGATAATTTGGAATTAGTTTTTTCAACAGAAGAACAAATAGAAGGTAGTGACATTTTAGATCAACTTTGTGATCGATCTATTGACGAATTTGAAAGTTTACATGCAATGTGTAGAGAAGAATGGAGACTAATCGAAGAAAATTTAACGTGTAATTATGTACCTGAAAGAAAGTACTTCTTAAACGACGGGTTTGTTTTTATTAAAACACCTGATAATTTAATGCACATATATCATTTTTCTAAACCTGCAAAGTACTTTACTCAAACATGGAAAGACTTTAAATTATTGCATATTAAAACAGAAGAATGGGATCAAAAAGATTACTTTAAGAAGCTAGAAGAAATAATAAATAAAAAATCTGATAAAATAGTATTTAAAATAGAATGCAAACATAATACTATATTAGAAAATAATGCAATAGGTGTGATTAGTCACATGATATTTTCTAGGCTCCATAAAGATTATTCCTTTTAAGACTTTGATATATAATAAGAAGAAAAATACAAACATATTAATATGCCACAATTTCAAAATCAAAATATTATAGTCACATCTACTGAGATCTATAAAGTAGTTAGAGGTCGCGCTGCCTCATTTGATCTAGTTATACACGAAAGTACAATAGGAAATCAATTAAACATAGGTGTTCAAACTAACGTAAAGGTAGAAGTAATCGATGAAAATAATACAGTATGCGCTGTATTTCAAAAAACAGATAATACATTATCTGTTGGTGCTGTTAACAGCGATCAACGAGGTGCTATTAACTTTGCACTTACTGAAGCTCAAACATTGGCTTTACCGTTAGACTCTTCTGGAGTTAATGGATTTGTTAAAGCAAAAATAACAATAGTTCAAGGAACAAACACAACTGTTTTGCCAACAACTAAAATTGGTAGAATTTTTATGCCAGGTCAAGTTTTAGGAGATACTGTAATTAGTAGATTTACTTTGCCTGCACCTGTTTATACATTAGGTTCTTTAGATGGAACTGGAATAGTTGGTTCTGGAATTATCGTAACTAATGCATCACAACCTTCATCTATTACTAAAATAAAAATAAGTTTAACAGATGATAAGGGGTACAGAAACAGTTATGTAGAGAATCTTCTTGAAGAAAGAATTACAGATGAAGGTACAAAATTAACACTGTATTTAACAAACGTTAATAACAATAGTGAATATAGCGCTTTTGAAATTCTATCTTATACTAGGTTAGATTTAGGACAAACTGATGGTTATGTACTTGACGATTTAGACGGTATAGAATTAAACGTAACATATGAAAGTTCTTCTAGAAAATCTGGAGAAATATCATACGCATTACAAAATGGAGATAGTATGGGTCTATTTATTGATTCATATTTAAACGGAGACGCTGGAATTACAGTATCTTCAGATAATGTATTTGATGTTCAAGGTGTTAATAAATTAATTTTTAATGGTGGTGCCACAGTGAATGATCACGGAGATGGTGATGTTACTGTAACATTCCCTTCAGTTGTAGTTACTACATCTGGAACATCAGGAACTTCTGGAACTAGTGGAAGTAGTGGAACTTCAGGTGTTAATGGATTAAAAGGTGATGCTGGAACTAGTGGAACTAGTGGAACTTCAGGTATTAATGGATTAAAAGGTGATGCTGGAACTAGTGGAACTAGTGGAACTTCAGGTTCAAGTGGACTTAGTGCATATGCAGCAGCCGAACTTAATGGATTTGTTGGTACTGAAGATCAATGGTTTGCATCTTTAAAAGGAGATCAAGGCGTTGCTGGAACTAGTGGAACTTCAGGAAATAACGGAGCAGATGGTCAAAGATTCAATACACATACCAATGATAATATTACAATTCCACATGCAGGTTCTGTAAATGTAGATGCTGGTTTAGGATTAGCATATGATCAATATATTTTAATAAGGTATAACGAAAACAACTGGCAAGTAAGTAGAATTAACAGTTACGATATTGTAACGGGTGTTTTAGAATTTGACACACCAGTAAAATCTAAAGGAACGATGTCAGCTGACTCTTGGAGAATATTTTTAACTGGTAATCCAGGAATTGACGGTTCTAAAGGTGAAATTGGTATTTCTGCATATAATGTATACGCAGAGGGTCAATCTTATCCTCTTTCAAAAACTGATTGGCTAGCAACATTAGTAGGTACTTCTGGAACTAGTGGAAATGACGGTACTTCTGGTCTTAAAGGAGATGAAGGTGATTCTGCATATAGAGTATATGCAAATGGCGAATCTTTTCCTCTTTCAAAAACTGATTGGCTAGCAACATTAATAGGAGCTGATGGAACTTCAGGAATTAATGGAGGTCAAGGTGCTGATGGAACTAGTGGAACTTCTGGAATTAATGGAACTTCTGGAACTAGTGGACTTAGTGCATACGCAACAGCCGAACTTAATGGGTTTGTTGGTACTGAAGAAGAGTGGCTAGCATCCTTTAAAGGAGCTAAAGGTGATATTGGATTTAGTGGAACTTCTGGAAATGACGGAACTAGTGGAACATCAGGAAACGATGGACTTCCTGGTAATTCTGGAACTAGTGGAACTAGTGGAACATCAGGAACTGATGGAGGTCAAGGTGTTGACGGTAATGCTGGAACTAGTGGAACATCAGGAATTGATGGTGGAGCTGGTAATGATGGTAGCCCCGGTGCTAAAGGTGAATCAGGAACTTCAGGAATTGATGGAAATGTTGGAACTAGTGGAACATCAGGAATTGACGGAGGTCAAGGTGATGCTGGAACTAGTGGAACATCAGGATTCAATGGAACTTCAGGAATTAACGGAGACAAAGGAAATCAAGGTGATGCTGGAACTAGCGGAACTTCAGGAACTTCAGGAATCAAAGGAGATCAAGGTGATCAAGGTGAAAAAGGTGATGACGGAACATCAGGTATTGATGGAGTTGCTGGAACTAGTGGAACATCAGGATTCAACGGAACTTCAGGAATCAAAGGAGATCAAGGAGATCAAGGTGATGCTGGAACTAGTGGAACATCAGGAACTTCAGGAATCAAAGGTGATCAAGGTGAAAAAGGTGATGCTGGAACTAGTGGAACATCAGGAATTGACGGAGGTCAAGGTGATGCTGGAACTAGTGGAACATCAGGAACTTCAGGAATTGACGGAGGTCAAGGTGATGCTGGAACTAGTGGAACTTCAGGAATTGATGGAGGGCAAGGTATTGCTGGAACTTCAGGAACTTCAGGAACATCAGGAAATGATGGAGCAAAAGGTGCTGATGGAACTAGTGGAACATCAGGAACATCAGGAACAAACGGTGCAGATGGCGTAGGTTTACCAGTTGGTGGTGACGAAGGTCAATCATTAATAAAAGCATCGGCATCTGATTTTGATTTTGAATGGGGTGCAGGTACTGCATCGACAGGTATTACAAGATACTTATTAAGATTAGAATATGACGCAAGTAATCACTTGATAGACAACACTACCGATAATAGATTTATATCCGCAACAGGTTATGAAACACTAGGTGCTGATGTTACAAGTGTTGCTGTAAACACATCGTCTGCGGTATACAGTGTAAATTTAGGATTTACTCAAGAAAGTACACCACCTGTTAGTATTATGGTATTAGCATGGGACCCAGTTTCATATAAGTATGAAGCTCATCCATATAGAGTAGACGCTGGTGATTTTAATTATATAGTAGAAACTAATGACTATACACATGATAGTAACGGACAATGGACTGCGCCGCTATTCACTGAGTTTGGTAGCAAAGTTTCATTGAATATTGATGTAAGACAACAATACATAAAATATGGTAATTCTGTGGCATTCCCACCACCATCTAGATATTCACACGCATTCTTAATATTCACATTTTAATAAAAATAAATACGAAAACACAATATGGCAACTTTTAATCCAACAACACCACCTTTATTTTTATCAGGTATTATTTCCAATATAGTTAGTGTAGACGCTTATCCTTATGACGATGAACCGACATTACAAAACACTGCTTTTTTAACTTATGAGTTGACCGTTGGTGGAATTCAACCTCAAGAAACTTTTTCATCTAGTGTTAGAGAAACGAATCAACAATATAATGCTCTAGATATAAAAGTAGGAGATTACTGTACCGATAAATATGGACAAGGTGTATTTCAAATCATTTCTATATCTGATAGAACTACAGCTACTATAAGTTTCAAAATTAAAGATGTCGATATGTTATCATATAAGGTATATGGATCTAGTTCTATTTTATCTAATGGTGGAGATTTGGCTTTCTTTGAATTAAGTGATGCTGGTGCAGCACTTATTACAGGAGCAGGTATTAATAGTTTCTTTCCATCTGCATTAAATGTAGATAGATTACAAGGTAGATTTGATGCTTTATTAGAATCAGATTCACAAAGATTTGAATTCGATAATGTACAATCTCAAATTTCATTAGGAGATACAGTTACTGTAAATTTAATTAACGGAAGTCTAGTTAGATATGGAAGCGCAAATAGTGCAGAAATAGCTTTAGGTATAGTTAAGGAATTTAGAATGGGAAATACTGTGGTTTATATAAAACCATTTAATAAAATCATAGATAACTATCCAACGCCGAGTGTGTTGACTGGATCATTTGGAGAAACATATTATACTGATCCTTCAAATCCAGGTAAAATGAAAACAACACAAGACACTGGAGCACTGCCTTTATTTTTACAAATAAAAGATGCTACTCCAACTGTGGTTGCTTCTAAATTAAGCAATTATATGCCAGATTCAAATGACATACTTGATATTAATGGAGTAACAGTATATGATGGTAATATAGATTCAGCATCTATTGTTGATACTGATGGATTGGTTTCTAGATTAAACTCGTTAACCTCTACGTCTAACGTATCAGCTAGTAAATCTTCTGAATTCGCATCTATTTCATCTGATGTTACTACAACATCTTTTAGTACTATTATGAATATTACATCGAGTGATAATGGAAACTCATACGGTACTATTGATTTTCAAATAAGTGACGGTAATTCAACTGCGGCTATTTCCTTAGGAGATCCTGCAGTGATGTTATCAACTTATGGAGTAAACGTAACATTAGTACCATATCCTGCAGCA